>Ga0233403_10000127_pt1 | contig 32890 bp, 17 predicted proteins | sample Na_oxic_1_MG_FD_179866 | JGI IMG/M metagenome (GOLD analysis project Ga0233403, IMG submission 179866) | Seawater microbial communities from Saanich Inlet, British Columbia, Canada - Na_oxic_1_MG | ecosystem: Environmental > Aquatic > Marine > Inlet | place: Canada: British Columbia | collected...
AGGTAGCTGTAACGCATAAGAAATCAGAACATGAGGATAGGGAAACTTTTTCCACTGTCATTGTAGAGTGAGAGTCTCTATCAAAAAAATATCATTGATTTCAATAAGTTTACCTACTTGTGGGTAAAGAGTAGCCTTACAAAGGAGGGGGCTAGGGGGTGGTTAGCGGTAAGTTATTTACGGACAAGTCCTAACAATGTTAGTATTAAAAATTATTTTAGTATTAAAAATTATTTAAGGCAAACTTATGTGTTCGTCCTTAATATGGCAGTGATGCTAGGGTGCAATTATAAAGTTGTTGTCTGTTGGGCGTTCCGCATTTCGTTGCGCTTCACTCTACCCACTCTACTTTTATTACACCCGTAGCTAGGCTCAAATTTACAAATAGTTTAAGATACCTATATAATAATAATTTTTCTTTTACCGAATGACTTAATGATTGGTCGCTTGTCACTTGGGGGATTAAGATTAGCTATCTTTATATAGCAATTTCCCATTGAATAAAATACATTTTTATTATTTAAATTATTAATAATTAATACATTTTTTATATAATGCGGTAACTTATTAAACTCAAAAACGTTATAATTGTACACTTTAAGTACGTGTATATTGAGATTATACAATGACATCTGAACAACATTTACCGGTTTTATCACTTTCCAATGTTGGTGTATTTTATAGAAAAAAACGGGGGGTTTTTGGTGAGCCATTTTGGGCAGTCAAAGATGTTTCTTTTGAATTATATCAAGGGGAAACTTTGGGCATTATTGGACGTAATGGCGTTGGTAAAAGCACCTTATTACGTTTGATGGCAGGAGTTATTAAACCTAACCAAGGGACTTTTGTTAATAATGGTTATAAAGCCTCTTTATTATCTTTACAATTAGGTTTTATTTATCATTTGACTGGGCGAGAAAATGCTTTATTAAGTGGCATGATCATGGGACTTAGAAAACAAGAAATCAAAACAAAAATCCCGGCGATTATTGAGTTTTCAGGATTGGGTCATTTTATTGATCAGCCGATTGCAACCTATTCGTCAGGCATGATTGCACGATTAGGTTTTTCGGTAGCTTTTCAAGTTGATCCGGCTATTTTACTGATTGATGAAGTTTTAGGAGTGGGTGATGCAGAATTTCGCCAAAAATCTACGCAAGTGATGCAGGAAAAAATTCGTTCTAATAAAACAATTGTATTTGTTTCACATCAAGGGACCCTCATTCAACAACTTTGTCATCGTGCGGTATGGATAGAAGAAGGTGTGAGTCGAGCGGTAGGAGATACTGCGAGTGTGCTGAAAGAATATCACCAATTTTTGAAGATGTGATTTGTTTTTTTCAAGGCTCATGTTTTGGAAATCAAATGAATAGACATATTTCCTATTAAATTAAATTAAATTAAATTTTTATTTTAATTTAGGTTAATATTAAATTAAGTATTCAATATACTAAATACTGAATTTAAAGGTAAATAATAATCTCATGTTACGCACAATGCTTCCAAAAAGCCTTGATTCTTGATTTCAAGAAAAATCTTTCTTAGCCTGAAAACGATCTCTCCCTCCCCCTTCGACAAGCTCAGGGACCACCTAACCCCCGGGGGACCCGCTCATTGGCATTTGCTAATGAATTGGAAATCTCTACCGGGCGGTCCCCCCTCCCCCAGCGGGAGGGGGTTAGGGGGATGGCAGGGTGGATGCCTAAAAAACACCTCAAGAAGAAGAATGCGTAACATGAGGTTTTAAGTATAACTTTTTGATTTCTGGTAACGGTTAAAATGATATTGTACATTAGTTTGATCACTACAAACTTTTTGATTTCTATTAGTATCTTATGTTACGTACCAAATTTCTCAAGTGTGGTCATTTCGAGCGAAACTCGAAATGACCGGCTCTGTGCCAATTTTGCCAAGTGTGTAACATGAGTTAGTATGTATGATGAGTGCATTAATGAATATTTTTTTAATTGGTCCAATGGGCGTAGGTAAAACAACAATTGGTCGTCATATAGCTGAGGTACTAGAGATGACCTTTCTCGACAGTGATCATGAAATTGAACAACATACTGGCGTTTCAATTCCGTTGATTTTTGAGTATGAAGGCGAAGTCGGGTTTCGTAAGCGGGAACGTGCTATTATTACTGAATTAACAGAACAAAATAATATTATTTTGTCTACTGGGGGAGGAGTCGTTTTAGATGCTAATAATCGTAAACAATTACAAACTCGCGGACATGTGATTTATTTACAAGCTACTGTAGACGATTTATTAGAACGTACCGCACATAGTTATAATCGCCCCCTGTTACAAACGGAAAATCCACGTGAACGACTAGAAATCCTTATTGAACAACGGCATCCGCTCTACACAGACGTGGCAGATGTCATCTTTGATACTTCAAACCGTAGTGTTCGGCAAGTCGTTAAAATGGTTATGAAACATTTACAACAAATAGAAACTCATGAATACATTACAAGTTGAGTTAGGTGAGCGGAGTTATCCTATTTCTATAGGGCAAGCTTTGTTAGGGCAAGCCAAGTTAGTCACGCCGCATGTCAAAGGACGACAAGTATTAATTGTGACGAATGAAACGGTAGGGCCCCTGTATTTAGAAAAAACGCTGACAGCTTTCGCTGATTTTCAAACAGCCTCAGTCATTTTGCCCGATGGCGAGGAATATAAAAATCTTGAAATATTGAATCAGATTTTTGATACTTTGCTCGATCAACGTTTTAATCGTCAAGTTACCTTAGTCGCATTAGGGGGGGGCGTGGTAGGCGATATGACTGGTTTTGCGGCAGCTTGTTATCAGCGTGGCGTACCATTTATCCAAATACCCACCACATTACTGGCCCAAGTTGATTCTTCTGTCGGCGGTAAAACCGGCGTTAATCATCCACAAGGCAAAAATATGATAGGTGCATTTTATCAGCCTCAGTGTGTGGTGATAGATACAGATAGCTTAAAAACCTTAGATGATAGACAACTGAGGGCCGGTTTAGCTGAGGTGATAAAATATGGATTAATCAATGATTTAGAATTTTTTGAGTGGTTAGAACATCACGCAACAGATTTATTAGCCCGCGATTCACAAGCGTTGAGTTTTGCGATTGCGCGTTCTTGTCAAGACAAAGCGGACATTGTGGCAGAAGATGAACGAGAAAGTGGACGACGTGCCTTACTCAATTTAGGTCACACTTTTGGACATGCGATTGAAACAGCCCTTAATTATAAACAGTGTTTACATGGTGAAGGGGTAGCTATTGGTATGTGCTTAGCCGCAAAATTGTCAGCACGATTGGGTTGGCTTGATGACGCTGAAGTAACACGCATCATAGCACTGCTCAAAAAAATGGGTCTACCCACCCAAATACCTAACGGCTTAACAGCAGATAAAATACTAGAATTAATGCAAGTCGATAAAAAAGTCCTTGAAGGTAAAATTCGTCTCGTATTACTCAAAAGTATTGGCAAAGCAGTCATCACTGATCAATATGAGCCAAAACGGTTAAAACAAATGCTCGTAGATGCCACTCATTATTAAAAAAATCAAAGCTAAAGCTTTGAACTCCAAAACCCCAGTTGGAGTCCAAAGCTTTAGCTTTGGTATTAGGCAACTCATTCGACAAAATCCAAAGCTAAAGCTTTGAACTCCAAAACCCCAGTTGGAGTCCAAAGCTTTAGCTTTGGTATTAGGCGACTCATTCGGAAAAAATACAAAGCTAAAGCTTTGAACTCCAACACAATTTATAATTAAAAATTAGATATTATGTCTCGTTTAAAAGAACACATCGACCCATTTTCGGAACCATTTGATTTAACATCGCATCGTTATTATTTAACGCCAGAATTAAGTCAACGGATTAAGCTCATTCACCATTTGATCCAAAACAGTGAACAACTTTTATTTGTACAAGCTGAAACCGGTTGTGGTAAAACCTCTCTTTTAAATCAGTTGAAAAAAATGGCTGACCACGAATATGAACATTGGTGGATACATACCTTAAATAGCAATCCGGCTTTATCTCCAGAACGAGCAATTTCACAAATACTGGCTACATTTAATGTCCGTCAAGATGGTAAACCGATTTCAGCCTTGCAAGAAAGTTTACGCAATCATGTTACCGCTACCCGTTACAATGGTCAATTACCAATACTCTTCGTTGATGATGCACATCAATTACCATTAGCAACCTTAAAATTTATTGTCGAATTAGCCATGCAGGGCGAACAATTAACACGAATGCGAATAGTGCTATTTTGTGAACCACAAATTACCAGTATTTTAGCAACGCCCGAATTTGAGATTGTGCAAAATAAGATGACGCATACAATAGATATTCCATCTTTTTCCAACACTCAAGTGCGCGATTACTTACAATTTTTCTTACAAGATACCGAATATAATACGATTCATCCATTTTCCAGTGAGGTTATCAAAAAAATCCATACCGACTCAGAAGGTATCCCCTGCGAAATTAATCAATATGCAGCACAGATATTACAACAATTTGTCCAAGATCGACACGAATTAACTTTCACTTATCCAGTTTCCTATTCCAAATTGCTGTGGGGCATACCGATTGTTTTGATACTCATGAGTATTGCATTATGGTTTTATTGGCAAGAATTTGATAATGATGACACTTTACCCAATTTCTTAACCGAAACTCATACCATTATTGAACCGCCACCCCCTTCTTTAGAGGAACAATTACCCAAAACCGCAATAATTCAAGAAACTGATGTAATAAAGCCTAGCGATATCACAGTACCAACTTGGAAAAAACATGTAGACACTGCTGCTAATGCAAAAGAATCTAGCTTGTCAAAACAAATAGCCCATTCTACAACTGACGATTCTAAAAACAAAATCCTAGATTCCAACATAAAAGGAGAAAATTGGCTACGTCAACAAAATCCTAATGCTTATACCATACAAATTCTTGGTGTTCATGATCGGTTAATCTTAAAAAAATTTATTGAAAAACATAATAATAAGAATCTAGCAACGTTCAAAACCCGTTATCGTAATAAAAACTGGTATGTACTCATTTATGGTATTTACCCCACACGTTCTCAGGCAAATCAAGCCCTAGCAACTCTTCCTGCTTCATTGCAAGAAAATAAACCTTGGCTCCGATCCTTTGCCAGTGTTCAAAAAGCGATTAAGTGATATGTACTGAATCATAAATTATTGGATATTTTGGAATCCAAAGCTTTAGCTTTGGGCGTATATTTCCAAAGCTAAAGCTTTGGATTCCAAAAAATATTAAAACTTATGGTTCAATGCTTACTAAACCTGACCAGTTTTTAAAATCAGTCAGGTTTGGCCTTTCTTTCAATTTTGGAAACTCTTAAAAAATGGTAGAATATTTTTATGTATAGTATTTTTCGATTGAGTTAAATACAATATCCATCTCATTCCCATCCTAATTAGGGATATAATGGGGTAGTTGTATTTCACTCAATCGAAAAATTTATATTATCACGCTCAATACCACTCCCCCTTATCCTTGACCAAACTGAATGTAATGAATCCAATACCGAATGCAATTATACTCCAAACGTTCAATATCTCGGATTTTAGACATTGATTTTAAAGGTAGGGTGTTTTTTTTGCCCACCATTATTTAACTCCATTGATTTCTCATCATCCGAAAACTTGAACGTCTTGAGTATATATTTATGACACTGTAACTTGGATCACCCTAACTGCAACACGCACTAATAAAGATTCCTTTTTTGCCTATTAGGCTGGCAGCAATCGTAAGAACATAACAAAATAATAAATAATGACAACATCATCAATAAAAAAAAGGTTAATGCATTTTTCTGCTGAAAAACCGGTAAAGCTATCGTTTTATATATTCTGTATAGCCACTTTGATTATAACGACATCATCTATGCCATTTTACCTGGAAAACTTTTGGGATTTTTTGGGAAACATCTTAGTAGAAGGGCACGGACTATTATTTGACCTTCTCATTTTAGGCGTATTTGTTCTATGGCTCCATAGGCTTGGTTGGCAGCAATTAACTATCACAAGGTATAGAGAGGAAATTGAAGATTATCTAGGCTGGAATGACGAATGGGCAATGTATAAAATTGTTGCCAATATCAAAAGGCTTAATCATTATAATATTACTAACATCACTCTGACTGATGCTTTTCTTAAAAACGCTTATTTGGTAAAAGCTGACTTAATGAAAGCTAATTTAAGGGCTGCTGATTTGAGAAATGCCTACCTGATGGGCGCAGATTTGACGGATGCTAATTTGATAATGGCTAATTTGATGGGGGCTAACTTGACGGATGCTAACTTGACAGGTGCTGACTTGACAAGTGCAGATATAAGAGGTGCTAAATTGAGAGCGAACCTATCGGGTGCAAACTTGAAAACAGCCATATATGATAAGATGACAAAATGGCCTGAAGGCTTTGATTATGAAAAATCTGGGGCTATATTATATTTTTTATAAGCCAATATCTTGAACTAAATATATCTGTTTTTAACCACTGCAATAATCTGGTATTTATAGAAATTCTCAATTGAGTAAAGTACATTTAATATTATTTAACTAATTGATAAATAAATAAAATACTTATTATCAAAAACAACGCTATATTCATCGAAGTTTTTTTCAAAAAACTTGGAATCGTTCCTCGAATAAAATACCTAAAAATTTTTGGCGAAGGCACTTATTTATAGCAATTCCCGATTAAATAAGGTACAATGGTTCTAGTTTAAATCATTTATAATTAAATAAAAAATGCTATAACACTGTAACGCATGAAACGCAAAAACGCTATAAATCATTAAAAGGAAAATCAACATGTCAATCAATAAAATTACCACTATTTTATTTATCCTGCTCGGATGGCTTTCCCAAACACAAGCACAACTTTTACCGGATCAAATGAGTTTTTATACAAGCATTTCTGGTAAAGGTAATGCCACTATCACGCTCAGTCCTACTACCCCTTATTCTGACCAAACTGAGTGTAATGAATCCAATACCGAATGCAGTTATGTTTATGACACCGCAACTTGGATTACCATTACCGCAACACGCACTAATGAAGATTCCTTTTTTGCCTATTGGACTGGCAACAGCCAATGTGCACAGAGAGTAATTGAGGAAGAAACTTCAGAAGAACAAGGAGTTACAAAAATATTCCTCACCTCTAATATGACTTGCACCGCTAGATTTAACTTAAGTCCCTTTAAATTAGCCATCATTTATGACGGTAATGGTAGTGGTAATGTGAGTATAGCACCGAGCGGTACAACGGTTGATTGCGAGCTAGACAGTGAGGAAGAAATCTGTCAGGAATATGACTCAAACTCAAACACGATAACAGAAGTCACACTGATACCAACACCTGATACCGGTTCCTCTTTCACCGAGTGGAGCGGCGATGAAGACTGTAGTGATGGTCTAGTTTCAATGGATAAAAGTATGGATTGTACTGCCACTTTTACCCTACTCACTCACAGCTTGACCGTCACCAACATTGGCACTGGCACCGGTAGCGTGACCACTGACCCGGCAAATCCCATTAATTTGAACTACGGTACTGAAGTAGCACTCACCGCAACAGCTAATACCAATATGGCTTTTACGGGTTGGGAAGGCGATTGTACCGGTACTGATACCTCAATCACAGTAGTTATGGATGCCGATAAAAATTGTACCGCAACCTTTGTTCCGGTCTACAACCTTACCCTAACAGCCGTTGGTGAAGGCACTATTGACAATGATCTGGCTGGCGATACCTGTGGTAACAATTGTTTTATCTATCCAGAAGGCACCACAATCAATTTGACCGCAGTTCCAAATACAGAATCAGGAGAAGACTTATCAAAATTTACCGATTGGCGCGAAGACTGTACCGGAACTGACAATCCACTTACCTTTGAAATAGCCGCCAACATGGATTGTACCGCCAACTTTGAATTACTGCCACCCCCGGGTAGCCACAATATTTCCACCACAACGACTGGTAATGGTATCGTTGAAATCACCAGTGAATCAGATGAGTTCAACTGTGGACAAGATTGTAAAACTTATCCTGATGGTACAGAAGTTACCCTAACAGCTACCTCAAATGCAAATGCCCTTTTTCTGGAATGGACTAGCGATTGCACCGGTACCGATAATCCAACCACTCTAGTTATGGATGCTGAGAAAAGCTGTACTGCTAACTTTGAAACCATACCCGAAGCCGGAAATTATAATTTGAAATGGATTGCAACGGGTAATGGACAAGTTGAAATTACGAGCGACCCTTCTGGCACTGACTGTGGCTTAAACTGCACCACCCATCCAGAAAATACTACCGTGACTTTAACCGCTAAACCGGAGACTGCCCCTGAGTCTGCTTCGGATTTCATCTATTGGACTGGCGATTGTCGTGGTATCGACTTGAGTGCTAATACCGAATTAACAACGGAAATTGTGATGGATAGCACCAAAACGTGTACCGCTAATTTTGCCAATTTACCAGAAGCCGAAAATTACAACTTAATTATCCTCGCAGCCGGCGGAAATGGTACCTTCAAAACTGATCCTGAAGGCACAGAGTGTGGCATCAACTGTTTTAGTTATGAAAAAGAGACAACAGTCACCTTAACCGCTATCCCAAATGCAGATTCTGCCTTTATCAACTGGAGTGAGCCTTGCACCGGAACAACACCTCAAACGCAAGTCGTCATGGAAGCCAATAAACGTTGTATCGCTAACTTTGAATTATTACCGCCTCCCCGTTTACAATTCAGCAGTCCAAGCTACGTCATTAATGAAGTCGCCGGAAGTGCTAAGTTCTTAGTCAGCCGAGCAACCAGTAGTTATGGAGACATCACCGTCGATTATGAAATTACTGGCATTACCGCAACAGCTGAACTGGATTATGAACCGGTCAGTGGCCCATTGTCCTGGCCCAATGGCGATATGAGCCATAAAGAGATTGAAATACCTATTCTCTTAGATTCCGAGTCTGAAAATGACGAACTATTAAGCATTACCTTAATCAACCCGACTGGTGGGGCACTATTAGGTCAAGACATCCAAAGCGTATTAACCATTATAGATACGCCACCGACCGGAGCCGGGAGTTTAGAATTTTCTTCCACCAATTACGCAGTTAAGGAAAATAGTGGAACCGCAACGGTGAGCGTTGAACGGATCGGTGGCAGTATTGGTGCTGTTTCGGTAAATTATTTGACCGATGATGAGACCGCCATAGCCAATAATGACTATATTACCACGCAAGGCATACTCAACTGGGCTGATGGTGATGCTCAAATCCAAATACTCACAGTTCCCATTCTTGACGATGACCAACCAGAAGAACCCAAAACATTTACGCTTACCTTGGCTAACTCGACCGGTGGAGCCAATGTCGGTGCTAACCGAGTAACCACTTTAACCATTCTCGACAGTTTGGCTACCCCAGAAACCAGTGAATTCCCCGGCATTTTGCAATTCACAGCCCCCAATTATCAAGTAGCCGAAGAAGTCGGTAGTATTGCTTTAACCGTAAATCGGGCCATGGGAAATAAGGGAGAAGTCTCAGTCAACTACAGCACTCAAGATGCCAGTGCCCAAGCAGACAGTGATTATATCGCCACCAGTGGTGCTTTAAAATGGGCCGCTGGTGATAATGAAAGTCAAAACATCATTATTCCTATTTTATTCGATGATGTGGAAGAGGAAGCAGAAACGTTCACCGTCAAATTATCAAATCCCGACGGTGAAGCCAGTTTAGGAGCTATTCCGATGGCAACCGTCAAAGTCGTAGATGAATTGAGTACGCCAGGTACTGTGGGCAGTCCTGGTATTTTACAATTTATGGCGACCAATTATCAAATCGCTGAAAACGGTGATAACATCACCATTACCGTCACCCGCACTGAGGGCAGTGAAGGTGATATTGAAGTCACTTATTCCATCGAAGAAGATACCGCAACCAGCAATGATTACGTCGCTACTGAAGGAATTTTACAATGGCTAGATGGCGATATTGAGGACAAAAGTTTTGAGTTTCAAGTACAAAATGATAGCGTCATTGAAGACACAGAAAGCTTGATATTAATATTGTCTGAGCCAACTGGCGATGCCCAATTAGGCAGTAATGCGGAAGCCATCTTAACCATTCTTGATGATGATGCCACCAAACTGCAAGTCTCTTCAAATACTTACGTCGTTGATGAAGATGCTGAATTTGTCACGATTACTGTGAGTCGCATCAGCGGCAAAGTCAGTGAAGTGTCAATGGAATACAACACGCTTGACGAATGTCAATCAACCACAACGGCTTGCGCTACACCGAATGAAGATTATACAGCGAGCAACGGCTTTTTGATTTGGATCAGCGGCGATAAACGTGACAAAACCTTTACGATTCCAATACACGATGATAGAGAAGCGGAAGGCAATGAAAGCTTTCAATTACAATTCACGGATATTGAAGGAGGAGCTTTACTGGGTACTTCTCCAGAATCCACTATCACCATCGTTATCCAAGACAATGATCCGGGCGAATGTCAACCTGATCCAGAAGAGCCTATCATTGATTGTTATTGGAATAATGAGGGTAATACATTATACGATGCGATAATTACGCCCATTGGCACAGTCGTTGGTGGACAACTCGGCGGCGATATTCAAAACGAAGGTATACTGCAAGATGTGACTTTGTTGGTTGATACGCGCTTAACCGGTAATTTGTTCGAGTGCGCGGAGTGTGGCATCATGCGTGGCACAATTAGTAGTGATTCCGAATTTCCCGCTATTATCAGTTACGTTAAAATCGTCGCGGATTCTACCTTATCTCATATTATTGTTGGTATTGGTTCAATCGTCGATAGCGGTGTGATTTTAAAGCCCGGTGTCCGATTTGAATACAATGGTCTTGTTCCCTATATGGCAGATTTACAGGAAATTTTAGGAACCATCTCCACGCCGGGTTTTCAGAGGAATGCCATTAAAGTCACTGACGATGTGCTACTCAATCGTAACAGAAATGGTATCTTAGGCGGTATCAATGGCTTGTATGAGATCGCCAAACTCAATGGTAGCATTAGACAAAATCCAGAAAATGGCTATTTGGTACTTGATATCGCACCGATTCATTATACGGTAATGCCGGTGCAAGTGCGACACGTGTGGGGAAGACAAACGGTTGACAATAAACCCCTCACTCCAATGGGATTGACGCTTGAACCAAATGGTCAAGTGATTTTTGTGACGCATACCGGGCGAGAAGTGGTTGGTTTACCGGTGATTCAAAATCCGCTGGGTTTGCGAGAGGCTTTAATACCGTTAGGACTTGATGAGATGACCATGCAAACGAATGGTAATTTAAAAGTTCTAACCACTGGCAATCGCTATTATATGGCCCGTCCCAACTTATTTTCGGTGGAGATACCAATGGGGAGTATTCCTTTGGGCATCAATGGGACAACCACTCAATGGCAGACAACGGACCTCTTTTTTGTTTTTGAAGGCAGCAGCGGGCCTAATGATTTACAACAATTCATGTATCCGGCCCCGGCAGATTCAGAAGCGTTGCAAGCCCTCTCTGAAACCAGCGATAGTAATACCACTTGGTACAATGATGGGCGAGTTGATGCGTACACGGGTTTTGGTGACCAAAAACTATCCTATAAAGGTGTGCTAGATTACTTAGTAATCTCAGGGCCCGCCTCCAATAGCGAAATAGCACAAATCTCTGAACTCGTTGAAGATCGCAATGGTGATGGTCTTTTAGATTATTTGATAGCGTATCCCAATGGCGATACGCAAGTAATGTATCAATGCCCAGATTGTTTTGGTGAATAATGAGAAAGTTTAGTAGGTCGGGTGAACGAAGCGTAACCCGACTAAGCTGCCTAATTATTAGTAAACACAAAGATCAAAAGCGAACTACAAGGATTGCTTATAAGAAGGGATTAAAATCAAAGTCAAAAGCCAGGTAGGTTGGGTTAGTGAAACGTAACCCAACACACACTCGAAAACTTTAAACATAAGGGATGCCGCAGAAAAAAAATAACTTTTCGAGGTTCAAGTTTTTGCTTGAGCCAAAAACTTGAACCTCGAAAGCACTATTAACAAATAGTATTTCTTTAAGAAATACTATTTGTAGCAATTTCTATTTCTATGGTTGGTGAGCTTGTCGAACCATGTCGAACCATTTCAAAACACGTATTTTATTTACTGCTTTATCCCTAATGCCATTGATGAGGGTTTAAGGTGGGTTTTCGTTTTAACCCACCCGACATTAATCTAGGCTACGTTCTTTTTATTCTATGCACTTATTTTTCAAAGTTATTTTCCACCCATTGAACAATATTTTTGTTCTTTCCCCATAACGGCTTGTTTAGCCAATATCCTTGAATATCAGGTGTAATGTCATCTGGGTTTGGCAGTTGACCTAACTTGTCATGTAAATCTTTAACAACGTGTGAATTATTTATTATGGCTTTTTCCAATTTATCCGAAATAGCATTTTCATCAATATCGATTAGCTGTTCTTTCAATTCTGAATCCCCGCTCACAACTAAAACAATATATTCCAATTCCTTTTTGCGTGCGGTTTCTGATTGAAGAGAACTCAGATGAGCCCTTGAACCAGTGGTAAATTTTATTTCCATCGTGACCACGAAATTTCTTCTGGTGTCAATATCCATTCGACTAATATCCCAACCAACATCGACATCTTCTTTAGGCCAAATATGTAAATCACCACCTTTGTGAATGTTTTCGACATTTAAGCCTTTGTCACGAAGTATCTTTTCGATGATCTTTTCAACGTTTTCGCCAACCTTTTTGTTGATGGCTTTTCGTTCACGCTCCTGTTCTTCTTGTTCACGATTTTCTTCGTATTTTTTCCGAAATTGAGCAAACAATTCAGATTGTTTTAATTTGAAAAGGACTGCTATTTTCTCCTCTTTCTCCAATCTGTCAAATAACTCATCTGTTGGTTCAAGATTTGTCCACCAACCAGATGTTTTCTTTTTAAACGCTTTTGCTATTTCATCTCCCTTTTTACCGTTGAATAAGTAGAACAAAATGGCTTTTTTCTGATCGTCATTATCTGGATATAAAGCCCATTGGATTAAATCAAGCATTTTCATTTGTTGGCGGCATACTTTAAAAAATTTTACCGCTTGTCCTGAATATTCAGGTGCTAACACATTTTCATTTGGGGCAAAAGCCGCTCGATAACATTCTTCGTTCTTATTATCAGAAGTGGGTTCAATTTCACCCAACAAATCATTAGCGGATTCTTCATCATCAGAAGTTTGTTCAATTTCACACAATAATTGCTTAACCGAATGATATTGATCATCTTTGGCTTTAAAACGAGCTTGTTTTAAAACATCTAACAGCTTTTGATGTTGTTCCTTTTGTTTGTATTTGAGTTCATTCAAACATTCACGGTTAATCAGTTGCCCAAGTTGTTGAGCAAGCTCTGGTGATACTTTTTTACTGACACCAAATTCGCGTTCAACTGCATCAGCAAGATCAAAAGGACGAGGAATTTCAAAACCTTCATCATTAAAACGTTTTGAGCTTTCAGGCAGTAATTGTTTCAGAATGTGCCATTGTTTTTCTGAGGTCATGGTGCCAGGGACTATCCGTGTTTTAAACATCTCCCACATAGCGACTTGTTTAAAACAATCCTCTGTTTGCAAACATTCCACAGCAACATATTCTATTTTGTTAACCTTCGTGAGTACCCGATATGCGCCCCAAAGTTCGGTTGGAAAAGCCGAATGCTTATCCAATAATTGCTGAAGAAAAGTGATATGCCCTAATTTGGCTGTTATCACTTGAGAATTTTTGAGCCAGTTTTCTCCTAAAATTTTCCAGATTGAGTGCCAAAAATCATAATCGGAAATCTCCGTTGCAAATCCCAATTGCTTAAAGTTGAAATCAGGGGCTTGCGAGTTTTTGAATAAATCACATAATTTTTGCCCAACAAAGTGACTGATATCTTCAATGGTTTCTCTATTTTTATCAGAGTCTGCTAACCGAGTGCGTCCCGTACTCACCTCAAAACGTCCATTAAGTGCAAAGTGAAATCCCATGGATTCGGATTCTTTAAGAGGAGTCGTTACCCAAATATTAGGAATATGTTTAGGCAAGGGTTCAACACCTTGACTCCCTAACCGCATAAGAATTCCTTGTTTTTCAGGGTTTTGGATGAGTAATACGGTACTGGCTTCATCCGATTTAACTTCTAATTTTAACTTTCCAACAGAGATTCCATCCAGAATAGGTTTTGGTTCCCAACTGACTATTGAATGCGTGTGATTGTGAGAATCAAGTAACTCACAGTGCTTAATACGCTTGGAAAATGCTAATAAAATGCCCACTACCTGTTTAAATGAGTCAACAATGTCCTTTGGGTGATAACCCTTATCAATCGCTAATTTGATAATGGTGCCAACTGGCGAATTATTAGGCGTTTGTTCTTTTAAAGTGGCGAGCAATTTGGTCCTTTTTTCATCGGATAATGGTACTGGCAACATACCCGCAATAATCTGAAAACCTAATTGTTTACTGACAATAGTCGGATGTCCACTCAAAATAATCGGCTGTTGGCAGATCAAAAATACGCTTTTGAAACCTAACCCAAATTGGCCAGTAGTTCCTTCCCTTTTATCAGAACCAGAATTAATCACCAACATTTTCCCTAAATCACGATCAAAACCACGTTCCCTACCTTTTGAGTCAGAAAAATTACCGTAACGAAACTGATTAATAGAACGTCCCCAGTGCATCAGCGTCAGGGTTGTATTATCCCAACTCAAAACAAAACGCTGAGATTGTGGTAACAAACCACGGGACATCTCTTCAAGTTCCACTACTGAATCATCTGCATTTTGGAAAAGCTCAAAGGGTATCGATTGGTGATTATAGTGATGGTTGGAAGAGATCGTGGTTTTTATCGCCTCAAGTATTGATACTCTTTCTTCAGGTTTATTTCTAATCAAGTCATTAAAGTTATTAAGTAAATTTTCCTGTTGAAAATTTTTGTTCTCTTGAGAATCTTTGTCACCCGATTCATCTGGATGCAAATTCAATTGTTCCCATTGTCTCAATAATTGACGAAAATGAGTTCCTCCAGTTTTGCGGTAATTTAATTGTGATAGATAAAAAAATGCACTGTTCAAAATCCATCGACGCGCTGTTTCTATATCTAATTGTTCTGGTTGAGAAAATTTTTCCCACCATTGCTCTAAAGCATTGGTATCCGATTGATTATAAACATGTTGAAGTAATGAAGCGCAAGCCTCTTTCAGTAACTTGGAGAGATTATCTGAACCATATTGTCTTTCTGTATCAATATCTAACAATTCAATAGTCAGCAGTTTTTCCCCATGACTGATATCAATTTGCCGTGTGACATCACCAATTTTTACCGCCAGCGTCTTATTAGCCTTGTCAAATTTTTGAGGCTTATGAGCAATAATAAAAATGGATTTTACCGTTTCTGATAAATTAGCCTCAAAGCGGCTACCATCAAGGGCGGTTAATTCCGTTTTACCACTTCCATGTTGAGTGGCATTCACTTTAAGCCAAAAAGGATCATGATAGTCAGTAATTAACTTTTTACGCACATCTTTGACCCTATGATGTTCTCCAAGATAGTTTTGAGCTAGTTCAGAGACATTGATGTCATCTTCTGATAAAACTTTATCACCCGGTAAAATTCTATCACTTGATAAAACCTTATTTCCCAATAACGCTAAAAAAATACCAATTTGTTCATGACTAATTTTGTCTCTCCATTTAGAAAAATAGCCCTCAAAATCAATGATATTTTTATTATCTTCCCGCACAGAAGTTTTTTCTATCTCATCATGATCATTTAAATCATCACGTAATAATTTGGCTTGTGTATGATCCAGTACATTATCATCATCAATGTTTTGCGCTTCTAAACTCAGTTGGGATGGAAATTTCCAGTTACCCGCTCGACTTAATAGCAAAATTTGCCGGAGAATAGTTTCATTAAAATGGTCATAATTGGCTATGGCCATTTCTAAATAATGATTAAATACCTCCAATAGGATAGTTCTTTTCGTTGGAAAATCAATATGTTGTTTTTTAAGCCACAGTAACAAATTGACTAATCGTTCCGTTGGCATGTGATGAAATAATTCAGACAATAGAGATTGGACAACCTCTTCATTATATTGTCGGTTTGCTATTTGTATAACGGCCCATGCTGGTAAAAGTTCTGGTGTGATGTCTTTAAATACGGTTAAACATTTTCTAAATGGAAATGTTTCATCGGTAAAATCACCTAATCGATATTTCTCATTTTCATTCATAATGAAGCCAAGTATATCCAAGCCTTCACTACTACTCCTAGCCAAAATATCTTGGGCATCACGTAATTTCTTAAAGTTGGGATGCTCCCGTATTTTTTTATCAATTTCTTGATAATCCCGATAAGTTCGTTCAACCTGCTCACCAATAAGACGGCTAACAGTATCTTTGATTTCCGGTAAATAGACTACCTCTTCTGGTTTGATGGGTTCACCAGTTTTATCCAACAGCCAAGCTGTTTGGCGTAGTTTTTGTTTTTCAGAAAATGAATCAATATCAACGTCTTGAAGAGCATCTAAAATGGGTTGCCAAAGCTCATGCGATTTTGCATAATTCAGGGCTTCAATTATCACCATCGTTGGCGTTAATTCTTCAATACCAATCAATTTTTGTTTTGTCGGGCCTAGTTCATCTACCACACTAGGAACGAAAGCATCATCAATTAAATAGTCTTGTTTACCACATTTTTCCAGGATGGGTTCCACAAAATGTTTATGTTCTGATGAAGTTAAATCCCATAAAGGCAATTTATCTTCTAATTCGAGTTTAGGTGCAAGTAAATAGCGGATTCCTTTGGTAAAGATACTTTTATCTGCTAAATCGTCTAAATTAACTCCCGATAATTTGTTCAGTAATTCAACGCGCCCATCTATAGAAGAGTTAAGAACTGGACGATTAGACAACGCCTTTAAGCAACCCGCTGGCTTACAGTGAAGAATCTCCTTTTGTCCATCAAGCAAATCACCCAATAATTTAGCAATTCTTGCTTCAATAATGATTACTGTGGCATCAGCTAATACATCTTGTAAAGGATTTGCAAATTTTCTCTTCTGATTTTCTTCTTTCTGATTTTCTTCCTTATTTTCTTCATTTTTAGAAAAAATCTGGTGGCAAAATAAGGTGCCTTGTCCAGAGGCATGGCTAATCTCATTGAAGGAAACTATGGTTGTTCCCTTCAGAGAAACTCGACAATTATGCGTTCTTAAAACTCTTAAATTTGGGTGTTTTTCGACGAATGACCTTTTATCAGCAATAAACTGAAATATTTCCCGAGCAATATCCGCATAATCTTTTACAATCTTTTGAGATTTTTCATCTTTAATTAGAATCTCTAATTTTTTTAAGATAATTTCAGCCTCAACTTCACGTAATTTTGGTTGAGTTTCTACCTCAGAAAAATCAAAATAATTGTCTTTGGTTTTGTTCTTCTTATTTTGATATTTAGGAATAAGAAGGGTTTGAGTCTTCAGTTTATTGAGTTCAAAGAAAAGTTTTGCATGATACGTTTCGCATTCTATGAAAAAACATTTTTCGGGTATGAAGTTCAAAAACTCGGTAACCCGTTCTTTGAATTTATACAACACATTAGCTTCGATATGAGCAAAGGCTTGCTTGGCTATATGACAAAGCTGAGTTTTAAGTATTTCTGAAAGAGTGGATGTTGAATGTAAAACACATTGATTGATAAAGTCGAGTAAATAAGCCAGTTGTTCTTCTTTCTGAAAAATGAAACGGCCCGGTACCTTTTGCAACACGGTTTCTAATCGCTTTTCTGACCAATTAGATAGTAAGGTTGTCAAATCAAAAGGGGTCAAATTAGGCGCATCAATAAATGTAATGAGGTGATTTTGAATCACCGGTAAATTGGGTAAAACTTTCCAGGGTAATGTTTTTGTCTTATCCTTATCTGGTTGTGGAATTGCTAATAATGGCTGTTGAGTATCAATCAATTGCCATTCTTGTTTATCAACGACATATACCCATTGATATTCTTGACAAATATCCTTGGCATACTTCTGGAAAAACTTAGATTTTTTCAAAGCATCAGATAATGACCAAATTTCTTCAGGATTAGGTTGATGTTTTTCCACAAACCGATTTAAAGCGGGTAATACATTTTTTAAGGTGCCCTCAGTCGTTAGCTGTTGATTCCATTTTTGGCGTATTTCGGCCTCAGTGGAGTCATCTGTTAGATGTACTTTGTTCTCAGTTGCGTCATCCTTTAATTGATCCTTAGATTGTTTCCCTTCAATATGTCGGCGACCGGCATCAACAAAAAAATACCCATGTAAAAGAACAATATAATCTTTATCTCCATCATAGAGAATTTTTTCATTAGGAAATTCATCAGGCTCACCTAAAGGCAAAAAGACAGTCCATTGGAGCGATAAATAGCTTTGTTGGTTTGTCGGTTTTTGGATAACGGTAACTGCGCTATGAGCAAATGCTTTATCCGGTTCTCGTATTCCAGTTTTGCTATTTATTATTGGGCTAGTGGGCCAAAGTTTATGTTTACGGATATTGGTTAAAGTGCGACTCTTTAAAATGGCTTCATACCCGGAAAATACTAGGCTATTCTTATCTTCATGATCAAAATGGGTGATTTGCACACAGCCACTCATTTCATGCGGTTTTTCTTCAGCATTTTGAGGCGTATAATGACGACGTGAACCTTGTAAAGTGATCTGAAATTTTGCTTGTAATTTGGCGTTATGATTGGGTAGCCAATAAGAAACCGTTTCAAGGGAACGTAATAAAGGCAATAAAATACCTATTTCACTCGCTAAATTAGCTGGAAATATTTCATTGGGTGGCGTTTCTTGATCCCCTGGAAAGGTGTTCATGATCACGCCGATTTCCTCTTCTTGCCCATCCAGATTTTTTATTTTCTGACGACTCTCTTTACGCAGGGGTATCCATAAAATAAAAAAATGTTGTTTATAATTTTCTTGCCCTAGAATATCCTGGCAATGATCTTTGACACACTTTTGATCAGCGTCGGAAAATTCTTCCCAATCAGGATGAATAGGATCAGCCAATTCATTTGGTTGTGGGTTAGCTTCAGCCCAAGGGTTAAGAAAGTTACAGGGTGGAAAACGGGATTCAAATTTTTCATTTGGTGAATACGCTAAATAAAAAAAAGCCTCACAAAGATGAAAAATGCTTTTTTGCCCTAATCCAAATTTACCAATGGCTGTTTGTTCTCCTTCTTTTTCACTATCGCCGAAACGTCTAATTGCTTCAGCATCAGAACGTTTAAATTGACCATTATTGATAAAAAAGAGCGAAGGGCCTTTTAATAATGGATGTTGGGCATTCAATAATCCTTTAGTCCAACCAAAGTCGAGTCGTTCTGAATTGCCATCATCAGCATTTTGGATAATTTCCTTAATAATTGGAAAACCAGATTGATAGCGATCCCGTAAATCGTTCTGAATTCGTCTAATGGTCGTTAAGGAACGATGTTCATATCCGCTCATAAGTTAATTTCTTTAAGAAAAGAATAATTTGCTTTTGTAACATTAGGAATACTGAAAACTCCGGAGAACTTTTTTGACTATAGTATTTTCAAAGACTTACGTTGTTAATCTCCAATGTAAATCAAAGACTTACAGAGTTTTCCAGAGTTTTCAGTAGGAATGAGAATTTAATAAAATCTAAAACTAAAACCGGTCAGGTTTGTCCTCATAAGGATTTTCATTAGAAATTCCTATTTACTTGCTAATGGCGAATGAAAAATAGCAAATACCATAAGAGGTACTCAAATATACTCCAAACGTTCAGGATTTCGGATTTTAGACATTGATTGATTTTTATGTAGGTGAGCAGTTTTTTTTGCCGGCCCCATTATTTGATTTAAGTGGAGGGCAATAAAAAGACTTTGCCTACCCTACATTGATTTCTCATCATCCGAAAACTTAAACGTCTGGAGTATATATAGAGCGATTATTATACGCTTATTAAATTTAATGGCCAAATTTTTTGAGAGGTCGGCATTTTGAGTTAGAAAACAAAAGGGTGTAAACCTGCCAGGTTTTTAAAACCTGGCAGGTTTTCCTTCAATAGGATTTTCATTAGAAATTCCTATTTACTTGCTAATGGCGAATGAAAAATAGCAAATACAACATGAGGTACTCACTAATATAGAGTGATTATTATATCCTACGTTCATCATAGCAAAAATTGAAACGGAGTCCTTAAGCAAAGTGGATAAAAATCAATCCGGTAGTCCTGTAATGTGAGTGATATTTGTCATTTTTCGCTTCGCTTAGAAATCTAAAATGCCTAATATTTCTCGCTTCGCTCAAAATGACACGATTCTTTCTGAGTATTATTTATATTATACCATTACCAAAATGGGTTAGTTTTGAAAATTACTTAAGCATTAGGTATTTGCATTTTTTGCGCTGGCAAGGGAATTAAAAATGTGTTCCAATGCGGGAGAAAAAATATTTTTTTTGCGATAAAAAACGAGACTCTAAGAAAGGAGGACAATTTGACATTATGGCTATTTTTAGATGTAACAAATGTGGGCATTTACAAGAGGTCGTTAATAAACATATCGGTAAAAAGGCTAAATGCCCTGCTTGCCAACAAATGATGCCAATACATGATACGCTTACTTTTATCAAAAAAGTGTTAAAAAAGTACTTGAGTATGGAAGCAGAATTTCGTCGTTTGCAAAAAAGTTTACCCTCTGCTGCGACTGAAATTGCCGATGAAGCCAATAAAACTGAAATTTCCGATGAAGCCAATAAAAACGCTTCAGAGATGGATATTTTTAACACGACGGCTATGACGGAAAAGCAACAATATCAACCTATTTTAAATTGGTTTGACAGTAAAAATATTCAGCTGAATGTTGATAAAGAAGCGGTTGATACCACCGGTTTTTTTGATGAAGTGGCGGTTAAATTGGGAGATAACTATGATTTGTTAAAAGTCGTGACTGATAAAATTAAATATATCCAAAGGAAAGGATATACCAATGTGACGCTGAATTTGTCTGATTACAGTCAAGAAGAGGTGGTGCTTATTAAGGCGTTTTGTGGAGAACTCTATGAACAGTTTTTTGTGGCTAAGTATTTTGTCAAGAAGGAGCAAAATAAAATACATCTGATTTTGCAAACGGCACAGCCAATCGTCAAATTTTTTAATGGTGAATGGTTAGAATGGTTTGCTTTTATGAAATTGCTGGCTTTTTGTCATGAACGTCAGATTAGCTTTGCCGGTTTAAGAAGTTTTAATATCCACTTTCCTGATGGGGAGAATAATGAATTGGATACCTTTTTTTTGATCAATGATGAACCGGTATTTGTGGAATGCAAGTCGGGTGAGTTTAGACCCTTTATTGATAAATATGTCAAACTACGTAAAAGATTGAAAATGGATAAAAAACACTTTTTTATGCTTGTGGTTGGATTGAGTGATGAGCAACTTCATGGTTTAACTCGTATGTTTGATATTACCTTTGTTAATGAAAAAACTTTTGTGAAACAAATTTCAACATTGTTAAGCTAATGATAAATAGCCTATACCAGAAAAAAATAGGATGTTAAGACTGAAACAATATTCTTAAAAACGCTAGAGAACTATGTAAGTCTTACATTGAGCGGGTATCGTTTGATATTAATGATTTAATTTTGATTAAAAATCAAATCATTACAATATATCTAATCCTATCAATCATTTATAAAATAGTTATTTTAAATCAAGATATTATTTGAAATGAATCCTGAGAGATTCAGTTTCAATACACGGTTTGAATATTTTAAATCACTTATAAATCAATGTTTTGATACCCGCTCAATGTGAGTAAGTCTTTTCTTTTTAGTTGTTTTTCACGTAAGTCTTTGAAAATACTATACGCAATAAAGTTCTCCGAAATTTTCAGTTTCTTAGAGAAATAGAATTTCTCACTCGCTCAAAATTTTTTTCAGGGATAAGTTATTTTTTGGATATCCCTTATTCAGTGATGATTTTTACAGGTTTCATCGCATTAATATTATTTTACAACTATATAACATGGACAAACAAGATGGGCGATTACAAGAACTTTGGGAACGACGTTCTCAATTAAATGAGAAAGAATGGGAAGAACTCTATCAGTTAGTTTTTCGGGTTCTAAAAGGAAAACGTTATCCAGAATTGGAGAAATTACCTGAACGATTTGACTTTTATATCCATGCTTATTTTGCGGATAAAGTGCTTCGCCTAGATGGCAGTCAACTCTATTTTGATAATGCGATAAGAACTTTTTTTCAAAATTATTTGAGAGATATTCTAAAAAAATCTGACACACGTTTTTGGTGTGATACGCAATCTTTTGAACCAGAAATTGATGAAAATCACCTATCTTCTCAAAAAGGAACCCTTCAATCTACATTAGAACAAGAAATAAGGCCAGCCGCCCAACAATTTCTTCACGAAAATGAAGAATGGGTACTTTTATATTTAGCGCATAATGCTTGCCTTGAAAAAGGAAAACCACTCAGTAAATTAGAAAAAATTTATCAAATTCCCAATTATCATCATAAAGCTCGTCAATTAGGCATTACTCGCAAAAAAGGTGAATTTGAAAATGGATATGAAAAAACGTTACTAGGCAAGTGGTTACTATCACTGAGTTTGTCTTTGGAGAAAGACAATTTTGCTGACATTGAAGTGGCCCTCAAAATTTTGTGTGATGAGGCGTTATTATTAATAGAGAACGATTAAACAAAATTTTTGAGAGGTATAAAAAAATGCGTCCATTATGGCCACCTTTAACGGTAATTAAAAGTAACCTATTTGCATCGCTTGAATTTCGGTCGGTGCATGATGAAAAATCGGTGTCTAAAACGATTGAGGTTGCAGATATCGAAGTGCCACCTATGCCGGCTTTTTTAAGCGAATTAATCCAAAAACGGGTGAAAACTCAAACAACAACTTTTTCACCAGTGCCTACGCCTGGGCAAATTTTATTGATAAACCCTTATGAAAAAGAGATAATTCCCTCTTTTGAAAAACGAACTAAAAATATCCATCCCTTCTTTGGGGGCTGGGGGATTAAGGGGGGATTAGGGGGGGGGGTCAGTTCATCAAAGCGCAATAACTTGAATCCCTTAACAATATTGCTTGATAAACCGACTAACATTGGAAACGTCTGGGCCGGTTGGCTTGTTGCAGCAGAAACCGATTACGCAAGCTATTGGGATATGTTGTTAGAACCTGAAGATGAACCTTATGATCCTTTGGCTGGCATGATCCAAGTGTGGAATCCAATACAAATTACTATTCCAGCCGAAACGAAAGTCCTGGCAGAACTCAAGCCAATTCGTTTGCAAGCAGTACGCGCTTTAGCAGAAGAATATGAAACTGGCGTTGTGTCGTCCCAAGATGAAAACTGTTTGCCTGGTCGTATTGCACCTCGTGATACGTTAGGTGGTTTTAGTGTACTCACTGGTACGCTTTTAGGTGATAAAAACACTGATCCTCGCTATGAGTATCAAACGCTTTATCATGAAGTGGCGAAAGCAATACCGGTGGTTGAACGAGAACAATATGATTGGACTGAACATTTGAAGGCACTTTATCAGAAATGGGTTAAGTTATTGCCGGCAGAACAAATGGTACCTGCAACGTTAGCAGCCGGTGTGGTATTGGGGTTGGTTATTAATATGATGATGTCTCACTTGACAACTGTACCGAGTGAAGGACAGATCGGAGAGGATTCGTCGATAATATTGAGAGGCGATCCAGATACTACGGCAGAAAAACCGGTTTCTGAACAAGTCAATGAAATCATTGAAGACTTAGGTGATTCTCCCCCTGATGAGTGGATAAACGAGATTGTGGAAAAACTATATGAGGGAGAAATAGCGGTTGCTAAAGAATTGCTTGAGCAATTTCAAATACGTTATCCTGATTATACCGTTGAATAGGTGTTCGTGGTTTTTTCCAATTATATCGTTGCGGTCGAATTAGTGAAGCGTAACCCGACAAATAAACTGAAGCATAAGTTTTAATGCTTTTTGGAGTTCAAAGCGAGGCTTTGTACAACAGTTGACAAAGCTTCATGTTGAATTCCATAATATCTGAAATTTAGCACAAGTATTTAATTTTCTGAAGAATCTAAAGAAATAGTCTTTTTAGATAAGAGGGTATGAACATGCTGAAAAAAAAGGAAATTAACCAGGAACGATTAAACAAAATCGTTACTGAGGCTCGCCATAACCAAGATCAGCGAGAACGTGGTTATCGAGAGCAAGCCATCAAGCTATATCCTTGGGTTTGCACACGATGTGGGCGCGAATTTACTTACAAAAATCTTCAGGAACTTACCGTCCATCACAAAGATCATAATCACGATAATAATCCTTTGGATGGTAGCAATTGGGAATTACTGTGTCTTTATTGTCATGACAATGAGCATTCACGATATTTGGATGCTGGATATGGTGAATTAACATCAGACAAAGCGCAAATACAATCAGCCACTCATTCACCATTTGCTGATCTGAAAAAATTATTGAATAAAAATGAATAGATTGGTAAGGGGCAGGCCAACAAAAAAACCGTTTGCGATTTGAGAAAGGGATGAAAAAAACTATGTCTATAGCAGTTTTAGAAAATATCTCTATTCGGCAAAGGGTAATACCTATTTCTATTAACCAATATCATCAAATGAATGAATTAGGGATTATTTCAGAAAAAACGGAATTAATTGATGGGGTTATTTTAGAAAAAATGAGCAAATCACCTTTACATTCCTATATTGCTTATGTTATCAATCGTTTTTTTATAGAACGGATACCAGAGGGATATTTGGTTCGCAAGGAAGAGCCGCTAACGTTGGCACGTTCTGAGCTTGAACCAGATATATCAATTATTAAAGGCGATTTGACCCATTTTAAAACCGCCCACCCAAGTTATGCCGAATTAGTGATAGAAATTGCGATTTCGTCATTAGAAATGGATCGAGCCAAAAGTAATATTTACGCACCGGCTGAAATCCCTGAATATTGGGTAGTCATTCCCACTAAAAAACAAGTGGAAGTTTATACGCAACCAGAAAATGGAAATTATCGGATTGTACAAATTTATCGACAATCCGATAAAATTAAGACTATTTGTGATTTAGTGGTCAATTTAGACGATATTTTTGACTAATATACTCATGTTACGCACAGTGCTTCAACCAGAAAAATTCCCTTAACCCTAATATTTTTTAGAACCACGATTTCTCCCTCCCCCTAACCCCCTCCCGCTGGGAGGGGGGACCGCTCGGTGGAATTTTCTTATCTGTTAGCTAAAATAAAAAATAATATATTATACAATTATTTATCGTTTTTACCCCAAAATAGGAAAATACCACTGAGCGGTCCCCCCTCCCAGCGGGAGGGGGTTAGGGGGAGGGAGAGATCGTGAACCTAAAAATAGCATGACAAATCCTGGTTAAAAAAAGCTCATACTGCACAGCCTAGGGTTAGGGGTCCCTGAGCTTGTCGAAGGAAGGGGGAGGGAGAGAGCGTGCGGATAAAAAATCCCTCAGTTATCTTGAAATGCAAATAATCAAGCTTTTTGGAAGCATTGTGCGTAACATGAGTAATATATTTATTTCAAATGACTGTTCAAAGCTTAGGCTTTGGACTCCAAAAAAACGAGGAGTTTTGGAGTTCAAAGCGCAACTTTGGATTTAGGTATTTTTAGACTCCAAGCAAGCAAACGAGGGTTTTGGAGTTCAAAGCGTAAGCGTAGGATATTAACAAATATGGACTATTTTAATTATCGTGATGGCATCTTTTATGCAGAAGATGTCAACTTGCTCACAGTAGCAAAAGCTTATGGTACACCCTGCTATGTTTATTCCCGCGCTACGTTTGAACGGCATTGGCACGCTTTTGATAACGCATTGAAAAATCATCGCCATCTGATTTGTTATGCGGTTAAAGCTAATTCTAATCTTGCGGTTTTGAATGTTTTAGCTCGTTTAGGCTCTGGATTTGATATTGTGTCTGGCGGTGAATTGGAGCGAGTGTTACGAGCGGGGGGCGACCCCAATAAAATCGTTTTTTCTGGTGTCGGGAAAACCGTGATAGAAATGCGCCGTGCCTTAGAAGTGGGGATTCGTTGTTTTAATGTTGAATCCGAAGCGGAATTATTACGTCTAAATCAAGTCGCTGGCGACATGGGCAAAATAGCCCCGGTATCCTTGCGGGTTAATCCTGATGTAGATGCTAAAACTCATCCCTATATTTCAACTGGTTTAAAAGAAAATAAATTTGGCATTGATATTAATAGTGCTATCGATGTTTATAAAAAAGCCAAGGCTTTACCTCATTTACAAATTATTGGGATTGATTGTCATATTGGCTCACAATTAACACAGACTACGTCCTTTGTCGATGCCCTACAACGCGTTATCGTTTTAGTTAACACTTTGCGTGATAAAAATATTCATTTACAACATATTGATCTTGGTGGTGGTTTAGGTGTACGCTATCACACTGAAACGCCACCAGAGCCTGAAAACTATGTGCAAGCCCTGACAGAAGTATTAGGCGATACGCCTTATGAAATTATATTAGAGCCGGGACGAGCGATTGCTGCTAACGCTGGGGTTTTATTAACAAAAGTAGAATATTTAAAACACACGGCAGACAAACATTTTGCTATCGTTGATGCTGCGATGAATGATTTATTGCGTCCAGCATTATATACTGCATGGCAAGACATTTTACCCGTGCAACCGAGAAAAAATGAAACCGAGCAAAATTATGATATTGTTGGACCTATTTGTGAAACCGGCGATTTTCTAGGCAAAAACAGAGCATTAGCGTTACATGAAAGCGATGTGTTAGCAGTGCGGACTAGCGGAGCTTATGGATTTACGATGAGTTCCAATTATAATACTCGCCCAAGAGTTGCAGAATTAATGGTAGATGGTGCACAAGTGGCAGTGGTACGCCGACGCGAAACCATAGATGATATATTGGCTCTGGAAAACTTAATTTAATAATCATTTCCAGCCAAAATAAATTTTGGATTCCTTAAATTTGGAACGGAGTCCAAAATTTATTTTTGATGGTTTTTGGAGTCCAAAGCTTTAGTTTTGGAATACTTTTGTGATTACTAACGGAGAAATAAACAATAGTGTCTATTTATAAAAAATTAGCTTTTGCTACCGTAGCTGCCCTTAGTTTATTACAAATGGGGGCTTATGCAGAACAAGCTCATGGTGCTGCCCACTGGAGTTATGATGAAGGCGATTCTGCTCCTGCCCACTGGGCGAGTTTATCTGAATACTTTGCGACGTGTGATGCTGGTAAACAACAATCTCCTGTGGATATTGCCGATGCGATCACGATCAAAGCCGAATTGCCTTCGCTACAACTGGACTACAAACCAATTTCATTTGATATGGTCAATAATGGGCATACAGTCAGAATAACTCCTGATAATGCTGGCACTTTGACAATTGGCGAAGATTCCTATCAATTATGGCAATTTCATTTTCATACCCCCAGTGAAGAAGCCATTAATGGCAAACATGCTGATATGGTTATCCATATCGTACATCGCAGTGCCGAAAACAAATTGGCTGTGATTGCAGTGCTATTGGAAAAAGGCGAGGTAGCGAATCCGTTGATTGATACGTTGTGGAAAGTGATGCCTAAAATGTCAGGTGAGCCACAAGCTCACGATAGCCAAATAGATATTAATCAACTGTTACCCGAAGATAAAAGTTACTATACCCTATGGGGTTCCCTAACTACCCCGCCATGTTCTGAAGGCGTGAGATGGATAATCCTCAAACAACCGGTATCCATTTCAGCCGAACAACTGGCGCAATTTCAAGCGGTGTATTCTCATAATAATCGTCCCATCCAACCCCTAAATAATCGTTGGGTGCTTTCTTCTGATTAAGTTTTTTTTTAATTTACTGAAAACTCCGGAGAACTCTGTAAGTCTTTGATTTTTAGTTGAGCTTATCCACGTAAGTCTTTGAAAATACTATACGAAAAAAAGTTCTCCGGAGTTTTCAGTAATTTAGCATTTTACCTCCCCTGGCCCCTCCTCCTTGGTAAGGGGACGGGCCCCCCGCCTTATCAAGGAGGAGGGGCCAGGGAGGTTAAAACAAGTGATGAGGTTTACACAAAAAAAAATGCTATAGCTTTGGTTTTAACATCCTTCCTAACCTCAATTATTATCTTTGGAGAAATTCATGAAATACTTTAGTGGACTGATATTTTTAGCTATTATGGCTTACTTGGTATGGCCTTATTATCATCTTTATGAAATTAACTCAGCCGTTGCCCAAAATAACAAAGCGGCCCTTGAACAGTTAGTCGATTTAAAAGAAGTCAATGAAGTTTACAAAGAGGACATCAAATGGAGAAGTGAACATACTGTTGCTTCTCAAGGAGAGGTATTGCCTGATGCCATGCGTGAAGGGGCCCAAGCACTCATGGGAACGTTAGGCGGTATTAGGGCTGAAACGAGCAACATAGATACTAACTGGATCATTGATCGTTTGCGGAACTTAGATGGTTCTCCTTTAAGTCAATTGAATTTTGCCTTTTTTGAATCGCCCACCCGTTTCATGATTAGAATCGGCAAATTAGGACGTAACCCCATTCATATTCAAATGACCATGCAAGATTGGTATTGGCGCATCACCGCCGTTTATATATAAAGGAGAAAGGTACCAGGGGAAAGGAGAAAAAATTCAGTGATAGAGAGTATCAATCCAAAATAAATAATCTATAGATGTTCAGATAAATAATTTCATTCAAGCTAGAGGGCAAACCTGGGCTGATGAAAATTGAAAATTGTTAATTGTTAATGAAAAACACTTCTCTAACTGATTGTTTTTGATGAACGGAACAATAATGGGATCAATTTTTGATCCAACTAAAAAATCTGATTTTCATTACCCAGGGCAAACCTGTGTGTCTGTCCCTTTGTGAAATTATTTATCTGAAAAACTATAGGGAAAAATTTCTCCGAAACTTTTCCCTAAGGGATGAGGATTAAATAAAACCCGAAATTAAACCTGCCAGGTTTTTAAAACCTGGCAGGTTTGGCTAAAAAGTTTTGGAAATTATTAAATCCTCATTCATAAATTGGACTCCAACTCAATTTGAGAAACGAAATCAAAAATTTTTGTTCAAATCCGAGTCTTTCTCTTTTTCCTGGTACCTGTCCCCTGTCCCCTTTCTCCTTTCTCCTAACAACTGATGTCAACAGATAATCTTGAACAACTACGCCAACGCGTTGCCGAATTTGCTAAGGTGCGTGACTGGGAACAATTTCATTCCCCCAAAAATCTAGCAATGGCCCTGATTGGAGAAGCTGCTGAAATAATTGAATATTTTCAATGGTTAAGCGAAGAACAAAGCTATCAACTTTCAGCAGAAAAAAAGCAAGCCGTTAGCCACGAATTAGCTGATGTACTCATTTACCTTATTCGCCTGGCCGATAAATTAGATATTGATTTAATGGCAGCGGCTCAAACAAAAATTGAACTCAATGAAACTCGCTATCCGATAGAACTGGTTAAAGGTTCAGCGCGTCGTGCTGAAGAATATAGCCAAAGCTAAAGCTTTGGACTCCAAGGCTTTGCCAAAGCTAAAGCTTTGGTATTTTTTTTTAAAAAGAAATTATCAAAAATGTCACTTTCTTCTTTCGGTGTTGTAATCGCACTACTATCAATAACGATCCTTATTCTCATTTTTGTTGTTGATATCAATAATCATAAAGGCAAAATAGCCAATGTGTTGAAAAAAAATACTGGGCGCACTTTTCATTTTCAAGAAAAAATTCATTTGACTATCTACCCTTGGTTAGGAATCGATTTAGGTAAAGTTAGTCTAGGTAATGCCCCCGGTTTTGATGAACCGCATTTTGCCCAAATTGATAAAGTCAAAGTGCGAATGAAATTGATACCGTTGTTAAAAAAACACTTTGAAATAGATACTATTCTATTAAAAGGCATCACACTTAACCTCACTCGCAAATCCGATGGTAGCACCAATTGGGATGATCTTGCCTCACGTGGGAAAGACAATCAAGACAATCAAGACCCCAAAAAAACCAAAAAACCAAAAAAAGAAGCTTTTGACCTAGAAAAATTAAAGATTCAAGGTTTAGATTTCCGTCTGATGAACGTCGTTTTTGACGATCAACAAACCCAATCACGTTATACCCTTTCTGATCTCAACTTCAAAACGACCCCAATCGTTTTGGATAAACCTATTCAAGTTCAATTCAAGACTACCTTAAATATGAACAATGTCACTTCCCTCAGTGGACAGATTGAGTTAAAAACTCAAATGACGGTTCTGTTGAATAAAAATACCTAATTAAGAATTATTTTTGGGTAATGGGTAATGGGTAATGGGTAATGGGTAATACTAACTTAATTTTTTTTCAAAAATAGCGTTTTTAATTAGTCCTCTCATCCACTATAGAGTCCTATCCCGCTTTGGAAGAGAGTTCGGGTGCGATTAAAAGAAATATAAATACCGAAAAATAATCATCCAAAAGGAATTTTGGACTCCACAAGAGCGTTTGTTTGGAGTCCAAAATGTCCCCGCACTTTTAATCACATCCAGAGAGTTAGGGAAAAATACATCTTTGAACGCAAGTTTGGTATAAAAAAACCTACCCATTTAATTCACATTACCCATTACCCATTACCCATTATAATTTCATCGTTTTCTCGTTTTTAAAAAAGGAACTGCCATGCCAAAAAATATTAATCGTGCTGGAAAATGGCTAATGGACCGATTTCCATTTTTCGTTTCCTTCTTGAGAAAAAAACGTTTTCTTAAAATCCTACTTTATTCTTCTGGAACCACAATCGCATTTCTGTTTATCGCTATTTTTTTGATATTGCTATTTGTTGATCCCAACGATCATAAAGCAGAAATTTCCGCGTTTTTAACAGAAAAAACTGGGCGTACTGTTAGCATTCAAGATGATATCGGTTATACACTTTATCCCTGGCTTGGGCTAGATTTAGGCAAAATGAGTGTTGGTAATGCCCCTGGTTTTGAAGAACCCCTCTTTGCCCAAATTGACCAAGCCAAAGTCCGAGTTAAATTAATTCCTTTATTAACTCAACACTTTGAAATAGATACAGTGCGATTAGATGGTATCGCATTAAATCTCACTCGCAAACCCGATGGTAGCACCAATTGGGATGACTTAATGGCTGGGGGAGAAGATGAGCAAGAACAAGACTCAATTTCAATCATTCTGAAAAAATTACAGGTGAAAGGATTTGATATGCGTCATGCTCAGATTGTGTTTGACGATCAACAAACGCAATCACGCTATAGCTTTTCTGAACTCAACCTCAAAACTTCTCCCTTAGTATTAAATGAACCGATTCAAATTGACTTGAATACTGCCCTAGGCATGAGCAATAAAGCCACTACCCTCAATGGACAACTCAACTTAGCCACAGAAATCACCGCTCACATAGAAAATGAAAACTATCGGCTAGAGCCATTGCACTTTAGTCTCACCCTACAAGGTGATAGTATTCCTGATGGTAGCCAAACCGTGTCCATCGACACCGACGTGATTGAGCTTGATTTGAATCAACAACGTTTTACTTTGGCAGGTTTCACAGCCAATGCAATGGATGGCACGTTAAAGGTTGATATACAAGCGAATAACGTTGAACAAACGCCAAAACTGTCTGGCAACTTGAAATTAGCGGATTTAAATGGACAAAAAATCCTCAACTCTTTGTTTCCCAAAGATGAAAAATCTGTTGAGGAAGAAAGTGAATTGTTAAAAAAGATTGGATTAGCCATGCAATTTGAAGCCGATATGACTAACATTCATTTAAATGATTTCCAATTGTTAGTGGATGATAACCAATTAAAAATACCACGACTTCATATCGATCTCACTCAACAAAACTTAGAGGCAGAAACCTTTTTAATTCACGCTTTTGGTATACCCGTTGAAGGAAAAGTTAATATAAAACAACTATTTTCAGCAACACCAAGCATGGAGGGACAAATTGTTTTACCCCTATTCAATGTGCGAGAAACCGCAAAGCGTTTAGAGCAAGCGCAACTATTACCACCGGCTTTATTGCCCGATGAAAAATTATTGCCGTTAAAAACCGCTGCATTATCCACACAATTTCAAGTGCGTGACATGAACGACATTACCTTGAAAAATATCAATTTGCGTGTAGATGATAACCAATTCAAAACTGAGCAACTGCATGTCAATTTAAATCAACAAACGTTGATGGCTGACACATTTGCTCTTCAAACTTTTGGAATGCAACTCACTGGGCAACTCAATATCACCAAACTACTTTCTTCTCCAAACGTAGATGGAAAAATTGACTTAGCTCCATTCAATGTGCGAGAAACGGCAAAGCGTTTAGAACAAGCGCAACTATTACCACCGGCTTTATTGCCCGATGAAAAATTATTGCCGTTAAAAACCGCCGCATTAGCCACGCAATTTCAAATACGTGATGCAAATGACATCACCTTAAACAATATCAATTTGCGTGTGGATGATAACCAGTTTAAAACGGAGCAACTGCGTGTCAATTTAAATCAACAAACGTTAACGGCTGATGCGCTTGCCCTTCAAGCTTTTGGGATGCAACTCACTGGGCAACTCAATATCACCAAACTACTTTCTTCTCCAAACGTAGATGGAAAAATCGACTTAGCCCCGTTCAATGTGCGAGAAACGGCAAAGCGTTTAGAACAAACGCACCTCTTGCCGCCTTTTT
>Ga0233403_10000128_pt1 | contig 32737 bp, 25 predicted proteins | sample Na_oxic_1_MG_FD_179866 | JGI IMG/M metagenome (GOLD analysis project Ga0233403, IMG submission 179866) | Seawater microbial communities from Saanich Inlet, British Columbia, Canada - Na_oxic_1_MG | ecosystem: Environmental > Aquatic > Marine > Inlet | place: Canada: British Columbia | collected...
CTGCAAGCCTTTGGGCACTATCCATCTTTCGGCTAATTCAAATAACCCTTGGACTAATAAAGCTAACACGGCGGCGGGTATCGCGCCCTGTAAAATCAAACTCATATCATCTAAACGAATCCCAGTTAATATGGGTTGCCCATAACCACCTGCACCGATTAATGCGCCCAAGGTTGCGGTGCCGATATTGATGATGGCGGAGGTTTTGATGCCAGCCAAAATGGAACGATAAGCCAATGGTAATTCAATCAATCGTAATCGCGCCATTGAGGGTAAGCCTAAGGCTTGCGCGGATTCTCTCAATTGGGGCGATATCTCATGCAATCCTACATAAGTATTACGGACAATGGGCAAGAGACTATATAAAAAGAGGGCCGCAATGGCCGGCAAATTGCCAATGCCTAACAATGGAATCATAAACACTAAAATGGCTAAGGAAGGAATGGTTTGAATCATGCCGACGATGCCTAAAATGAGTTGACCCAGTCGGCTAGATTTAAACGCTAAAATGCCTAATGGAATTGATACGATAATCGCTGCAAACAGTGAAATGCTGACCAAAATGAGATGTTCAATCGTGAGTTGATACAAACGGTTAAACAACGTTTCTTCGGGGATGTCGATTTGAATGTTGAATTTTTCAGCTAAAAAATCTGCGGCGACTTGCCCTCCTGGGACTTTGTCTAATTTAGCGCGGGCATTCATTTTCGTCATATCAGCCTCTGATATATTGCCCTCTAATTGTTGTAAGGCTTTGATGAGTTCGGGCATGCGTTCAGTTAAGTCGGCGCGATAGATGAACAGTGAATAGTATTTGGGAAAATGTTGTAAATCATCTTCCAAGACTTGCAAATCATAGTAGGCGATTTCACCATCGGTTGAATAAGCATCAACGACATCAATCGCCCCTTTCTCTAGGCCTTGATAAGCGAGCGCATGGTTAAGTCCACGCACATTGGTTTGCGGCAGTTGATAGGTTTGACGCAAACTTTGCCAGCCATCGTTGCGAGCCATGAAACTTTCGCCAAATCCGAATTTGAGGAAAGGATAATGCCGCAAATCAGAGATTTTGCGAATGCTATATTTTGCCGCGACAGTTTTTTTCATGCTTATCGCATAAGTGTTGTTAAAACCCAGCGGTTTTGTCATGAGTATATTATCTTGAAGCAGTCGTTTACGAATGTCTTCAATTGTTTCCAATCCGCTGCCGGCAAACAATTCTCGCGTCATGGTGCCGGTGTACTCTGAATAAATGTCAATATCACCTCTCAAGAGTGCCTTCCAAAGCACTTGAGTGCCACCCAATTCGCGCAGATGAATGGTTTTTCCTCCCAGATGAGTCACTAAATGGGTAACAAATTCACCCAAAATAACGCTTTCGGTATGTGTCTTGGAACCGATCTTAACGGTTAAATTATCCGCTGCTGAAAGTGTCGTGTGTGTTATCATAAAACACACTAAAATGAAGCCTATTTTTGTCATGATGGGTTGCCTGTTAAAGCTTCAAGAGGATAATATAATTATAGCAATTCCCGCTTTGGTTAAATACAAAAATGGTCAAAAAAGGGCAACCAGAAGGGCTTGCCCCTATGTACAAATGATGCATTTCATGCAAAAGGAAAATGCTATGTTATCAATAATACGTTTTGGATTGTCAAATAAAATCTCTTTGATTTCAGCCTTATTGAATGAGAATTCAATAAAACCCGATTTCACATTTCGCAGCGTCGTTTCGCGAAGCTTCACTACGCGCGTGAAATAATGTTTTTGCGCGCAAAAACTTCTATCGTTCACCGAAGGTGGGCTACGCTAAATATTAAACCTGACAGGTTTTGAAAACCTGTCAGGTTTGGTTGACAAGTTTCCCAAGTTATTAAAGCCTCATTCCTAAGTTCCACCACTGTGCATAATCAGGAAACGCTTGTTCTTCTACAATTTGCTTCAGAGGTTTTTGAATCACAAATAGACTCGCCATTATTTTATTCGCTCATGTCGGAAATGAGGTGAAACCGGGTAATCGAACAGAACTCGTGCTGAACGAGGTTTGCAAGCACGTCCGAAACATTTTCAGCTATTTACACAGATGAGCCATTTTCTTTATTAACTGATGTTACGCACCCAGATTCTTTTTTTGATAAAAAACGGGCTCAAAAGTTAATCATGCAGTCGGCGCTGCAATGCAAATCAATGCCAGAAACGTGATGTGCCAGTAGAGACGCTTCGCTACGCAAATCAATGCCAGAAACGCTTCGCGATGAGACGCTTCGCGATGAGACGCTTCGCGATGAAACGCTTCGCGATGAGACGCTTCGCGATGAGACGCGATGCATAGCAAATCAATGCCAGAAACGCTTCGCGATGAGACGCTTCGCGATGAGACGCGAGGCAGAGACGCGAGGCAGAGACGCGAGGCAGAGACGCGAGGCAGAGACGCGAGGCAGAGACGCGAGCATCGCGTCTCTACAGCGCGTTAATTAATAACTTATTGATTTTAAAAATAAATTTAAAAATAGAAATTCAGAGCGCGAGGCAGAGACGCGAGCATCGCGTCTCTACAGCGCGTTAATTAATAACTTATTGATTTTAAAAATAAATTTAAAAATAGAAATTCAGATTTTTAAGTGTTTGAATAGACACAGAAGTTGAGTGCGTAACATCAGTTATTAATTTAACTAATTCACACGATGTTTGATTGCTCTGATAGTTCTTAGAAACAAATGCAGGTGTTTTTAAATCAAGCACTATTGTACCCTTTCGAGCAAAGATAGTGAGTAGAAGTGATTATCACTAAATCACCTTGATTTTACCTGCAAGCCTTTTGGTATTCTCCATTTTTCGGTTCAAATGTGTCATATATTTTGATAAAACGGGAGTCAATCAATTACTTTAAATTATCAATATTTTATGAGTAACGATAGCAGATGATTCAAACCAGTTACCTATATTCAGAAAAATGTCTGGCGATAAAAACCTGACAGGTTTTGAAAACCTGTCAGGTTTGGGCCCTTAATTCGCTTTTTGAGCAAAAACGAGATAGCGACTGGAAGGAGAAGTATCGTCTTCAGCTTCTAATGGTTCCAATGTCATGGCATCAAAAAACTCGACGTGTTCAAAGTATTTTCTAAATAAATACCGTAATTTCCACAGAGAGGGGAGATAGCGAGTGTGCTCGCCTTCATAAGTGATCCGAAATTCGCCCTGTAATTTACTCACATTGATCAGTTTGGTTTGCTGAAAAAGGTTATGCGCTTTTTCGACAATTAAAGGTGTTCGCAAGAGAAAGACTTTCTCAGAACGCAACACGTTAGGATAAGCACGGATTGGGTGTTCTGGGGTGATAAAATCGCCTATAAAACAGCCACCGGTTTGAGTAATGTGGGCAACGTTTTGAATCGCCTTCTCTAGGCTATGGTGAGGAAGATACTGTAAAACATTTGCTGTACAAAGACAGATATCCCAAGGATTATCCTCATGTACAAGATTCAAAATATCTTCAACACGCGCATTAATTCGTTTTGAAGCCACTTTAACCATGCCTTCAGACACATCAATTCCCAACAATTGGTTTTTTTTCAAATTGAAAGCCTTTAGGAAATGTTCTTCCATAATGCCGGTGCCACAGCCAATAGAGAGTATTTGGGCCGCAGAAAAATCAAGATGATAGGTATCATGGATAAACTGAATTTCTTGAGAGATATACTCAAAATTTCTTTCTCCATTGACGCTATCGTAAAGTTCGGCGTAGGTGGAAAACACATCTTCACGACTGATTGTTCTAGCCAACACGTCATGCTGTAAACTAGCTGCACGGATTAATTCAGCAGTGAGTTGTTGCCAGTAATGTCGATCAATGACATAGCCAGCATCATCTACCTTTTCCAGTAACTCCCTTTCAAAAAAATCCCAACATTTCAGATCAAATAGATGATGAGTCAGTTTGTGTTCTATGTCTTCTAAACCGCTTTCATAACGAAGTTGACGTGCTTCACGAACCTTGTCAATACCGTTTTGTGTGTTTTGCAACCAAGACAGGTAACCCGCAGAGTTTGAAATCGATTCTTCTAGGCTCATTGGGTTATCGAATGGTAAATTGTCATTGGTTTTCTTCATAGTAAAAACCTCTATAACTCGAAAGCAGAAAAACGAAACTATTCCAGGCCCCTTTGAAAATGGATTCCCGCTTTTGCGGAAATCCAGAAGTGGCCAGAATATTTCCGAACTTATGTACTACACACGACAAGTTTCTTGCAATGCTCTGTCTATGTCTTCTATTAGCATCCCAGTATCTCCATATCCCACACTCAGCCTGACTAAGTTGTCAGTTATGCCTAACTGTTGCCTTTCCTGAGCGGACTGTTTGTAGTAAGTAAAGATACTGCATTGTTCTACCATAGGATGGTTGGAACCAAAGTTTGATCCCATAAAGGGAACTGTTAAAGTGTCAACAAATTGGGATGTTGATTCTTGATTACCCTTGATTTCAAACGAGATGACTCCTCCATGTCCGGTTAAATATTTTTGGCCCAGGGCGAAGTGAGGATGACTTTCCAATCCGGTATAAAAAACCTTTTCCACCAACGGTGAATTTTGTAAATACTGAGCAACTTCCATACCGGCTTGATTAAAATGTTTCATCCTGATTTTGAAGCTTTCCAAGCTTCTGTTCAAGAGAAAAGCACCATGAGGATCAACAACGCCTCCCATCATATTTCGGTAGTTTCTGATTTCTTCAATCAATTCTGTCGAGCCGGAAACACTGCCCGCTAAAATATCGCCATGGCCTCCAAGATATTTACTACAACTATGAATGATCAAATCGGCTCCAAAATGTTGAGGTTGACAGTTGAATGGCGTTGACAAAGTGCTATCCACAATCAACAAAGTATTCGGGCCAATTTGGCTCTTGAGTCTTTCCAAATCAACTAAATATAAATGGGGGTTGGAGGGGGCTTCAATAAAGACAATCTTGGTATTCTCCCGATATTGAGTCTCAAATTCTTCATGAAAACGCTGAGTATCAGCCGAATCAACCGGGATAACTTCTATTGCCAGCTTTGGTAAGACTGACTTAAAAAAATTCCTGACATTTCTATAGCACTTACCGGTGTATATCAATCTGTCTTTTGGTTGGGCAAAAGTCAAGACGCTTGTCACAATGGCATTCATGCCAGAAGAAAAGACTAAGGCATCCTGAGCGTTATCCAAGGTGGCTATTTTTTTCTCCACCTCCAACCAATTGGGATTATCGTATCTGCCATAGCGGCCCACATTAATTTCACTTTCGTGATACTGAATAACCTGTTCGGTATTTTTAAAAAAATAAACAGTATTCTGGTATGTTGGTGTGACACAACTATTATTGTAGTCTGTCTGTTTTTGATTAGGCATTTTGATTCTCCAAGGGGCGCAACCTGCAAAACAATTATACTGAATAATGTCATAAACTGAGTTTTTTGTTAATGATTGGAGTGCAAGGTACCCTTGCCCCAAGCCCTTGCAAGGGTACCTTACACTCATCAAAAAGCGCAATTTATGCTAATGCAAAGTATAACATGACGTTTTTTTGCAAGTTACACCTTTATAAAGGTTTGTCTAGTCAAAGCATTAGAAAGCGTATGTTCACTGGTTTGATAGTCATCAGGGAACATTTTAGACAAATGACTCATATGATTTGTGAAAGCACTTTTGACCGTTGTTATCATATCACCATGCAATATGTCTCCCCTTACATGAAGATGGGTTAATTGACGAACAATATCAGCACTTTCAGAATGTGCTTTTGAAAGGACAATATGCCACGGGTGAGGTAAGTTATTGATGGTATCAGAAGTGTCCGTTGTACCTCCAATAAAATCATTTTCTTCAGTGGCAACTATCAAGGTTTTAGGGATAGCCATTTTGCCATCATAACTTACCGGGAAAATCTCCGGTTTATAGGCCAAAAAGACATTGCAGAGAATGGCCTCTTCATCGGCCGGAGTCATGAGATTTTTCTGTTTTAAGACATGAAGCATTTTTTGTCTTTCAGTTTCATCTTTATAACAACGTTGCCGAAAGTGACGACCTATCACTCGCACGACTAAGCCATGTTTTAAACAAACTTCGATAAAAGCATTTTCGTCCAAATGCTTACCCATAGAAAAGCAAAATAATTTGGCTTTTCCATTAACAAAGGCAGAGTGGATAATTTTCTCGACACCGTCAACGCCTATATAACCCGTTGCACCAATACAAATGACTATATCTGTCATGGTGTTGAAATGCTGTTCCAATTGAACAGAGTAGGGTTGCTGCATATTTGCCACAAAAGACTTGTCGCACAAATTGATATCCGATGCAAACCTAAGCGGTTCTGCTTCAATATCTACCATCGTCATTTCATATTCCTTTTGTGCGGGAAATGATAGCATGACAGTGGCATCATTTGTCCAACGTGTCAAAATGTCTTGTGGAGTCATATCAAATTTAAGGGCCACAGCATCCAATCCGTGAGCACTCCCTACCATTGTTACCTGAATCTGATTATCAGTTGGTAATAAAGCTTGGTGGTAAATTTTTAACCTTTTCATCGCATGAAAAGGCAATTCGTATTTTATATCGCCAACAAGATTGTTAACATATCCTGTTGGGCAATACTGAGAATATATATCGTTGAAATTGGCTTTGACATTCTTCATTATTGTTTTCCATATTGATAATTATAGCGTTTCCCGATCTCATGACGTACACTTATGTTAAGTAGGTATGCAAATGCGTTGTGGGCCCCAAAAAAAGGTCATTATCAATCCATCTGCACCTTTGCTGTCATAAATTTGGAACAAAAAAAACGCAAAATGACATGCATTCCAAAAAACGCAAAATAACATGCATTCCAAAAAACGCAAAATAAATTTGTACTTCATTCAATCGGGAAACGCTATAAGTACAGAAGCCGGTATTATCATATCGCTTAGAAACTTTAATGATATGATTTTTAATGGTGGACTACAAGGTTCTAAATTTTGTGCTTCAGTACTTATAACATCAAATCATCTTGATTTTACCTGCAAGCCTTTCGGCACTATCCATCTTTCGGCTAATTCAAATAACCCTTGAGCTAATAACGCTAACACGGCGGCGGGTATTGCGCCCTGTAAAATCAAACCAATATCGTCTAAACGAATCCCGGTTAATATGGGTTGCCCATAACCACCTGCACCGATTAATGCGCCCAAGGTTGCTGTGCCGATATTGATGATGGCGGAGGTTTTGATGCCAGCCAAGATGGAACGATAAGCCAATGGTAGTTCAATCAATCGTAACCGCGCCATTGGGGGCAAGCCTAAGGCTTGCGCGGATTCTCTCAATTGGGGCGAAATCTCATGCAATCCTACATAAGTATTACGAACGATGGGCAAGAGACTATATAAAAATAGAGCGGCAATGGCTGGCACATTGCCAATGCCTAACAAGGGAATCATAAACACTAAGATGGCTAATGAAGGAATGGTTTGAATCATGCCCACGATGCCTAAAATGATTTGCCCCAGTCGGCTAGATTTAAACGCTAAAATCCCTAATGGAATCGACACGACAATAGCCGCAAATAGTGAAATGCTGACCAAAATGAGATGTTCAATCGTAAATTGATACAAACGACTAAAGAGCGTTTCTTCGGGAATGTCGATTTGAAGGTTCAATTTTTTCGCTAAAAAGTCTGCGGCGACTTGGCTTTCTGGCACTTTATCTAATGTCGCGGTGCCATTCATTTGCCTCATTTCTGTTTCAGTGATATTGCCTACTATTTTCTGTAAAGCAGCAATAACTTGTGGCATTCGCTCTGCTAAGTCGGCGCGATAGATGATCAGGGGGTAGTAATCTGGAAAATGGTGTAAATCATCTTCTAAAACCTGTAAATTGTAGTAGGCGAGTTCACCATCAGTCGAATAAGCATCCATGAGATCAATTGCACCACTATTGAGGCCTTTATAGGCGAGATAGTGATGGAGTCCGCGCACATTCGTTTGTGGCAGTTGATAGGTTTGACGCAAACTTTGCCAACCATCTTGGCGAGCTAAAAACCGTTCGGTAAATCCAAAGCGTAAATCGGGATAATGCCGCAAATCAGATATCTTAGTTATGCCATATTTATCAGCGACTTCTGGTTTCATACTGATGGCATAAGTGCTGTTAAAACCCAAGGGTTTGCTGATAAGAACATTGTCTTGAAGTAATCGTTGACGAATGTCATTAAGCGTCTTTAGTCGACTGTTGGGAAACAGTTCTTTCATAATAGTGCCAGTGTACTCGACATAAAGATCGACTTCACCCCTTTTGAGGGCTTTCCAAATCACATGGGTGCCCCCCAATTCGCGCAGATGAATGGCTTTAGCACCAGCATGATTAACCAAGTGAGTCATTAATTCAGCCAAAATCACACCTTCGGTATGTAACTTGGAAGCGATTTTGACGGTTGAGTCATTTGTTGCCGCTGAGGATATCGTGTGTGTCATCAACAAACAGATTAAAATCATGCCGTATTTTTTCATGATGGGTTCCCTGTCAAAGCTTCAAGAGGACTACGTTGTGCATTGATAAATTGAGTCACAAAGGGAACTGCAGGTGTGTGAACCAGTTCTGGCAAACTCCCCTGTTGAACAATCTGCCCATCACGCAATAATACGATCATATCGCCTAAAAAGCCGGCTTCACCAATGTCATGGGTGACGATAACGACGGTTTTGCCTAAGGTTTGAAAAATCTGTTTTAGATCGTTTTGCAATTCAGAACGAATCATGGGATCGAGTGCGCCAAGTGGTTCATCAAGTAAGAGTAAATCGGGATCCAGTATTAAGGCTCGCATTAAACTGACGCGCTGGCGTTGTCCTCCGGATAATTGCGTGGGAAAACGACTGAGCATGTCTAAGGGTAATTGAGTCAATTGGGCGAGTTCTGTGACGCGCTTATCAATGCGTTCTGCTGGCCAACCTAAATAACCGGCCATCAAGGCGACATTTTGATAAGCCGTTAAGTGTGGAAAGAGTCCGCCTTCTTGAATGACGTAGCCCATTTTATGCCGCAATTCTAGGGCGTTTTGTGGCGTGACGGGTATGCCTTCAAAAAAGACGCTGCCCCCTTTGTCTGGTTGAATGAGGCCATTGATGATGCGTATTAGTGTGGATTTACCCGAACCACTTTGTCCTAACATAATAGTGGTTTTGCCTTCTGGAATAAACAGATCGATGGTTTTTAAGGCCATTGTCTGTCCGTAAGTTTTTGAAATCTGGGTTAATGTTATCATTTGTATGGTCTGTTGTTGTTTTGCGACATGATTTTGGGTCAGTCGATCAATGATAATAGCTAAAATGACGATACATAAGCCACCGGTAAATCCACGACCGTTTATGAGTTCAGGAACTCAGGAGTTCTTTCGTTATTTTATAAAAATATTTAAAATCAATTAATTAGATTACTTCGTTATCAGTTATTAATGTGATGGCCTTGCAAAACGAGGGTTGAATAGAACGCTGATTAGGGGAATGGTGGGCTTTAAAAACCCGTTACCCACCCTACAAAACATAATTGATTTTTGGGATAGGCCTTAATCAGATCATCAGTTTAATTAGCGTTCTATCCTATCACCATTCTCTCACAAAAGTCTTTTTTCGATTTGTTGCACCCATTTAAAAGGCTCTATTTCATCTTCAAGACTGCCGTAAGCTGGTACGATGATGTAATGAGATTCTAAACCATGTTGCTTAGCTGCTTCTTGATGGTATTCATCGTCATCAATGAGAAACTCGACATTAATTTGACGAATATCTTTCCAACTTGAAGCGATCGCATCCCAAGAATAGGTTTCCTGAAAGTAGTCTTTTAAACCAAATGCGAGTACTTTGTTGAGGTAGGAACGATTCGCAACAGTCCATAAAACGAGGTGATATTTTGATTCGAGTTGTTTCAAGAGTGAAAGACAGCCGTCTCTGAGGCGAAAGCCAATGATGGCAGTTGAATCGGTTACTGTTGCGCCTAAGGTTTCGTCTAAATCTATCGCGATTCTGGGTTTCATTTTGTTTCAAGAATGCTTATATCCTATCAGTTTGGTCCGAATTTTTTTCAACACAGAGAACACAGAGTACCACAGAGTGCCACAGAGAATACGTGAATTTGATTTTTAATTATATTTTGATATTAAATACACTGTAAATGTATGTTTTTATTGACCCGACACAAACTGATAGGTGGTAAGCTACAAATGAGTTTTTAAAGATTGGGTTTGTGTTGCTGCATTACCCGTATAAGTGGCGGGTGTTAGTTTCAGTAAGCGTGTTTTCTCCTCTTCTGGAATGGGTAAGTCGGCAATAAAGGCCTGTAAACGGGCTTGATCGATGCCTTGCCCTCGTGTTAAGTCTTTCAATTTTTCATAAGCTTGCGCGACACCATAACGGCGCATTATCGTTTGTATGGGTTCTGCTAATATTTCCCAGGTTTGATTCAAATCGGCTTCTATTATGGCTTGATTCACTTCTAGTTTACTGATTCCTTTGAGACAGGATTCGTAAGCGATAAGGCTATGGGCTATGCCTACGCCTAAATTGCGTAACACTGTGGAATCGGTTAAATCGCGCTGCCAACGAGAAAGGGGTAATTTTGCGGCTAAGTGGCTAAACAAGGCGTTGGCAATCCCTAAGTTGCCTTCGGCATTTTCAAAATCAATGGGATTGACTTTGTGGGGCATGGTAGATGAGCCGACTTCTCCTGCAATTGTTTTTTGCTTGAAATAGCCTAATGAGATATAGCTCCAAGTGTCGCGGCAATAATCAATTAATATGGTGTTAAAACGGGCTAAGGTGTCAAATAATTCCGCTATATAATCATGTGGTTCAATTTGGGTGGTGTAGGGATTCCATTCTAAACCCAGTTGGGTGACAAATTGTTGGGCTATGTTTTCCCAATCAAGATTGGGGTAGGCTGCTAAATGGGCGTTGTAGTTTCCGACTGCGCCGTTGAATTTGCCCATGATGGGTATTTGTGCCATTTGCTCACGTTGACGCTGTAAACGGTAGACGACATTCGCTATCTCTTTACCCAGTGTTGTTGGAGAGGCAGGTTGCCCATGTGTACGCGATAGCATGGGCAGGTTGGCATATTGTTCTGCTATATCGGTGAGGGCAGTCAGCATTTCTTTTATCTTTGGCATGATGATTTGGCTACGTGCTTCTTGTAGCATCAACCCATAAGCTAGGTTATTGATATCTTCTGAGGTGCAGCCAAAATGGATAAATTCACTGACTGCGACTAATTCGGGCAAGTGGGCAATGTGTTCTTTGATGAAATATTCAACCGCTTTGACATCATGATTGGTGGTGCGTTCAATTTCTTTAACCCGTTGTGCTGACTCAAGAGACATACGCTCTGCCAAATCATTTAACACGGTTTGTGCTTCAGTGCTAAACGCTGGCACTTCAACAATATCTGGATGAACAGCGAGAAATTGTAACCAACGAATTTCAACGACTATCCGATAACGAATCAGGCCAAATTCGCTGAAAATGGGTCGCAAAACTTGGGTTTTATTGGCATAACGTCCATCAATGGGAGAAATAGCGGTAAGGCTTGAAAGGGCCATCTCTAATGTTCCTGTGGTTTATCCGGTTGTTTGCGTTGATTGAGTAAGACTTGAGGTATCCGAAATAGGGTTTGTTCAGGTTTGCCTGGCATCGTTTTAACGGTTTTAACACCAAAGTGATGTAAACGTTGTAGTACACCTTTTACCAAGACTTCAGGTGTCGAGGCACCGGCCGTCATGCCGACGATGGGGTGATTCGCAAACCAGTCTGCTTGTAAATCTTCGGCATCTTCAATCAAGTAGGCTTGAACACCGGCTTGTGTACCGACTTCGCGCAGACGATTAGAATTTGAACTGTTATGGGCACCAACCACTAGCAAGATATCAATATCGGAAGCCAGTTGATGTACCGCATTTTGTCTATTTTGTGTAGCATAACAAATATCAGTCAATGCGGGCCCTTTAATCTTTGGAAAACGTGCGGTTAAGGCTTCAATCACTTCGCGGGTATCATCAAGGCTCAGAGTGGTTTGGGTGACATAAGCGACATGCTCCGGATCGTCAATTTGTAACGCAATCACTTCTTTTTGTGTGCATAACACATGCACTGGCCCTTGAACACAGCCGCGTGTCCCTTCTACCTCGGGGTGTCCCGCATGGCCTATAATGATGACGAAATAACCTTGTTGTGCATAGCGTTGTGCTTGCGTGTGTACTTTTGTGACTAGGGGACAGGTGGCATCAATGATTTGTAATTGCTGCTGTTCGGCATTTTTGACGACGGCCTGAGCGACACCATGAGCACTAAAAATACATAAGGCACCTAGGGGTACATCATCTAGCGTTTCTACAAAAAGAGCGCCTCGTTTTTTTAATTTCTCTACGACATGGCGGTTATGGACAATTTCATGCAGGACATAAATTGGGGGATTATAAGCCTCAAGCGCACGTTCTACGATTTCTATGGCACGTACTACCCCTGCACAGAAACCACGAGGTTGAGCGAGTATGACTTCCATATTGGTCATTATCAGTTAAAAATTGATGCCGGTAATGTGAGTGAAAAATGAAAAATGATCAATCGTTTTTTAATAGAGTTTATACCGATTTAACGTAACTCATTGATTTACATAACATTATCATTTTTATAAAGATAATAAAATCAAGCACTTATAATAAAATCGGTATAATGTCTAATTTATTAAAGTGAAAGACTTTATCGCTTTAAAAAATGGTGAATAATTTAGTTTAAATCATAATGATATAATATTTATTAAACTAACTAACTCATTGTTTTTTTATACTAACATAATTTATGTTGTCATCTATAGTGTTTGGTATCTGTAAAAAACAAAATAGAGAGAAGACGTGGCTTTTTAGTTTGATAAAAGTTTTTGACTGATTTCTGACATAGAACGATTTTCAAAGCCGTTGAAAGACTCCTAATTTTCTTTATAGCCAACAGCTTGACAAAGAAGTCTAAAAGCTCAAATCTCTTTGCAGGAATTAAATAATTATCTGGATATCTATAATATACCCACTCTCAGCACATAATTATTATAAGCCATTGAATTATAATTATCTATAATTTAGGTTAATTGGTTAATTGGGGTGCGATTAAAACTGCATGGCCTGGAACCCCAGGTTCCACCTGGGGCTATTCACATTCAACCCCTTCGGGGTTGTGCTTTTTAAGTTTTTATTTTTTAATATTCACATTCAACCCCTTCGGGGTTGTGCTTTTTAAGTTTTTATTTTTTAAGAATAAAAAAACCATGTACTTTTAATCACACCCGGTTAATTGAGAAAGGTAGATAAATTTTATATCTTTAATTATCAAAGACTTAAAAGGGGTGTGATGAATGTTGGATATATTTGGCATCAAAACAAATTGCCAAAAGTATTTCGCGATAAAAACTTTTGCGGCGATTGGTATTTCAAACAACAGACTTGAGTACACCGATAAAGTAGAGCAAAATAAATTTTGACCAAGTTAAACAATTCACAATTCATAATTCTCAATTCTAATAACACGGCAAAAACTATTCTGCTCTCTATTGGCGTTGTATATATGTTATAGTTTTACGATTTTTAATTTTTGGTGTACTCAAGCAGATTGATAGACGAATCGATTTATGATGGATATGTATTTTCTTTGTTTTATCAGTCTTTTAGAAATCTTATTGATCTGTGTTCCTTGATACACACTTCTATTTCCCCATAAAATAGATAGAAATAGTAAGCGGATTGTTTTCGAGGGTTCAACTGATGAATATCATAAATAATGAACTCATGAACTTTTTTTCAGCATTTTTCGCGTTATGAGCTTATGGATATCGGAATCAATTAGGCCTTTTTGAATTTTTCGGGCCTCATCATTCATGATTTTTTTCAACCGTTTTGTTTTTATCCCTTACCAACTATCCGTTTTTTATAACGGCATTACATTTGAAAGGTGAATTTAAATATCATATAAATCGTAATATAAATACCTTCATTTTTTGTGCGCCTTTCTTTTTTTATTTGAATTTTTTCTTTGGATTGTATACTACACGCCGAACCTTGTTAAAAAGCATTAAATCAAAAAAAGCGTGGTCAACAAGATTTCACACAAAAGTTGAGGCTCAAAAAAACAACTTGAAGCGCGTTGTTTAGCGAACCGAAGGTAGGCTACGCTAAACTTTAGCCTTAACGCGTGAAAGCGTGAAAGGTTAAACGGAAAATGACTGAGCCTTTTAATCTAAAAAAAATAGAACGCAAATAGAACGCTTTTAAGGTTCACTTGCAACGATTCTTTGCCCCAGTTTTGGCGTGCAAAAACGGGGGTTTAGAAATCACTTTTCCAGGCAAACGTTTTTTAGGCAAAAATTTTGCTTGGAAATCACTTGTTCAACATCAATCTAACCACTACATTAAATCAAAAAAAGCGTTTACACTCCATAAACATAATAAACTAACATAAATGGCCTCATTTATGCCATTTCTATTGAAGTTAAGTTGGTGTTTTGCTTGAAAGAGTATTTCATGCTAGAGTTTTGCTGAGCGAAACTTTAGCATGAAATCTTGTTCATTATACAGTGTGTATGTATTGATTTGTTCTGAAGGAGCATAAGAATGGCAAAAATTTTACTGGTAGAAGACAATGAAATGAATCGAGACATGCTTTCCAGACGTTTAAAACGTAAAGGCTTTGATGTCGAGATTGCTAAAGATGGAGGAGAAGGGGTGGACAAGGCGCATGAAAATCCTCTGCCAGATTTAATTCTAATGGACATGAGCTTGCCGGTCAAAGATGGCTGGACGGCGACCAAAGAAATCAAGGGGGCAGAGGATACTCAAAATATTCCCGTCATTGCCTTAACCGCTCATGCTATGTCTGGAGATAGAGAACAAGCACTTGCCGCAGGCTGTGATGATTATGACACTAAACCCATAGAATTACCTCGCTTGCTTAGCAAAATTGAAACCTTGCTAGCACGATAATAGAGATACCACGCTGAGAGACTCACTATGAGTGTTCTAGGAACTGGCGGTTCAGGCCCACTAGGAGAAAGAAACAATATCAGTAGAAACCTTGAACTGGTGGATATGGGGCATGATTTATTAACCCCCAGTAGCACCATCATTGCTTATACTGAGATGCTCTTAGAATATGCTGAAAAAGAAGACAGTTTTGATGAATTTATTCCTGATCTCAATAAAATGCTGACCGCCGGTGAACAACTGTCAACTTTAATCACGCAGTTGTTTTCTAAGGATACTTCTCGCCATGGTGAAATTGACTTTGAAGCCTTGACATCTACCATCCGTCATGATTTACGTACTCCAATCAATGCGATTATTGGCTATGGTGAGATGCTGCTTGAAGATATCGAGGAAGACGTTCACCCGGAGGCCAGTGTCGATCTCAAGAAAATTCTCACTTCGGCGCGACGGTTGCTCACTTTAATTGGTGATCTGTCTTACTTTTCCAAAAATGCTAAAAAGTCAGAATCACCGCCCCCAAAAAAACCTGAACCGGCACCTAAACCAACCCGTTTAAATGAAACACCGCAAAAGGAGAGGGTACGCGCAAAGCCTAGTCTCTCACCATCAGTCGTTAAGTTACCTGAACAACAGTCATCGCTGTTAGCACCAAGCGACAACCCTTATAACGTTATTGTTACTGAGGTCGATTTAGATAATAAACCGGCATCGCTGTTAGTGGTTGATGACAAGGAAAGTAATCGCGATTTATTGTCACGCCGTTTAAATAGACAAGGATTTCAAGTTCACGCGGCTGAACAGGGTCATCAAGCGTTACAAATGATTCGCAGTCAAGATTTTGATTTAGTCCTGCTTGACATCATTATGCCTGAAATGAACGGCTATGAGGTTTTAGCAGAAATCAAAGCGGATCCAGAAATCAGTCATATTCCAGTGATTATGATTTCGGCTTTAGATGAAATTGACAGTGTAGTGCGTTGTATAGAAATGGGGGCAGAAGATTATCTACAAAAACCGTTTAATCAAGTGATTTTAAATGCCAAAATTTCGGCTTCACTGGAACGCAAACGACTTAGAGATCGGGAACGGGCATTTCTCGAAAGGTTACAAATTGAGCAAGACAAATCGGAAAAATTATTGCTCAATATTTTGCCAAAGGCGATTGCAGATCGCTTGAAAAAAGGGGAACACACGATTGCTGACAGTTTTCCTGAAGTCACCGTGTTATTTTCGGATTTAGTCGGATTTACGGAATTATCAACAGGTATTACGGCATCAGATTTGGTGGAAAAGCTGGATCAAATTTTTTTAGCCTTTGATAAATTAACTGAAAAGTATGATTTAGAAAAAATTAAAACGATCGGGGATGCGTATATGCTGGTAGGTGGGGTACCTACCCCGCGTGCTGATCATGCTGAAGTGGTTACCAAGATGGGTATAGAAATGCTTGAAGAAATTGAAGTCTTGAATAAAAAAAACCAAGAAAATTTCAAGATTCGCATTGGCATTCATACCGGCCCGGTTGTCGCAGGTGTGATTGGCAAAAAAAAATTTATATATGATTTATGGGGTGATACCGTCAATATTGCCAGTCGCATGGAATCGCAAGGCCTTCCCAACAATATACAAGTCTCTGAAAACACTTATGAACGCATCAAAGATAAGTTTGTTTTTGAACAACGTGGGCCTATTGAGGTTAAGGGTAAAGGAGAAATGGTGACTTACTTAGTCAAGGAGATCAAATCATAAGTTGGGTGGGCAACAGCCCACCTTCATGCATGATTTCTTCAAAAAAGTGTATAAATAAACGGTGCAACTGCTGAACCTTGCGTCAAAACAATCAGCCCACCTAATAACAACAACACGATAATAATCGGTGCCAACCAAAATTTTTTGCGGACTTTCATAAAAGCCCACAGATCTTTCAATAACTCTAACATAGTCATATTCCTAAGCGGGAAGGGATTAGCGATAAAGGGCTTACCACCTATCAGTTTTGTTTAACTAATTGTATGTAGATTTGCTCTGCATAGCAAATCTATGGCATAGCAACATTTGTAGATTTGCTCAGCATAGCAAATCTATAGGCATAGCCAAGAAACATCTGTAGAGACGCGATGCCTCGCGTCTCTATAGGCATGGCATAGCAACATATCACACGAGACGCGAAGCATCGCGTCTCTACTGGATAAAGGGCAATCACAAAAAAAATGTTCTGAAAGCCATTATAGGTTGTAAGGGTAATACCACTTGATTCGTTGTCAAAAAGGATGTTCCATCTGTTTGGAGGAACGCGATGGCGTTGATTTACGGTAGCTTTCAGACACATCGTGCCTGTTTTTCATCGCATTTTTTCCAAACAGACGCATGATTAAACCCATAGGGGTAATCATCAAGTAAAACACAAGAGCCAGAAGAATTCGGGTGTTTATCCAACCGAGTATCAAAGCGAAAAACATCCAGCCTCGATAGATTGGTTTTAAACTATTGGGTATCAGTAAAGCGGGTATCCAGAGCGCCACGGCAATAATCCACGGCCAGACTGGAAAAGCTAAACCGAACAACCACGGAAATAATAACCCAAACAGGCCTACGAAAAACCCGCCCATTATCAGTCCAAATTCGCGCAAGCCTTTTTTATCTGGTATTTCAATATGCATATCAGTTATCCGTTGTCGGTGGGCTTTGCCCACCATATAAAGCTATTCGATATTTAAATTTTTAACCACCCAAGGCCGCAAAGTACGTTCAATCAATGCGTGTGTATAGGGCGTGGGATGGCCGTCATCTTCAATCGAAATGTGTGAGTGTGGATGTTCTTTAAAGGCATTATCAATCACCGGAAGTAACGAAAAAAACGGTAATTTCTCTGATTTGGCCCAACCGGCTATCTTTTCATCCAGAGAATAAACGTAGTCACGGTGAACTTGACTGAAATAGGGACCAATCAAAGCAAAGTTGGCAACCATAACCGGAATTCCCTGCTGCTGAAAAGAGGATATCGTATAATCCAAATACGTTTGTGTCATACGCCATTGTTTTTCCAACACTTCGGGGGCAACCAAATAGGTAAGAGGCGATAGCTTTTCAAAAGCCGCCATAGCGTCTTGTTCTGCCTGAGTATAAGTAACTTGGCTATTGTGCAGGATCAAGTCATCAACAGGCGAATGAACAAAGTCGCGCCACCCCTTTTGTAATAAGAGATAAAGCCGCGATTTGGATAACAAAGCCCTTGTGGTTGTCCTCATCAATAACGCTTCCTCATCATCAAGAAGAGGAAAGGTAGAATAGACTGACTCTATAATGCGATCATCAGAGAGTTCATTCTCAAAAGTCATGATGAGTACGGCATCAGGTTCCACTGACAAATAGCGTTTGACATTCGCCGCATAATAGATCGGGCTTGACCCCTGTATACTCATATTAACCACTTCCCAACCCTGTTCGCGCAGGTTTTCACCTAGCTGATAAGGATAGGTTTCATCTCTCTGATTCCCATGTCCCTCGCCTATGGAATCGCTTATGACAATCAATCGCTTTACATCATCAGATTTTGGCTGTATTTCCGGGCCACGAAAACCCATTGAGTTGATTTCATAATCAACTTGATAGTATGAGCGTGCCTGTGTATATTTTGAGCCAGGAATATGATAATAAACATAAGGACGCGCTTGAACGATGTAAATGTTTTCTTTATACGGATCGAAGGTGCGAGCCGGTGGTGGATCGGGTATCGATTGTAGCTTCACAAAAAAACGCGCCACTAATTCCCCAGTTACCAATAACAGCGCAAGGGTTATCATAAACATTAATAAATAAAGTAATCCTTTTCGACTGGGGGAGTGAGTCGTCGATTCTTGTGCGGCTTCCACACTTTCTACACTCATACATTCTCCTATTGCAATGCAAGCTTGAGTTAATCTAATTCAAATTCTTGTTTCCAGGCTTCATCTTTCAACCATTTAGGTTGATTCTGCTTAGATAACAAGATATTTTCCATGACTAAATAATCCTAGGGGCAATCCCTCGTGGTTGCCCTTGTGTCAAATGTTTCTATTTAATGTCTTCTCATATCATAGCATTAGCGACTGATATTAAACATTAAACAAGGCACTACAGCAAAATATACTTTGCACCGTCATAAATTGCGCTTTTTTTAATGGCATTTTTCTCGTTTCAAAATGAGAATTAACGACAATTTTTAGATTTTCACGCAAAAGTTTTGCGCGCAAAACTTTTGCGTGAGCCGAAGGCCAGCGAAGCTAAATACAAAAGCGCAAATTGTGACGATGGACAGTATAACATGCACTCCGACCAGCAAAGTACATTTTTTATTCTGTACAAAGAATAGCAAAACGGGATGTTCTTGTGTAAAATGCTTTGGGTCAGTACCACTTAACTATATCTGTTCATTCGCCTTACTAAACATCCAATTTAAGATATCAAACACCCATTGCAAATCAGTAGTCGCTGATATTTTTCTAGTGTCTCTGGTGAAAAACTGACCACTTTCCAGTTGACCAAACATCCAAATATCGCCGGTAGTTACAGACGCATAACAGACTTTTACACCTTGCCTAGAGGCAGCTACCATTTCAGCTAGAGCTTGCGCCCAACCTTCATCAAATTTCTCAGGTGAAGCTTCAATGACACATAAAGGAGGCAATGCCATGCTTCTGTATTTTATCTTAGGAGCGATTAAATAATCGGGTTCACCTTTTAATCCTTCATTTGGTTCTACATTGTAGGATACATGCGACCAGACAAAAAGAGTGCTATATTTTTCTGCGACTAAGTCCAAAATCGGTTTGATAATATCTTCACATATTGTCACCTCATTAACAAAACTCATTTCATCTTGTAGCTTTCTTTCAATCTTTGAAAAAGGATAATCCTCTATTTCAATGGCTAACCTTTCTATAAAGGGTTTGGATATCGCCTGAATACTAAATTTGTCAACAACCTCATCAATTGTTTTAAAATCACCATACGACATATCGCCGTTCTCCTATTTTGTAGTGATTCTTGAATATCATTAATATTAATCAGTGTAAATCATGACAATCAGTCTAATCAGCGTTCTATCAGGTTTTTAACTTACTTATTTAGAGCTTGAACTTGCTCACTTGCTTTCTTAAACAGCCAATTTAAAGTATCCAGAACATTTTGTAAGTTTTCTATGGCAGAGAGTTTGATTGGATCTCTGGTAAATATTTTACCCTCATCCAATCGACTAAACTGCCAAAAGTCCCCCGTAGTGACAACACCATAACAAATGTTTGCACCTTGAGTAGAAGCTGCGTACATTTCAGCTAACGCTTGCGCCCAACCTTTTTTCCAATCTTCTTGTTTGGCTTCCGTTATTATACAGAGAGGTGGTGTTGACATGCCCCCATTTTTGGCGTAAGACGCTACTAAGTAATCAGGTTCTCCATCTAAGTCCATTTCTTTATCTACGGTGTAGGTCACCTGACACCATACTTTTAATGATTCATGGTTATCGGACACGATATCCAATATAGGAGTGATAATATGTTGGCATATAGCCTGTTCATTAACAAAGTTTGCATCTTCTAACACTCTCCTACCCATCATTGTCAGTACGATCTCATCAACCTCTATTTTTTCTTGGTTTATGAATGCGCTTCTTGTTATCTCAATATCAAATGTGTCTGAAACCTGTTCTATCGTTTCAAATTTTCCATAAGACATATCAATTTCCTATCATGTTGTTTAGCTTAAAATTGATTCTGTTTCTGAGTTAAAGTTGCTTAAATCAAATAAATCAATTGCCCAACTATTTGTAGTAGAATAACCCTAGAATTTGTTTTTATGATCTTTGAAATTTAGCCATTTTTTGTAAAATTTTTGTAAAAATCAGCTGCACTGGTAGGCATCCGCTACATTTGCCTAGTTAAATTTATTTTCCATGATGAGATAAGGCCCATTTTGATCTGCTCCTTTACCGACGACTTTGAATCCAAACTGACTATAAAAACCCGAAGCATTCAATGTGGATTTTAATTTTACCAAACCGGTTTGATCTTTTGTCGCAAGCTTAATGGCATGTTTTAAAATGTCAGTTCCAATGCCTTGATTGATAGAGTCTGGCTCTATGAAAATGGCTAAAATTTCACCCGCTATGGCATGACCAAATCCTTTAATTCCCTCATCATCTTCAAAAACAAACATCTCATTACGGGCAATTCCTCTATACCCCTCTGGCGTTCTTCCTGTTAGCCAAGCCGTAATTTGTTCCTCAGAGTAATGAGCTTTGCAGAGTGATCGCACCGATCTCGTGTGTAATTCATGTATGCTTTGTGCATCTTCTGTTGTGGCATTTCTAATCATTTTGTGAATTTAACGACTAAGCCGCGCCGTCTTTTTCAAAGCGGCTTCAGCGCAAAGTTAGGTTATTTTTTTGAGGCCAAATTCATGATTAAACCAATCAAAATGAAGTATTCTTATCCCTGTTTAGAAATATAGTCTTGTAACAAGCTGAACAAAAATAACGTTTCTTTTTTAAATTCATGTAAGACAAATAAAGTTTCCAAGACACGAAAAATGTTCTTGGGTTCTATATGATATTCGACTACTATGTCTGTCCCCCCATTTCGTTGATAAAACAACGAGCGACAGGCTACCGCCTTGTATGGTGTATATTGATTATCAAATAAATTATTCCCTTGTTGATCAGTGATTTCTGTGACTACACACCGTATTTCTACGTTTTCTACGTCATAAATATTTTCGATTTTTGTAGTGAACCATTGGCCGTATTTCAATATGCTCGTTGCTTCACCAATGACTTTACCTGATTCATCTATAATTTTCTCAAGTTTTATCCAATCAGGCAAACGCATCCATTTGAGTTTCTGTTCAAAATCAGTCCAAAGTGAGAAAACAGTATTGACATCTGATAAGAATGATTTTTTTACTTTTAGTTTCATAAGTACAGGTCACGTCTAACACTCAAGCTAAGCCGCGCCGTCTTTTTCAAAGCGGCTTCAGCGCAAAATGAGGCGATTTGTTTTATTTGAATTTGCACGAGCTTGCCCCTTTTATGACAAGCTGTATAACGGCATAAATGCTTCCAAACACTTTTTCTATGTCATCAATCGTTGATCGTGTGACTTCTTGCGTAAATTGAGTCTCATGCAATTTCCCAAATTGCCAGAGTTCTCCGTCAGTCACAATACCATAGATTGGATAGTCGGGCTGTTCGTTCAATTTTTGAGCGGCAACGAGTTCAGCTAAACATTGTCCCCAGCCTTTAGTGAAATCATTTTGCTTTGCTTCAACAACTAATACCAGTGGCAGTCCAAATACGTTTTTACCAAGCTTTGATCGACTGGCAATGATATAATCAGGTGTGCCTGATAATGTTGCATCAGCCACAATGGATTTATGACTCCACAGGGAATAGTCACTGACAATGTGCCGAGAGGCTTCTAAAAGAAGCGGATAAATCACATTTTCACATCGAGAGGCTTCTGAGCTAAACACATCAAAATAGGCCGTTGTAAATTTGAAGTTCTCAAGAAATCTCTCGGAAGGGGCTTTAGGCATGATGTCAAGAAAATGTTCCTCACAAGCCGTAATCTGATACGCTGTTTGGACATCAGCAGGAGATTTAAAATCTGTAAATGCCATGCGTTTTTTCTCCAACTCTCTTTTTCAGTTATCAGTTATCAAAACCTTGATATCCAGTATGTTCAAGGCCAACATATTTATAGCGTTTCCCGATTGAATGAAGTACAAATTTATTTTGCGAAGGCCTTTTTCGTTCCAAATTTATTTTGCGAAGGCCCTTGGAGTGCAAAATTTATTTTGCAAAGGCCCTTGGAGTGCAAAATTGATTTTGCAAAGGCCCTTGGAGTGCAAAATTGATTTTGCAAAGGCCCTTGGAGTGCAAAATTTATTTTGCGAAAGCCCTTGGAGTGCAAAATTTATTTTGCGAAGGAAAGCAAAGTGTACTTTATTCAATCGGGAAACGCTATATCTGACAAACTATAGAACGCTGATATGTCACATTTAGCTTCGCTGACCTCCGGTTCACGCAAAAGTTGCGCGCAACTTTTGCGTGAAATGTGACATACTGATTGTCATGATTGGCGCTGTTTTTTTTAATCAGTGTTCATCATGATTATCATGATTAATCAGCGTTCTATCTATTTATGAAACCTGATTATTCTAGCAGGAAAATCGAAAAACACCCAGAAGGATTTTAATGATGATAGACCTTCTTATCTTCTAAATTGCCTTGTTTGCAAGCATTAATCCAAATAGTGTTCATATTGGGTATTCATCAAACAAGCACGAAATTCATCGTAATTTTGGATGCTATTGCACATTTCTTGCGGCAATATTTTTTTATGGTTGCTTAATATTTCAAGGGGTTCTACCCCTAAAAAATCAAATATCCGCTTGTTATAGTCAATAACCGTTGCTTGTTGATCAGCCAACAAGTAATCCTCATACTTGACAGCGAGCAGAGGATGATCTTGTAATGCCGCAAGTATCCGATTTTCGTTTTCACGTTCTGTTTCAAGAATCTTTAAATAACCTATCATATGGTCTATATCAATACTTACCTTTTGTACTGCCTGCTTTTTTTCCGTTTTTGCTACTCGTGTCTTGTTCAAAAATATCATTGACAAATAACGACGCAAAAGGTTTTCTCGATACAGATATATAATAGCAATATCCTTATTGGATATGAGAAAATCTTCTGCTTTTGTGAGTTGATAATGGAGAAAAAAATCTTTAGTACCAATGCTTTTGACGTTTTTTCGTCTTTTTAAGTTGATTGGTTTCCCGGTTCTGATATGAGAATAAACCGAGTAGAACTGCGCGGCATAAAATAAAGTTCTGCTACTATAGAAAGCCTCCAAATACTCAGTGACAGACCACGGACAAATTTTACATTTCATATACCACTTATAAGGAATGATTGTCTTGGTTAATACTTCCCCATAGTTAACGACATTTGGATGCCAGTTTAAGACATTCGCCAAGTAATTGCTACCACTGCGACCACTGGTTAAAATGACGTGACGGTTGATCTGATTTTTGTTCATAATAGAAGAAGGATTCAGAACACCTAAATATTCAATATTTTCAGTTATTTAACCTGATTTACTGAATTTTTCGTTAATTAATAATTAACAGATGCGATTAACAAAGTTTCCCTTCGGTTCACACACAGTTGTTTATTATAAAGAAACAATCCACACAGACAATTCTCCCCAACTTTGTACTCACAAACCTGAAAAATCATAAGCAATTTGCTTGTTCATCGGAGAGCCTAACATTATTTTCAATTCCTATTTGAGTGCTACAATTTAGGCCATCATAAAGGATGCAGGGCAACAGGGTTGCCCTTTCACAAAATACCGTAATGCTATGGATATTGGAGCGTTCCTACAGTTATTATATGTAACAGGAAGTAAATACACCCAGAAGGATTTTAATTATTATAGACATTCCGATCTAAATTACCTTCACTCTTAGCAATGATCACGGTTGCCGCAGCATCGCCAGTGACGTTAACCGCAGTACGCATCATATCTAAAAGCCGATCAACGCCAATAATCAAAGCAATTCCTTCAACGGGTAAGCCAACTTGATTGAGTACCATTGCCAACATGATCAATCCAACGCCAGGTACACCGGCTGTGCCCACTGATGCAAGCGTGGCTGTCAAAATCACGAGGAGATAATCGGCTAAACCTAAATCAATACCGTACACGTTAGCAATAAACACCGTGGCAACCCCTTGCATAATCGCGGTGCCGTCCATGTTAATCGTTGCGCCTAAAGGAATGGTAAACGAGGCGATTGAATTATCAACCCCCAATTTGTCTTCCGCATTTTCAATATTGATCGGAATAGTGGCATTACTGCTGGCGGTACTGAAGGCAAAGATTTGTACGCCTCGCATTTTTTTAAAAAATCTCCATACATTCAAGCCTGACAGGAGTTTGATCAAAATAGAGTAGCTCACCAAAGCATGGACGAGCAAAGCGACAACAACTACCATAAAATAGCTCATCAAGGGTTTAAACACTTCAAATCCTTGTAAAGCAAAGGTTTTCGCAATTAAACAAAACACACCAATTGGCGCAAACATGATCACAATCATCACAATTTGCATGATGATAGCATTATAATCATTAAATTGCTGTTCAATGCGTCTCCCCGATTCACCTGCCATAACAATCGCAATACCAAACAATATGGAAAAGACGATAAGTGGCAACATTTGCCCTTCTGCCATCGCTTCAATCGGATTATTGGGAATCAGGTTGATAATGGTTTCAGCAATTGAAGGACTTTCCTTTGGGGTAAATTCTTGAGCGGTTGTCGACGACAGATTAAAGCCTTCTCCAGGTGCAACGATTACCGCTAAGCTCAGTGCAAGGGTGATAGCGAGTGCTGTTGTGCCCAAGTAAAACAGTAAAGCCTTCCCCCCTAAGCGGCCTAACTTTTTAATATCGCCCAAGGCCGCGACACCACAAACCAATGAAACAAAAACCAGCGGTACAACAAGCATTTTCAACAAATTGATAAAAATTTTACCAATCACATGGAAAACGTCGCCAACCAGAAAATCTTTGACAAAGCTGATTTCCATGAAAAAGAGATTGAGTATGCCACCTAAAATCCCGCCGAGGAGCATGGCGAGTAAGATGGTTGTTGTCAAATTTTTTGAATTCATTTAATAGCCTCATACAAATGTACAAACTTGAGTGTTAGGTTGATATTAGGTACTAGTGCAAGAAAGCGGAAATAGAAAGACCACCCAGCCATCAAAAGCCAACAGCTTTTCACGCCAAAGATTTTGCGCGCAAAATCTTTGGCGTGAACCGGAGGTCAGCGAAGCTAAAGCAGTTGTCTAAAAGCTTAAGTCACCTAAAGGTGACTACATCCCCATAATCGTATTTTTAGCACCACTTATATAACTAAATTGTGGTAAACTATTCACCATTTCACGCAAAATAAAGCTGCCCGTTTTAGCAAAAACGGGCAGCATGTTAGTCACCTTTAGGTGACTTGAGCTTTTAGACAACTGCTTTAGCTGTTGGCTAGGTGGCTGGTTGGCTGGGTGGTCTGGATATTTCCGCTCTCCTGCACTAGGATAGTAAAGTGGGAAACACAGGTTTGCGTGGGGGATTGCCTCTACAAAAACAATCGATGCTATAGGGCAATCCATAAAATGACTCTCATTTCTTGATTTGAATCAATCCCAATGATCCCACTGCCGAACTGTTCAATCATTTTTAATGACACCAGGATTTCGGATTTGAGCTTTCACCTTTCTGTTCTACCTGTCAAAACTAAGTTGACCATGGGCGAGAAGTGTGTCAGGGCTTTTGGTATCAACTTCATGACTTTTGGCGGCCAAACCATATACGGGAAAAAAGCTTATCTTTTAGTATAAACTGATGGTACGCCCACCCGGCGACATGCAGAACAATTAACCCCGTCAGGATGGAAGCAATAATGCCATGCGCTAGACGAGGTGGAAACTCATCAAAGCTGGCTGGCAATGTGCCAACCCCTTCAAACAGAATTTCTGGTAGCCCAGCCATCACGGAAATACCAATACCACTGAGAGCCATTGCGATAACGGCCAGATATAAAAGATAGTGAACAATAATACCCAGCTTATCCAGTAAGGCATTTCCTGTTTGAGCATGAGGTGGTTTTTGGGTAAAAAGGCGTACCAAAAAACGCACAACCATCGTAATAAGAATAACCATTCCAACCGTCATATGTGCTTTCAAACCAAACAGTTTTTCCTCACTTGTATTCGGTGTTTCTTGTAGTACGAAAGTCCCCATGACTAACGCGGCCAATAAAAAAATCGCAATAAACCAGTGTAAAGTAATCAATACATTACTGTATTTTGTAGTTTGAGTCATTTTTTATCCTCTTCAGAAGTTTACCAATTTGGAGTTGAATCCCATTTTATTTATCTTTAAAAAAAGACAGAAACCCAGTTTTCCAAAAAAACGGGGTTTCTCATAACCGGCTTGTCAATCAAAATGGGTCTAATTTAATTTGACTTTGTCAAAGTACACATAAATTTTTCTGATTATAACGACTTTTGGGGAGGTTCGCCCTTTCTTGCGACGTTCAAAGTTCAAAGCCCCATTTTGTGTCCCCAAAATTCGTTACAATCAGAAATATCAGATTAATTCAGGCCCCTCATAATCCTTATTGGGATTATCAGGATCAGCCTTGATCTCATCGCGCCGTTTTTCGGCACGTTTTTGCATCGCATCCCCTTTAACGGGAATCGTCATTTCTCCAAACAGCACTTGTTTCAGCAACTTAAAACCAAACTTTAATAAGGCCACATCATCGGTTTTCAGTTCGTCAATTTCTCCGGTAGTTAAATCGTAAACTTCAGAAAAGCCATCACTTTGTATAAATCCTCTGAAACTATCAAGGTTATAACTGACCATAAAAAAGAATTGAAAACTACGCGGTGAAGGCTTACCTATAGCGGCCCCCGCTGAGCGTTTTTTCAAAATAATCTGTCGCCATTCATGGTTAATCTCATCATAGAGATCGACACCTTGCTCTTGACGAAATTGCTCAACTGTCAAGGTATGCGGTTCATTATGACCGAGACAATGCTCTTCCTTGATCAAAAAATAAGCCTGTTCATCGGTAGGCGAATCCTGTTTACGCATCGCCATTAAGCCCAGTGCATAATACCGACAAACGGTTGGGCGATCTTCATAGACACTACAGCCTTCTTCACAGAGAAACGGACAAGCAAGATTATCATCAGCAGTACGAATCTTGACTCCCGGCATCCCATCTGCGTCTATTTCATAAGGGACAGTGTATTGTGCTAAAAATTCATTAGAAGTCAGCCCAAGGCATTTAGTGAGGCGTAAAATGTCATAAGGTGTCAGTAAAATATCAATACGCTTACAACATTCATTAAAACAAGCAATGTCTTTATGACAACGAAATTGGATAGTATCTTGTAATGAGAGTTTGACCGGTTGAAGAGGACTGTCAAAGGGCATGTTTTCTAAAGGCGAATCGCTCATGGGAAATTCTTAATCGTTAGGTAGGACATAAAAATCAGTTCAATTTTATTTTCCCCCTAGAATAAAACGATCTGGGGGAAGAGAGGTTAGCCACAACCTTTTTTAAGTGCTGGCTTGTTGTTGTTTGAATGCTTGGATGTTTTCAACCAGCTGATCTAGGTGTTCATCTGTAACAAGGATATCAACAAGATGATTTCCTGTTACAAAAAACACAGTTTAGCGGCATAATCAGAGGGTATATTGTCAGTTAAGAAAGTGATTTCTTTATCTGTCTGAGTTTTATGAGCCATATTTGCTCCTTGAAAATAAAAAAATGTGCGTTAATTAAAACGCTCAAGTATTGACAAAGCGAGATGGTTTTCGTATCTAATCTAAATAACGGATAATAAGAAAAACATCAACTCAGCACTGTTTTATTTTCACCATCATTGATGGGAATATTGCGCTCTTGCTGTCAAAGATAAAGGTGTAGTCTGTTTATTGACAAAACGCAGGCATTTTACTTGTTTAAAGAAACTTAAACAAGTTTTTAGCCTCATAATAATGGGTAAAGGTATCGAAAAATCAATCATCAAAAAGGCCGTCAGGAGTTCAGAAGTTCAGAAATTTAAATTAAACGATGATTAATAATTAACCATTAACCATTAACCATTAACCATTAAGCAAACCATTACCAAACAGAGGATTGAATAAATGCTACATTTAAGCGAAATCCTAATCCAGCATCATGAGCTGCAAAATTTTGAAGAATTAGTTGAACTCGTCAAACAAGAGGCTCAAGAAAAAAGAGAGCGTTTTTTTCGTATGGATGTACGCCCGAATTTTTCAGACACACCCGAAAATTGGGAAGATCGTTTAGAAGCCGCTTTTTATTGAAAGTATTTCGGGCGCGCGCGGGGGATTGCCCCTACGGGCGAAATTAAAGGGCAACCAAAAGGGATTGCCTCTACGGGCGGATTAAATGATTGTTGATATACTGCAGATGGGCATAACTTAAACTTTTTATATTGATTTGGTGGGCAACAAAAACCCGTTACCCACCCTACAACTGATAACTGATAACTGATATGTTGTGGCAAGAAGAAAACTCTCCTAAACAGGCTATCGTTCATAATCACATTATGGATATAGCCTTCGATATAAATTGTCGTTGTTTACCAGTCGATCATGCTTATGCTTTATCTCAAGCGATTGCACAAGCCTTACCTTGGTTTGAGCAGGAACCAGAAGCGGGATTGCATTTGATTCATGGGGCAGAATCAGGTAATGGTTGGAATCGCCCAGAAGAGCAAGATGACTTGTTATATTTGTCGCGCCGTACCAAATTGATCTTGCGTTTACCTGAACACCGCATCACCGATGCTCAAACACTCAAAGGCATGACGCTTGATATTGCCGGCTATTCGCTAAAAGTAGGCGCTGCGAAATCCAAGCCCTTGACTTCAATGCCAGTTTTATTTGCGCGGCATATCATCGCCCATCCTGAACAAGATGAAGATAGTTTTTTAAACCACGCCGTCACACAATTACAACAAATTGGAATTGAATGTCGTAAAGCCTTATGCGGCCTCACTCACCAATTTTTCATGCCAGACGGGCCCCTATTGACACGCAGTTTAATGATAGCCGATCTCAAACCTCAAGATTCGATTAGCTTACAACAACAGGGTTTAGGTGAAGGCCGAAAAATGGGGTGTGGTTTATTTGTACCACATAAGGATATTAAAGCTGTCAATCCGGAAGCGGAATAATCAAAGCTGGTTCTTTTTAAATTTTTTTTCAACACAGAGAACACAGAGTATCACAGAGTACCACAGAGTAACCAAGTCAAACCTCTGTGGCCCTCTGTGGCCCTCTGTGATCTCTGTGTTGAAAATATGAACTAATGAACACCATGAAACTAAAAATCCGTACAAAATTACTATTATCTTTCGCCTTCATATTACTTTTTAGTAGCACCGTCAATATCTACGGCCTCTTCCAAATGGATGTTTTGGCCGATTTAACCACAAAGATTTACAACCATCCCTTGCAAGTCACTCGTGCTGTGCTAACCGCTAACGCGGGCATTATCAAAATGCACCGTAGCATGAAGGATGGCGCCCTTGCCGCAAACGCTGAGGAGATCAAAGCCGCACATTTACAAGTCGACCAATATGAACAAGAGGTTTATCAGCAATTTGCTATTGTTCAAAAATGGATTCTTGGCGATGAGGGCGCGGCCTTAATCGCTGAAACGGATCACATTTTTCAAAATTGGTTGCCCATTCGTGAAGAAGTCATTGCTTTGATGCAAGGGGGGCAAAGGGATAAAGCTGCTGCGATCAGTAAAGGCAAAGGGGCTCAACATGTCGCCTTACTTGATCGCCAAATGGAAGCCTTAAAAAACTACGCGGCCAATAAAGCCAATGGCATGTATGACAGTGCCCAAGCAGCTCGAACCCGAGTCATTGCCACCACGATTATGGCTTTAATCGTCGTTATCATCCTCAGTATTTGGGTGGCTTTATTTATTTCCCTCGGGATTGCGAAGTCAGTACAGATTATTAATGCCATTGCGAATCAAATCGTCGCCGGTGAAATCACCTCAACCGTCACCAACCGAACTGAAATCGATAAAGTCATCGCCTATCGGGATGAAATGGGAGATATTGGGCAAGCCTTTTATGCCGTCGCCAAAGCCTTTAAAACCGTCATTGATGATATAGTTCAAGTGTCTCAAGGCTTAGCCAAAGGCAACCTCCGCATTATGCCCAAAGCCACCTATCAAGGCGACTTTACGCAAATTAAAGAAGCCTTGGAAATCGCATTGCCCGATCAACGTCAAGTAGTTGAAGATATAATCCAAGTTTCTCAAGGATTAGCCGCCGGCGACTTGCGCGTCACTCCTCAAGTTGAATACAAAGGCGATTTCGTTCAAGTCAAACAAGCCTTAGAAAATGCCTTATCTGATCTACGACAAGTGATTGAAGATATAGTTCAAGTCTCTCAAGGATTGGCCGAAGGTGAACAGCGCGTCATGGCTCAAGCCGAATATCGAGGCGATTTTCTCCAAATCAAACATGCCCTAGAAACGGCCTCAGTCAAAATGGCGGACGCCACTACCCAAAATCAAATTCAAGATTGGCTGAAAACAGGGCAAACGCAATTAAGTGAACAGATCAGTGGTGAACAAGAGATTATTCAATTGGCCAAAAACATCATCACTTTTCTGGCCACTTATTTAGAGATGCCAATTGGCTTATTTTATCGTCTTGAAGAACCCAAAAAGGATGAAAAACCGCGCCTGAAACTGATCGCCAGTTATGCCTATAATTACCGCAAAGGCGTGAGCAATGACTTTCAGATTGGCGAAGGCATGGTTGGACAAGCCGCTTTAGAGCAGAAACCCATTTTGATGACGAAAGTGCCCGACAATTATTATCTTCGCATTCAATCCGGTTTAGGGCAAGCCTTACCCCGTCATGTACTGCTACAACCGTTTATGTATGAAGACACTCTGAAAGGCGTGATTGAACTGGCCGCTTTCAAAAACATCACAGAAATTCAACAAGACTTCCTGAATCAAATCATACCCAGCATAGGCATCGCCATCAACACCGCCGAATCACGATCTCGTATGCAAGTGCTTTTGGAAAAAAGCCGCAGACAAACTGAAGAATTGCAAACGCAGACAGAAGAATTGCAAAGCCAACAAGAAGAACTGCGTCAAACCAATGAAGAACTTGAAGAGCGTACCAGAGAATTAGAACGGCAAAAAGAGGATATCCGGGATAAAAATCAGGCCTTAGAAGAAACCAAAGCCGATATGGAAACGGCCAAGGTAGCGATTGAAAAGAAAGCCCAGGAATTAGAATTGGCCAGCAAATATAAATCAGAATTTCTCGCCAATATGTCCCATGAATTACGCACCCCTTTAAACAGTCTGCTCATTCTGGCCCAGATGTTAAGTGAGAATACGGATGGCAACTTGACTGAACAAGAAGTGGAATATGCTCAAACCATTCAGAGTGCCGGTTCAGACTTGCTGACGCTGATCAACGAAATTCTGGATTTATCCAAAGTGGAAGCGGGCAAAATTGAAGTCAATATAGAAGACTGCTCACTGATGGAATTAGTGGAACCGATTGAATACAAATTCCGCCCCGTCGCGGATAAAAAAGGCCTCGCCTTTAAAATAACGCTTGATGAAGAGGTACCGAAAGCAATACACAATGATGCACATCGTCTTCAACAAATCATCAACAATCTGTTATCCAATGCCTTAAAATTTACCAGTGAGGGAGAAGTCAAACTGACTATCGAATCCCTAAAAGCTCCCCAAGCCCAAAAAACCCTAGCGCCCCTCTTTCAAATGGAAGGGCCTTTACACAAAGGGGATTTTCTGGTATTCAGTGTATCGGATACGGGTATTGGTATTCCTGAAGATAAACAAATGGTTATCTTTGAAGCCTTCCAACAAGTGGATGGCACAACCAGCCGCCGTTTCGGCGGCACAGGCCTGGGTTTATCAATTTCACGCCAATTAGCCCGCTTATTAGGTGGCGAACTTCAACTGCACAGTGAAGAAGGCAAGGGCAGTACGTTTACGCTCTATATACCAGAAAAATTAGAAAAACCGTCAGAAATT
>Ga0233403_10000130_pt1 | contig 32414 bp, 24 predicted proteins | sample Na_oxic_1_MG_FD_179866 | JGI IMG/M metagenome (GOLD analysis project Ga0233403, IMG submission 179866) | Seawater microbial communities from Saanich Inlet, British Columbia, Canada - Na_oxic_1_MG | ecosystem: Environmental > Aquatic > Marine > Inlet | place: Canada: British Columbia | collected...
GTAAGGCAACTCCCAAATAATAAAATACCAGTTCCAACTCCCCATCGATTAGAGTTGGATATAGTATTTCAAAGGTATATTAATTTTTTGGATTTGTCTTATCTATCTTCCTATTTTGCAATAAAAAATCTTATATTGCGTTGCAAATTGCAAAATCATTTCCTTTAATAAAACAATTTTTCAGTAAAAACAGTGCGTTGTTATTTGGAATCAAATTTGCTTCTTATTTATCTTTACGAGTAGTTAACTTAGGCAGTTCCCAAATAATAGAAATACGAATTCCAACTCCCCATCTTTACAAGTTGGGCACAGTATTTCAAAGGTATTATTAATTAATTTTTTGGAGTTGCCTAATTAAAATCAAGCCTATAATTGTTCAGATAAATAAATTTCACCGGTGAACACTTATGTTCACCCCTACATGAGTCATAAATTGTAGGGCAAATCTAAGTGTCTGCCTTTGTGAAAATAATTATTAACCTGAAAATCTATAGGTTTTTCCAAGAAAAATCTGGTTTCTGCCAGTAAACCAAATTTTCGTTCCACTACTAGTTATGTTATTAATTAATTACCTATTATCAAAATTTATTGCCTCAAAGGGTGAACGATGAGTGTGTCAACGGTGAGCGAAAACGTCTTGTGACGTTATCTCTCAAGTTTTATTTATTTTTGTGACTACTCTCAGGGCAACCACAAGGGATTGCCCCTACATATGATTGGAGTAGGGGCATACCGATTTGGTTGCCTTCTCAAATCTCATTGGATATTGTAGGGGGTTACGCCCGTTTGGTTGCCCTCTCAAAAAATAATGAATCCGGGTAGTTACTTATTTTTAATTTATTTATTTGGAGACCAAAGTGAACTCTAAAAATCGTCAATACTATTTTAAGCCAACATACCAGAGATGGTGTTTTATAGCCGGTGTACTGGCTTCGTTAAGCCTATTGTCCCCAGCACAAGCGGAACTGGATGTACCCGCGGGGGTGTTAAGCAATATACAGCAAACCGGAACTGCGCGTATCATCGTGACTTTGAAAATGGCAGAGCAACCCGATGGTGGATTGGCTGGAGCGGCTGCCGTTGATTATCAAAGAGATATCAATCAGCACCAAGAGCTATTTCGTAACGAAATATATCCCCCCTTACCGGATGGTGTCAGCAACCCAATGGCGGCACAGGATATCAAACATCAATATCGGACTATCCCAGTGATGGCTATGGAAGTTGATTTTGACACTATGTCAAAAATCCGAAAAAGCCCTCTTGTGGAAAGTGTCGAAGAAGACGGGCTTTCCCCCGCTACGCTGTCTGAGAGTATTCCCATAATTGAGGCAGATAGCGTTTGGGATCTGGGTTATTCGGGGGCTGGCCAAGCCGTGGCTGTCCTTGATACCGGCGTTGATAATACACACCCGGATTTGGCGGGTAAAGTCGTTTCCGAGGCTTGTTATTCGACAACTTCGACCTCCCTAGATGCAACGACGTTGTGTCCCAACGGGAACGAAGATCAAGTTGGAAACGGTGCCGGTGTGGCTTGTAGCAGTTCCGGTTGTAGTCATGGCACCCATGTTGCGGGCATTGTTGCCGCTAATGGCTCGGTTCAAGGTGTTGCCAAAGACGCAAAGATTATCGCGATTCAAGTGTTTACCCTTTTTAACAATCCCCAATACTGTGGCTTCTCAGGCTCTTGTGTGCTGAGTTTTACTTCCGATCAAATTGCTGGATTGGAGCGCGTACTGGAATTACATGAAAATGGTGGCATGGATAATAATATCGCCTCAGTCAACATGAGTCTTGGGGATGGAAATTACTCTGATGTGTGTAATGGTGCTATACAGGGTATCATTGACAATCTCCGTGCGGTGGGTATAGCAACCATTGTTGCCTCCGGCAATGGCTATCATACCAATGGCATTGCCAAACCGGCTTGCATTTCTTCCGCCATCAGTGTCGGGGCAACCACTAAATCAGATACAATCCCTAATTATTCAAACAGTGCCGACATTCTTGATCTGTTAGCACCCGGCTCATTTATTGAATCTACCCTACCGGGTGGCAGTACGGGATGGAAAAGTGGCACGTCTATGGCAGCTCCTCATGTGGCCGGTGCTTTTGCAGTATTGAAACCGGTGGCACAAGATGCGAGCGTTAATGATATTTTGAACGTCTTAAAAGCAACCGGAAGACAGATTGAGGATTGGCGCCCCGGTATTCCTAATTCGCCACGCATTACGCCACGCATTAATCTCAAAAAAGCGCTTGAGCGTTTAGCACCCTCAGTCCCACCACCGATAACGCCTGATATTTCCGTTGCTCCCACGTCTCACGATTTTGGTGATGTGAAAGTTAACGAGTCTTCAAGCGTAACTGTGACTATTTCCAATACTGGCGGCAGTGATTTGGCAATAGGGCAACTTGCTTTGACCGATGGGGACTTTATTATCAGCAGTGATAATTGTTCCAATCTGACAGTAGCAGCAAGTGACAATTGCACAGTGACAATCACTTTTGAGCCACAGACTGAAGGTGCTAAAAGTGCCACGCTGTCAATACCTTCCAATGATTCTGATACGCCCACTGTTGAGTTCACATTGAGTGGTAATGGTATTGCCGCAAACGTGGGACTACCTACACCGGCTTCATGCAATCTCTACGCTGTCAACGACAAAGGACTCAACAACTCGCAGTTTTTTACAGTGAGTCTTGATGGTAATTTCACAATCAGCGAGTTAGGCCCCATGTACAAAGGACACGATATTGAGGCCCTTGCCATTCATCCCGAAACGAAAATGATTTACGCCGCGTCGGGTGATAATGTGACGAATGGAAAAAATGGACACTTCTATAGAGTGGATGGACAAACGGGTGACCTTTTCCCAGTCGGTGGTACCGGCTTCAAAGAAATCGAAGACCTAGCGTTTAGCCTAGACGGTACATTATATGCGTGGGCGAAAGGTGATGGCCTGATAACAATTGACCTTGCCACGGGTAGTGGTAAAATGGAAATACCCTCTAATGCTCCGGTAGAAGGACTTGCTTTAAGTGAGCAGCAAGGTTTAGTCTTCTATGGTGCGGTTAATACTGCTCTTGATCTTTGGGAGTATAATCCGAACACGGGTAATTTAAATATCTGCACTAACCTGCCCGGCGAAACAGAGGCGCTAGAAATGATGCCGGATGGTTTGTTACTGTTTGGCACACACAATGATAGTAGCTTTAGCTTGCATGCCTTCGATCCAGAAATTTGCGAAGTAATTGCAGACGAAGATATCCCAACCGGCAGGTTTAACGATGTGGAAGGTATCGCATTGTCTACTGGGGCATGTGCAGAGTAAAAACTTGTAATAGCGTTTAAACTTTAGTAACAACGAAACCTCCGAGGTTTTAAAAACCTCGGAGGTTTTTTTTGTCAATGGAGAGAGAACAAATTGTGACATATTTAAACGGAAGTTTTCAGATAAATCCGCCATTACAGGGCATTCATTTAGGCTATCTTGATAGATTTAGTCGAATACGGCACATGAAACGGGATGTTAAGTTATTGAAAAAATTGAGAGATCCCTTGCGAGAAGCAGTAGGATTGCCACTTGGATTGGAAGGGGCCTATTATGTGGCTGGAGAAATATTCTTTTCTGACTATGATAATCCTACAATCATAGAGTATAACGATCCGCCATCGGGACAACCTCGTCTTTGGTGTTCTTGGGAAGCAAGCGGAGATGGTGAATCTTATTATTGGACGAATGGTGATAAAAATTATGGTCATGTTGCTTGGCTTGAGTATTTAATCAAGCATTTTTTAAATCCATGGCATTACAAACTTTCTGGCAGAGTTGAATGTGAAAACTATTTTTGTAAATACATTTCTCCCGATGGTGATGAAGAAGAGAATGAGGTAGAGATTCCTTATGTTGAGAAAAGCGAACTCATTATCAAAGACGACAATATCGTCATAGAAAATGCTTTGGGTACATTTAGAGATGAACGGTGAGTGTAGCTTGGGTAAATTGTCGTAAATTGTAGGGTGGGTAGAGCGATAGCGAAACCCACCTTTTTTTATTATGACTCTCCTAAATCCGTGAAATCTTGTTCAAAACTTAACCCTCATAACAATCCTAAAATTTGAACAAGAATAAACGGAGGCAAAGATAAACCGGATTTAATCTCCATAACTAATCCGGTAAATCTCCTAAATCCGTGAAATCTTGTTCAAAACTTAACCCTCATAACAATCCTAAAAATCATAAGACAATATTCCATCAATCCTGAATAACCGACTGTTCCTATAAATCTACTCAAATCTATTCATAGGTAATTCGCTCTCTGTTGATAATCCAAAAGAATTGCAACTAGAGTCCGGGTTGAGCAGTCCCAACCGATGTCGCTCAGTTCGTTTTAGCAAGATGGATTGGGCGCATTCCCATTTTCACGGTTATTTTTCCATCAGTGATAATGGAGAATTAGCCATATTTTTCAACATATTCCACCGCCCGGCTTTAAAAAAAGAACGTAACAATCGCCCCGCATCAGCATTTTCTTGAAGCCAAAAAATACATGGCCCTTTTAAGCGTAAATTAACCACACGTCGGATAGTGCTTTCTACACCGCAACGATCAATTGGTAATTTCATATCCTTAATTTCTTTATATGCCATCCGACTTTGATTGTTTACAAAATAATCACGCTCTGTACTTATTTTTTTGCTGGAGCAAACTCAACAGATTTGACGAACTGCTTCAATGACCTTTTCTACTTCCCCTTTCAATAGCAACCCACGCTGTTTTTTTACCCATACGGGTCGAAGCATTCCAATTCTTGCGTAGTTTTGCAACACTGCCTAAATGTTCAACTGCATGATAAAAATCTATAAGTTCATGAATTTGAGAATAAACAAGTCCTAAAGATTCGGCTAATTTTGAGACGCGATTCCAAATGGGGGCATTCCCATTTTTACGGTGGTTTAGTATGTATAAATAATTGAATAATTGTCCCAGTTCCACCGATTTTATAGTTCCACAGATGGAATCGGTGGCTATTCACGTTTAGCCCCCTTTGGGGTTGATTAACACCTTCGGTGTGAAACCTAAATAGCCATCACCGATAATTAGGGCAACCATAAAGGATTGCCCCTATAAGGATAATTGATATTGTAGGGGCAATCCCTTGTTGCCCCGGTTGAAGATGGTCTGGAAATTTGAGCTTTACTGCACTAGCCATCTTTTCTATCACAGAAGCTTAAAATAATTATTGAAATTTTGCTGATAGCGCGGATCGTCCTTCATTAAAATGTTCATTGTGAGTTCATAGATGGTATCCAGTAGTTTCCCGAAACTGCTTTCCAACTGCTTTGCGTGTGAGTCACTTATTTCAAACTTACCAATGAGTTTTTGCAGGGAGATTTTGATAAGAACATTATCTCCAATAAGCATTTTTTCGCGGGGTGTGTTTAAAAAATGGTGAGTACGATCTTTGACACGAGTTGGATCCGCTAACATAGCGTCCAACCAAGCGGTGTATTCGGCTATCAATTTGGGCGCGTTACGAATAAATAAACCGTTGTTTGAATCCATTATATAGCTTCGCACATCAGCATTTGCGGAGCCAATAAAAATGTCTGGCCCCAAAACTCCGACTTTGCTATGCAAAGAAGCAAGGGAAATTTGGGGCTGGTGTTCGTGATAAGAAAATTTGGCACCACGTTTGGGATCCTTGTTAGTTACATAATATTCGGAAAAAGCTTTAAGAGAATAACGGGCAACAACATTTATGATATTCAAGTCGGTAGTTTGCTCGGAATTGGTCAATATCATGACATGTACATGCCGGCAGTCTTGTTCACCATTAACCATTGCCCGAAACTGGCGTAACAAATTAGAGGGTAAAAAGAAATAAGCGTTATGTATAATCACCCGTTGTGGTTGTGTGGCGGTGGCAATTTGACAAGTATTACGCAATGCACTTAACCATAAGTTGTGAATATATTTGCCATGTTCACCTTCTAAACCATTAACCGAACCATAATGGCGCACCGGTGGCTTATCCTTCTTTGGGTGTTCAAACGGGATATTTTCTACATAGTAAACCTCCGCCGCTGGATCAATGATAAACTGTGGACTACGCTGGGTTGGCTCAACCGATTGGTAGGTATTACGATATATCTCCGCATTAGTGAGCATTTGCTGATATTGTTCAGTTATGCGTTTAGCAAGATCAGTATGGGTTGCAATAGCTTGTTCGTGACAATGTTGGGCTTGAGTTGCGTCTTTACAGATAGTCTCGGCTCTTTGACTGGCGACAATAAAATCATTAGGTGCATGTTGGCGAATGTCCTTAATACTAGCAATCATCACCTCAAAATTCCATAATCTTTCAAAAGTTTGCGTCAGCGTATCTTCCTTTGATGCCAGTTGTAAATTTACGTCGGTGTCCATGAAAAGGTATCTTTTGAGAAGAGAGTTGGGAGCCATATGGTAAGAGTCTTCAATATTACGCCCACCGAGTTGCAACTTTTGTTTATCTACCAACAAAACTTTGTGATGTAAAAAATCGGTAAGATAGTTCCAATCTCGCAGTGCCATTGGTCGGTTTTCGCGCTTGCCGAGGGGAAGATAACCGGTAATAGTCTCATAAATTGGTTTCAGTTGCTCACCATACAATGCAAAAACCATTGCCAATTTAATCTTAGCCTGAATGCGTTCAAACATAGTTCCGGCGTGAGATTGCCAATATGTTTTGGCCAAAGTTTTGAGCTTAGTCAGTTTTTCCTCACTGGTACCGACATTATCTGTCTTTGACTGCAATTTGGGCAGTTCGATATTTTGTCCTTTAGTAATGGCGAGGGCCATTAAATCATATCTTTTTCCATAAAATCCCGCCAAAAATAAACCGGAACCATAGAAGTTAAGATTAGAAATGTTGCGATCAGCAACGGGCAAGCCGTTTATGCGTTCATTGCTAAATAGTTGCTCAATCTTGGCAAACTTAGCATCCCCACACATTTGTGCCTCACCACAGCCCATCGTCAGAAACACTGCATCTTTAATGATATTTTTCGTGGGACGGTTGTAAAATCTGACTTGTAAACTTCCCTTTCCTTGGTTACCGTAGTGTTCCATCATGGAATACCAATCAAGTCTATGGTAGTTTTCGTGATAATCTAACAATATGCGAACCCGTACTCCCCGTCGCGCCGCCTCAAGCAACGCCTGAGTAAATGTCGAAGAGCTATAGTCATCAGCAAAAATGTAATAGGCAATATCAATACTATGCTTGGCATCTTTAACCATTGCCAGTTTATGTTCAAAGGCGGCATCATTGTCAGTAATCACGCTACCCAAACTCACTTGCAAAGGGGGTGTTGAGGCATTTAAGCGTAGAGTTTCAGCAGATAACCTACCACTAGCAAGTGTATCTTTGCTCAAGTATTGGGTTTTAGTGCCAACTGCACAAGCTGACAATATCAACAGCCCCAAGATTGAAATTCGTTTATATGGACTCATCTTTAGTTTCCTTGAATTTCGTGAATGGCAAATAGCTAATTAATTAAAATATTAATATTATTTGTTCTTTGCTATTTACCATTAGCGAAGTATTAAGTAAGATTAAATGTGACTACAAGGGCAACCACAAGGGATTGCCCCTACATCTGAATCTAGGTAGGGGCATACCGATTTGGTTGCCCACCATAAAAATGAAAAACGCTGCGGGCAACCACAAGGGATTGCCCTACTGAATATAGTAGGGGCAATCCTTTATGGTTGCCCTCTTAAAAACTAAAAACGTTATCATAATTTTCTTAAATTTGAAAGAGGGCAATCATGAGCAATTCCTTGCGGGATCAACTTTTAAACACTGGGTTGGTGTCCCAAAAACAGGCTCGAAACGCGGAAAATCAAGCCAAATTAAAGGCTCACCAACAGAAGAAGAAAAAAAAGAAAAAGCCGAACAAGGCTCCCGACACCGAATCGGTGGCTTATCAAGCGGCTAAGGCACGGGAAGAGGAAATTGCTCGTGCTAAGGAATTGAATCGTCAAAAAGAGATTGAGCGTCAACAAAAAGCTTTGCAAGCTCAAGTTCGTGATATAATTGAACGTCATCAAGTCAACGACCCTGATGCTAGCACTGCCTATAATTTTACCGATGGTAAATTTGTTAAACAAATCCATGTCAATGCCAAACAGCAACAGCAAGTTGCCAATGGTCAATTAGCAATTACGAAGTTGGAAGATTCTTATTATCTTGTGCCAGATACTGTGGTTTCTGCCCTTCTTGAACGGATGCCAGAAACGATAGTTTATTATATCAATAAGGATGAACAAACCACCGAAGCGGATGATTTATATGCAGATTACAAAGTGCCGGATGATTTGATGTGGTAAGAGAAAAACCTTAAATTTGTAGGTTAATCGAATTAAAAATCATTTTTCGCAGACAGAAAAATGTTTGGAGCCATACTGGGGTATTAAAATTTGTACCTAAAAGTTTAATAATTTTTCACCCCAAAACTGGGCATCCTTCATATTCCTACAAAAATAGTGAACAGTTGTTTCGGGAATGAGCGGAGCGATTTTCCCGAAACTACATAGGTTTCGGGAAATCCACTTCGTTCCATTCCCGAAACAACTGTCAACTACTTTTGAAGGGTGCCCCAAACTGAGTACAACGAATTTTAAAAAAACAGCGAATTTCCACCATTCGTTGTTTTTTTTTTTTGAAATTCGTTGTACTCATATCTTTACGTCTATACATCAATTTAATCAAGGAGAAAATCTTTTGGAAAATCCCTATAAGCCACCAAACTTTGAACTTAATGAAGAGCCAAACGAACTTGAGTATGTTGGATTTTGGGCAAGAGTTGGAGCAAGTTTAATAGATACAATAATTTTATTAGTCGTTATTTATCCGATACTTTTCGCCATTTATGGAAAAGAATACTTCTCATCAGAACAATTTCTCGCGGGGTTTAGCGATTTTTTCTTGAGTTACGTTTTCCCGGCAATAGCAATAATTGTTTTTTGGATTTACAAATCTGCTACGCCGGGCAAAATGGTAATAAGAGCAAAAATAGTTGACGCAAGGACTGGAAACCAACCTTCTACCGGTCAATTGATTGGTAGATATTTTGCCTACTATCTGTCATTAATACCATTCGGGCTTGGTTTTCTCTGGGTAGCTTGGGATTCAAAGAAACAAGGTTGGCATGACAAATTAGCGGGAACAGTTGTGGTTCGCCCCATAAGTAGAGGCACCGAGGCAGTTAAATTTGAAGATTAAACCATGATCAGTAGATCGAAAACTTTTTAATGAGTTAATATGGGCGAACACATAGGTTCGCCCCTACAATAATTTAAATGTGCAGTATTTGTAGGGGCAGACCTATGTGTCTGCCCTTAAACCACTCCTCACCTTTTTGGGTATGTAGTTTCCTCACATTGCTAGAAACGGTATTTTAGCTGCATATATATAGATCGTTGCACTTCATCAGCCAGCACATAATTTCCACTCACACCATCTCCAAATTCGCGGTGTTGGTTATCAAAGAGATTACGTGCCCCCAAACTCACTTCCAAATCTTTTGAATGCCAACCTAAGCGAACATCAAAGCGGATGTAGTTGGATGCGAGTTGGTTAGGGACGTTGTCAACATAAAATAATGCCGTATCCAATTCTAAGTTGTAGGGCAAAGTCAGTAATGAACGTATGCTGGCTTGATGGTGAGGATTGTCACCTTCTTCTTGTTCTGAAAAAAAGGAATCCATAGGTGGAACTAACCGGGTACCCGGTTCAAGATGCAATTGTAAATCCAAATAGCTGTATGTCGTGATGAGTTTCCAATTGTCATGCACCTGCCAGGAAGCAGCGATTTCTAGTCCGTAAGCTTCTCCGTACATCTTGTTCATATTTTTAATGACAACCATTGCCGGGGGTATAAACTCTGCGAATTCAAGAATACGCAAATGATTGTATTCGTTATAAAATAGGCTCATATCTAACAGAAAACGGTTAGTAACATTAAAACGATAACCCAATTCATAAGCCAAGACTGTCTCTGATTGATAATCAAGATTACTTTGTGTAATCATTGTGCTGACTTGATCAAGTACCACACCTGAATAATCACGATTAGCGTTTTGTATAATAGTAAGTATAGCTTTGTCGGGTAGAATGTATTGTGCGTTTTCATCCGCTCGGGCAGGACTACGCACCGCTCGTGATATAGCCGCCCAAATACCATGCTTATTGTTAGGAGTCCACAATAGACGAGCTGTCGGTTGGATTTCAAAGCCAGAATAGTCATTATGTTCAAATTTTGAGCCTACAGTTAGCTTTAATTGTTCCGGTTGGAGCATAAAATCGCCTTGCACAAAAGCACTAAATAACTGATCTTGGCGTTTTTCCGGGATATAAGTTAGTGTAGGTGAGTTATCCATGTCATCGTGTGTATAGCGATAACCAAAACCCCAAATAAATTCTTGGGTTTCATTGCGTTGCCAACGGTGTTGAAAATCAATATCGAATGTACCACGGCGATCACCTAAAGAAAGTTCTTGGCGTTTAGTATAATCATAATAGGTTTGTAGTATCATGTCGCCGTTGTCAAGTTCACGCTGCCAACGTCCTAATAAATTAAAACCATTCAAATTAATATTATCGTTTAGACGTTGCCCGGTTTGAAAGCTTAGTAAATCTTGTTTAGCAAAGCCTTGATAAATATCACCTTGAAAAGTAAGGTTATCGTCGTTCGTGGTTTCTTGATCAATACGAAAACCGGCACGTTTTTTATGCAAACGATCCTGTTGATCAGAGCCACTGGCATCAAGAAAACTATCATGTTCATAAAATTTACCATAGATACGGTAATGAGTGTCATCATTAATGGTTCCGCCGTGGCGTATTCCAATAATGGCACGTTCTTCACCATGACCAATAGTAGCTGTTACTAAATTGCCTTGAGTTTTGGTAGCCGATTTAGTGATTATATTAATGATGCCATTGACCGCATTGGCTCCCCAGAGTGAGGCACCGGGGCCTCGAATCACCTCAATACGCTCAACATCTTCTAATAAGGTACCTTGGACATCCCAAAAGACTTCGGAACGCAAGAGGGTATAAACATTGCGCCCATCTATCATGACTAACAATTTACTGGCAAATATTCCATTAAAACCACGCGCACTGATAGCCCATTTATTGGCATTAATCCGTGCTACTTGAACTCCCGGCACCATTCGCAACGCTTCAGCTAAATGGGTAATGCCGGCGCGGCGAATATCTTCTTTGGTAATGACAAATAAAGCGGCGGAGGTATCGGTTAATTTTTGGATTTTTCGTGCTGCTAATCCGGCTTTGGGATTGAAGGTTTCGACTTCGCTTAATTCGGTTAAGGATAAATTTTTTAACTGGTTAATAATAGCCCGATGTTGCCGAGCTTTTTCGTCCGTATCAATAGCTGCCAGACAATGTACTATCGTGGTGAGCAATACCAAAAAAGACAAAAATCGAATTAGTTGAGATAGATTAGCCATAATTGTGAATTGTGAATTGTGAATTGTGAATTGTGAATGGATAATCATCAACGATGACGCACAATTTTAGCAACGCGGAGTAAATTACCGCTAGCTTGTAACCCTGATTTTTTTAAGGTATCGGGGACAATATAAAAGCGTATTCGTTTGCGATATTTAAAAAATTGAATCATCCCACCTTGGGTAACAAAATCATCTATCTCGCTAACGGTGAGGATGGGGCGTTTGTGAATAAAGTTTAAAATGGTAGTAAAATTGGCAGCCTCGGATTGGCTGATAAATAAAATTTGACACCTATCAACATTGACCATGCTATTCAGGCGTTTTACTTTGACTACATGTCTGTCCACTTGCTCATTTTCTACCGCAATGTCAATCTCCGGTCGAAAAGGATCATGACCTAATATACAAATATTAAATGGTGCCCGAGGATTGGCAAATGCCGTTTGAGGCCATCTGATAAAATTAGCAAAGTTGTATAAAAATACTGCTTTGACTTGATATTCTTGGGCTATCTTGGGAGCGGCATAACTTACGCCACCATGACTTAACATGAGTAAAATTATGGTGAATTGTAGCCATTTAAGAATAAATGAACAAAAAATAAAATTTGTTTTAAAAAACATAGTGTTATAAATTAATACCGTTTTAACGTTTCTGGATGAAAAATGACAAACTAGAATGTCTGTCTTGGTATTTTAGTAGAAATGGCATTCTGGTACAACGTATCTTGATCCAACTAATACCTTCGCCAAAAGTTTAGGTTAGTACAACGAATTGAGAAATAAACGAATAAAAAATCTTTAAATAACGGCACCCTTCAAAAGTAGTTGACAGTTGTTTCGGGAATGGAACTAAGTGGATTTCCCGAAACGAAAGCCAAATGTGGGTTTCGGGAAAGCAGCGAAGCGCAATGAACGAAACAAATGTTCACTACTTTTATAGGGATATGAAGGGTGCCTAAATAACAATAGTTTATCTATTTTATTCGTTTATTTCTCAATTCAAAGTACTAAATCGATAGGTTATATAGATTGGCGAACATATTGTCCAACAGTAAACGGAACATGTTTTGCATATAATTGCTAACCCATTGTTATTTAAATTTTTTAAAGCGTCAAAGAAATCCGATTTTTTCAAAAAATCGGATTTCTGGCAGAGTTAAATTTGTAAGCAAAAAATGTTCCGTTCACTATTGTTTTAACTGGCAATCTCACTTTGGAGTTGGAAGATAGGTTGGGTTTATTCGTTTATTTCTCAATTCGTTGTACTATGAGATATGGTACCATCTTTGACAAACTAATGGCTGGTAATTCCATAAAAATTGATAACTAAATAATGCGTAATTTTAGCAATAATATATCTAATATATCTATTAAGAATAAGCTCAGTTTCATTATTCTTGGTACAAGTGGTATCGTGCTACTGTTAGCATCAATCACTGTCGTCATTGGGGATTTGCTCACATTTCGTCACCAGATGGTGGCTGACTTATTTGTGCTGGCTGACATGGTTGGAACCAATAGCATGGCTGGACTTATTTTCAATGACAGTATGACAGTGGAAGAAAATATTGCCGGGTTAAAAGCCAATTCGCATATTGTATTAGTCCATATTTTTGCGGGTGATGGTACTAAATTTGTGAGTTACGTTAGTGAAGAATTACAGCCAAACATCATGGAACGTGACTTTGCAATGGTTAACGATTATTACACTCGTCATAATATACCTAAACCGGAAAATGGTAAAATTAAAGAAGACTATTTTTTTGGCCCAAGTCACATAGATATTTTGAAACCGATTATATTCAAAGATAAAATAATTGGCACGGTTTATCTTCAATCAGACATTAAAGCTTTTAAAGCCCGCTTGTTTTGGGGGGGCATTGTTGTCGTTGCTGTGATGCTTGTTTCTTTGTTAGTGGCTTTTGGATTGGCTTCTCGATTGCAGCGTGTCATTACTACCCCGATTTATCAACTACTAAAAACAATGAAAGCGGTGTCGGAGCATAAAAATTATTCACATCGTGCTCAAAAAATTGGCAATGATGAATTGGGCATTCTTGTTGATGGGTTTAATGATATGCTCACCAAAATCGAAATGCGCGACTGGGAACTTAGTGATTACCGGGATCATTTAAGTGACAAAGTTGAACAACGGACAGCAGAATTACAGCGACGAACAATTGAACTTGCTGAAGCCCGCGATCAAGCATTGGCTGCTAATAAGGCGAAAAGCACTTTTTTGGCTAACATGAGCCACGAACTGCGTACCCCATTAAATGGCATTTTAGGCTATGCTCAAATCTTGAAACGAGATAAAAGTTTAAATGTACATCAACAAGAGGGGATTAACATTATTCAACGCAGTGGTGAATATTTGTTGACTCTGATTAGCGATATTTTAGATATTTCTAAGGTTGAGGCGGGCAAGTTAGAAATAGTACCGAGTGAATTTCATTTAAAGCAATTTCTTAATGGTATTGCCGAATTATTTGAAATGCGGGCTACACAAAAAGAAATCGCTTTCGTTTATGAACTTGCAACGCACCTACCCACAGCCATTTGTGCCGACGAAAAACGCTTACGCCAAATTATCATTAACTTGCTTAGCAATGCTATCAAATTTACCAAACTGGGTACAGTTGTTTTTAAAGTAGATTATGTCGATGATCAATTTTATTTTAAAGTAACAGATAGTGGTGTTGGAATTGCCAAAGATGAATTAGACAAGATTTTTTTACCCTTCCAGCAATCTGGCGATCAATATAATAAGGCGGAGGGAACTGGATTAGGTTTGTCCATTACGAAAAAATTAGTCGATATGATGGGGGGGAAATTAAGGGTTGAAAGTGTTTTAGGACAAGGCAGCAGTTTTTTAGTGATATTAAACTTACCGATAATACAAGGTGCCACTATCGCCACCACCGACAAACCACTAATTATTGGTTATCAAAGGAAGGTTGAAGGGAATCAGGGCAAGGAATCGGCTCAAGAAGAACAATTAAATTCATCATTCACCATTCACCATTCACCATTCACCATTCTAGTGGTTGATGATCGGTGGGAAAATCGCACTATGTTGGTAAACCTTTTAAATCCTTTGGGTTTTGAAGTTCAAGAAGCTGAGGATGGGATTGATGGAATATTTAAAGCGCGTAAATTGCATCCGGATTTGATTGTGATGGATTTAATGATGCCAAAAATGGATGGTTTTGAAGCCACTCGCCAAATAAGACAAACCCCTGAAATAAAAGAAATTCCTATTATTGCCGCTTCTGCCAGCGTTTTTGAATCTCATCAAAAGGAAAGCTTAAAAGCCGGTTGCAATGATTTTGTGGATAAGCCCATTAAGGATGATGAATTGTTTAAATTAATAGATAAATACTTGAATTTACAATGGATTTATGAATACCATGACAATCTAACGCCCAATGCTCAGACAAATGAACCAGCCTTCGCCTCGCTTTCAGTTGAACAATCAACAACCTTACTTGAGCTGACGATGAGCGGGGATATCGCTGGCATTGTAGAATTTGCGGAGCAACTTGAACAATCTGACACGCAATTTGCTCCATTTGCCAATAAAATAAGTACCTTAGCTAATGATTTTGAACTTGAGAAACTGCAAGAATTGGCGAAGCAGTGTATAGATAATGAAGGAACGGCTGATAGTCCAAATGCCAGTCAGCAAGAAACCGAACAAACCTCGGAACTTTCTGCTGAACAAGCGTCAACCTTACTTGAGCTTAGTATGATTGGCGATATCGCTGGTATTGTGGAATTTACCCAGCAACTGGTACAACAAGACGCACAATTGGCGCATCAAGCCGAAGAAATAAATACCTTAGCGAATAACTTTGAACTGGAAAAATTACAAGAAATTGCTAAAAGGGCGAACACATAGGTTCGCCCCTACATGAAAAACGTTTATGGTTACATATTCTTGCTGGACGGGGTTTGCAACCCCGTCCGTAACGTTTTTTCTTGCTGGATGGGGTTTGCAATACCAAACGTAACGTTTCCAATTCGTAACTACTCAGCCCTAAATTTAGTACAACGGATCAGGGGAGTGAACGGATTGATGCGAGGGGTTATTAGGTTTTCTTGCTGGACGGGGTTTGCAACCCCGTCCGTAACGTTTCCAATTCAATCTAAAACGTTACGGAGCCAGTTGCAAACGGGCGTAAGCCAAAAAATAGGGGGCCAAGAAATCCGATTTTTGGCAAAAATCGGATTTCTAACCAAGCCATTTTTAACCCAGCCAAAAAATAGGAGGCCAAGAAATCCGATTTTTGGCAAAAATCGGATTTCTAACCAAGCCATTTCTAACCAAACCAAAAAATAGGGGGCCAAGAAATCCGATTTTTGCCAAAAATCGGATTTCTAACCAAGCCATTTCTAACCAAGCCAAAAAATAGGGGGCCAAGAAATCCGATTTTTGGCAAAAATCGGATTTCTAACCAAAACACTATAGCAGGTTTTACTTAAAATAATTTATAGATTCAGCATGACAAATTCACCCAAAGATACTATCCTAATAGTTGATGATATTCAAGAAAATGTCAGTGTTTTATATCGTTTCTTAACTGACATGGGACTTAAAGGGTTGGTTGCTAAGAACGGTAAACAAGCACTCCAAATAGCTGGGGTGGCTCCGGTTGATTTGATACTTTTAGATGTTATGATGCCGGACTTGTCCGGCTTTGAAGTCTGCAAAGTCCTAAAGTCTCAGGAAAAAACCCAAGATATTCCCATAATCTTTATGACGGCACTCACTGATACCATTGATAAAATTAAAGGCTTTGAATTGGGAGCGGCTGATTATGTGACGAAACCTTTTCAGCAAGAAGAGGTATTTGCGCGGGTTAAATCGCATCTTAAAATTTGTAAACTTCAACGCCAATTACAAGCGCAAAACCAACAGTTACAACAACAAACTAATGAACTTGCAAAACGTAATGACATCATTACTAAGGAGAAAGAAAAATCTGATAAATTGCTATTAAACATATTGCCAGTCAGAGTGGCTAATGATTTAAAAGAAACTGGCAAAACCGAGTCAGAGATATTTGATAATGTTACCGTCTTTTTTTCAGATATTGTCGGCTTTACCAAAATATCTTCCCAACTTGAAACGCCAGTGTTAATCAATGAGTTGAACAGTATTTTTACGGCATTCGATAATATTATCGAACAACATCAATGTGAACGTATTAAAACCATTGGTGATGCTTATCTTGCCGTTTGCGGTATGCCAGAAATAAATCCCAATCACACTGAAAATATCATCAATGCCGCCATTGATATTATCGAATATTTAACCAAGCGCAATCAAAATATTGGTGGTATAAAATGGGAAGTTAGAATCGGTATCCATACCGGCAAAGTCATTGGTGGAGTTGTGGGAGTAAAAAAGTATATTTATGATGTGTTTGGTGATACCATCAATACTGCTTCCAGAATGGAATCCAATTCCGAACCTATGAAAATTAATATTTCCGAAACCACGTATCAGATTGTTAAAGATAAATTTAAAGCTACTGCCAGAGATTCCTTATCAGTGAAAGGTAAGGGAAATATGAATATGTATTTTATTGACAACTAGAGGATACTATATGGTTCAACCAATAGTCCAAGACACCATTTTAATCGTTGATGATATTCAAGAAAATGTTAGTTTTTTATATCATTTCTTAACTAACATGGAACTTAAAGTGTTAATTGCTAATAACGGTAAACAAGCACTCCAAATAGCCGGATCGACACCGGTTGATTTGATACTTTTAGATGTTATGATGCCGGGCATGTCCGGCTTTGAAGTCTGCAAAGTCCTAAAGTCTCAGGAAAAAACCCAAGATATTCCAGTCATCTTTATGACGGCACTCACTGACACCGTTGATAAAGTTAAAGGCTTTGAATTGGGAGCGGCTGATTATGTTACCAAACCTATTCAACAAGAAGAAGTATTGGCACGTATCAATGCCAATTTAAACCTATATAAGTTGCAAAGGCAACTTGAAAACAAAAATCTGACGCTACAACAACAAAATGAAACTTTGGAAACTGTTGTTAAAGCACTACAACAAGCTAAACTAGCTGCTGAAGAAGCCAATCTCACCAAAAGCCAATTTTTGGCTAATATGAGCCATGAATTACGGACACCCATGAATGCTATTATTGGCTACAGCGAATTATTAAAGGAAGAAGCCGAAGATATCCAAGTAACAGATGCGGATTTTATAAATGATCTGGACAAAATTAACCAAGCTGGCAAACAGTTGTTGGAACTGATTAACGATGTTTTGGATCTGTCCAAAATCGAAACTGGAAAAATGGAATTTGATCTTGAAAGCTTTGATATACACAACATGATTCAAGAAGTAGTGACAACTACCAAATTCTTGGTAGAAGACAGCGGCAATACTTTAGAAGTGTCTTGCGCCAACGATATTGGTACCATGTATGCCGACCGGGTTAAAGTGCGTCAAATCTTATTCAATCTGCTGAGTAATGCCAGCAAATTTACTGAACAAGGTACCATCCAACTCATCGTCTCAACAACGTGTGAAAAAGAGGTTGAGTGGATAAGTTTTACAGTCAGTGACATTGGTATTGGCATGACACCAGAACAACAACAACACATTTTTCAAGCTTTTACCCAAATTGATGCCTCTTACACTCGTAAATATGGTGGTACTGGCTTGGGACTAACGCTTACCAAACGTTTTGTTGAGATGATGCAAGGGAATATCAGCGTAGAAAGTCAGTTAGGAAAGGGAAGTACTTTTACGGTTAATTTACCGATGAAAGTGAATTAGTTTTCGGTTGCTAGAGACGAAAAGAATGAATAAATAATTTCACTAAAAACCTCCGAGGTTTCCAAAACCTCGGAGGTTTGGCTCTTAACTGCTGGACATTTAGGATCACTATAGCAATATTCAATAACTTAAGTACAACAGAAGATAAGCGAGAAGACTAAATGAACCAAGCAATTTCAGCCAAAGACACAATTTTAATCGTGGATGACATTCAAGAAAATGTTAGTGTTTTATATCGTTTTTTAACTGACATGGGACTTAAAGGGTTGGTTGCTAAGAACGGTAAGCAAGCACTCAAAATAGCTGGGGTGGCACCGGTTGATTTGATACTTTTAGATGTTATGATGCCGGACTTGTCCGGCTTTGAAGTCTGCAAAGTCCTAAAGTCTCAGGAAAAAACCCAAGATATTCCCATAATATTTATGACGGCACTTACTGATACCGTTGATAAAATTAAAGGCTTTGAATTGGGAGCGGCTGATTATGTGACTAAACCCATTCAACAAGAAGAAATATTATCTCGTATCAATGCCCATCTTAAAATCAGTAAGTTACAACAGCAGTTACAAGCCAAAAATCAACAATTGCAAGAGCAAGCAGTTGAACTAGAAACACGCAATCTGGAATTGGAGGCTTTTTGTCGTACTGTTGCTCACGATTTAAAAAATCCCATCAATGTGATCAAAGGTTATACGGAAATGCTTATTTCCGATTATTCTCTTGGTACGCCGTTAGATGATGACGCAATTGATGTATTACAGTTAACCGACCAAGCCAATGATAAAATGATCAATATTATTGATTCCTTGCTCTTACTAGCTGGTGTGGCTAGGGAAGCCGATATACCTACTCAACCTATTGATATGTCTACTATAATTTCTCAAGTAATCCAACAACGTTTAACCCACCTAGTAAAAAAATACCAAGGTGAAATTGTTTTTCACCCCTTATCTAATTCTACTAACGTCGAAAGTTGGCCCACTGCTCAAGGTTATGCGCCTTGGATCGAAGAAATTTGGGCGAATTATCTAAGTAATGGCTTAAAATATGGAGGGATACCACCACATTTAGAATTAGGAGCTAACTCTCAAAATGATGGTACGATTAGATTTTGGGTACGCGATAATGGCCCCGGTTTAGCCTCCGAAGCGCAAAATAAACTATTTACACCATTCACCCGCTTACATAAAGATCGAGCCGAGGGACATGGGCTTGGATTATCGATTGTGCAACAGATCATAGAAAAACTTGGTGGAAAAGCTGGGGTAGAAAGTACACTAGGACAAGGGAGTATGTTTTATTTTACGTTGCCGGTAAGTTGTGAAATATAAAAAATATATTCCACCGATTTCATCGGTGGCTATTCTTATGTAACCCCTTCGGGGTTTGTACATCAACTCAAATTGTTTTGCTGGACGGGGTTTGCAACACCAAACGAAACGTTTGATTCCCATTTGACGACAGCTAGAAATCCGATTTTTCAAAAAAATCGGATTTCTTTAATACCATAGCGATTTTACGGTTTTTTTAAAACCAGATTTTTAGGTTCCGGCTAGAAATCCGATTTTTCAAAAAAATCGGATTTCTTTAATACCATTAAGAGTACCAAAATCGGGTGAACTTTTGATCCAATTTGGGCGCAAACCCTGTCCAGCAACCAGCTTTTTATGGTAATTTAAGGCACCCTTCAAAAGTAGTTGACAGTTGTTTCGTTCATTGCACATCGTTACTTTCCCGAAACGAAAGCCAAATGTGGGTTTCGGGAAAGCAGCGAAGCGCAATGAACGAAACAACTGTTCACTACTTTTATAGGGATATGAAGGGTGCCTAATTTAATTGGTTTATTTATATCACTATATCGTTTATCATTATCATGCGATTACCACAATATAATAAAACGGGAAGGGAGACAATGAAATATTTGAATTTAGATCCATCAATACAAGGGGCCGAAAGTGGTGAGGATGTACAAGTTGCAAGCGAATTGTTAGAAAAGAAATTGGCTAACATTGATAGTCAACTCGCTAAACTATCCGACACCGATTCCATTAAACGTGCGGAATTATTGGTAGACTATGGCGATACTTGCTTAGACTTACGCAAAAATTTTGAGGCTTGGCAGGTAGGACAATCGGCATTTAAAATCTTTGCCACTGCCGAAAATTGGGAAGGGGCCGTACAAGCTTGTAATATCATGTTCTCCTCTGAACAACCCGATTCATTAGTGGCTTTGGGAAATGGGATTTGGCTTAGCGTAACTTTTCCGATTGATCCCGAACTCAGCGTCGCCATGTTGGAACATATCGTTGATGAAACGCCTAACAATTCCGATGGTGGGGCGGTTGCGGCTGCTACGGCACTGTATTTAGCTGACTTACGTGCTCAAGGCTCAAACCGCGACGATCTGTTATTTTTCACTAATCAATTATTGGCAAAAGTAGCACGTCGTCATAGCAATGTTGAAAATCAAACCGATTTCGAGGCATGGTTCAAAAAACTTGAGCTTGATTCACCAGATGATATTTTTGGACGTTTGGCACAAATGCTTGATGTAATGGTACAAGACAATTGGTGGGTGGATAGGGATGCACTCCGCGCTAAGTTGCCGATTGACTAATGCATTCGATCTGAAATCCCAAAGCAACCAATCGGGGCAACCAATCGGGGGCAACCACAAGGGATTGCCCCTACAACATTAATTCTCGAAGTAGGGGCATACCGATTTGGTTGCCCCGGTTGAAGTATAAAAATGTAGGGTGGGCAAGGTTTTTTTTGCCCACCGTTTAAGCTTAAGGTGGGCAAAAAAAAGACTTTGCCCACCCTACATAAATATCATTAAAATCAAATGCTTAAATATTTGTGTATAACGATATGCGCTGGAGCGTGGGAACCAGAAAATATTAAAAAATTATGAATAAAATCGGTTATAAATTAGTCATTGTTATGGGAATAGCGGTTCTACTTTCAGTATTACTAATGGGAACGCTTGGATATATAACTTCCAGAAATATTATTGCTGAAAGAGTAGAAGGAGAAATTGTTAAAATAGTTGAATTAAAAGCCATCAAAATTGAAAATCTGGTTTCTAATGCACTTAATGTTTCTATTACTCTAGCAAAAGATGCAACATTAAAAGCATGGTTTCAGGGTAATGAACAAGATGAGCAATTAGGAAATTTAGCCAAACAAAATCTTCTTTTTCGTAATGAAGAAATGAATTATCCGGTTGTATTTGCAACTAATAGAAAAACACTGCATTTTTGGACAAATAATAATGGGATGACTGATATTTTGTCAAAAGATGATCCTGATGATAGCTGGTTTTTTGATTTTTTGAAAAAAGGAGTTTTATTAGAAATCAATGTGGATTCTAATAAAGAATTAGATGAAATTTATATATGGATTAACGTTTTAATGGGTACAATTGATAACCCTATTGGTATTGCCGGCGTTGGTTTACCATTTGGAGAAACGCTTAAAAACATTACAACCCATGAATTTGGAAAATATGGAAAGATTTGGGTAGTTACTGAAAAGGGCAAAATCCAAATGGATGAACAAACTGAGAATATAAATGCAAATATCCAAGATTTTATTCCAAACATTATTTTTGCTGAATTTGTTCAAGGGGAAAAAAAAACCAGCATACAAACACACAAAAATAATGAACAAGGTGATATAACTTTGGCGATGAGTAAAGTAACCAATACTGATTCTATCGTAATTATTCGCATACTTAAGGAACAACGGTTAAAAAATATTTTAATGCCTTATGTACATAAGGTATTTTTATTTGCTTTACTATCGTTAATTTTAGTGGCTTCAACTTTTGCGTTATTAGCCATTATAAATACCCGAATTTTAACAAGACTGTCTCGGGCTATTTTAGCTTTAGGAAATGAAAATTTTGCTATTTCTTTGGATGAAAAAGATATTAAACGCACAGATGAACTTGGTGATATTGCACGCGGTTATGAGATAACGAGAGTAAAACTTTCAGAAGCCTATCATCATTTAAGAGAACTCAATATTAGTTTTGAACGTTTTGTTCCTAAACAATTTCTTAATCGTATTGCTAAAAACGGTATTGAAAAAATTCAGTTAGGAGAAGCAAAAAATGAATTAATTACCATTCTGTTCTCAGATATTCGTTCATTTACTAATTTATCTGAAGGTATTTCTCCACAAGAATTACTGAAGTTTATGAATAGCTATTTTAGTAGAATGGATCAACCAATACAGGAAAATTATGGTTTTATTGATAAATTTATTGGTGATGCCATCATGGCTCTTTTTGATCGGGGTTTTACTGGACATGAACATGCAAGGGATGCAGTACTGGCAGCCATAAAAATGCAAGAAATCCTTGTTGAATATAAACAACAATGTCCTAAATTAGGGGAAATTCCAATTAAAATTGGAATTGGTATTAATACCGGGCAAGTGATTATTGGGACAGTTGGCTCCCATGAGCGAATGAGTTCAACGGTTTTAGGTGATGCGGTTAATTTGGCTTCTAGGTTGGAAGGATTAACAAAACTATATCATGCGAAGATTATCATTTCTTCACAAACATATCACTTACTTAATGATGATCCCTATTTTTTATGTAGAAAATTAGATTTTGTTACTGTAACCGGAAAAAACCAGCCGGAAACCATTTTTGAAGTATTCAACAGTAATCCAAAGCATATTCGTGAATTAAAACAGCAAATGTTAGAAAAATATCATCAAGGAATTATGCAATACCATCTTAGAAATTGGGAAGATGCAATTGAATGTTTTAATGAATGTATAAAAATTTATCCGGATGATTTGGTTTCAAAGATGTATATTAAACGATGCACTTATTTTCAAAGTAATCCTCCTCCTTCTGAATGGAACGGCATATCACATTTGACTCATAAATGAGCCTTGAAAAAACCTAACCAGACTTGACATGTTTTTAAAATCCAGACAATAACTACAAGGATTGCATTTTATAAAGGTTTTACAAAATTTTGGATTTGTAAAAGGGTTACATGAATTATGGTTGTTACAAACATTATGCAATTCAAGTGTCGCACATCAAAATTGATCATCCGGTTATCAATGCCGGGGTGGCAATTTATGCGCCCAAAATATTAAGCTATCAACGGCGGGCAAACCGGCATGACTATTTCCAAGACTTTGCGAGAAGAACCGGATATCAAACAAAATGGGGAAGCGTATTTCAATGCTTCACTTGCGGATATTCAACCGGCACTTTACGAGCTTTACGGAAAGCCGCAACCGGAAATCTCACTACAACAACTTTCTGCTACCTTCAGGCGCGGTGATTTGATAGAGAAACTTCAGAATTATATTTTTTGAACAAGATTTAAGGATAAAAGGATGCACAAGATAGAGAGTTTTTAATCCGGTTTATCTGGTTCATCCGTTAAATCTTGTTCAGAACATGATTACACATTTTGGAACACTATCATTATTTGTTTAGAACTATCCTTTCTCAATGCACAAAGTAACTAATCCTCGTGAAGATTTATTGTCAATCTATAATCATGCGCTTTTCGCTGTCAATGGACGCAAGGCAGTTGTGGCAGAATTGCTATCGAATCCATATCATTCCCACCTTGCCCTCATTGCTATCGGTAAAGCCGCTACACAGATGGCGGTTGGTGCTTTTGATGTTTTAGGAACCCTAATCAATCCGGCCCTATTAATTACTAAAAAGGGGCATTTAGATAAACAATTATTGCAAGACTATCCCATTACTTGTTTAGAATCGGCTCATCCGGTGCCAGATGCGACAAGTTTGGCAGCCGGAAAAACATTATTAGATTTTATTAAAACCCTACCTCCACAGTATCCCGTGTTGGTTTTAATTTCCGGCGGCACGTCTGCCCTTGTAGAAGTGCTTGCACCCTTTGTGACGCTTGCCGATTTGCAGCGGGTGAATCATTGGTTACTTGGCTCCGGCTTAGACATTCATGCCATGAATCAAATTCGCAAAAGCTTATCAGCGATCAAAGGCGGGCGATTAGCACATTATCTTACCGGGCATCCGGTCTTGAATTTATTGATTTCAGATGTGCCGGGGGATGATTTACAAGCTATTGGTTCTGGCTTGCTCTGTTATCATCATTCAATGAACCGTGAAAAGGATTCCGTCAATTGTTTGCCCGATTGGTTGATAACTTTAATAACAAAGGCATGTCCTTTACCACCACCCAGTTGTTTCACAAATATCACCCAACGCCTGATTGCTAATCCTCAAAATGCACGGCAAGCTGCCGGCTCCGCTGCGAAAAAATTGGGTTATCCAGTATTTAATAATGAGACGTTAATAATCGGCGAAGCGCAACTGGCGGGGCGTAATTTAGCACAAAAATTATGCCATGCAAGTGCTGGTATTTATGTATGGTCAAGTGAAACAACAGTGCATTTACCAAAACAGCCCGGCAAAGGGGGACGTTGTCAAAGTTTGGCGTTAGCGGCAGCTTATGAAATAGCGGGATTGCCGGATGTGTATTTATTAGCGGCTGGCACGGATGGCAACGATGGCTCCGGTGAAGCAGCGGGAGCTTTAATTGATGGGGGTACGTTGGCGCGGGGTAATCAAAAAGGATTTGACGCACAGCGATGTTTAGAAAGGGCGGATGCCGGCAGTTTTTTGGCGGCAAGTGGTGATTTGATTTATACGGGGCCAACCGGGACAAATGTGATGGATATATTGATTGCTTTAAGTAACAGCAGGAAATCTCACGACAACAACTTTCTGCTACCTTTCGGCCGGTGATTTTCTAGAAAAATTTGTAAAGGATTTTGGGGACATCAGAAATAATGGGGCTTTTCCATTATTTTACCCAAAATCCGTTATAATCAAAGAATTTTTACCCTATCTATTCTGAATTTTATCATTATATGCTTCTAAGTGAATTGTTAAATCACAAATTGCCCAACGATTTTGAGCGCACCATAACGGGTTTAACCCTTGATAGCCGAGCAGTGCTAACCGGCGATATGTTTTTAGCCCTTGCGGGTACCCAAACTCATGGGGAAGTTTATATAGAGGCGGCTTTGCAAAAAGGGGCAATCGCCATACTTAAAGAGGCACCGGTTGCCGGTGTTGAAATGTTGCGTGGCAACATACCGTGTATTTCTAAACCCAATTTATCGCCACAAGTTGGAATAATTGCGGCACGGTTTTATGATAATCCATCGCGCCATGAATGCGTTATTGGTGTGACTGGCACAAATGGTAAGACATCGGTAACACACGCGATTGCCCAAATGTTACAATCAGCAAATGGCGACTGTGGCTTGCTTGGCACATTGGGCTATGGGATTTATGGGGCATTGCATTTTGGCTCTCATACTACCCCCGATGCGATTCGCTTACAAAAATTGTTGGCTCAGTTGCGGACTCAACATGTACAAAATGTGGTAATGGAAGTATCATCTCATGCGTTGGTGCAAGGACGCATTGATGGAATAACCTTTGACACGGCGGTGTTGACTAATTTAAGTCGTGATCATTTGGATTATCATCAAACGATGACTCAATATGGCGATGCCAAGCGACGCTTATTTATGCTGCCAGACTTAAAAACGGCAGTAATTAATTATGACGATACTTATGGACAAAGTGTTTTAGCCAGTTTACCAACAACTGTTATCCCATTAACGTATAGTATTCAAAATAATACCGCCGACGTTTATGCCCAAGTACACGCTTACCATACTCATGGTTGCCGATTATATATTCAGAGCCGTTGGGGGAATGGATTTGGTGAGAGCCCGTGGTTTGGACAATTTAATATAAGTAATGTTTTGGCAGCACTTACGGTATTGCTCAATATGGGATTCCCTTTGCCACAATTGCTGAGCCAATTAAGTAGCCTTAATCCGATACCCGGACGTATGGAGCGATTTGGACAAGCTACACAACCCACCGTTATTATTGACTATGCTCACACACCGGATGCTTTAGAAAAGGCGTTGTTGGCGTTGCGTGAACATTTGGAAAGGGGTAAAGGGGAAAAGGATAAAGATAAATACCTATGGTGTGTATTTGGGTGTGGTGGAGATAGGGATCAGGGTAAACGTCGTTTTATGGGCTCTGTGGCACAACGTTATGCCGATAAAGTTATTATTACCGATGACAACCCACGTCATGAAGCATCCCAAACGATTATTGATGATATTCGACAAGGTTGCCCAACGCCGGCGGCGGTAATACCGGATCGGCGACAAGCCATTCGTTATGCTTTACAAAATGCCACCGTTGGTGATGTCGTACTCATTACTGGCAAAGGACATGAGGATTATCAACAAATTGGTGACCAACGTTTGCCGTTTAGCGATAGAGATTTAATGGTGAATTGTGAATGGTGAATTGTGAATGGAGTCCAAACCTTTAGATTTGGACGTGAATTTTTTGGAGTCCAAACCTTTAGATTTGGACGTGAATTTTTTGGAGTCCAAACCTTTAGATTTGGACGTGAATTTTTTGGAGTCCAAACCTTTAGATTTGGACGTGACTAAATTTTGGAGTCGATTCCATAATATTCGATAATTTGTGCCTCAGTACTTAGTCTCTCAAAACCTTTTAGTTTTTAAAAACCGGCGTTGCCGATTTTATGCACATTCCTAACTTAATTAATTGCTCACTGAAATGATAGAACTTTATTTAAGTGAAATAGCACCGGCACTTGATGCCGTTGTTTTAGGACAAGATGTAAAATTTACCGGTTGTAGCACCGATACCCGCCACCTCAAACCGTCTGCTATCTATGTGGCGTTGCGAGGTGAAAATTTTGATGGCCATGATTTTGTTATGGAAGCTCAAAAAAAAGGAGCTAGTAGCCTTATTGTTGAACGCCCGGTTAATTGTGATTTACCAACTCTGCGTGTTACCAATACGCGCAAAGCTTTGGGTGATTTAGCGAACTTGTGGCGACAACGTTTTAATTTACCAGTGGTAGCCATCACCGGCAGTAATGGTAAAACCACTACTAAAGAAATGGTTAAAAATATATTTGCCGGTCAAAATAATCCTCAAGGAAAAAAAGGCGTATTGGCTAATCAAGGAAATTTCAATAATGATATCGGGGTACCCTTGACGCTCTTCAACTTGCAAGCGGAACATAATTATGCGGTCATTGAAATGGGTGCAAACCACGCCGGTGAAATTGCCGATTTGACTCACATCACCCAGCCCACCGTAGCAACTATTACTCAATGTGCCCCGGCTCACCTCGAAGGTTTTAAAACCGTTAAAGGCGTAGCTCTCGCTAAGGGCGAGATTTTTACCAATTTAAAGGCAGGTAGCATTGCCATCATTAATAATGACGATGCTTATGCCAGCCTCTGGCGTGAATTGGCAGCACCCCATTTAAGTAATACTTTTGCTTTAGAACACACAGCCGATGTCATGGCAACGGACGTACAATTAAGTGATAACCATAGTGATTTCACACTACAAACACCTAGTGGAAAAATTGCGATCCATTTACCACTCCCCGGACGACACAATGTAATGAATGCCTTAGCAGCAAGTGCCAGTGTTTTGGCCGCCGGTGGTACATTAAACGCAATAGCGAGAGGCTTACAAACCATGCAAACCGTGCAAGGACGTTTACAACGACGTACCGGCGTAAATGGTATTACCTTAATTGATGATACCTATAATGCCAATCCAGCCTCACTTAATGCCGCCCTAGCAGTGTTAAACCAGAATACGGAGCCCCATTGCCTCGTGCTTGGTGATATGAGAGAACTTGGTGCCGATAGTATCTTATTTCATCAACAAGCCGGCCAAATTGCGCGTGAAACCGGTGTAGAACATTTATATGCTATCGGAGAACTGAGTAGTTACGCCGTGGAAAGTTTTGGTGCCGGCGCTCAACACTTTGAACACCACAATGACTTGATACAATCTTTACATACCCAATTGCCTCCCCGTGCCACCGTGCTAATTAAGGGCTCACGCGGAATGCAAATGGAAAAAGTAGTTAACGCACTACGGGAGCGGTAAATGTTGCTTTGGATCAGTAAATATTTAATGTCTTTTTACAGTGGCTTTAATGTTTTTCAATACCTCACGTTACGTGTTATATTGGGAACAATCACGGCACTATTGGTCTCTTTAATTGTGGGTCCCATTATGATTCGTAGCTTGAGAATGAATCAGATCGGGCAAAGTGTGCGCGAAGACGGGCCACAAGCCCATTTGAGTAAAGCCGGAACCCCAACAATGGGGGGCGCACTTATCTTAGTAGCAGTTACGATAAGTACCCTGCTCTGGGCCGATTTATCTAACCGCTTTGTGTGGATAGTCTTAGTTGTCACCCTTTTATTTGGCGCAATTGGCTGGGTGGATGATTACCGCAAAGTGGCCCTTGGCAATTCTAAAGGCTTATCTGCCAAGCACAAATATTTTTGGCAATCCGTAGTAGGATTAGGTGCCGGCTTAGTGTTAGTGATAACGGCACAATCTCCGGCAGAAACCAAATTGATTGTCCCATTTTTTAAACACGTCGTTTTTGACCTCTCACCGTGGCTATTTGTGCTATTAGCTTACTTTGTAATTGTCGGTACAAGTAATGCGGTTAATCTTACCGACGGCTTAGACGGTTTAGCCATTATGCCCACCGTCTTAGTAGCTGGTGCTCTAGGCATTTTTGCCTACACCACCGGACATATTAATTTTGCCAAATATTTAAGCATTCCCTATATAGCGGGTGCTGGCGAAGTAATGGTATTTTGCGGGGCAATGGCGGGTGCTGGACTCGGCTTTCTCTGGTTTAATACTTACCCAGCCCAAGTTTTTATGGGGGATGTTGGCGCACTGGCGTTAGGGGCAGCATTGGGTATTGTGGCAGTGATTGTCCGCCAAGAATTAGTATTACTGATTATGGGCGGCGTATTTGTCATGGAGACAATATCCGTAATTTTACAAGTGGCCTCTTTCAAATTGACCGGACGCCGGATTTTTCGTATGGCCCCCTTACACCATCACTTTGAACTTAAAGGCTGGCCCGAACCTCGTGTGATTGTGCGATTTTGGATTATCACCGTGGCATTAGTATTGGTGGGACTGGCAACGCTTAAAATTCGCTAGTTGCTTTTATACAACAATACCAAGGGGTGGATACGCTGTCGCTTTTGGAACCCTACAAATCTAGTTGTTTTTATACAACAATAGTGCATAAAAAAAGACCTTCGAGATGTCGAAACCTCGAAGGTCTTTTAAAAACAACCGGTTATGCTAATTTATTACGTATTGTCACCGATTCTTTCTTCTTGTCACACCTAAAAAGTACGACACACCCAATAAGCACCATATCCAACTGCGGCAGTCACAATAATGGGAGCTGCAACAAGCGTGGCTGCACCAGCAAGTGCACCACTACCAACCGCACCACCGATAGCAGCTAAACCGGCCATATCGGCACCGGTGACTGCTACGGTAGCAAGGACACCAGCGGCACTTATCCCAGCACCGGTATATGAGCCGATTCTGGCTGTCTTACAAGCCTCTTTATATTCACAAATTTCATCAGCAAATCTATGCTCATTCACTAGGTATGCCGTACCAGCCCCAGCCGCAATCCCAACAAGAACTGCAGAAGTACCAACTGCCCCCACTGCAAGAGCCGTTCCTTCAGCGGCAGCAGAGCCGGCAGCAGAGCCGGCAGCAACACCACTTGAAACAGACTCGGCATAAGCCGGAGCCATAACGGACATAGAAACAACTAAAGAACTGATTATTAAAATGTTTTTCATTAAATCTCCTCACGGATTTGTAAATTCACAACCCTCTTCATGCTTTGAGTGTGTGACTTGAATATTAATTGCCACGATCATTAGAAGTGCCATTCTACTAAAAAAATCTTTGAATAACAGCAGTGATCCTAAATGATTTTTGGAACCGCTGTTTGGTGTTTGCAACACCAAACGAAACGTTTTATTTACAACTCATTTAGGATCGCTATATATAATTAACCATTATTTATTGATAAATCAATAATCATTAATTGCCATCACATTCAATGAGCCACTGGCAAAATTAATGTATATTCAGCACGGGAATAAATTGAACTTAATGAGACCGGGCGGGGGTTGCAACCCCGTCCAGCACCAAGAAATAAATTCACACTATAAACCTATAGATGTTCAGAAAAATGTTTAGGGCCAAACGTCCCGCGTTTGGAAACTGGTCAGTTTTTAATGAAATTATTTATCTGAAAATCTATAGAAGAAATTGAATGATAGGTTTTCGGAAGTTATTTATCTGAAAAACTATAGTTGCATTTATACAACAATAGTGCATAAAAAAAGACCTTCGAGATATTGAAACCTCGAAGGTCTTTAAAAAACAACCGGTTATGCTAATTTATTACGTTTTCTTTAAGAGTTTTAGTAAACCATTGACTTTACATAACTCAGTTCAATTATTGTTAGCCAGCACCACCGTCACCAGCACCACCGTCACCAGCACCACCGTCACCAGCACCACCGTCACCAGCACCACCGTCACCAGCACCACCGTCACCAGCACCACCCGCAGCACCACTGTCACCATCTAAAACGCTATACACCCAATAAGTGCCATATCCAGCTGCGGCCGTCACAATAATGGGAGCTGCAACAAGCGTGGCTGCACCAGCAAGTGCACCACCACCAACCGCACCACCGATAGCTGCTAAACCGGCTAAATCGGCACCAGTTGCAATTACGGTAGCAAGGACACCAACGGCACTCACCCCAGCACCGGTATATGAACCGATTATGGCTTTACCACAAATATCTTTCTCACTAGCACTAGCACCACAATTATCAGTAAATCGCTCATCCATCAGGTATGCCGTACCAGCCCCAGCCGCAATCCCAGCAACAACTGCGGAAGTACCAACTACCCCCACAGCAAGAGCCGTTCCTTCAATAACGGCTTCAGTGGCAGCGGCTTCAACGGCAGCTGAGCCGGCAGCCAAACTACCTGAAACAGACTCGGCATAAACCGGAGCCATAGCGGACATCGAAACAACTAAAGAACTGACTATTAAAAGTTTTCTCATGAATCATCCTCAAATATTTGTAAATTCTGATTGTAACGGATTTTGGGGCGAACCGATATGTTCGCCCCTACAAGTACCAAATTTTGTAGGGGTTGACAATCGTTGTAACCCTTATTGACGATGAAAACCACCGTAATTCCTTGTGACCCCAAAATCCGTTACAATCAGACTTTTATTATGATGTTATGCTTTTAAAACTTACTATACTGACTATTCAGAATGACTAATCCCAACATTTTTAAAAACGTAGCCAAGAGTCAGGCACGATGGTACTCCTGACTGCAATGTATGTCAAGTAAAATTTCGTTGGTAGCTTTCGCTATTGAGATTTATATAACCTTTTTATATAGACATGTCTACAAATGTAGATATTTTTATGGACTACGATCATCAGTTTTGCATTCTACTAAAAATAATCTTTGAATAACACCCTATAATTAATCATTGTTTATTCATAATCAACAATAATTAATTACCTTCACACTTAATGAGCCACTAGCAGCCTGTCGGAGAATACAGCTAAGTTATTGTTTTTAATAATTGCTTTAAGTAATAATCAATGAGTTAGCGATTAATCCGACAGGCTGCTAGCAAAATATAATGTAACTAATTATTTATGTCTGTTTTAGATTACCTAATCTTGATTATGTGCAGACAGTGAAATACATTATTTACACTAAATTTACAAGTGGCAGAAACCATAAAATACCGCAATTTCAGTTTTGCTATGGAAATTTAGGTAAGTACCGAGGCACAAGTTTTCAGGTATTTTGTAGTAGGGCTCCCCACGTCTTTTTAAAGCCCACCGAGGCTCCCCAAAAAAAGGACTTGGGGAGCCCTACAAAAAATTCATAATACCTGAAAATTTATGGTTCAGTACTTACTTACGTACATTTAAATTTACAAATCTATGTATTGTTTGTGTGCAAAGTTTGTCCCCATTGTCCATACAAGTGCTTTAGCATCACTTATATAGTATGGAGCAAGATTGTCATACCCTTCTTTTTC
>Ga0233403_10000131_pt1 | contig 32408 bp, 27 predicted proteins | sample Na_oxic_1_MG_FD_179866 | JGI IMG/M metagenome (GOLD analysis project Ga0233403, IMG submission 179866) | Seawater microbial communities from Saanich Inlet, British Columbia, Canada - Na_oxic_1_MG | ecosystem: Environmental > Aquatic > Marine > Inlet | place: Canada: British Columbia | collected...
TGGGCAAGATCAAGTGCCACAATTTTACGATGCTCAAGAAGGCGCATGGCTCAAGGAAATTTTCATCAATGGCGATTTTACCGTTGGTGATCTCACGTTAAATGTGGAAGCCTTAACCACCGCAACTACATTGACTGCCGGGCAACCTTTAAATCTACAAGCCAAAGTTACTTTAGCGCAAGGCAATATCAAGCGCGTATGGGCCATTCTCAAACCACCCAAAGTCAACTTGGTGATGGACAGCAATGGCACACCCATTTTAGCGTTTCCGAGTTTTAACCTCTATCGCACCGATAACGAAGATATTTGGGACACCACTTGGCAAGACGCGGTTTACAACGGCGAACATGAAATTGTGTTCTATGCTAAAGATAATCAAGGCAATATCGCTAACAGTGAACCGGTCATCATCACTGTCAACGGTGGCACGGATTCCCCCGACCAATCCAAAGTGCAACTCGTGCTAGAAAAAAACAGCTATCAAGCTGGCGAAACTTTCAAAGCCGAATTGATTGAAGATTTGGGTTGGGGTTATGACTTGTATGCTGCTGTCGTCTTTCCAGATAGCAACTTCTTGGCCCTGAAAAAGACCAATGATTTGGCCAAGGTTAACCAAGCCAAACAATGGTTTGGACAACGGGCCCAACATCAGCCAGTAACCCTGTTTGAGTTAACCCTACCGTCCGATTTACCCACCGGCGAATATTGTATTTATGGCATTCTCTCCCCAGAACGAGAGGATGTGTTTGAAACAATGGCGCAAGGACTGTCGGTGGTAGAGGTGCAGTGCGTCAACATTTTGGGAGCGGATTAAACGGATTAAAAGATTAACCGGATTATCAAAAACCAAACCTTCGGGGTTTTAAAAACCTCGAAGGTTTTTAAACGGTTGAGGAATATTTATGCGAGAATTTAACACCTCTGGGCCCTGTGATCCAGCCTTTCATTATACTGTCATGCGTGAGGCATTGATGGCCGAAGGCATGGAAGAAGTGCGAAAAGGACGGTATTTTACCCTTTTTGCGCCCCGACAAACCGGAAAAACAACCTATTTCCAACTTTTATTGGAATCCGTTAAAAAGGAAAATTTTACCCCCATTTGGATCAGTTTTGAAAACTTGAAAACGGCGACAAGAGAGCTATTTTACCGCGATTTGAATCATCAGCTTCATCAAGAACTGACCGAGCATCAGATTGAATTAAAACAGACCATTACCAATTCAATCGAACTGATGGAATTTTTTGAACAAATTGGAGCAACTCAAGCCCTGGTTCTCGTTATTGATGAATTTGAAGGTATACCTGATTCGATGTTAAGTGAAGTTATGCACGCCTTCCGAAAAATGTATCATCGCAAAAAATACCATGCCCTCCATTCCATGCTTGTTGTTGGTGTCAGTACCATCGCCGAACTCGTCACATCTGGATCATCACCCTTTAATGTGGCCGAAGAATTAAGAGTATCTTATTTTACCCCATCTGAGGTCAATCAACTGATTGAACAATATGTGATTGAATCCGGGCAACAAATTGAACCTGCGGTAATAAAAGCCATTTATGAAAATACCAAAGGACAACCTGGGCTTGTTTGTGCATTAGCTGAACATCTAGTCAAAAACGTCACCAATCGTACGGTAACCCAAACGGATTTCCTCGTTACCCTGGATTATTTCTTAACATCAAAATATGATAAAAACATCCTGAATATTGTTCAAAAGGCTAAAGAGAAAAAAGCCTTTATGTGCCGTTTATTATTTGGCGACGAACCCCTTGATTTTAGTGTTTATGCTGAAGATGTTGCTTATTTACATGCCAATGGTGTCATTGAGAATATAGAGGGAATTATCGGTATCTTGGTGCCATTATATAGCAAATGTATTATCACCGCATTTCGTCCGATGTACAATGGTGAAAGGAAACATTATGGACTTTCACCCCGCGATACTTTTGAAGAATATCTAAAGGGTGATGGATTAAATATTCACGCACTCCTTCAGAAATATCGTCAATACGTGCGGCGGCGTGGTTTTAAGGCCTTTGATACCGAAAAACTGAAAGAAGGAGCTTGGCATTATTCTCTCGACGGTTTTCTTAACTTTTTTATTGAAGCTTTAGAAGGACAAACTTTTCTTGAAGTGCCTTCTGGGGCTGGACGAACCGATATTTTAATTGTCTATCAACATCATCGCTATCTCATTGAAACCAAAGTCTTTAGCAATAATACGCTGTTAAAGAAGGGAAAAGGACAGTTAGCTGAATATCTGAAATCGGAAGGCTTGGATGAAGGCTATTATGTCGTTTTTAGCCAGTTGCATACGGATGATGATGTCCTCTATTTTGAAGAAGAGATTAACCAGAGGCAAATCTATACTTATATTATTGGTACCCACTTTCCCACCCCCAGTCGTCTTCCGGTCCCAGACGAATTAAAACTGACCACTAAAATCACACCGTCAGAATCGATTACACGTTGTCGTGATATTTTAGATGTGTTAATTTTACGTTTTAACCCGCCCTCATCTCTTTATCGAAAAGTCGAACAGAACTTATTGACTTTTACCGATGAAGCTAGATTGAAAAAATTATTAGCGGCTGCGGTTCAATCTGAGAATATTGATGATTTTCAAAAGGTGATGGAGAAAAGTATTGAATCCTGAATTGGTGGAGAAAAACTTAAAATTTTTGTTTCAGGAATAAGCTTTGCTCTTTCCCGAAACATCAAATCAGGTTTCAAGGTGTTACTAAAAAAACTTAAACGCCAAACCTGCCAGGTTTTCAAAACTGGTCAGGTTTAGAAAAAAAACGATAGCATCACAACCGATTTTAACGTTAAGATTAAAAAATTTAGGAGAGCATCCATGAAAAAAATGTTTAATATTGCGGGGCCTTGTCATCCGAATGAACACTATATGTTGCCAACTCAAGAACGGTGTCAAGGTCTTATGCAACTTATTGAGCAAAAACAATATTTCATTATTCATGCGGCCCGGCAATCTGGCAAAACCACGCTATTGCTAGAACTTACACGGCAATTGAACGAAACCGGGGACTATTATGCCTTGTATTGTTCATTGGAAACGGCCCAAGGCATTGCTCATGCTGAAAAAGGGATTCCAGCCATTGTGAAAACCCTAAAATTTAAAGTAGAAATGAATGAGAAATTGGGCCCTTATTCTTTGGCCGGACAAGCTGATTATTCAGATTTTACCACCGTTTTACTCCGAGAACTTTCGCAATTTTGTCGGCAATTAGATAAGCCTTTAATCATTTTTTTTGACGAAGCGGATTGCTTATCAAATGGAACTCTCATCACGTTTTTGCGGCAATTGCGAGATGGATATGTCAGTCGTAACGATATCCCTTTCGTTCATTCGCTTGCTCTGGTGGGAATGCGGAATATCCGTGATTATAAGAGCGATATCCGTGATGATCGAGAAACATTGGGGAGTTATAGCCCGTTTAATATTGTTACTGAATCCCTTACATTGCGTAATTTTACGCTTCAAGAAATGGCAACTCTCTATGCCCAACATACTGAACAAACAGGACAAGTTTTTTCACCTCAAATCATTGAGAAAATCTATCACGACACGCAAGGGCAACCTTGGTTAGTCAATGCGGTAGCCAGAGAGATTGTGGTCAAAATTCTCGTCAATGATTTTTCAAAAACCATTCACTCAACACACGTTGAACAAGCGGTACAAACTATCATTCTGCGACGCGACACGCATATTGACAGTTTGATGGAACGTTTAAAAGAGGCACGAGTACAACGTATTGTTGAACCGGTCATTGTGGGTAAAAATCAAGGATATAGCGTATTAGATGATGATTATCAATATGTGCTTGATCTGGGTTTGTTACGTTATACTGGCGAACAAATTATTCCATCCAATCCCATTTATGGTGAAGTGATTATTCGTACTTTGACTTCCCGTTCACAAATGGAGATGGCTAATCTTCAGTTTCCCTCCTATCTAATAGATGGAAAACTTGATATGAAACCATTACTGACGGATTTTCAGCAATTCTGGCGCGAAAATAGTGAGATTTGGGTTAATCGATATCAATACCAAGAAGCTGCGCCTCATTTGGTGATGCAAGCTTTTTTACAACGCATCGTCAATAGTGGAGGACAAATTTCACGCGAGATAGCTTCGGGGCGAAAACGACTAGATTTATGTGTGCATTACCAACAAAACCGTTATCCGATTGAACTGAAATTACGCTATGGAGACAAAACCTATCAAGAAGGGCAGGAGCAATTAATGGATTACATGGATAAACTGGATTGCTCCGAAGGTTGGCTCGTTGTTTTTGATCGACGCACAACGGTTTCATGGGACAAAAAGATTTTTTGGCAAACGAAATCCGTTGCTAAGAAAACCATCCATGTGATAGGGTGTTGATTATTGGTATACTGAACATACTTGAAATCAGTGAAAATAATTTTTTCTGGTTCCAACGCTCCGGCGTTGGAATCCTTATGTGACGCTCCGCGTCACTCCTTTTTTCAAAATGACAAAGTCTATATAACGAATGAAGGATTGCTATATATAGCGTTTTTGCGTTTAATGCGTTACCGCGTTATAGTGTTTAATAGTTTAATTATCAATAATTTAAATACTATTAAATGTATTTTATCCAATCGGAAATTTCTATAAACTCGAAAATGTTATAAAAGGATGAAACATGAGCGAATCAAACGAATTTGAAGAAGAAATACTTGATGATGAGGAATTAGAAATGGGATCATTAAATCATGGGATTATCCAAGGGCAACTTTTAGTCCTGTTATCAGCGGATAAGAGATTTCGGGCCATTCCAGAATTAACCTTGGATACCAGCCAAATAGATTTAACGCAATTTGCTCTCAAAGCCAAAAAGGAGTTTGTCCCAGATATTTGCATTTATCCTAATACCATTAAGCGTCAAAGACGTGATATTCTCAGAATGACCGAAATGCCTTTATCCATCATGGAAGTCGTTTCACCAATGCAAAGCATCGAAGAAATTTTAATTAAGTTTGATGCTTATTTTGCACTTGGTATTCAATCGTGTTGGTTAGTGGTGCCAACCAATGAAGCTATCACCGTTTATTCACAACCGGATAGTTTTAAAACTTTTGGGACTAACGATACAGAAGTCATTGATGAAGTCATCGATCTTCGTTTATCGAACCGGGCCATTTTTGCTGATTAGGAATTAGGATTCAATAAAAACCGAACTTAAACCTGCCAGGTTTTTAAAACCTGGCAGGTTTGGATATTCAAGTTTCGGGTATTATAAAATCCTGACTCCTTAATATAGCAATTCCCGATTAAATAAAGTACAATTAATCTAGTTTAAGTTATTTATAATTAAATAAAAAACGCTATAACCAAAACTTCGCTTTGGACTCTAGCGCCGGGGTTTTTGGAGTCCAAAGCTTTAGCTTTGGCTTTTTCGTCCAAAGCGTTAGCTTTGGATTGTTATTTCGTCAATCCATAATATTGGAGATAAAAACATGAAACGAAACTTGCTGTTAAAAGCGGCGTTATTGGCTGCTATCCCATTCAGTGTTGGGGCCCAAGACTTACCCAATTTGGGCCCAGCCCAAGCCACCGATGTGAATAATCAACCCATTGAATCGGCGACGACTTTTACTGGTGGCTTTGCGAACAATGAAGGGGCTTTCCTTGGCGATGGTCATATAAATGCTGAAAATTCAGCGAATATTGTAGGTGAAATTGCGGTTGAGCCGAATCATGTCGGGCAAGTGGCTGATATTGTGGTTTATGTGAACTTTGCCACGTTAGATGATCCAGCCAATCCGTTGGTGCTGATGTTGGGCGAAAATGGGGCCATACTTCCTTGGAATAACGATCCAGCGGATTTAATACCATTTATCCCGCAAGTCACTTTGGGAGCCACGCAGCGTGTGGAAATCTACAACAATCTGTTGCCAGAAGGCAAAGTGCAAATCTTCTTTGGCTATTTGCTGGAAAATGCGCTGGTAGTGACACAGCAACCAATTGATATTGCAATAGAAAGTATACCAGAACCGACAGATGGCGAGGAGATAGTCGTAACGGAAGCAGCGGATGCCCCGATTGATCCAAGTCCGCTTTTGTTACCAGATGAGGATCGTCTGGTCGGCCAATGGAGCTATCGTTGGCCGGTCGGTTCTACTTTGAAAGTCGGTTTTGATTTCACCGGAGCCAATTTTGGTTATTGGCCTGTTGTTTGCTATACGGGCATGTCAACGAGCTCTTGTCAAGAAACCTTGATGCAGAACGTGATCAGTGCCGCCAGCGGATGGAGTCAATATGGCAACATCTATTTTAAGCGTTCCACTAGGGAAGATGCCGATATTCGAGTGCAATTTCAGGAAAAAGGTTCATGGTCATATCTCGGAACTTACGCTAAAAATCTCCCTCGTGATCAAGCAACCATGAATTTAGCCTTGAGTTTTATGCAACGCAGTGAAGGCTTTAGGCGTGTGGCCATTCATGAATTTGGTCATGCCATTGGCTTACAACATGAGCATATCAGCCCCAATGTGGCTTACGAATGGAATGAAGCCCAAATCATTGCTGATATGCAAGGCGATGGATGGCCCGAAGATCAAATTCGACACAACATCATCGACAATTTGTTGAAGAGCAATTCCAGAAGTGCGTTTTTTACCACCAGCTTTGATCCCAAATCCATTATGATTTACAGCATTCCCAAAGGTTGGGTTTCAGCGGCAGATTTAGCCGATTCGCAAAAATGCCCAGACGCGACAACCAGTGACTATTATTGTGTGGGTAATAATACCGAATTGTCCGACTTGGATAAACAAGGTATTGCCCAATTTTATCCGCGTAGCCGGACGCAAAGTGGCGTATGTTCCTTTAATTACAACCCCACCAACTATCGCCCCGGTACGCCAGAATGGGATGGACATAGTGGGCCAATTGCCTTTAATAATCCAACCAGCTCAACGGTGAGAGTGACTTTATATCATCCCGATATGCCCTATTGGCCTTACTGGGCCGAAGATATTCCGGCACGGCGGAACTATTGGGTGTTTTATGCGATTCCAATTAGTATGGATTGGGGCATTAAAGCTAACGGTTCGCCGATTTGTATTGTGAAAACGGTATCTGATTGGAAAGCTTCGTATTTCCAAGCCACAACCACTAAAATCCCAGGACGGTAAAACCAAAGCTAAAGCTTTGGACTCCAACTAAGGCTGGTGTAGGTCGGGTTAGCGAAGCGTAACCCGACAAAAAGCCTGAAAAACCAAAGCTAAAGCTTTGGACTCCAAACCCCGGACCGGAGTCCAAAGCATATCTGTCGGGTTACGCTTCGCTAACCCGACCTACAAAAATGGAAAAATATGACACAAAACACTTCGACAACCAGGGGTACTGATGAAGCCTTTTTGAAATTAATGGAAGTCAGTGGCACGAGTGTCCTCAAATTGTTTGGCTTTTCCACTGAACAAGCGGATAAATACCACTTTCGAGCTGTCGTGTTCAAAGATAAACGCGTTGAACCCGATGTGGAAGGTGTGCCGATATTGGAAAGTGAAGATAAGCGAGTATTTATTGAGTTCCAAGGTTATACGGACAAATTTATTCGCTATCGACTGATATCTGAAGTTTTGCTAGGATGCCAGTCTGATCAATATGAGGGCCAGGTGCTTGCTGGTATTGTTTACACTGAAAAAAGATTTCAACAAGCGGCTTTGCCTATTCAGGCTTTTGAGGGAACAGATTGTCAATTGAAAGGCTGTGTTAAGGAGATTGTGTTAACCGATTATACTGAAGATCAATTGCGAAGCATTGATCCAAAATTAGTTGTGTTAGCACCGTTTACCTTATCTTCAAAAATACCTAAAACCACACTTCTTGAAAAAAGCAAAGAATGGTGTGAAACGGTGACACAGGTTTTCACCAGCACTCAACAACAAGAAGTTTTCAATTTGTTAGGTTTATTCATTCTTAACCGATTTCGTAACATGAGTAGCAAGGAGGTAATAGCAATGCTACATTTTGATTTGATGGACACGGTAGCCGGGAGGCAATTGTATGAAGAAGCTCACCAAAAGGGTTTGCTTGAAGAAGCTCGGGACATGGTTATTGACAATTTGGAAGAACGATTTGGAATGATCCCGACCAATATGATTGAGAATATTAGGGAATTTACTCATCGTAATTTATTGAAAAATCTCCATAAACAGGCCATAAGATGTGATGATTTGGAGGGTTTCGATAAAATACTGTTAAAAAATCGGGTAATTATCGCTTTGGAAGAACGATTTGACGGAGTATCCGGCCAGTTACTTGACCAAATCCGTGCAATTAATCGTCAAGAAGTGTTGGATAATCTTTTGCAACAAGCTAGGCAGTGTCCTGATATAGACAGTTTCAAGAAAATACTGTCACAGACGAATCAATGAGGCAAAAATTTGAACCGGATTAAAAACAAGCGGCTTCATTCTTGCTCATTTCAAGAAAATTTGAGACAATAAGCACTTTTTTTAATCCTGTCAATCTTTTAATCCGTGTAGTTTGGTTCAAACCTTTATCCATTTTGCCATGAAAAAAACGCAAAACGCCCCTTTAAGCCAAGGGAATTTAATCGAACCACCGGTCGTGATCGATTTGAAAAAATTGCTCACCGAATCAAAACTGTCTGAAAACGAGCAAGGTATTCTCAAAAGACGCTTGCTTGAAAACCGAAAACCGTTTGGAAAAGTGCTACAATTATTAGTGAAGCGTATCAAAAAAGAACCAGGCATTCTTGATATGCCAGAATCACTGAAACAACTTGAAGAGCAGGAAGGCAAAGAAATCAGAAGCTTTGATTCCATTGCGAAAGTTCTGTCACGGGATTTTCCACAACTGCTCCAATTCATCTTGGATGAATACCAAGTTGAAGCGGAAAAAACTCAGGCTCTCATTGGAAAAGAATTCATTGCCATCAAACGAATTGCCGATGTCATCTTTGAAGCCAAAGACAAACAGGGCCATGAAGTCATTATTCATCTTGAATTTGAAAGCGAATATCAATCAGATAAAACGATGGACCAACGAAAATTGGAATATCGCCATCTGATGGAAATGGACGAAGCCTACCAAGGGAAAGTGATTCTGTGCAACGTGTTCTATCTTCGCGGTTCCCCAGAAGATAAGGAAATGATTGAAGAAAGACACGTAAAACTTCCGACTTCTGATCCCAGATATGTTGGAGAATTGAAATACAAAGCCTATCACCTCAGTCTGGTGACCATTGAAACGCTCCTCAAGCGAAATCTACCCTTTTTGCTCCCGTTTATTGTCGAAGCCGAGCTACGAAGCTTTGACAACAAGCCGACTAGTGATACATTGATGCCTTCACTTCAACAACAAATTGACGAGCATGAAGTGGAACTCACTGAGATGATTGACGCACTCACCGCCGAGCAAATGGAAACTTTGCGAACCACCATTGAATATTTATGGGGAAAATCCTATAGTAAGGACGTGTTCAACAAATCAACTTTACTGAAACTTATGAGAGAACAACTGAATTTCCGGCAAAAAGACATCCAGTGGGGCAGAAGAGAAGGAATAACCGAAGTCCGCGCGCAAGAAAAAAGCGTGTTCCAACTGATGCTACAAGAAGGGAAAATCACCCAAGAACAAATGGAGTATTTTTTCAAACGTATGGAAGAAGAGGATAAAAAACAGAAATCCTCAACCAATATCAATGCGGAGAAAGTCCTATAGTAAGGACGTGTTCAACAAATCAACTTTACTGACGCTTATGAAAGAACAACTGAATTTCCGGCAAAAAGACATCCAGTGGGGCCAAAGAGAAGGACGATCTGAAGGACTCACCGAAGGGATAGCAGAAGGAATGAACGCGGCTAACCGGATGCTACAAGAAGGGAAAATTAACCAAGAACAACTGGAGTATTTTCTCAAATGTATGGAAGAGGATGAAAAACAGAAATCCTCAGCTTGATAGTTTTTGAACAAGATTGCACGGATTAAAGGATTAGTAGGATTAAAAACCATAAGAACATCTGAGATTTTAATCCTGTCAATCTTTTAATCCATTAAATCTTGTTCAAAATTTAGGAGACAAACCCCATGACTTATTACCACAAACACTGGCCCTTGTTACTATTGGCCCTCATGCTAGGGCCCTTAACCACCCACGCTGCCACCGACTGCAATGCGGTGACTGAAATTGCCAAAGTGGAATGCGAGTCCTTGTTGCAACTTTACCACAGCACAGACGGAGCCAACTGGGACTACAATGACGGTTGGAATGTGACCAATACGCCTTGTAGTTGGTATGGTGTGACTTGTGAAAATGGTGGCGTAATTGAGATTAATTTAGGCTATCAAGTAGGATTTGGAAATAATCTTACTGGAACTTTACCAAATTTTAGTGGTTTGCTCAATTTGCAGAAGCTTGATCTTTATAACAATCAAATAACCGGTACCATTCCTGGTTTTAGTGGACTGCCCAATTTGCAGGAGCTTATTCTTGATTACAATCAACTCACGGGAACCATTCCTGATTTTAGTGAATTGCCCAGTTTGCAGGTGCTTGATCTTAGCGGCAATCAACTAACTGGAACCATTTCGAATTTTAGTGGTTTGCCCAATTTGCAGGAGCTTTATCTTTATGACAATCAACTAACCGGTACCATTCCTGATTTTAGTGGATTGCCTAATTTACAACGCCTTTATCTTTATGACAATCAACTAACCGGTACCATTCCTGATTTTAGTGGACTGCCCAATTTAGAATGGCTTTGGCTGCGTGACAATCAACTAACAGGGTCCATTCCTAATCTTAGCTCTCTAACAGAATTGGACTATCTTGATCTTAGAAATAATCTCTTTTGTAAAGATACTAATATTAATTATTCTGAGTGGACCATTATAAGGTCCAAATGGCAAGAACAGCTTAATGAATTTCCTTATTGTCCAGTTGCACAACTAAGCATCTTTCCAACTAACGGTGATGCACCTTTGACTGTCAATTTAGATGGCAGTGCCTCAACGGATACCGATGGTACAATTTCTTACTACAGTTGGTGGGTTTCTGATGGTCAAAGTATGGTCACCGAAATACCAACCGCTACCATGACTTTTGAGCAACCCGGCACATATACCATTAATTTAGGTGTTGGCGATAACACAGGTGCGACAAGTACCAATATTGCACAAGAAACTATCACCGTTTCTAAACCAATAATCGTTGAACCACTAACAGTTGGACAAGCCATTATCATTGCTGGTCCTTTAGCTGACGACAGCTTATTCAAATACAGTGATGAATTTGCTCAACGCATGTATCGTTTATTGGTAAAACGGGGATACAATGACGAAAACATTCATTATCTGAATGTGATGGCTCCAGATATTAATCCATTAGATGGTCGTCCAGAAGCAGAACGCCAAGATTATGCGTTATTTAATCCAGAACAAGAATTAACAGCAGCTTTTGCCCAAGCTACAGCTAATTTAAAAGTGGGTGAACAATTTATCTTGTATTTTCATGGTCATGCACGACCGGATTTAGCTTATTTGGCTGATTACGAACTTACCGCGACTCAGTTGCGTGATTTACTCGCTACTGTGCCAACCGGGGTTCAACAAATCATCATTCTGGATACCTGTTATTCAGGGTCTTTTTTGGATGAACTTTCTGGCGTAGCAGATCGCATTGTGATTGCCAGCACCAACGCTGATACCTTTACTTTCCAAGTCATTGGTAATAGCTTTGCCAATGAATTTCTCTCCCTATTGGAATATGGCGAAAGCTTAATGGGCGCGTTTCGTGGGGCTGAAGATGTGATCTTGAATAATCCGAAATTATTTCTCGGACAACGTCCTTGGCTAGATGATGATGGCGATGGACAATTTCTGAATGATGGGCTTCGGTCTGCGGATGTGTACATCGAAACGCAACGGTTGCAACAATCGCCACCCCCCGCGATTAAACAAGTGCATCCCTATATCACTTTGCCAGACAATGTTGGTAGCGCAACCCTTTGGGCCCAAACTACGCCCAGTCCAGAATTCATTCATCAAGTACGGGCCGTGTTAGTCAAACCCAACTATCAACCCATAGAATATCGTGGCAAAGACACCGATTTCAGTCGTTTAGAATTGCCGTTGGTTTACAATCCGGCCCAAGAACGCTATGAAATTGTTTACGACGGATTTTGTGCGGAACCCGGCACCTGGCAAATTCAATATCAAGCCCAAGATACCGATGGGGCCTGGTCAGAAATCGTTACCGGTGAAGTCCAAGCGCAAAATTGTACCACACTGGCAACCACGCAAATGTCACTCAATCAAAGTCGCTACACCACCGGCGAAGCCGTGCGTTTGGATATGACCGTCAACGGCAATGCACAAGTCGATTTATATGTCGCCATTGTCTTTCCAGACGGTATTTTTATCACCATAACCCATCCGTTAGACTTCAGTTGGCCCAATGCCGTTCAAGTGTATCAGCCCGCCGTGCAAATCACTGGAAAAAAAACCTATTCCATCATGGACATGCAACTTCCGGGTGGCATCGCCTTGGGTAATTATAGTGCTTGTGGGATTTTGCTCCCCACCGGGCATGATAATCCTATTGATGCCATTCAGTGGATACATTATCATTGTATCGGGTTTGAAGTGTACTAAAAAAACCCAAAGCTAAAGCTTTGGACTCCAAAAACCCCAGGGATGGAGTCCAAAGCTTTAGCTTTGGATCATTTATTTTGGAGTTTTTATGTTAGAAATTACTGTAAAAAATGTTCCACCAAAAATCTACGAACAATTGAAATACTCGGCCATACGGCATTGTCGTAGTCTTGATCATGAAATTATCGTGCGTTTGGAACGTACTTTATGCCCTCAAAAAAAGGATAAAGCCACTATCATTGCCGAAGCTCGTGCATTAAGAGAAAAAACAAAAGGCCATCTAATCTCTGAAGAAGAATTATTTCACGCCAAATCCGAGGGAAGATTATGATCGTTGCTGATACCAATCTGTTGCTCTATTTTTACGTGTTTAGTGAGCATTCTCTACCGGCTGAGCAAGCTTTTAATCGTGATGCTGATTGGGCGGCTCCTTTTTTATGGCGTAGTGAATTTCGTAATGCACTGATGTTGTATTTACGCAAGCAAATTTTAACGCTTGAAGAGATTTCTTTTATTATTCAACAAGCTGAAACACTAATGCGAAATAATGAATATGAAGTTTCTTCTACCACTGTTATCAATCTAGCAGCGTCAAGTGGATGTTCAGCTTATGATTGTGAATTTGTGGCAGTGGCACAAGAATTAAAGGTACTGCTAGTTACTGTGGATAAAAAAGTTATTCGAGCCTTTCCAGAGACAGCAATACCATTAGAAAAATTTGTTCTTCAATGAAGTCAAAAAAACCAAAGCTAAAGCTTTGGACTCCAAAACAAGGTGTGACGCTGGAGCGTCACGTTCTGGATTCCAACGCAAGAGCGTTGGAACCAGAAAACCCAAAGCTAAAGCTTTGGGTTGTTTATGGACACCGGCTATAATAAATAATGAAACAGGTAAAATTAAACCAACATCAACAATGGCTTCTCGAACAATTACAGAAACCGGGCGATTTTATCGAATTACCTAAGAAAATGCTTAAACTCAGTGATATGATTAAATTATCAGCCCATGAACAAGTTGAATTTGCACTTTTTACGCGATGGGGTCGGCGGCTTTTGATGCGAGGTGATGTGACTTATGTGCCTTTTACACCCGGGATGGCGAAAAAGTGGGCAAAACGAGGTTGGAGATGGTCAGCTCATACTCACCCACACGGCGGAAATATCCCTCTTACACCTTCTAGTGGTATGGGAAGAAGCCATGATGCTGCGGTTCTTTGGCGTTTTTCTCAATATGGAACGCAACGCTACTCAGCCATTTATGATCTGGAGGGTAATTGGCGTATTTTTAGACCAAATGAAGATATTTTCTTTCAACCAGGCTGGGGTTCTCACAAATGAAAACCAAAATCTCTACTGAAAAAACCTTTGAAATTGGCGATCAATTGTATATGGCTGATCTCAATAAGCGATTTGGTGAAGAACAATCACAGACATTCTTCGCCAAAAGTATTTGTCATGTAGGCCCGTACATTGACAATCAAGCCACACGTCTGTTATTATCAAAAAATCAAGTCAAGGCATTAACCGCATTAGGGAAAATAAATTTTGAATCGCCACCCAGTAACAAACGTATCGTCGGCTTATTCACCTATATTCGAGAAAGAACAGTAACCCCAATCTCGGAAAGCGAAGTCTCCGATTTTTGTCCTAATCTTGATTTCCAAAACAATGTCATTTTCTTTATGATATTGCCTGAAAATAGTGAACCCTTAATTCACTGGAGATCATTTGAACCTGATATCGGTGAAGAAAGAAAAACCATGTATCCAGAAATTTACTATGATGAAGTGAACGATTCTGGTTACATCACTTTTTCAAAGAAGACAATTGTAAAAAGTCTTGAATCAGAAGATGACTTGCTCATTTTTAATGTTGATAACCAAGGTGAATTAGTGGGCATTGAAATCCTCTCGGTGATCGAACTTTTACAAAAATCTAACCTACCAACTCAGGGTGGTTTTCCAAAAGAGATGATACCCGTGTTTCTTATTCCACATATTTATCAATATAAAAGGATATCGTAAACTTTGTCCTTGTTCCAACACTCCAACATTGGAATACCTATCGTGATGCTCCTGCGTCACTCCTTAAAAAACCAAAGCGCAACTAAGGATTCCAGCCCTGGGGATGGAGTCCAAAGCTTTAGCTTTGGATCATTTAGAGGTGTAAATATGCGCTATTTATTCATTTCATTTTTTTACCTTATCACATCATCACCCGTTTTCGCCGTTTATGATTTAGTGGCGATTGACATCATTCCTAGCGAGAAGGACATCAAATTTTGTTTTCATTTGGATGCCACTGAATCAGAGATGTATTTGGCGATGACTGAAAATCATCAAGATTTTTTGTTTTTTGACGAACAATTGATGCTCACGCCGTTGCAATCCAACACCATCCCTCCGGGATTTCTCCAGAAAAAATTCCGTGCGAGTTGTTTTGGGCCCTTTACCAATGAAACTTTACAAAATATCAAGCTCTATGTGGGTGCTGGGGATTCTTTCAATGACGTGCTGGAAAACCAGAAGTATTTGCAATTTTTCGATGGTTTTCCGGTCCTGACGGATGACGAAAAATCCTGGACGGTTTTGGTTTACATCGTAGGCTCTGATTTAGAAAGAAGGAACCGTAACACACCGGGCCATGCCAGCAAAGATATTTTGGAAATGTTAGCTGGGAGTCGTCAAGCCAATAATGTGAATGTAGTGATTGCCACCGGGGGTTCGAGTCGCACCGGTTGGGATACTGTCAAACGTTCCTTAATCCGCAATGGGCAACGCTACATTTTAGAAGACTTGGGGCCACAAAATATGGCTGAACCGCAGATTTTAAGTGACTTTGTGAATTGGGCCACGACCCAATTTCCAGCCCAACATTACGCCCTCATTCTTTGGAATCATGGTGGTGGCACGCAAGGTATTGGTAAAGATACCTCAGTGGATATTACCAAAGACATGATGAGCCTTAACCAATTGCAGCAAGCCTACCAAACCATTCGAGAACACAAACCACTCGATATCGTGGTTTATGATGCTTGTTTGATGTCCACCATCGAAGTAGCTGAAGTGACAGCAACGGTAGCTAATGCCATGGCAGCCTCTGCGGAAGTAGAGCCATCACATGGTATTGACTATGCTCATTTGTTAAGCCATTCCAATCAAAATCCGCCGGCAGATGGCTCTGCTTTTGGTCGTCTCGTCAAAACAGGTTATATTCAACAAACCAAAGACAAAGGGAATTTTGACAGTGAACAAATCACGTATACCGTATTGGATTTAACGCAATTACCGTCGTTTACCGAAGAATTCAACACCTTTGCGCTTGAATTCAAAAAAGTCCTAGAAACCCCAACCTTTACAGACTATAAAACCCTCAGCCGTGGTATTATTCGGGCCCCCGGTTATCCGTTCACTCAAACCGGGCGTTTAAGTTCCTTACGTTCTACGACCGACAATCAACATATTCGTATTGATCTCTATAATATTCTTCAAACAGTAGGCCCTCATTTTGACGAATTTAGCGCGTCTGCTGCTCAACTGCTTATCCTGCTTGATCAAATGATTGTGGATTATGAAGCCAATGATAAAGTCAAGCTCATTGATGCCGAAGCCGGGCGTATCAGTATCGACATTAATATCGCTGAAACAAGGCATTTAGCAACTTTGCCAGCAGCCTATACGTTACTCAACGACGGCTTAAAACTGTATGATGAACGTCGCCAACAAGATGTCTTGGAACCAAAGGGAAAATTCGTTTGTCCAGCAGGAATAACTTGTGGTTCTACCCGGTGGCTAGAGTTAGTAGCTGATCAAATTCTTGGAATTGAAGCCTATTTTGGACAACAAGTTTCTGATAATGAAACAATTTATTTAATTGATAAAGGCTTTTATCAATCCAGTGGCGAACTCACCGAACCAGTAGAATTGGGCGTAGATGGCAACAAAGCCTGTCAATATCAACTTTGTATCAACGAAGCGAATTGCGAAAATATCACGCTGACTGAACAAGGTGATCAATTATTGGCTGATGTATCGCTCAATGAATCACCCGCGATCATGACTTTTTGCCCAACGACGGATGAAATATTGGCCGTATGTAACGTTGTGCAACAAATCAATGGTATCTGGGGACGCGGTGATAGCCTCTATCCTGAAGACCAAATCATCCCAAACACTTTACAAATCAAAAATAAGGAAACGGAACTGCAATCCGGCAAAATGCTCACGGTTGATAATCCCGCCAATGTCAACTTACAAAAAAATTGCAACGCAGAAACCGGCGTGATTTGGGCCATGTATTATGGTTTAAATCGGATGAAAACAATGGAAAAATTGTGCGATCAAGGCGATTGTATTTGTCAAGCTGATGAAGAGGATTCGGGATGTCAACGTTTAGGTACTAAAGCTGGCGTGTATCTTAATTAATAAGTCAAGTTACGCATAAATGTTTCTTCAAAAATGACAGCCTTTGAGAAGTGCGGTGCGTAACATGAGTTAATTAATGATCGACATTATACTTGCCGCACCAAAATTAGAAAAAATATTTATATTATCAATTTATTATCTAAAAAAGCATGTGTAAAGAATGTTGTCAATTACTATAAATAGGACTACGATCCCCAACAAATAGTATTTCTTAAAGAAATACTATTTGTGTCATTAGCTATTTTTTTGGGATAAAAAATTTTTCAAACAAAAATATTTTTTAATATCATTTTGTCGTACAATATTTTTGTTAAATTTCAAATTTAGCTCAAGATGCGATTGAAAGTGCAGTTTTTCGCCAAAATAAATTTTGGCTCCTAATATGCTCAAAAATAAATCATCAGATAATTAGTAACTGGTGACTGATAACTGATAACTGATAACTGATAACTGATAACTGATAACTGATAACTGATAACTATGACTATAAATACGCAACAATACACAACAAAACTGATATTTTTTGTCAGTATCTTGCTCCTAGTTGGCTGTCAAACCGCTTATTACAAAACCATGGAAAAGTTTGGCATCCATAAACGTGATTTGCTAGTTGAAAACGTTGAAGACGCACGTACTGCTCAAGAAGAAGCGAAAGAGCAGTTCAAATCCGCACTAGAACAATTCAGTGCCGTCGTCAACTTTGAAGGTGGCGAGTTGAAGCAGAAATATGATCAACTCAAAACCGCATTGGACCAAAGCGAATCGAAGGCAGAAGCGGTTACTGATCGGATTAAATCGGTGGAAAACGTTGCAGAAGCGTTATTCAGCGAATGGGAAAAAGAACTGGAAAAATATTCCAACGACAACATGCGGAACATCAGTCAACGTCAATTGACTGACACGCAACGGCAATATACTAAGCTCATTGAAGCCATGAAACGTGCCGAAGCAAAAATCGAACCGGTACTTACGCCCTTTCGAGATCAAGTGCTATTCCTGAAACACAATCTCAATGCCCAAGCCATTTCCTCAATCCAAGGCGAACTGGTTAGCATTGAAACTGATGTCGCTTCACTGATTAAAGAAATTGAAGTCAGCATCCGAGAAGCCGATAGTTTTATTGAATCAATGAAAACCCCGGAATAAAGGAACCAAAGCTAAAGCTTTGGACTCCAAGTCCAGGTGGAGTCCAAAGCTTTAGCTTTGGTAGACATTTATATTAATTAAAAATCAACAATGGAAATGGAACCACATCAAAAACAGCATGACATTTTAAAATGGTTTGAAAAAATCAACCAGTTTCCTCGTTGTTCTGGCAATGAATCTGCACTTAGAAACTGGTTAATCAATTGGGCTAACGACAATCATTTTGAATCCAAAACGGACAAAGCAGGTAATTTAGTTATCAAAGTTCCTGCTTCAACTGGTTATGAAAATTCTCAGATTGTTATCCTTCAAGGGCATTTGGACATGGTGTGTGAAAAAACACCAGATTCTACTCATGATTTTACCAAAGATGCCATTGCGCTGATTGAAGAAGGAGAATGGATTCGAGCCAATAAAACCACCTTGGGTTCTGATAATGGGATTGCGATTGCGATTGCCATGACTTTGGCTTTAGATAAGGATATTGCCCATCCACCTTTAGAATTACTGTTTACTGTTGAGGAAGAAACCGGTTTAATTGGCGCAAGTGCATTAGAACCAACGTTAGTAACGGGACGGACTTTGATTAACCTAGATGCTGAAGATGAAGGTTCTTTAGTGATTGGTTGTGCTGGTGGACTTTGTACTGATATCATCGTTTTCGTTGAATGGACCGATGTGCTTAGCTATTCTCAATTGATGACCATCAATGTTGGTGGTATGAAAGGTGGACATTCTGGTGTGGACATTCATAAGGAAAGAGGTAATGCTATCAAAGTGCTGGTCCGCACATTGCAAACCATCAAACAGCAAATGGAGGTTCGATTAGTTGACATTCAGGGAGGCACGGCCCTCAATGCCATTCCCCGTGAAACGGAAGCGGTTATATTGGTACCGAACAACCAGATTGATTTGGTCAACACGTTGGTATCATCCGTTGAAAGCACGTTAAAAGCTGAATACAAAAATACTGAACCAAACTTATTTATTCAAGTTGAACCAACAGACAAAATCTATTCAGGGGCGATGACTTTGGCAAGTACACATAAAATCATTGATTTTATGTCAGCATTACCGCATGGCGTGGCTGCTATGTCTACAGATATTGAGGGATTGGTAGAAACTTCAAATAATTTTGCTAAAGCCAATATTAAAAATGGCCAATTAAAGATTTTAACCAGCCAAAGAAGTTCGGTAGAATCTCGACTAGATGCGCTCACTCACCAAATTGAAGGATTAGCTCGGTTAATTGGCGGACAATGTTATAATAATACTCGTTATCCGGCTTGGCAACCCAATATGAATTCTCCCTTATTAGCCAAAACCCAACAGATTTATCAACGGTTATTTGGTAAAAAACCGGTTATTGAAGCGATGCACGCGGGACTTGAAACGGGTATTATTGGTCAAAAACTGCCAGGCATAGATATGATATCCTTGGGCCCAACCATCAAAGACCCGCATTCACCAGATGAAAGAATTCATATTGGAAGCATTGGAAAAGTGTGGGATTTAACGGTTGAATTGCTTAAAGAATTAAAATAAACTTAAATTCTACGCTTTAGCGACGGATTTCAAATTTTCTACGCTTTGGTGTTTTTAAAAGGTTGATTCTTACAAATGCTATTTCTTAAAGAAATAGTATTTGTTGGTTTTATTGGTGTTTTTAAACAGGTTGATTCTTACAAATGCTATTTCTTAAAGAAATAGTATTTGTTGGTTTTGCTTGTACTTAACTCATTTTCTGCTATGTTTCATCTATTATCATGACAGCTAAAATCACCAAATCGGAACAAGAATGGAGACAGCTATTAACTCCAGAGCAATTCAATGTTTGCCGTCAAAAAGGAACGGAACGCGCATTTACCGGTCAATATCATGACTGTAAAGATGAGGGTATTTATCAATGTGTGTGTTGTGGTAATGAATTGTTTAGTGCCAAAACGAAATTTAATTCTGGCACTGGATGGCCCAGTTTTTATGCACCAATAGATTCAGAACTGGTTGAATTGAATGAAGATAAAAGTTTGTTGATGCCTAGAACAGAAGTGCTATGTGAAAGATGTGGGGCACATTTGGGTCATGTTTTTGATGATGGTCCACAGCCAACCGGTAAGCGATTTTGTATCAATTCAGTCGCATTGAAATTAGTTGCTGTTCCTAACAGCTAATCCAAAATCAATTTTGGATTCCTCCAAAACTTATTTTAGAAAATTCCCTAAGGAATGAGGAATTAAGTAATGAACCATAAATTTTCAGGTATGATGAATTTTGGGTAGATTTGATGACTATTTCGGTGGGCAACAAAAAGACGTTACCCACCCTACAAAATACCTGAAAATTTGTGCTTCAGTACTTAATGGTTTGACAAGCTCACCAACAAATTTCCAAAACTTGAATGTCCAAACCTGCCAGGTTTTAAAAACCTGGCAGGTTTAGTTTCGGGTATTATTGAATTCCCACTCCTAAACAGATAATTTAATAAAATTATGTCAATACACCTTGGCATCATAATGGATCCCATCCACAAAATTAAAATTGCTAAAGATAGCAGTTTTGCCATGTTATTAGCCGCACAAGCTCGCGGCTGGACGTTGTGGTATATGGAATTGAAGGATTTATGGTTGTGTGATGGAGAAGCTTTTGGCGCAATGTGTCCGTTGCAAGTACATGATGATCCTGATAATTGGTTCACATTAGGCCCTCCACAAACTAGACCGTTAAGCCAATTATCCGTTATTTTGATGCGAAAAGACCCGCCTTTTGATTTGGAATATATTGTCGTTACCTACCTATTAGAACAAGCAGAAGCTGCTGGTACACTGGTCATCAATAAACCGCAAAGTCTCCGTGATGCGAATGAAAAGTTGTATACTGCTTGGTTTCCAGACTGCTGTGCCCCTACACTGGTAACACGCCGTGCTGCCTGTTTACGTGATTTTTTACAGACGCACGGTGAAATTATCCTTAAACCGCTAGATGGGATGGGGGGTGCTTCGATTTTTCGAGTCATTGAAGGTGATATCAATACCTCAGTGATTATTGAAACGATTACTCAGCATGAGCAACGTTTTGTGATGGCACAACGTTTTCTGCCAGAAATTGTGCAAGGCGATAAGCGGATTTTATTAGTGGACGGTAAACCTATCCCTTTTGCCCTGGCTAGAATTCCAGCCACTGGTGAAAGTCGTGGTAATTTAGCGGCTGGTGGACGCGGTGAAGGTATGCCGTTGACCAAACGAGATCAGTGGATTTGTGAACAAATTGGGCCAGTATTGCGTGATAAGGGCCTCTTATTTGTTGGTATTGATGTGATTGGTCATTATCTCACCGAAATTAATGTGACCAGTCCAACTTGTATTCGAGAATTGGATAAGCTTTACAATTTGGACATTGCTGGGGATTTGATGACTATTATTGAGGAAAAATTAGCGTAGTGCGTCCCACGCACCTGATTTTTATCTGGTTCCAACGCTCCAGCGTTGGAATCCATCCGTGACGCTTCGCGTCACTCCTTTATAACTTATTTAGGATTGCTATAGTGCGTAACATCAGTTATGAAAAAAGAGGAAATCATTATGCTTCCAATTGCCAAAAAAATAGTGACTAATGAAGCTATGCAAATTGTTACTATACAAATTGATTATGCTGATTGGTTAAAAATTGAACCATTGTTTGATAAATCCAATCATGCTCAAAAAACAACGGCTAATCTCAATCGTTTTGTCAACGTTACCCCCTCATATAATGAACAATTTCCAAAAGCGTTGTCATATCACCAACGTATTAATCCTCAGGCTTTTTTGGCTGAAATAGAGGATATTCACAAAACACTTTCTCATTTGCCTTTGCTAACTGATGAAATACTTGAAATGGCAAAAATGGAGGCTCTACCACCCTACGCGCTAACTTTTTATAGTAATTCCCGATTGAATAAAGTACAATAAATATAGTTTAAGTTATTCATAATAAAATAAAAAACGCCATAACGCGGTAACGCAATAAACGCAAAAACGCTATAATTGGGAACGTCAGCCGTCACGTCATCAAAACCCATTCACTAACATAAATCAATAAAATCATGGAGATAGGAAGACTCAAATACGATGTGTTGTTTAAAAAAGTGTTTTACCAAAAACACTTGCTCAAAGCATTTTTAAATACCGTTCTCAAAGAAGAATTATCCGCACCAATCATTAAGCTTAGTTATGAACCGACGGATTTTATCATTGAAGGAAAGTCGGTTTTAATCCAAAAATCCAAACACGATATCATTGATGTCTTTTGTATTACTAAACACAATGAGCGCATCCTGATTGAGTTACAAAAAGGCTATAACAAACGCGCCCTCCCCCGTTTTTTGGATTACCATTGTCGCAGTTATTCTAGTCAGTTTCGGACGGGTTCCGATTATAGCGTTGTTGTCCCTTGTTATAGTATTTGTTGGTTTTTTGATATGAAGCCACCGCATAAAAAGGTTAAAGAAATCATGACGCTTTCTTCTAATTGTCGGAAAACCGATTGGCGTTTTAACTGGGAAATCATTGCATTATATCCTCACAATATCCCAAAAAGTCATATTGAACAACAGAAAATTAACCAGCTAGAAGAGTGGTTGCTTTTGGATGTTATTGAGGATATAAAGACCTCGCAACAAATTCAACCACTCCTTCAGACTAAAGAAGTGAAAGAGGCTTTTGAATCACTCGATTTGTCAGGCTTGTCAGAAGAGCAACTTCGGCGGATTCTGTTTGAGGAAGAAATCACCAAGGAGTATTCTGATTTGTATGAAGAAAAAATTCGGGAAACCGAGGAAAAAACAGAAAAAGAACAAAAATTAGCCATTGCCAAAAACTTGCTGTCTCAAAAAGTGAGTCTTGGAATAATCGCGCAGTCAACCGGACTCACTAAGAAAGAGATTACTGCATTAATGAGTGAAAGTTAATGCCATAGTGAGGCTGAAATCATGAGATTCTAGTAGTACAACGAATCTGAAAAGCAAACAACGAATTAACCCATAATCCAACTGAATTGGTTAATTCAATTCGTTGTTTGCTTTTCAAATTCGTTGTACTCTGATTAATCCTTTAATCCGTTAAATCCGGTTCAAAACCCAATTAAAGAGAATATTGATGAAAACAGAACAAATTTCCGCATCTCGCCGTTTTTATAACGCGGCTGTGACTGATTATAACAACGGAATTGAGATGTTTCCTTCTAACTTTGTTGCTGGTATGATGGGCTTAAAACGTAAACAAGTATTTTTTTTTGTAGCACAAATGCGACAAAATGTTGATCTTAATTTGCTCTGGAATAGAAGATCGCCATCACGACAAGTATTAAGCCAAAGCAATTTGCAAGGAATGATTAACTAATAGAGCCAGATAATTAATGATTTTTAGGTGCAATTTGATTTATCCTTTCTTATATCAGATTTTTGTTCTGGTTCCCACGCACCAGCGTCCCTTTTCGGAGAAAAAAGGGGCAAGGGTCGAATTGTTTTTTAAAAAATTACAATTCATATAAAAACCCAAGATTAAAAAATTAAATCGAGCCTGACCCCTTTTTCCTTGACCCCTTTTTCTACAATTGGCCTCAGATGCGATCCAAAAAATAGCGAATTTTCCGCTTATGCACTTGATTTCATTAACGCAACCTTTGGCCAATCGTGCAGCTGAGATAGCTATTGAATGTCGTTTGCGCGGTGCGGATGCGATTTATGTGGCCGTAGCAGAGTTTTATTCGACGCAACTCATTAGTTTGGACCATGAAATGCTAGAACGAGGTAAACAATTGGTTACAACCATAAAGCCTAAAGCATTTTGTGATATGCTTTCGTCTACAGTAAAGGAAAATCCGTCATCTTATTCTGTCAATAATGGAGAGAACAATTAAATAACCATAAATACAACTGAAAGTGACCCCCTCAAATACTGACTATCATTTTGAATTATCTGAAAATGGTAATTAGTATTTCATAACTGAAATAGGAAATGATTATGCACATCTTACGTTATTTAGTTTTATTCATTGTAGTTTTTGTTGGGCTTACTGCTTGTGTGGAACCGGAAAGTGTCAAGCAAACTGAGACAAATGAGCTGAAAATTGTATTAGAACAGCCGGTTCAATCTTCGAGGTTGTCAAGTACTCCTTCTGTTAAAAAGCCTGAAACATTTGTTCAAATGGAGCATTCTGATGCTGAAACATTTGTACAATTAGGGCATTCTTCTCATGTTACTTCTGTAGCTTTTTCCCCCGATGGACAGATGGTTTTGTCGGGTAGTAAAGATAATACGATCAAACTATGGGATGTCAAAAGCAAAAAAGAGATTCGTGGTTTTCAAGGACATTTAGATAGTGTTTTTTCTGTAGTTTTCTCACAAGATGGAAAGTTTATTTTATCTGGTAGTAGGGATAACACGATGAAACTATGGGATATTAATAGTGGACAAGAGATTCGTAGCTTTAAGGGGCATTCCAATACTGTTATAGCAGTAGCTTTTTCCCCCAATGGGCAGTTAGCTTTGTCAGGTTCTTATGACAAAACATGCAAATTGTGGGATGTTAACAGTGGGAAAGAAGTTCGTAGTTTTAAAGGACATTCAGATACTGTTAGAGCTATAGCTTTTTCTCCTGATGGAAAAATAGTTTTAACTGGTTCTGACAAACTTAAACTATGGAACGTCAATAGTGGACAAGAAATTCGTAGTTTTAAGGGACATTCTAATTCAATAAAAGCTGTAGCTTTTTCCCCTGATGGGCAACTAATTTTATCAGGTTCTAAAAAGATCATATTATCAGATGTCAATAGTGGTCAAAAAATTCACGATTTCCACAATAATCATTGTTGTATTCGAGATTTAGATTTTTCTTCTAACGGAAAATTAGCTTTACTGGGAACTTATAGTACATTTAAACTATTAGATGTTAATAGTGGAAATGTAATTCATAGTTTTATTGATAAAAATCGTTATTCTATTAACTCTGTAGCCTTTTCTCCTGATGGTAAATTGGCTTTATCAGGTTCTTGGAAATTCAAGTTATGGAATGTCAATACTGGTCAAGAGATTCACAGTTTTAAGGGATATTCTGATTCAATATATGCTGTAACCTCTTCTCCTGATGGACAATTTGCCTTAGTAGCTTCTTATGAAACGTCTGAATTATGGGATATAAATAGTGGGCGAAAAATTCGTAGTTTTAAGGGACATTCTTCTCTTGTTAATGCTGTAGCTTTTTCTCCTGATGGAAAACTAGCTTTGTCTGGTTCTTCTGATAATACAATCAAACTATGGAATATTAAGAGCGGACAAGAAATTCGTAGTTTCAAGGGTCATTCAAAGTCTGTTAGGACCGTTGTTTTTTCCCCTGATGGACAACTTGCTTTATCAAATTCTTTTGATGATACTATTAAACTGTGGGATATTAATAGTGGACAAGAGATTCGTAGTTTTAAGAATAGATCAGCTAATATGACACTTTTTTCTCCTAATGGACAGTTAGTTTTATCAGATTCAGCATACAATTTAAGACTATGGGATATCAATAATGGACGAAAAATTCGTAGCTTTGAGGGACATTCTCGTCTTGTTCAGGCTATAGCTTTTTCTTCAGATGGGAAATTTGCTTTGTCAGGCGGTTATGATAACACGATTAAACTGTGGGACATCAACACTGGACAAGAAATTCGCAGCTTACATGGACATTCTGATTTGATTAAAGCCGTGGCTTTTTCTCCTAATGGACAATTAGCTTTGTCAGGCTCTTATAATAATATAATTAAACTATGGGATATTAATACAGGTAAAGAAATTCGTAGTTTTAAGGGACATTCTTCTAGGATTATAAATGTAACATTTTTACCTAGAGATTTAATGTTATCTGGAAGTAATGATGGTACTATCAGACTTTGGAATCTACAAACTGGTAACGAAATTGCTCAGATGGTGACGTTCAAAGATGAAGAATGGATAACCATCACTTCCGAAGGCTACTACCAAGCCTCTCTCAACGGTGCCAAATACCTTAACGTTCGCATAGGCAATCAAGTCTACGGCATCGACCAATACGAAGCCATTTACTACCGTCCCGACATTGTTAAACTAGCCCTAAAACTCGGTGACAGCCAACAAGCCGTTGCCCAACTAACTCGCAATGCACCACCCATACAAATCGCCCAAGTACAACCACCCAAAATCTGGTTTGTAGAACCTCAACAAGGCTATAAAACCTCACAAAGCAGCATCGAAGTCATAGTCGAAACCGAGGAATTTGTTGATAGTACAGAATCCGTGACTTTCATGGTCAATAATCGTCCGGTACCAAAAGGCAGTAAAAGTCGTAAACAAGGTAAACCTTCCCGTGCAAATGTGGCTGGCACAAAAACCCAATCTTATAACCACCGAGTTCCATTGCCAAAAATAGGAGAAAACTGGATTGAAGTCAAAGTACGTGGTAAAGCTGGTGCAGAACAAAGTGCCAAAACCCTTGTAATGCGTACCGGCACTGTCACCAAATTGCCCAATCTATATTTCTTAGGCATCGGTGTAGCAGAACATCCCATCTTACCGCTTAAATACCCTGCTAAAGGTGTCATACAACTAGCCAAAACCTTTGAACAGCAACAGGGACGTGCTTATAAGCAAGTCTTTATCAAAACCCTGACTGATCGACAGGCCACCCGGGGCAATTTAATTCAGGCCATTACTACATTTTTTAAAGATGCTAAACAAGAAGATATTGCCATTGTCTATATCTCTGGACATGGTATGAACACCTCAATGGGCTACCACTTTTTAACTTATGATGCCAATCCAGACAGCTTAGAAACCACCGGCGCATCTTGGCAAAGATTTGATGCCATTTATGATTTACCAGCCCATGTATTACTATGGGTTGATACCTGCCGTGCTGGGAATATCGTTGGTAATAGTGACTGGAAAGCTCGTGCCCAAGCTGACGAAGCTCGTCCAGACAGATTTTTACGCAAAGCAAATAACAGCAATGTGATAGTATTGGCATCCAGTTCTGGCAATGATGTTTCCCTAGAAAATGATGATTGGGGGCATACTGCCTTTGCGAAGGCGTTGCTAGATGGACTCAATGGCGAAGCGGCTGACAAAAAAGGTCGTGTCCCGTTTGACATGCTCCGCCGTCATGTCTTTGAAGCGGTTGAAGAAATGACCGATGGCCTCCAAAAACCAACAGTTCCAAAATTTGAAGGAACTGGAGCGTTTTTAGACTTGATATTGGTGAAGTTATAAAAGTATACTATTTGAATCACCGAATACAACAGATTAGGGGAATAACAAGTTTGTCATTTCCCGATTTTTATTAGGAGAAACAATGAATTGGTCAAAAGTGCGTCAAGCCTACCCCAAGCAATGGTTGGTTGTTGAAGCGTTAGAAGCACATACAACTCAGGATAATTTACGCCAACCAGATAGTTTGTCGGTTCTTGAAACTTGCAACAGTGGTGTTGAAGCAATGCAAACCTATCGTCGTCTCCACAAACAATACCCCAACCGTGAATATTATTTTGTTCATACTAGCCGTGAAGAACTTAACATTCATGAAATTCAATGGTATGGTATTAGGAGTCATAATGCAGTTAATTCTTAGAGATAATTTACTTTTCGTAGGGATTACTATTGCTTATCAAGACATAACTCTTGATATTGATAACATACTTGTCGATACGGGATCAGCCACAACTATTTTAGCGGCAGATATTGTGGCTTCGATTCAAATTCAGCCAGTTGAGTCAGATAATTTGTACACTATACGCGGTGTAGGCGGGACTGAATTTGTGTTTGCACGTCACGTTGATTATCTCCAAATTGGTGAACGCCGTTTATCTCATTTTGAAATTAAAATTGGTGACGTTGATTACGGTTTTGGCATTAACGGTGTTTTAGGAATGGATTTTATGCTTCGTACCGGCGCGCTCATCAATTTGAAGTATAAGAAAATAGAATTTTGTGACTAACCAAGCGAGAAGTCTGTTGGAGTACAAAGCTTTAGCTTTGTCTTCCGAAACTTTAGCTTTTTTAATTGGAGGTAAAATTATGTTTATTCGATACACATTCCAGACGATTTTTTTGGCGGTTTTACTCATGAATACACCGGTGATGGCCTATCAAAACTGCAACCGTGCCAGTGTATTAAGCAACCAAGCCCTTGATTTACCAAACGAAAGGGCCTACTTTCCTAAACAGAAACAGTTACTCAACCAAGCTCTACAACTGTGTCCCAACCACCCAGAATCCCACAACAATTTAGCGGACATTTTTGAGCGCGAACAAAATTATCCACAAGCGATTTACCATTATCGTCAAGCACTCAAGGCTCGCCCGGGTTATTCTAATGCGTGGTATGGCTTGGGGGAAACCTACTATAAACAAGGGCAATTTCCTCTCAGTTTGGAAGCTCATCTTCATGCTTGTCAAACAGATAAAGATTCCAAGGTACGAATTGTTGAATTATTGAGAAACAACCAATATGCTGTTACTGAGGAAGGAAAAATCATCAACAAAGAGAGTTTGCTCGTACTTTATGATAAACAGCGGCGTGCTCCAATGAAAACCATGATGCTCGCTTGTGGTTTTCAAGCCGGACTTGTCACAAATAAACAAATTTTCCGCAATTTTCATTTTGACACTGGCAAAGCAATCTTAAAATCGGGTTCAGAACGTCAATTGGAAGAGATTGCAGCGGCTTTGCTCCAAATAAATTCCACCGTTATTGAAATTCATGGGCACACTGATATAGTAAAATTTGCTGATAAAACCAAAGCGGAAAGTGATCGACTTAATTGGCAATTATCAGAAGATCGAGCCGCTTCAGTGGCTCATGCTTTAGCACAGCGTGGTGTGTCAAGAAACCGTATAAAAACTAAAGGTTATGGTTATAGTAGACCAGCCCAAGGTTTTTCAAGGCAACATCATACTAAAAACCGGCGGGTAGAAATTGAAGTGGAGTAGGTTCAAACCTGACAGGTTTTAAAAACCTGTCAGGTTTAGCATGAACAAAGGTAAAATAAAATGCGCCAAAAACTTGAATTAATGAAACAATCCATGACATCGGAAAAACCCGACAAGATAAAATGGAAAGAAATCTGGATAATTAGCTTGATTTCAGCCTTGATTTCAGTAATCATTGGTATTTTTCTGATTCATTACGAAATTTTTGTAGAAAATGACGAGCCATCGTCTACCGACAATCCACCACCACAGATCGCTTCCCAGCCCATTGTGTCTGAAAACCAAAATACTCAGCATCCCGATATTTCAATTCATCAGGATAATCAAGTGCCAGTTATTCGTGTGGGTTATGAACACAAATCTTCAGAGGCGGAATCTTGGTATCAATTAGGAGAACAATATTACCAACAAGGACAATTACCTTTAAGTTTGGAAGCTTTTTCACACATTTGCCAAACTCATCCTACTGCCAAAAAGAAGATTAAAAAACTATTGAAAAACAACCGTTATGCCACTGTCGAAGAAAGTAAAGTTTTCAATAGCGAAAGCCTATTGGTGTTGTATGATAAACAACGTCAACAAGCCCTGAATGATCGGCTCTCGGATTGTGATTTAGATGCTTTTGTACCTCCGAAAGTTAGACCGCCTTCTGTGTGCAAAATGTCTGATGATATCAAAAGTCAATTGAAGTGTTTACACAATCCACATGCCCCGTTTACCGTTTCGTTGTGGTTAGATAAACGGGGTAAAAAGCAGTTCAATCGCCACCAACCCGTAACCATTGGTTATCAAGTCAATGGTTTGAAAAAAAATAGGCCCGCTTATTTGACGTTACTCAATGTTTCGCCGAGCGGACAATTAGCACTCATTTTCAGTGAGCCAATTGAAGTAGGCAAAATATACGGGCAATTGACTGAACAAGCGAATGTGGCAACCATCAAGCAAATAAACTTAGAAGCCGGGCAAGAATATTTTAAGGCAATAGTAACAAGCGAACCTATAGATTGGGAGGAATTTATAAAAGCGGCTACCGCTAGAAAACCACCGGTAACACTTTGGGGAACCGTGGAATTGAGGGTAAACGTCAAGTAAGTCGTGCTAAACCTGCCAGGTTTTAAAAACCTGTCAGGTCTTTACACCAAAATATTTTTCTGAATATCTATAGAAGCAATCCCATTTATGGACCACAGTACCTTTATGTTAAATGGACGCTTAATAAGAATTCTAGTAGGGCCTTTTGTGAATGTAGGCGATTTTCCGCTTGGTCCCACACAACACTTTGAGGCCCATCAATCACCTCAGCAGTCACCTCTTCACCACGATGGGCTGGCAAACAGTGCATAAATAAAGCATCTGCTTTCGTTAACGACATCAATTGCGTATTCACTTGATAAGGTTCAAATACTTGAAGACGTTGATTTTGTTCTTCTTCCTGCCCCATACTGGCCCAAACATCCGTAGATACCAAATCGGCACCTGCCACTGCTTGTCGCGGATCAGTAATTAGGTTGACATGTTTATCAAATTGAGCGACTAATTCTACGTCGGGTTGATAATTGGGTGGACAAGCAACCGCAAGTTCAAAGTCAAACTGATGAGCTGCCTGCATATAAGAATGACACATATTATTGCCATCCCCTATCCAAGCCACTTTTTTACCTTGAATAGAACCTCGATGTTCAACGTAAGTTTGTATATCAGCCAACAATTGACAGGGATGATGTCTATCTGTCAAAGCATTAATCACCGGTACTTTAGAATATTTAGCAAACAGTTCAATTTTTTTATGTTCATAAGTGCGTACCATAATACTATTAACCATACTTGATAACACTCGTGCTGTGTCTTCAATCGGTTCACCGCGCCCTAATTGTGTATCACGCGGAGACAGAAATATCGCACTGCCACCACATTGCACCATAGCCGTTTCAAAAGAAACACGAGTCCGAGTCGAGGATTTTTCAAAAATCATTGCCAATACTTTCTTTTTAAAAGGTTCATAGCAAATATTGGCATATTGCATGGCTTTGAGTTCAATGGCACGCGCAATCAATGCTTGTAATTCATCTTGAGATAAATCCAATAAAGTGAGGAAATGACGGGGAGCCATAATTGTCTCCTTCAGTTATCAGTTATCAGTTACCAGTTATCAGTTATCAGTTATCAGTTATCAGTTATCAGTTATCAGTTACCAATTACCAATTACCAATTACCGATTACCAATTACCAGTTTACGGTTTGAGAAATTCTCGAATTAGCTGACTGACAAGTGCAATAATATCATCAGCTTGACTATCGGTTAAAATTAAGGGGGGTAACAACCGGATGATACGCTCTGCTGTAACGTTGATTAATAATTGTTGTTTAAGGGCTTCTGTCACTAGTTGCCGACAAGGTTTTTCCAATTCAATACCAATCATTAACCCTTTTACACGAATGTCTTGCACTCCAATGACACCATCCAAAGCTTTTGAAAATCCTTGATAAAAATGTTGGCCCAATGCTTGGGTGCGTTGCAACAAATTATTTTGTTCAATCGTATCAATCACCGCGAGAGCTACCCGACAAACTAAGGGATTACCACCAAAAGTTGAGCCATGAGTACCCGGTTGAAAAATTTCAGCCGCTTTGTCACGTGCCAAACAAGCTCCAATCGGTACACCATTACCTAAACCTTTAGCAAGCGTCACCACATCAGGAAGAATGTCGGTATGTTGATAGGCACACCATTGTCCGGTACGTCCCATTCCGGTTTGAATTTCATCAAGCATTAAGAGCCATTGATGGCGATCACATAATTCTCGTAGTTTGACTAAATAATCGTCATTGGGAATAGTAATGCCACCTTCGCCAGTCACCGGTTCAACCAGCACCGCCACCACTTCTGGATGGTGTTTCGCAACTTCTGCTATCGCCTCAACATCGTTATAGGGTACACGAATAAATCCTTCTACCAGTGGCGCAAAACCGGCTTGGATTTTAGGATTACCGGTAGCTGTCAACGTCGCCAAGGTCCGTCCATGAAATGAACCTTCAGTCACAATCACTGTAGGCTTTTCTATGTTTTGATGATGTCCATAGAGACGAGCGATTTTGAGTGCGGCTTCATTGGCTTCTGCCCCAGAATTACCAAAAAACACGGTTTCCATTCCGGTTATTCGTACCAGCGTATCTGCCAAGGTT
>Ga0233403_10000132_pt1 | contig 31971 bp, 31 predicted proteins | sample Na_oxic_1_MG_FD_179866 | JGI IMG/M metagenome (GOLD analysis project Ga0233403, IMG submission 179866) | Seawater microbial communities from Saanich Inlet, British Columbia, Canada - Na_oxic_1_MG | ecosystem: Environmental > Aquatic > Marine > Inlet | place: Canada: British Columbia | collected...
GAAGGCAATTTCACTTTCTTCCGAAAAAAGGCAAAGGTCGTGTTAGGTATCAAGTCAATTCGAGTTTAGGAAAGTTTAGTAAGGGCGATATTGTTTTAGTGAAAGGGAAATATTTGAAGCAAATCAACTCCATTTACTCAAATGGTGTATTGGCGTTTAAACGAGTTCTGGACGAACCTTTTTCATCAATACCATCGAATTGTAGATTGCTTGAACGACAAAGTTCATTGGTATTTTCTTCTATTTAATACCATTGAATACTATTAAATCAGTGAATGTATAGTATATAATACTGAGAGGGCATATCAGTGTGGTTTTCACCTTGAATCACAAAATGAGCGGGTGGCTGTGCATAACCACAGTGCCATTTTATCACTTTAGGCAGATCATTTTCAGCCAAAGCCGGGCGAACACTTAATGAGGAACCTTTCCCATTCATATCGGAAAATTCAACTAAAATAGCCCCACTATTCATATCAATATTTTCGACATAGGTGCCAGAAGTCTTAATATTCTCAATCTGATCAATATTAGCGGGAAAATGCCCATAGATCGAATAATATTCAGCAACACTGGATTTCACTGCACTCGTTAACACTATACCCTCCGTCACTTTGGCACGTACCATATAAGTTTGGTAGAAGGGAATAGCAACAGCGTATAACATACTGATAATTAAGCATGAAATCAAAAATTCAAGCAACCAAAAACCGTACTGATGATGCTTTAATTTGACGGCCGAGTAAAATTTCATAATGATTTATTTATTTAAAGCACAAGTAGAAATAGTATAGTAATCGGATTAATATTAAAACGATTAGAGTCAAAATTCAATCTGCAAAGGTATTTTCGCTTACCACCTATCAGTTTGTGTCGCTCAAAATACACGCATTTAAAGTATGTTTAATATCAGAGTATTAATTGAAAAATCATAGACTTATTCTCTGTGGTACTCTGTGGTACTCTGTGTTCTCTGTGTTGAAAAAATTCGGCCCTTGTACTCAACCGAGATTGATCATGACCTTTTTTTAGAAATGCGCCCGACTTTATTTAGCTTGTTTACGCTTTCAGCCAATATCTGAATAATAGGAAATTCTTCAGTATCCTCAAGTGAGGAGCAATATTTCAAATGATATTCAAGTTCCTCGCGATATTTTCTAATGAATTGGAGAAACAAAGTGAATGTCTCTTCTGTTATCAGTTCTTCAAGTATAGCCTCATTAGCCGAAGCCATTATCAATTCACCTAAATCAAATTTTTGAGTTGCACTTAAACAAAAATATTGGGTCTTGTAAAATTGTATAAATTCTCTTAAACGTTTTGGATCAGCATTAATAATACCCCAATCCTGAGATTCATAAGCTAAACCTAATTCACAGCTCAAATTTTTTAAGAGTGCCTCTGCATTGTTCATCATTTTCTTTGAGAGTTTTTGAAATAATAATGTCATGAATTAAGTTAAGGGCAGACACATAGGTATGCCCCTACATCACGCCCGTAGGGGCTGCCCGATCGTGTTCGCCCCTACGTGTTCGCCCAAGCTTTCGATGTTCAAATTTTTGCGCGTAAAAACTTCAACATCGAAAACTTAATGGGATTGATGCGACGCTTTTTTTGATCTACTCGGCTTCGTATAGCTTTCCCATTCACCATAAAAATCCTTTTCCCATTCCAAAAATCGCCATTCTCCTCTCTTTGAGTCAATATCACGTTCATATCCAAAAACCAGAACACTCTTTCCTTCATGTTCCTGAAGTCCCAACCTGTATTGTCGGCTAAATAAAAGAAGTTGCGCGTCAAGATATGGCTTGCCATCAACTAATTGTACTATTACCACACCTTCCCATTCAATTTCAAAAATCGACGCTATTTGACTACCACTGTAGATGAAATAGGTTGCAGAACTACCCGAATCAATACAGGTATTATAGATTTTAATTTCTTGTTTCAGAAATATTGAGAAACGTTCAATGACATAATCGGTAATCCGGCGCAATTGATCTTCATCAGGTACATATTCACCCATAGTCCATATAAGGCTTTCAATATCTTTCATTATAACTATTTATCTCCTTCTGGTTTACCCAAAATATTTAAGACAGACTGCTTATGTTTTTGTTCATAACGATAAACGACTTTGAAAAATTGAGCCGTATTGATCATTTTAATTTTCAATCAAATTAAACTGAGCATCAAAAATTAATCCGACATCTGAATCTTTGTATGTCTCAATATAATTTTGTTCAACGACAGCCTTGATAACTTCATACGCTGTTGACTGTGAGATTGGACATTTTTCTTTTCCTTTAAAAAAACGCTCGTTATGCGCTTTATCTTGTTTATTGAGCACAATTTGAACATATATTTCATGATCGGGCATATCAATAATCATGTCAGGATGTTCACTATCTTGTAATGCTGACCAATAATACGACACGCCATTATAGATCATTTCTTGTTTCAGCATATCCTTTAATCATTCTATTGATGGGCAGAGAGGGATGGTGGGCAAGCGGGCGGTAGGATTTTGGGATAATATTTAATTCAATGTCGACAGCGATCCCACCCTACGATACATTGGCGGAATAAAAAAAAACATCAATTCGTTTCAATCACCTCTTTTTCAAAATGACTAGCAAAAGCATTCATACTTTTGCAAAAGCCGTTCTTTATATAAATCTGAGTAAACCCAATCCCAACCTGGCGTTTTTTTACAAAGCGCAATAAAACGATCTCCACGCAAAATATGACTGTCATCATCGTCTATAAAAACGTCTGGTGTATCAGCAATAACAACTAAAATGATTTTTAACAACTCTATATTTCTAAAACTGACCAGAAAATAATGTGGCGTTGGCATTTGGGGCAGAAAGATTTGTTTTTCAAATTCATCATAATGAGAGCCCATATCTTGAGATAGCTCAATCGTAACATGTTCATCACCCATCTCAACAAACAGAGTCAAGGTTTCTTCATCAAAGAAGACCTTAAACAGTGAGTAATTTGATGATAATAAATGACTCGCTTTTTTAAGATAATTTTGGGTAGCAGAAATAATAATGATATTTCGCATATTAATAACCTGTTCATAAATATTAAATGGAAGAGGGCGGAGTGTGGCTACTCTACACGGTTCGGGCAAAAAATGGTGGGCAAATAAATGGGCAACATGGCAATCGTGCCACCCACTTGCCCACCTTACTTGGTTATTACAGTTCCCTTGTTTTTTTGGAATAATTTTTTTTAGCTTCCCAAAAATCCTTTTCAATTCTTTTATATCCTTTTTGATTGTATTCCTTTAGATATTGATCCCATAAAGAATAAAAGAGACTCATAGTATCTTCTTCATGACTATAAAAATGGTCAATAATACTTGACCAATCTCTTGAACCATAGCTATCAAATTTCATGGCAATCCAGTAATGAAAACCATCAAGCATCTTTCTTTCTGTGTCAGAATCATATGAAGGCAGTCCTAAATCAAAACGTGCGCTCATATATCCCCCCAAAAAAGCTTTAAACAAACTAACGGAGGGTTCTCTCAAATACATTCCTGTTTTTCCCCTCATTTCTCCGATCACTCTTAAAAACCATGCCATTTATTTTCCTACGCTCCTTTATTAGCTCCCCCATATACCTCTTTAAATCTAAGGACTTCTTTCTCAGAAAGAACCACATACCCTAATACCAAACCATTTTTAGCTAACAGTATGTATAGTTCATCTGAAATTTTATGAGATGAATAGACTTCTCCTGTTCCAGTCAAAAATAATACGGCATCGCTATAAATTAAAAAGCAAAAATCTTTTCGTTGATTAATTTCATGAGGATCAACTCCGATTACACAATTCTGTTCATCCATAAAAAGTCGATAACTGAATAATTCCTCATTAATGTTTTGAGGCCTAGTCCAAATAGAATCATAAATTTCAATGCTACCCTTAAAGCATATCAAACTTAAGCTAGTCATTAAGCCATCATTCAAGGTTACCTCAAACAAACTTTTACCATCCACACCTTCATATCGTATCGTTATAATATCTTTTTGATCAAGAGACATTAAGTAATCTATATCTACATTTAAATCGTGGCTTGATAAACATCCAAAAGACACTTTTGCTTTAACGGGTAAATGAGTTTTATCTGTCTTTAGCGAAAACATTATATTCAATGTTCAAATTATTGATAAAATTGGCCTTCGCAAAATAAATTTTGCACGGAAACGGGCCGCAAAATCAATTTGGAACGAAAATCAATCGCAAAATAAATTTTGCACTCCAATATCACCGACGAAAAATCAATTTGGAACGAAAATCAATCGCAAAATAAATTTTGCACTCCAAAGTTATAGATTGAGCTTAACATCATTTTAAAATGGTTTCCATCACATTTTGAAAAGCACCCATATCTTCAGATTGAACAGCTGCTGCTAATAACTTTTTTAACATGGCTTCGTCGGTGAAAGTCAATAAGTTTTGTTCGACTTTTCGATAAAGGGAAGACTTTGGATCAAAACGCAAGACTAACACATCTAAAATATCATGACGACGTGTGATGAGTTCAGCTTGTGCCGGGGTATTCTGTTTCAACTCGTCTGGTACTTTCATCCGACTGGGAGTCGGAAAGTGGGTACAAATAATATAAGTATAAATTTGCTTATTTTTGATTTGCTCCTCAAAATAGAGTACATCCGCATCGGTATGCAACTGGCTAAACACGACATAATAGCCTTCATCCAAATCCTCAGATTTGAGATATTCAGCCAATTGTCCCTTTCCCCTCTTTAACAGAGTATTATTGCTAAAGACTTTAGTTTCAATGAGATACCGGTGTTTTTTATAGACAATCAAAATGTCGGTTCGTCCAGCACCTGATGGCACTTCTATAAAAGTTTGTCCTTCTAATGTTTCAATAAAAAAGTTAATAAAACCATCAAGAGAATAATGCCAAGCCCCTTCTTTCAGGTTCTCGGTGTCAAACGCTTTGAAACCACGCCTTCGCACGTATTGTCGATATTTTTTGAGTATGGCGTGAATATTTAATCCTTCACCCTTTAGATAGGCTTCAAAAGTGTCATTGACTTCAATGCCATAATGGCTCCTTTCACCATTAGACACCGGACGAAATGTTGTGATCATGCATTTGCTATATAACGGCACCAAGATACTGACATGACCTTCTATATTCTCTATGACACCATTGGCATGTAAATAAGCGATATCTTCACGATAAACACTAAAATCGATGGGTTCGTTACCAAATAACAAACGATACATAAAAGCCTTTTTCTCTTTAGCCTTGTGGACAATATTCAGGATGTTTTTATCATATTTTGATTTTAAGAAATAATCCAATGTGACTAAAAAATCATCCGGTGTCACGGTGCGATTGGTGACTTTTTTGACCAGATGTGCGGCTAATGCACAAACGAGGCCTGGCTGGCCTTTGGTATTCTCATAAATGGCCTTTATCACCCCCTGTTCAAATTTTTGCCCCGATTCTGCCACATATTGCTCAATCAATAGAGTCACTTCGGATGGGGTAAAATAAGAAATGCTTAATTCTTCTGCCACATTGAAGGGTGAGGCACCAAATGTGACGAGTTCTGCGATTGTACTGACACCGACAAGGATTAGGGTATGGAGAGCATGGTATTTTTTTCGATGATACATTTGCCGGAAGGCATGCATAATCTCATTTAATACCGAATCAGGTAGTCCTTCAAATTCATCAATGACAAGAACAAGTCTTTGACTCTCAATCTGTTCAAAAAATGCAACAAAATCAACAGGATTGGTAATGGGCTGTTTTAATTCAATTTGATGTTCTGCCAGTTCTTGATGAAGTTGACTATTCAAACTTTGGTAAAATACCTCTGTTGTCACTGTCTTCAAATGTTCTAAATTAATCCAAATGGGCGTAAAATTTTCAGTTTTAACAGCCTCAAGCAAGAGTTGAAAATAGGTTGTTTTCCCGGTTTGTCTGGGTGCAAAGAGGGTAAAATACCGCCCTTTTCGCACTTTTTCTAGGCCTTCGGCAATCAATGCCTCACGCATAATGGTGTAATGTAGGGCAGGATCACACGGCCCTGTTGTGTTAAATTCGCGCATGACAAATGTTCTCCAAATTGCAATGGGGTTTATAATATTTTCAGAAAAATCATTTCATTTAGATCGATCCCGGCTTTGGCGTATTTTTCAACACAGAGGGCACAGAGTACCACAGAGTACCACAGAGTATAAATATAAGATTTTTATTTTTTCTTATGTTGTTATACAAAAAATAAGTGTTTAAGCGGGTGCGATTAAAAGTGCGGGGGTATACTTATTATTAAGGAACGTGCATGAAATAAAATAGCCATTAAAAATTATCTATCCCCTTGTCATTAGTGGATTGAAAAAAAGTTGACTAAGTTATTTCATGCACGTTCCTAAGCCAACAGCTAAAGCAGTTGTCTAAAAGCTCAAGTCACCTAAAGGTGACTAAACCTATCTCTAGCGAGATTTCGAGCGCCAAAAGCGCAAATTGACTTATACTGTCCATTGTTATAATTGTCGTGTTTTGTTAGCCAACAGCTTTCATCTGTTGTTTAAAAAACACTAAAACGTAACCAACTATCTCTAGCGAGATTTCGAGCGCCAAAAGCGCAAATTGACTTATACTGTCCACTGTTATAATTGTCGTGTTTTGTTAGTCACCTTTAGGTGACTTAAGCTTTTAGACAACTGCTTTAGCTGTTGGCTATGTGGGTGTCTCCCCCCCCACTTTTAATCGCACCCGTTTAAGCGCTTCATTTGGCAAATTCAAATTTAACAGCTATTATTACCAATGATACATCATACTCATTTAAAGGAGAAAACTTATGCAAGTTATATTGTCGTTGTTATGGGCTTTGATTTTAAGCCTGTTCAGTCTATCCGTTTTCGCTTGGGAAGTCACTTTGCAAGCCGATGACTCGACTCAGAAAGTCATGGTAAGTAATGAGGCTAATCTGAACGGGGTGGATGTTTATTTAGTGGTGTTTGATAAAGATGCCAAGGATGGGCTGCCTGTATTCCAATCTTGGATTGTGGATCAAGGCTGGCAAATGGGATTAAAGCCGATATCTTCTGCGGCGATTGATTTAACCGCGTTTGCGCCACGCGAATTGGTAGCGTTGACACCCACTTGCCCTGAGGATCATCGCTGTGTTTTGGCGCTGGTGGCGATTGAGCATGGCTTAGAGCCGTTAGAAAATAAGGATAAGTGGCAAGCTGCGTCATTTTTGCCTTTAACCTTGGCAGCAGGTTGTGAACGTTGGCCAGGGCAAACTTTTTTCTTGTCGTGTGACAGCGGTCGCGCTGGTGAGGCCGGAGTTGAATTAGCTGTAGATGATGCTGCTGGGGCAGGGGCTCCGGCGGCTAATAAGGCGGCGGCCCCTGAGGCGGCCCCTGCTGGTTCGGCTGCACCTGATACCGAAAAACCCGATATTTTTAGACGGGTTGGTGATAAATTGCTGTATGCGAATGGGCAAGCGAAACGCTTTCAGGTGATTGATATTGCTGATGTTTCTAATCCTGTTTTGACGGCATGGACGGCTTTATCAGGATATCCGCGTGAATTGTATGTCTTAGGGGATAATTATGTCTTGTTGCAAACAGATTACGTCGGTGAAGAGGGTACACATTTAACGGTATTGCGCGAAGATGCGGGTAAATTGATCACGGTAGATGAGATGACGTTATCGGGGCATTTTATCGAATCGCGGCGGCGTAATGATTTGATTTATAGCGTGACGCAAGATTACACGACTGTAGACGATGAGCAGACAAGCTGTGTGGGTTGTCGTATTTCTAAACAATCCTTGAATATCAAAGCGTTACGCTTAACGGATGCGGGAAAATGGGAAGAGGCGGATCAAGCTGAGTTGGCGGGCTATTCTCCCACGATTGCTATTTTCCCTAACCATTTGGTGATCGCTAACCATAATCCTGCGGAAGAAAAATGGCGTACAACGCAAATTCAAGTGTTTGATTTGTCACAATCTGATCCGTTAGTCGAATTGGAGGCTTTGAAAGTGCCAGGGCGAGTGCCTTCTGAATTTCATTTGAGTATCGTCGATGATCAATTCAGAGTAGTTTATGGCCCTGAGGATCGGGAAGATGGCAGTAGTTTGGCGATTTATAGGCTGCCTAAAATGAGCTTGATTGGGAAAGTGGATAAGATTGCGCCGGGCGAGGATTTATTTGCGACTCGTTTTGTGGGTGATCGCGCTTTTGTGGTTACCTTTGAACGCACTGATCCGTTGTGGGTTATCGATCTCAGTGAGCCTAATAAGCCCAAAATACTAGGTGAATTGGAAGTGCCGGGTTGGTCAGAAAAGCTGTTTTTCCACAAGGATCGCTTATTTGCTGTTGGCATCAATGATCAACCGCTTGAAGGTGAAGAGGCCCGTTGGGTTCGGCGCGTTGCGTTGTCGCTGTTTGATGTGGCTGATCCCACTAAACCGAGTTTGCTCAGTAGTTTCACACCGTTAGCAGGTGTTGTTAACTATAGTTGGTCACCTGCCTTGGATGATGAACGGGCTTTGTTATTAAATTGGGAAGACGCTTTTGCGGCTTTGCCGATTAATTCTTGGGAAAGCGAAGCGGGTAATCATTTACAAATCGTGTCGTTAGCCAATGATAAACTTGAAGATGCTGGGCGTTTAGACAGTACGGTGCAAATTCAACGCAGTGTCTCTTTGAAGCCTGATGTGTTAGCGGCTTTGGGTGATCAAGCGTTAATCACGTTGCGTTGGGGGCAAGGCGAACCTGAAAAGTTGGGTGAAGTGGAATTAGCGACTAACTTGACTTGGTTGGATTTACAAGGCGATGCTTTGTTGTCTGCGGCGAGGGGTAATCAGGGTTATCACCGTTTTTACCGTTATGCGAAAACCGATGTGGAAACACCGATCAAGCGTTGGCATTTGCCGCGAGGCTATAATGGGGTAGACTTGGATGGTGATTTAGTGGTGTTTTATGATTACAATCCTTTAGCGGTGCAAGTACTTGATCTCAAGACGGGCGAGTTGAAAAAGGCACAAGTGCTTGAAAAGCAAGCGGAATCGGGAACGCCTGATTCACCTGAGGCAAAACCGATGATCGCGCCAGTAATGTGGTACAACCGCAGTCAACCTTTATGGAACAAAGGCCAATTCTATGTGGCCGAGCAACGTCAGTTTCAAGGCAACGAGACACAAGCGACAATCTTACCCCGCCCTGATCAGAATCAATGGCAAGTTCAATGGCTTCTGCGGAGTTGGAATCTGCAAGTCGAAGGGGCAAAGGAAGCGCCGACTCGTTCTATTCCAGGCCAACCGTTGGGCTTCAGCGCGAATGGCGAACTCATCACACAGGAAGTGAGCGAGCAAGGGCAATTACGCTTGAATTTATCAAAACTGGATGCTGAACAGGCCCGTTTACTTCAAAGTCGTGATTTGCCTTGCCAAGCATATTCTCAAATCATCTGGGCCGATGAAGCAGTGTATGTCAATTGTCAAAAAGAGGAGAGGTACATTAGGCCAGAGCCTATTATCTTAGAAGATACGGCAGGTGAGAAAAAAGGCGAAACGGCCGAAACGGATACGTCGGAGTCTGAAAATCGGGAACCGATGACGCAGCTGTTAAAACTCAATCCCGGGCAAGGTTTTACAGAAGAAGGGCAGTGGACGTTAACGGGTTCTCGTCGTTTGGAAGCCATCCGATCTGATATCGTCTTAATGGGGCCGGGATATGGTTGGTATGGGCCTTGGTTAGGGGGTGATATGGTGGTGAAATCGGCGCGAAGCTCACCGGCGATTATGCCACCTGATTACCAAAGTGGTTGCGATATCTATCAGTTGCTCCCAGAAAAAGAACCGGTGTTATTGAAACATCTTGACAGTTGTCCTTACGGTGATCAGTCAGTCGTATTGACACCGACTCAGGCTTGGACAGCGGAAGGCTATGCTGGGATTTCGGAGATCAAGTGGCCCTAAAAACCCATAAAAAATAACGCAAAAGACGCAAAAGACGCAAAAGACGCAAAAGAATGCCCGCAAAATATTTTTAAGCCATCTTTAGCGTCCTTTAGCGTCTTTAGCGTCTTTAGCGTTTAATTAAATATTCGTTTATTTAGCTTTGCGAACTTACAGTTCCAAATTCGTTGTACTCAATTTCACTGAAAACGAGGCATTATCATGTTACAAGCTGTTGAAGCCATTATAGAAAAAGGTAATCGCATTCAATTTTCAGAACCGCTGGCATTTCCAAACACTAGACAACGTGTATTAGTGATTCTGCTCAATGAGGAATACAATCCCTTGATAACAGAAGCTAAACCGGTAGTCAATTCAACAGAACAGGGCGAACACGATCGGGCTGCCCCTACAGCCATGTGAATTGCGATAATTTGTTTGGGTTCATTGCCCAAGCGACTATAGGAAAAACACTATGCTACAAGCCATTAAACAAGAAGTGACTGTTTTGCAAAACGGCGTTATTCCATTTCGTTCTCCAGAACTGAAAGCCGGTTCGCGTGCGGAAGTCTTTGTTATTCTAAAAGAAAACTCGTTACCCCTTCTGCAAGAATCTGATACGCTTCAAAATGTACAGATGGCGACAGAGCCAACCTTAAGCGAACTCTTGACTCAGGTTGCGACTGAAAAAGAACGTATGACTTTGACTTACCGAAAACAACTCTTTTTGGCTGTCGTGCCAATAGAAGATATTGAGGTGTTTCAACAACTTAAAAGCGGTATTGAAGAGTATACTAAACACCCAGTGACAACTATCCGTGTGGACGAAGCATTAGGAGAATTTCTTGAAACCGTTGCTTGTGTTGCGCGTTTAACTTTGAACTATCAAGATAAAGTTTGGTTAGCGGTTGCCCCAATAGAAGACTTTTACTTGATTGAAGAACTTGAAGAGTGCATTGACTGTGCCGATGCCCGTGATGCGCTTAAAGAAGCTGAAGAAAAAGGGTTCATTTCTTCAGAACAATTGGATAAAGAATTGGGGTGGTAGTTCAATGGCAATTTACTCCGTAAAATACACGCCGGCGGCGAAGCGCCAAATTGGTAGGCTTAATAAAGAACTTCAAGCGCGACTCAAACCAAAAATAGCAAAGTTAGCTGACAATCCTCGTCCACCCGGCTATAAAAAGCTTAAGAGCTTTGATAATCATTACCGTATTCGTGTTGGAGATTATCGCGTGATTTATGAAATACATGATGATGTCTTGTTGGTTTTAATCGTCAAAGTGGGGCCAAGACGAGATATTTATTAGTCGGGTATAGTACAATGATGTTATAAATAAGCGAATAAACCTAAAGATTACAGGTTTAATAAGATAGAACACTGATGGCCGACTAATTGAATTAAAAAATCAGCGTTAATCATGAACATCAGCGTTCTATCATATCACCCTGATGACATACTCCAAGCTTTGTCGCTTACCACCTATCCGTTTTCAAATTATAGTTCAAAAACACACACAGAAAAGCAGTATTTTTATATGGAAATATTATTTTAAATCATAGACTTATTCTCTGTGGCACTCTGTGGCACTCTGTGAACTCTGTGTTGAAATTGGGTCAATTGAGCTTTTTTTCAACACAGAGAACACAGAGCAACACAGAGTTTCACAGAGGAACTTGAGCTAAAAACGCCGGGCCGATTATTTGTACGCCGGAAGAATTGATGGAGGTGTAACATGTGGAAAGATCCTATTGTAGAAGAAATCCGCCAAATTCGGTTGGAAATTGAAGCTGAATGTCATCATGATTTTGAGGAAATTTTTCGGCAAGCGACTCTGGCCCAAGAACACTATTCTCTTAAAAATCAAACTCTTGTCAATCAGTCAACGGAAATAAGGGGTAAAGTACCCACGCTCAGTATTAATCATGCCATTGATGAGGCAAGCTTACGTCGAATTATTCGTGAAGAGTTGTGTGCCGTTGGATAGCCTTTGAAAAAAGGCGTTGAATCCCTCACTTGATTAGAAGTTCTGACTAGAATTTCACGCAAAAGTTTTTTGCGTGAAATATTGAGTACAGCGAATTGACGAAACTCCTTTCGCTCATTCGCTGTACATCCTTGTGGTTGCCCGCTTAATTTCACGTGAAATGTTAAATAAAAGTTTTAACCCCCAACAATATGAATCGTCTGATGCGTGAGCTTATGCGTTTTCCAAAAAATCTTCTTGTGCCAAGACACTCTTTTTCGCCTATCAAAAACAATCAACCAACCTTCTTCACAGCCCAGTTTGTCCATATATTTAGCTAATTGTTTTTGGCCTTCTTGATAAGTTTTTGGGCTGTAGCGCAATTTCAGTTCAATGGGATATTTTTGATTCTCATAATGCACACATAAGTCAAGTCGTCCCCTGCCTAAGCCCAATTCGCGGTTAATTCGGCCACCACTATTGACGACACGTTGCAAAAAGGCAAGCAAAATCAAATGGGGAGCGGCTTCTTGATATTGATAGCGTTTGACCCAGATTTCACTGTGTTCTCGCCAAAATTGCTGAAAATCGGATAGCAAGTGTTTCATATCCAGTTTGCCATCGACAAGATAGGCGGGCGCGGTTGCCGGAAAACATTGTCTGTCCATTTGCATTTGTGAACGGGAATTTAAAGTGCGAATCAGCACTTCCCCATAAATGGGATTAGAGGGGATCAGTTGGTGTTCCACCTCAGCTAACAAGCCTAAATCAAGCACGTATTGATAATCATCATCCAACAGGCTATAGCCTTGACTTTCTCCCAAAATCACGGGTTCAACGATTCTTTGTACTCTGGGTTCTTTTAAACGTTCCATCAGGCTATCAATGTGCGTATCGCGCCGATAAATCAGCGTTTGTACCGCTTGCTCAACCTGTTCGACTAAAATCTCTTTTGACACATCCCATTGAAGAATCTGTTCCACGATTTCACAGGCGATAGCGTTGACTAACCAAGGTTGCCCTTGGGTGTGATGATAAACACTTTCGACAATTTCAGCCAAAAAGATTTGCCCTGTCTGTTGAGTGTGCTGCGCGTACAGTTTAGCTATCTCATCACGAGTGAAATTACGCAAGGTTTTGGAGGTTTTGACAATGTTGAACGGACTGGCACTGCCAAGCGTTTCTCGTTCTTCACTAATTTTGCCTTTGTAATCACGGATATTCCGCATACCAATCAGCATGACAGAATGGACAAAGGGAATACGACTCCGATTGACATAGCCATCTCGAAGTTGCCGCAAAAATGAAATCAAGGTGCCGTCTGACAAGCAATCGATTTCATCAAATAAGATCACTAACGGTTTATCCAAGTCTTCGCAACAATAGGTGAGGGCTTCTCTTAGGGCAACATTAAATTCATTCTCATTCACTTGTTCAGCAAAAGCACATTGCCTTAAGGTTTTATCAAACTTAATTTGGGTTTTCATCACATGGATAATGGCTGGTATGCCTTCTTTAGGATCAGTGATCCCTTGAACCGATTCCAGCGAACAATACAAGGCATAATAATTTTCGCCCTCATTCAATTGTTGGGCTAATTCGAGCAATAAGGTGGTTTTACCCGATTGCCGTGCGGCATGGATGACAAAATATTGTTCTTGATCAATCAGTTCCATAATGCCTTGGCATCGTTCCTGAGTGGGTAACATATAATGTTTGTTAGGATGACAAGGGCCGGCAATGTTGAAGGTTTTTTTCATCACATTCTCCTGTAGTACAACGGATTAACGGTATTAACGGATTGACTCAATGCGGCGAATAAACTAATCCGTTTATACCGATAATCCGCTGTACTAAACTAATAAGTGTTAAGAGCCAATGAAGTTAACATTTGATTATAGCATTTTCCTTTTGCGCGAAAGACATACAACCCAAAAAAAAAGGCAGACACGGATAGAAACCCTGTCTGCCTTTTTAACTCAACTCTCTGAGATTGTCAAAACACAAGAAATATTGATTTTAATTGCTCGATAATCAACAGAGCATTTGCGTCTCTTGCGCCTCTTGCGCCTCTTGCGTTAAAACAAAACCTCATTAATCAATTGCATTCACCTCAATCAATCCTAAACCCTTTGCCCCAACAGAACTCATGATAGCGTTATAGAGCTTTATCTGTTCTCTACTAATGGATAATTTGAGCCTTGTCACACCAAGCTCAAAATTGGGTAGTCTCTCCAAACCAATGGAGGTGTTCAAACAATGGGAATTGGGTAATTGAGAATGAAAGAATTGGGATATTAGCCACGGAATGACACAGAAAGCACGGAATATTTCCGTGTTTTTCCGTGTTTTTCCGTGGCAAAATCGAAGTTTATCCCTTTAAAAACAATGCGTTATCTTAAAAATGCCTTTGCAAAATTATTTGATCAATACATAAAACAAACCGGTTTGACTGACAATCTACAATTGGCGAGTGGGGAAAATTCAATGCCCGACTTCGCGTGATAAACTGTTAAAATGTGCCGATATTTTGAAACTGATGCCTGCCCAATTTTTAAAGGCTGCTGGACATCTGCCTGAAAAAATGATTTTTTGTGGCCACCAATGCCAGTGCTTGGCATCCCTATTATTCATCCTTATCAAAACAGTAGTCCGTTTTGAGAAGAAAATAAACGCGCTTTTTTGCAACAGACGCTAAAGACGCAAGTCGATATCCGTGCTTGGGAAAGCAAGTATGCTAAAATCCTAAAGCTTGCATAGAAGGAATGAATTGATAACTGATAACTGATAACTGATAACTGATAACTGAAATGACAAATTTGAATATGCTCTGGCTGCTGCCAGAAATGCTTTTATTAACAATGGCTTGTCTTATTTTGGTCATTGATGCCTATTTACCCAAGAATTTACAGGGGTTAACGTTTCAACTCGCTTGTGGCACTTTAATCGGTACTGCTTTACTCATTTTGGCGGCTATGCCTTCAGAACCGGTATTAGCGATGAATGACATGGTTGTCATTGATCCCATGGGTGCGGTGCTTAAATTCTTTATCGTGTTGATCGTCTTTATGGCTTTTATTTATTCGCGAGGCTATTTGCGGGATCGCAAAATGCTGCGAGGCGAATATTTTGTCTTAGGCTTGTTTGCCGCTTTAGGCATGATGGTGATGGTTTCTGCCCATAGTTTGTTGACGATTTATTTGGGCCTTGAATTACTGTCTTTGTCTTTATATGCCATGGTGGCGATGCACCGCGATTCACAACAAGCTTCTGAAGCGGCGATGAAATACTTTGTATTAGGCGCGTTAGCTTCGGGTATGTTGTTATATGGGATGTCCATGCTATACGGTGTGACGGGTACATTGGATTTAGCTGAACTGGCTTCCGCCATTAGCCAAAACTCTGAACAGCAGACTATTTTGGTTTTCGGCCTCGTCTTTATCGTCGTCGGTTTAGGCTTTAAGTTAGGCGCTGTGCCTTTTCACATGTGGATACCTGATGTTTATCAAGGCGCACCAACGGCGGTGACATTGTTTATCAGTAGTGCGCCGAAAATTGCAGCCTTTGCGATGCTGATGCGTTTATTAGTAGACGGTATGGAAGGCCTACATGTTGGTTTACAAGCCGATGGTACACACAGCGCGTGGGGTGGTTGGCAAGGGATGTTGATTTTACTCTCCATTTTGTCAATGGCTATGGGTAATATTATTGCTATCGCGCAGCGTAATATTAAACGCATGTTGGCTTATTCGACGATTGCTCATGTTGGCTATTTGATGCTGGGTGTTATTGCGGCCAATGAAGCGGGCTATGCGGCTTCGATGTTTTATGTGATCGTCTATGCCTTGATGACATTAGGCGCTTTTGGGATGATCATTTTACTCAGTCGCGCTGGCTTTGAGGCCGAACACATTGACGATTTCAGAGGCTTAAATGAGAGAAGTCCATGGTACGCCTTTATCATGTTAATTATGATGCTGTCGATGGCTGGCGTACCGCCGATGATAGGCTTTTGGGCAAAATGGTCCGTTTTAGCGCAAGTGATTAAAGCCGATTTTCTCTGGCTTGCCATCGTCGCCGTGCTATTTGCCCTCATCGGCGCATTTTACTATTTGCGAATTGTGTGGATGATGTACTTTGAAAAACCACAAGATATGACCGTGATTGAGGCCAGTATCGATATGCGCGTCGCGCTGAGCGCGAATGCGTTAGTGATTTTAGGATTGGGCATCATGCCGCATAGCTTGATGGTAGTGTGCTTGAGTGCATTGGGAGTTAATTAAATTTATGCGTTACTAAAAACAGAAAAAATAAACGCTAAAGACGCTAAAGACGCTAAAGACGCTAAAGGATACTTTCGATGTATTAAAAATCTTTTGCGTTCTTTTGCGTCTTTTGCGTCTTTTGCGTTCTACTCATTTTCTTAAAATACCCACCTACCTCACCACCTATCCATTTTTAAATTTAAAGCTTCAAATTTCACGCAAAGCTGTTGCATAAAATACTCTTGAACACTACTCGTTTTTTATCCTTTCTTATAACTAATCCTTGTAGTTATCCTTTCTTATAACTAATCCTTGTAGTTATGTAGTTATCCTTTCTTATAACTAATCCTTGTAGTTATCCTTTCTTATAATTAATCCTTGTAGTTATCTAGCCTCTTATGGAATCACAAGACAATGGTTGAATTAGATGATGATGTCAAAGAATTTTTAACGCAAGTCTACGAAGATTTAGAACATTTGGATCATGACTTAGTTGAATTGGAGAAAAGCCCGACTGATGAAAAACTATTAGGGCAAATTTTCAGGGCCTTTCATACGATCAAAGGCGATTGCGGATTTTTTGGTTTTTCAAAACTGGGCAATATTGTTCATGCCAGTGAAAATCTGTTGAGTCGAGTCAGAGAGGGCGAAATCTCTATCAATACTCATATCATTACGGCCTTATTAAATGTATTAGATGCCGCACGACAAATACTTCACCAAATAGAAACCACTGGTGAGCAAGGGGATGAAACCTATCCTGAACTCAAAGCACTTTTAAATCAATTGAAAGAGGGGCAATCCGTGCCCCTAGCCAATGATCAAATGCTTTCTTCAAAAGAAGTCGCCGTTTTGACATCCGATGGCAAGGCGAATAGTGATGATAGTTCAGTGCAATCTTTTAATCAAAATGGGGCTTTAGCAGAGCATTCTCAAAATGAAACCACTAGTCGGTCGATAACGACCGTTGAAAATGCGGATGATGCGGCCGTTGAAAAAGAGGAACTAGGGCTGATTTCTGACGAATCGCCTCATACCCAAAAAGCCCTCCCTGTTGAAAAGGCTCCTCCTTGTGACGCATTTGAAAAAGAGAGCCTTTCTGACGAACCGCCTCATACCCAAAATGCGATTCCCTTTGAAAAAGGCGCTATTTCTGACAGTCTTATCCGAGTCGATGTTAAACAACTTGATAAATTAATGAATTTGGTTGGCGAACTCGTTTTAACGCGTAATCAAATTGTGCAATTAACCTCAAAGCAGGAACATACGGGATTAGCCGGTGCATCTCAACGATTAAATCTTATCACGAGCGAGCTTCAAGAAGGGATTATGAAGACGCGCATGCAACCCATTAAAAAATTATGGGATAAATTTCCCCGCCTCGTGCGCGATTTAAGCATCGCTTGTGGAAAACACGTTATTTTTCAAATGGAAGGCGAGGATACCGAATTAGACAAAACCTTGATTGAAAGCATTAGCGATCCCTTGACGCATTTGGTACGTAATGCAATTGATCACGGGATCGAGTTTCCACAAGAACGTATCGCGAAAGGCAAAACCGCTGAAGGACATTTGTATTTGCGAGCCTTTCATGAAAGTGGCAAAGTGAATATTGAAGTGTCTGACGATGGTGTTGGTTTTAATCCTGAAGATTTGCGGGAAAAGGCTTTGCAGCAAGGTTTTATCACGGCGGCACAAGCCAAATTGATGAGTGACAGAGAATTGTTTGATTTGGTTTTTTTGCCCGGTTTTTCAACCGCTCAAACAATCAGTGATATTTCAGGGCGCGGCGTGGGCTTGGATGTGGTTAAAACCAATATGGATAAAATCGGTGGTATGATTGATATTCAAAGTAGCCCTAGCAAGGGGACGAGTTTTAAATTCAAATTGCCATTAACCCTTGCCATTGTACCCGCCTTGATTGTTAAAACTTGTGGCGATAGTTTCGCCATTCCACAGGTGAATTTGGTAGAATTAGTCCGCTTAAAAGGCAAAGATATCCAGAACAAAATTGAATGGATTCACAATGCCCCTGTTTATCGGTTGCGAGATCAATTATTGCCTTTGGTTTATCTCAAGTCTGAACTGAAATTAAATGACAACTCTTCTGCCAATCACTCGCCCGTTATTGAAGAAAACGCTATTAATATCATAGTCTTACAGGCAGAACACCGTCATTTTGGCTTAGTCGTCGATGATGTTAACGATACGCAAGAAATCGTTGTCAAGCCACTTGGTAAACAGTTAAAAGGTTTGATGTTATATGCAGGGGCAACCATTTTAGGCGATGGACATGTTGCATTAATTTTAGATATCATGGCACTGAGTCAGCATGCCCTCTTGGTAGCTGAAGAGGTGAAACACACTCCATTGGATACCAAGGCAACGATTGAAAAAACGTCGCTCAAGTCGGTAACAACAGATCAGGAAACCCTGGACACAGAAATGTTATTGCTGTTTAAAATTTCTGAACAAGGGCGTATGGCTATGCCATTGTCATTGGTGACGCGCCTAGAAAAATTTCCTCGCGCACAAATAGAATATTCTGGCAATCAGCAGGTTATTCAGTATCGTGGACAAATATTGCCTTTAGTTTATATTGTTGATGTACTTGAAGGCAGTTCGACGAATTTAACTAATGGAAAAGATGAGATGCTCGAAGTGATTGTTCATTCAAGCAATAATCGCACTGTTGGATTGGTTGTCGATCAGATTCTTGATATTGTTGAAGAAACTATTACTGTCGAAAATATCACTTCTCGACGTGGCGTATTGTATTCTGCCATTATACAAGGAGAAGTCACTGAATTGTTGGATATGAAAATAATAACGACATAACTACAGGGATTCGTTATAAGAATAACTACAAGGATTCGTTATAAGAATAACTACAGGGATTCGTTATAAGAAAGGATAAACCTAACTACAGGGATTCGTTATAAGAAAGGATAAACCTATAATAACGATAAGGATTATTTATTGGAGTGCAAAATTTATTTTGCAAGAGTTTATTGGAGTGCCTGTTATTTTGCGGTTTATTTACGTTCCAACTTTAGTTGAACGCATTCCCCAAAAAAATCATTATCTTGGCCGTCGCAAAATAAATTTTGCACTCCAATAGGCAAAATAAATTTTGCACTCCAATAGGCGGCCAAAGAAGCAAAATAAATTTTGCACTCCAATAACCTTTGTAAAATAAATAAATTTGAAACAATCCGTTTATACCGTTAATCCGTTGTACTATTTATGAATCACGCCCAACAATATTGCACATTTTTTATCAACAACCTCTTTTTTGGGGTAGAAGTTGATAAAGTTCAAGAAGTTATTCGTTATCAAACCCTGACTCGTGTGCCTTTGGCACCACCTGAAATTTCTGGCCTGATCAATCTACGCGGCCAAATTGTCATTGCGATTGATTTAAGACGACGTTTGGCTTTTGATGAACGCCAGCCTGAACAATTACCTATCAATGTCGTCATGCGTAGCGATGAAGGGGCTGTCAGTTTTTTGGTGGACGACATTGGGGAAGTTTTGGAAGTGGATGACAGTGCTTTTGAAATAGCACCGTCTACACTCTCTAGGGGGCAGCGTGACTTGATTCTTGGTGCTTACAAGCTCAAGGATAAGTTACTGCTCGCACTTGACGCTGAAAAAATTATGGATTTTGCTGTATGAAAACAATTGCATTTGTTCATCAGAAAGGAGGTACGGGCAAAACCACTGCCTGTGTTAATATCGCCGGTTGTTTAGTGAAACAACAGAAAAAAGTCCTTCTTGTTGATATGGATCCACAGGGTAGTGCGACAAGTCATTTAGGGCTCACTCAAAATCAAGACGCTTCTGTTTATCAAGTACTCATGGAAGAAGAAGCCATTAACCGCTGTATTTTTGAAACAGAATCAGGAATATACCTGTTGCCTTCGGCAATAGATTTGCTGGTGATTGATAGCCGTTTCGGCCAATCTGCGAATCATGCTCACCGCTTAAAAAACCAGCTTGCCAAGGTAGCCCAGCATTTTGACGTGATTCTCATTGATACCCCTGCCGGGCATACCTCGTTAATAGTGAATGCTATCATTGCGGCCGAGGGGCATCTGATTATCCCTATGGATTCCGGTGTATTCGCTTATGAATCGCTGGAAACCTTTAACTTTTTTCTGAATCAACTTGCGAAGGCTTATCAGGTACCTATTCACTTAATGGCCGTTTTGTTACGAGAAGAATTGCCACGTTTTTCTCAAAAGCCTTTGGCAAAGTTTTGGAAAAAAGCTGAAAAAAGCGTGCCTTTCTCTGTACCGGAAGCTGACATCACCGCATTCTGGGAAAAGAAAGGGCTTAAAAATGTCAAGATATATCGGCTACCTTATTCTTATGAGCTGGTTCAATCCCAGATAAAAGGTATGCCTCTGGTTCATTGTGCCCCTGATTCTGATCTCGTCAAGATTTATCAACAAATCACGACAGCACTTTGGGCAACCACAAGGGATTGGCCTAACAATTTTGGGGCCTTTTGAAAATCATTCTCTGAAAATAGAGTTTGTCAGGTCACTCCAAAAAATTAATATACCAATGAACTTTATGGTGTTGGAGTGATCTCGCTTCGCTCGTTACTTCGTTTCGCAAGCTCACTCCAACCTACATTTAGGGTATTTTATCTGATAACTGATAACTGATAACTGATAACTGAAAATGGAACTGAATAGACAAGCTGGAAAAAGAGCTTTATTTGACGCGGTGGCAGAAAACAACCCTTTCCCTGAGCAAAGAGATCAGGCCGATGTCATCAACAGCGAGGTGGAAACAAAACTCGAAAAACTGTTAGAGGCGCTAGAAGCGATTAGACAAGGCGATCTCACGAAAAGCCTTACCAAACAAAGTGATGATATCTTTGGCAAAATTGCCGATTCTTATAATAGCACGGTTGAGAGTCTCAGAACGTTTTCCTCAGAAGTCTCTCGTGTTGCCAAAGAAGTCGGTACTGACGGCATTCTGGGTGGACAAGCTCAAATTGACGGTGTGGGTGGCACTTGGAAAGAGTTGACTAACAACGTCAACTTCATGACATCTAACCTGACTGCTCAGCTGCGTAACATTGCAGAGGTGACAACCGGTGTCGCGGAAGGTGATCTGTCCAAGAAAATCACCATCGAAGTGAAAGGCGAACTTTTAGTCTTAAAAAATACCATCAATATGATGGTTGATCAGTTAAATAACCTTGCCACTGAAGTGACTCGCGTCGCTAAAAAAGTGGGCATTGAGGGCATATTGGGTAGCCAAGCAGAAATTAAAGGGATTTCAGGCATTTGGAAAACCTTAATCGACAACGTCAACCTGATGGCCGTTAACCTGACTGAACAAGTCAAAAATATCGCCGAAGTCACCCAATCCTTGTCGCGATATGCTAAGGAAGTGGATGAAGTCAGCCAAAAAATGCTCCACGATGCACAAAGTACCTCTAATCAGGCCAATTTAGCTACCGCCGCCTCTGAACAAATCAATACGAATGTTCAAATGGTAGCGGCTTCGACAGAGGAACTGACGGGTAGTTTCAAAGAAGTGGCCTCCAACGCGGCCGAAGCGGCCAAGGTAGGTAGCACGGCAGTGCAAATGGCTGACAATACCAATGCGGCTATCTCTAACCTTGGGCAAAGTAGCAACGAAATCGGCAATGTGATCAAAGTCATCACCTCGATTGCCGAACAAACCAATTTGCTGGCACTCAACGCCACCATTGAAGCGGCTCGCGCCGGGGATGCTGGCAAAGGCTTTGCCGTCGTGGCAAACGAAGTCAAGGAACTGGCTAAAGAAACCGCGAAATCCACTGAAGACATCAGCCGTAAAGTTGAAGCGATTCAAAGTGATACACGCAATGCTGTGGTAGCGATTAAACAGATTGGCGAAATTATCAAGCAAATCAATGAGATTCAAAACGCCATCGCCAGTGCAGTTGAAGAACAAAGCAGCACAACCAATGAAATAGGGCGTAATGCCAACGATGCCGCAGCCGGCACTTCCGAAGTGACTGCTAACATTAGCAAAGTAGCAACATCAGCCGAAAGCACGACAGAAGGCGCGAATACGACACAACGAGCGGCCAATGATTTAAGCACGATGTCTGATAAATTGGATAAACTGGTCGGACAATTTACCTTTAATAATGAGATGGGGAAAGTGTAAAGATGTAGGGCAGCAAAATAACATGCACTCCATTCGAGCTTCTTATAATCTAGCGATGTAACCGCTTTTTTTTCAACATTCCAGGTTCAAGTTTTTGCGCGCAAAAACTTGAACCTGGAATAGAGAACACAGAGTACCACAGAGTGCCACAGAGAATAAGCTAAGGCTTGCCCCCTTTCATAAATAACACAGGCTTGGAGTGCAAAATTTATTTTGCGGCCTTTTTGGAGTGCAAAATTTATTTTGCGGCCTTTTTGGAGTGCAAAATTTATTTTGCGGCCTTTTTGGAGTGCAAAATTTATTTTGCTTTTATTTGTTTTCGAGCTACAGATCATGATTGACACTGATCTCGTAGATTGATTTTGATTTGTAATTTGATTTTTAATAATCTAAGGGTAATCACAATGGATTGCCCCTACAAGCGGCCCTTTCATAAATCACCTGATAAAGACTCTAAAAATGAACAATGAACTCTCAAATCTGTCTCCAGAAATTTTTTTCACAGCTTTAGAAAAAAGTGAAAACGGCCTGATTTTTTTGAACCCAGCAAAGGAGATCATTTTTTGCAACCATTGGTTGTCTAAGGCGATTGGAATACCCCACGAGCAACTACTGGGACGAACAATTGAGGCCGTTATGCCTGAAATGGTTAATTCACGAATCACTGCTGCTATTGATAATGCTTTAAAATCGAGCCTGTCTTCCGTGTTATCTCCCCATTTAAACCGTTCTCCTTTTCCTCTTTATAGCACCACAGTCAATGGGCAGAAAGAACGTTTGCAACAACAAATCGTTATCAAACCGATTTTTCCGCCTGATTTACCCGCTCATTGCCTAATACAAATATTTGATGTGAGCAGCGCCATCAAGCGTGAACACCAATTGCGCCTTCAAGCTCGGCAACTGAGAGAACAAGCAGAAGAATTAGAACAGGCTAAATATCTGGCTGAATCGGCTAATCGTGCTAAAAGTAGCTTTCTCGCTAACATGAGCCATGAATTACGCACACCGCTTAATGTGATTTTGGGTTATACGCAAATTCTAAAACGCGATCACGCTTTAAATACCGAGGAACAAGAAGAAATCAACGCTATTCATCGTAATGGTGAATATTTATTAACCCTGATTACCGATGTTTTGGATTTGTCTAAAATTGAAGCAGAATCCTTGGAACTGTCTTTAAACCCGTTTCAGTTGCGGGATTTTATCAAAGAACTCACCTATTCATTTAAAATACGGGCAGATAAAAAGAAAATTGCCTTTATTGACACGATATTATCAACTATACCCGCCGTGATTTATGCGGATGAAAAACGCTTACGACAAATTTTGATTAATTTACTGGGTAATGCCTTCAAATTTACTGAACAGGGTGGGGTGGCACTCAAAGTGGATTACGACGAAGGCAAAATCCGTTTTCAAGTGGAAGATACTGGCATTGGGATTCACCCTGATGCACTGTCAAAAATTTTTTTACCCTTTCAACAAGTCGGCAGTTTAAGTTATCAATCTCAAGGTACAGGACTGGGTTTGTCTATTAGCCAGAAATTGCTTAAGTTAATGAACAGTGAATTGCATGTTGAAAGTACGCTAGGGCAGGGCAGTACATTTTGGTTTAGGCTAGATTTGCAAGAAGTCTTGGCACCTCAAGACTTCATGCCCGCTGCCAAACAGACGACTATTATAGGCTTCCAAGAAGGAACCCAAAAAATTCTGATAGTGGATGACAAAGCGGAAAATTGCACCGTTTTAAGAAAATTGTTAGCACCATTAGGGTTTGATATTGCAGAAGTGAGCAATGGTATGGAAGCGGTGGAAAAAGCGCATGAATGGCAACCTGACTTGATTTTAATGGATTTAATTATGCCCGTACTAGATGGCTATGAAGCAACACGCCGTATCAGAAAATTACATGCCCTGAAAGAGGTTATTGTGATTGCCGTGTCGGCCAGTGCCTTTAGTCATGATCAAGAAAAAAGTATGGAAGCCGGCTGTAACGTTTTTCTCAGCAAACCCATTAATGCTGATAAACTGTTTGAATGTTTACAGACTCATCTGAACTTGACTTGGATTTACGAAGATCAGAAGAACACGGATACAAGCGAAGAGGCAGAACCGCAAACAGAAATGCAGATCGTGGGCCCCTCACCCGAAAAAGCCACTATTTTATTTGACTTAGTACGGAGTGGTGATATCAATGGTATTATTGAATTTGCGGAAGAACTTGAACAAACCGATGAGCAATTAGTCGCGTTTGCCCAAAAAATTACGCAATTAGCCAAAAACATTAAAAAGAAAGAAATCAGAGAGTTGGCAGAACGCTATATGGCTGCCCAGTAAAAAAGAGGCGCATTCCCAAAAAAAGATCATTATCAATTTTGATCGTCGCATAAATTTATTTTGCGTTTGATTTTCGTTCCAAATTTATTTTGCAATGAGCCTTTTTTTAAAAATGCGCCCGGGCTAAAGGGCCCTGATTAAATTATAGTACACTTATCTCAAGTAGGTATGCAAAGGGCGCATTCCAAAAAACCAGAGCCTTCGCAAAATAAATTTTGCACTCCTAGTGCAGGAAAGCGGAAATAGAAAGACCACCTAGCCTGCCTAAAAAGGGGCAACCACAAGGGATTGCCCCGGTTTTTCAATGGTATTGAAACTTCCGCTTTCCTGTACTAGTGCAGTAAAGCGGAAATATCCAGACCACCCTGCCATCAAAAGCCAACAGCTAAAGCAGTTGTCTAAAAGCTCAAGTCACCTAAAGGTGACTAAACCTATCTATCTCTAGCGAGATTTCGAGCGCCAAAAGCGCAAATTGATTTATACTGTCCACTGTTATAATTTTCGTGTTTTGTTAGTCACCTTTAGGTGACTTGAGCTTTTAGACAACTGCTTTAGCTGTTGGCTGGGTGGCTGGGTGGTATGAGGATTTTCGCTTTCCTGCACCAGGGCCTTCGCAAAATAAATTTTGCACTCCTAGAGCCTTCGCAAAATAAATTTGGAACGAAAAACTAACTAACGCAAAATAAATTTTGCACTCCTAGAGGAAACACTATAAATAATAATGGATACGCTTTTAGTCATTGATGATCAACCTGACAATCTCAAAGTATTGCTTAAATTGTTAAGTGATAGTGGTTTTAAAGTATTGGTTGCTTATGATGGTCAAGACGGTATTGAAACGGCTGAGTTTAGTCAGCCCGATTTAATACTGTTAGATGTGATGATGCCCAACATAGATGGGTTTGAAGTGTGTAGATTATTGAAATCTAAACAGAAAATTCAAAATATTCCTATCATTTTTATGACGGCACTGGTTAATACCCTTGATAAAATAAAAGGATTTGAATTGGGCGCGGCCGATTACATTACTAAACCCTTTCAGGATGAAGAGGTATTAGCCCGCATCACAGCCCATCTCAGGGTACAACAACTACAAAAGCAACTGACACAGCAAAACCAGCAGTTAATTGAAGAAATAAAGCAGCGCGAACAAGCTGAATTGGAACGTGAACAAGCCTTAAAGACTTTGCAAGCAGAGAAAGTGTCGTTAGTAAAACGGGTTGAAGAACGCACAGTCGAATTGAGTCGCGCTCTCCGCCTTAAAGATGAATTTCTCGCTAACATGAGTCATGAATTACGCACACCGCTGATGGCGATTTTGGGCATTTCGGAAGGCATCCAAGAGCAATTTTATGGCCCTCTCAATGACAAACAACAAAAATTTATGCAGACACTAGAAGCGAGTGGTCGTCATTTATTGAATTTGATTAACGAGATTCTGGATTTGTCCAAAATCGAAGCCAAAAAATTAACTTTAACTATTGACACCGTTTCTGTGAATAACCTGTGCCAGACGAGTGTACGCATAATTCAAAAAGCCGCTGTCAAAAAACAACTTCGGGTTTTTATGACCGGTGATGACACGGTAAACACAATTCAAGCCGATGAACGTCGCTTGACACAAATTCTTGTGAACTTGTTAAATAATGCGATCAAGTTTACACCAGATGGGGGAACTATTGAATTAAAGGTTAGAGCTCATGCTAAAAAGGGTTTGGTTGACTTTAGTGTTAAAGACACTGGTATAGGCATTGCGGAAGAGAATATAAAATACATTTTTACCCCTTTTGTGCAATTGGATGGGGGTCTCAACCGAACTGCGGAAGGTACTGGGTTGGGCTTGTCGTTAGTGTCTCGTTTGACAAAAATGCACGGCGGGATTGTTTTGGTTGAAAGTGAAATCGGTAAAGGCACTTGTTTTACTGTCTCGTTGCCTTGCCAATCTTGAAAGGAGGGTGGGCAAGATGGTGGGCAAGATGGTGGGCAAGTTGGTGGGCAAGATGGTGGGCAAGTTGGTGGGCAAGGGCAAGATGGTGGGCAAGTTCGTTTCGACTTGCGTCGAAACGAACTTACCCACCCTACATTTATTATTTATTTAAATTTTATTTAAATCATTTATAAACTAATCCTAATGTCAAAAATCCGTATTCTCATTGTTGATGATTCCGTTATAGCCCGTCGCTTCTTGGACAAAGCCTTGTCTGTTGATCCCGCATTGGAAGTGGTTGGCGCGGTTTCTAATGGGCGCTTGGCCTTGAAAAAAATTCAATTGGACAACAACATCAATTTAGTGACTTTAGACCAGGAAATGCCGGAAATGAACGGGCTGGAAACCTTGATTGAAATTCGGAAAACTCATCCACGTCTGCCGGTGATTATGGTTAGCCAGTATACTCTGCGTGGGGCGGCTGTGACATTAGATGCCTTGTTTCAGGGCGCGAATGATTATATGACTAAGCCTTCTGCTGAGAACAAAGAACTTGCTCTGCAACAGATTCGTAAAGAACTCATTCCCAAAATTAAAGCCTTATGTTCCCAACAAAGCGTAGCCGCACTTGACATGGCACCGTCAAGTCTAGCTAAAGCGCAGCCTCCTGTTCAAGTTCGCCAGAAAGTAGACATTGTTGCCATTGGTGTGTCAACGGGAGGGCCAAAGGCTTTAGCAACCTTAGTCCCTGAATTGCCGCGTTTTTTCTCGGTGCCCATCGTGATTGTGCAACATATGCCCCCTCTTTTTACGCAACGATTGGCTAAAAGTTTGGCTGCTCAGTCTGCAATTAAAGTCAGCGAAGCTGTGCCCGGCGACAGGCTTGAAGCAGGCCATGCGTTAGTGGCTCCCGGCGGCTATCATCTGGTATTGGAACGGGCGGCTACTCATGTAAAGGCGCAAACTCATCAAGGGCCAGAAGAAAACTCTTGTCGCCCTTCAGTGGACGTTTTATTTCGCTCAGTGGCTGAGATTTATGGTGCTGGGGCACTCGCCGTAGTATTGACTGGTATGGGACAAGATGGTTTAAAAGGGTGTGAGGCGATCAAGGCGGCAGGGGGACAAGTTTTGGTTCAAGATAAAGAGAGTTCAGTGATATGGAGCATGCCGGGGTTTGTGGCACAGGCCGGGCTGGCTGATAAAATATTACCCTTAAATCAATTAGCGACTGAGATTATTCGGCGAATTAAGGCCACTCCAAAAAATTAATACGACCGGCATGGCAACCACAAGGGGGCAACCACAAGGGATTGCCCCTACAAACAAGTGACCTATCAGTGTTTCGTGACAATTAGCAATAACGATTTTTATTATATTCAAAACATCCTTCGCAAGCAGGTTGGCATTGTACTCGGAATGGATAAGCTTTATTTAGTTGATAGCCGCTTAACGACCCTAGCACAGCAACGCGGATTAACGTCTTTGCAAGAATTGTTATTCCAGTTACGTACACAATCTTCCCCTAGTCTTTACCAAGATGTGGTGGATGCAATGCTTATCAACGAAACACGATTTTTCCGCGATGAGCCGTTTTTCGAGACACTTAAGACAACTATCTTGCCAAAGATTTTGGTGCAGCGGGCTAAACAACGCACTTTAAGTATTTGGGCAGCCGCCTGTTCCAGTGGTCAAGAACCTTATACTGTAGCAATTATATTAAAAGAATATTTTCCTCAACTCCGAGATTGGCATGTGCGCCTCATTGCCAGTGATATTTCTAGCACGATGCTGGCACGGGCGCGTAAAGGGTGTTATACGCCATTTGAAGTCAATCGTGGCTTGCCTGATTTTCTGCGGAATAAATATTTTCAGCGTTGCGGCCAAGAATGGCAAATCAAGCCAGAAATCTGCCAAATGGTTGAGTTTAAAGAAATTAATCTCACTGATACGTGGCCATTGCTGCCTAGCATAGATGTGCTATTATTGCGTAACGTATTGATTTATTTGGATGATTTCAATAAAAAAATGATCTTGAACAAGGTAGAACGACTCTTGAACCCTAATGGCTATCTCTTTGGAGGCGCTTCTGAAACAAGATTTAATCGTTTGAATGAACAGTTTAAAATAGTACAATTAGGCGCAGTTGTTGGGTATCAGGTGCAATGATGACTCATCGTTATACATAAATCAAAATGTATTTCACGCTAAAGTTTCGCTCCGCGAAACTTTAGCGTGAACCGAAGGTCAGCGAAGCTAAATGGTGGGTAACGGGTTTTTGTTGCCCACCATCTGCATAAAAAAACGCACAACCCCGTAGGGGCCTTAGCGTTTTAATTAATTTTTATGATTGATTCGCCTTTGTACTTCATGCAATCGGGAAACGCTATAACAAATCCTTGTCGTTCTTGTTTTCAATATTCTTCTTCAATCAATTTATCCAACTGACAACGTAATTCGTCAATAGATTGTTCTGACAAAACAATCACGATAAAGCACTCAAAATGGCCTGTACTCGTTTTTAAAAGAAAATTAATCAACAGACTATATTGCCAAGTTGTTCTACACTTTCCACTATAAAATAACTTTGTCAGGCAATCCATAAAAGGTTTATGTTGGCAAAATATAGAGGACTCGAAGAGATTGATTTCACCAGACAGAGATTCGGCGAGACTATTTAAACAAGTATTAGCAAGAATATGACTGGTTTTACGAAGCAACGTCTGCTCCCGTTCTATGCTTAATGCGACTTTTTCTCCTAACTGCACAGCAACCGTTGACATCGCCTCTTCACCGAAAATCAAGAATGCTTTACCATTCAGGAAGCCATCAAAGACTTGTTTGACAACGCTGATCTCTGACAAACTCGCATAAAGTTCTAAGACTTTGGCTCGCATATTGGTAAAAGAGATGATGCTGACTTTGGGGATGGAAATGTCTATGGTAGTATTTAACATACAGTCTAATTCAGCCGCAGCTTGTCCAATAGCGATATTAGATAATTCACGAAGCAGATCATATTGATCTTCATTGTAATCTTTCACAAACAGATTTCCTTCCTAAAATCATAAATAGTTGCCAGTGTTTATACTGCACGCGGGCACAATTTTAACTTTTAGTTTCCCACAAGCATTATGTGCAAAATCATAAAAATATTAAAACGCACAACCCCGAAGGGGTTTAATGTGAATAGGTGGCAACCTGGGGTTGCCAAAAAATAAAAGTTAAGTTTATTCCCGCGCCGAGTATATTTGTGCTTCAGTACTTAACTTGAAATCACCGTTTATATTTTTCTTAATTCGCTTCTTTCTAAATTCGCATCGCGTTTGAAGTTTCAAAATGCTAAACTATGTTATATTGGATTGTTTAAATTAAAGCTAAAACGATTGAGAGTTAGCTTATGCTTAATGATTGATAACTTAGGAGAAATATGATGTTAGCCGTTATTCAAAAATGGGGGAATCATCAAGGGCTATCTTTTACCCCGGAAATGCTTAATCAAGCTCAACTGTCTCTTGGTGATGAAGTTTTCATTAGCGTGAGACAGGGAGAAATTATTATCAAACAGACTGCTCATGGAAAAGGTAAATACACTTTTCGAGGCAAAAGTTTCGGAGAAACTTTTGCCTCGAAAGCAGAAATGGTGACACAAATGCCCAGTGACTATAATCCCGTTGAAGAAGATTGGGGACAACCGGTTGGCAAGGAGGTTTGGTAAATGACACGTTATGTACCCAAGAAGGGAGATTTTGTCGCTTTAACCTTTGATCACAATCTGGGCATGAACAAAAAGGTAGAAGGCCAGCTTTGGTTGTAAGCAATGACTTATTCAACCAGCATACTGGACTAGCGATTGTTTGTCCCATTACCAATACCGACAGAGATATTCCATTTCACGTTAAAATATCAGGAGAAACATCGCTCGCTGGTTTTGTTATGGTTGATCAAGTTAAATCCATTGATTATGTGGCTAGAAACCTTAAACTGATTGAATCTGCACCACCTCAACTCATCAATGAAGTGCTTGCGGTTTTGAATATTTGTTTATACTGAAGAATACAACTTCTTCGTTCCCGCATGAAGTGCTGTATAATATTGCTATAATCAGAACTTGCCAAAACGTCATAACGAGTGACCCATTATCAATAGTGTTTGAATATAGCGTTTCCCGATTTGTCTTTCAGTACAAATCATTAGAGTGAAAAATTTATTTTGCGGCCCTCTTTTCATGCCTGTTATTTTGCGGCCTGATTTTCGTCCAATTTATTTTGCGGTTCGATTTTCTTAATATAACTGTACGTCATGAGTTCGGGAAACGCTATAAGTACTGAAGCACAAGTTTTCAAGTATTTTAAATTCCCCCTAACACTGTTTCTCTGTAGCATTTTTTTTTAGGCTTATCTGATTTCAAATCTAAAATGAGTACTTGCCACTGGTATTCAGTGTGAGGTAGCAAAAGCACTCAATCACAGCCCTTGTTCACACCTTTATCGTTACTGACATTAACATAACAAGATAACTGCTTGAACCACTTATTATCAGAACCGCCGGGTTGATGATCTATACTTAGCACGGTAACAAACTTTTGCCTGAAAAACTTTTTAATGAGGATGGTGGGCAACAAAAACACGTTACCCACCCTACAATTCATTGGTGGGCAACAAAAACACGTTACTCACATTATTTGGCCCGCAAATCAGTGTCAGATCGGCGATTTCGACTACCCCTTTATCGACAAAACCATACTTTTCAAATTGAAATTTCATCATCTTTATTTTGAAAAAGAATATAACAATAAAAATAGGCTGAAAAATAAACCAAGATTTTCCCAGGCTAAAGCCCCATGCTTTTGAGGCCTACGCAACTGGTGTATAACTGACAACTGATAACTGATAACTGATAACTGATAACTGATGTTATGAGATAAAATGGTTATCTTTCAGTGCTTGTTCAATCATCTCAGGCGTCGGCGGTTTCCGTAAAAAAGCAAGTGTCCCGCCAATTTCTTCGATTTCGGCGATGGAACCGCGTTGATAGTTCGCCGTCACAACAATGGTAGGAACCGATATATTCTCGGCTTTCAGGGTTCTGAGAACCTGATAACCATTGACTTCTGGCATATTTAAATCTAAGAGCATCAAATCAAGAGGTTTGGAACGACAGATATCCAGTGCTTCATTACCATCGCAGGCAAAGCTCACCTCTATATCCGCGAGAAATGAAGAAACGATTTTCTTGGTTTTATTTCTCGACATTTTAGAATCGTCAGCAATTAAAAGAGAAAATGACATTTAATGGTTCTCCTGTTGAAATGATGAT
>Ga0233403_10000133_pt1 | contig 31844 bp, 32 predicted proteins | sample Na_oxic_1_MG_FD_179866 | JGI IMG/M metagenome (GOLD analysis project Ga0233403, IMG submission 179866) | Seawater microbial communities from Saanich Inlet, British Columbia, Canada - Na_oxic_1_MG | ecosystem: Environmental > Aquatic > Marine > Inlet | place: Canada: British Columbia | collected...
CAAATTATTCGTCAATTACGCTTGGAACTTGAAGAAGTGCTTTCAATTTTGAACGCTAACACCTTATCGGATTAATTCATTAACGCATTAATTATTTAAATGTCATACCAAACCGTTCTTTCATACAATACAATGTCTTAATCATTTACAATACAGGCTTAATGGATAAGTTTGTGAGGATGCGCTGTTTTGACTATTGATTTTTTGTGAAAGAATACTTAGTATGACTTAAATAAATCATATAACTCACTTGGAGATTTGACTATGCAGGTACAAGAAGCCACCCCCACCCCCTCGGCCACCCCCTCACCTTTGTTGTTTAGCGACACTGCCGCACTGAAAGTGCAAGAATTGATCAAAGAGGAAAACAACGATGATCTGAAATTGCGCGTTTTTGTTCAAGGCGGCGGTTGTTCAGGTTTTCAGTATGGTTTTACTTTTGATGAAACGGTCAATGAAGACGACACGGTTGTTGAGAATCAGGGTATTCAATTGTTGATAGATTCTATCAGTTATCCCTACTTGGCAGGAGCCGAAATTGACTACAGTGAAGGCTTAGAAGGCGAACAATTCGTGATCCGCAATCCCAATGCTACCACAACTTGTGGATGTGGTTCATCTTTTACGCCTTAAACTCAATTCATCCTAACCCCCTTGGGGAATGTTCAGCCTATTCGTAAGGCAAATTCCCCTTGAAACAAAAACAGGTTACTGTCCGTTTCTCAATTTAATAATTTAGGTTATTTTTTTTAGGTTATTTTTTGGGTTTGAAGTCGGTACACATAATCCAATGGAACGCTGATTGTCATAATTAATACTGATGCCACGCTGCTTTATTATCAGCGTGAATCAGGATGGATAATCAGTTCAATCAGCGTTCTATCCTTTACAGGGCAACCACAAGGGATGACCTTAACTGATAACTGATAACTGATAACTGATAACTGATAACTGATAACTGTAACATGAATACCCCTCATTCTGATCCGCAAACGATTGTTAAAGCGTTTGAAAAACTACGTGCTGATTACCAACAGATCGACTCAAAAATCGCGACTAAACAGGATATCGCAGCCCGGCAAAGGGATAAAGAAATTGTTGAACAAGCCTCTAGCTACACTGGCGAAAGTCTTTTCCAATCCTTAGCCCAATTGCAATCAACCTTTGGTGAATCTACTGAAAAGCTCGCTAAAGATATGACCACTGAAGTGGACAAATTAGCGCAGATTTCTAGGGCAATACAGGTTGAAAACCAAGGTTTAACAACTTTGCAGAATATTCAAATCGCAGCGGAAGCTTTGAATATTTTACAACAAGAGCATCAAAAGGCATTGCAAAACGTTCAAGAAGATTACCAACAAAAACACGATGTTTTGGAAAAGGATATGACTTCGCGCCGTGAAATGTGGCAAAAACGACGGCAAGACAACGACAAGGCTCAAAAGAAACAACTGAGTGAGATAGAGAAAAAACGTTCTTTGGATGAAGAAGACTACGATTATGGACTCAAGTGGCAACACACTGAAGACACTGATGGGTATGATAAACGTAAACGTGCTTTAGAACGCCAATTAGAGGAAGAAAACCGGATTAAGGAAAAAGATTGGAAAGAGCGTGAATCGTTTCTTGAAAAAAATAAAGCGAAGTTTGATGAGTACAAAGTCAAAGTTGAAGCGATGCCTAAAGACATTTCAGAGGCAATGAAAAAGGCCCGTGAAGAGGCGATTAAAGAGACTTATCAAAATGAGGAAAACAAGGCTAAGTTGTTAGAAAAAGAGAGAGAGGCTAAGCGCAAAACGTTTGAACTGAGAATTGAATCTCTCAACAAGACGATAGATGAACAAAAAGCACGGATTGCACAATATTCCTCACAACTGCAAACCGCTTCACAACAGGTACAACAATTGGCAGTGACAGCCGTTTCAAGTGGTGGTAAACCTCAAACAGTCGAAAAAATTTGATAAATTCCCCTTGTTAAATTCAATAAAACCCGATATTAAACCTGACAGGTTTTGAAAACCTGTCAGGTTTGGTTGACATTAAAAACAGGAGTTTCATTAAACCTGACAGGTTTTGAAAACCTGTCAGGTTTGGTTGACATTAAAAACAGGAGTTTCAAATCATGCCCAAAAAAGTGCATTCTCGAAGCACAAAGCCTGAAATTTTTGAAGCCTATAAAGAGTTAGAAGCGGCTTACCAAGAATTAGAGGCTAAAAAAGGCAGTACCCCTGCCAGTCAAAAAGCTGAAATACCACCACCCGTCTCATCGAAAAAGGAAACGAGTACCAATCAAGCCGAACTCGCCCTTTCTTTACCTCAAGAGGAGAATGCACACGCATTGATGGAAGAAGTGATTAACACTTTAGGGAAACTGGGTGAAAAATTTAACACCGCCCTTAGCCAATTATCCACCAACTTGCTTGTAGAAGCCTCGCGCTTAAAAAATGTCCGCACCACAGTTGACACAGAAAGCAATCGTTTAGCAACCTTATACAATCTGAAAATTGAAGAAGAGACTTTAAGTGCTTTGCTCAAAGAATACCGCGAAACCGCAGAGCAATATGTTGAAACGAGCAAACAGAAACGGGAAGAGGTTGAAAAAGCTTGGCTGAACAAAAACCAAGCGTGGCAAACGGAAACCGAAGAAACAGAATTGCAGTTGCAAGAGTTAGATGGTTCTGTTCAGAAAACCCAAAAACGGGAAAACAACGAATATCGTTACGATTTAAGCCTAAAACGGAATCTCAGCGATGAAGAATACACTCAACAACAACAGCAGCAACAACAAACCCTAGATGAACCTCAAGAAACACGCCGCAAAGCTTGGGATGAGCGTGATAAAACGCTCGCTGAACGTGAAAAGCAGTTTGAAGAAAACAAAACCAAGGTTGAACGTTTTCCAAAGGAATTAGAAGCGGCTATCAAGAAGGCTAAAGAGGAAGGCATTGGTATTGCTCATAAGCAGGCTAAAATTAAAACCGATTTAGCGGCTCAAGAATTTTCTGGCGATCAAGAGGTTTACCAATTAAAAATTCGGGAATTAGAAGATCAAGTCGCCAATCAAGGCAATCAAATCGACAAACTCTCTAAACAATTAGAATCAGCCCTCAAACAAGCTCAAGAATTGGCAGTTAAAGCCATCGAAGGCACATCTAATCAAAACTCCTTTAATGCGCTTAAAGATATAGCCTTGGAACAGGCCAAAAATTTGCCTAAAGCAAAGTAAGATTCATGATGGGAAATGGGGAAATAAACGCATGAAAACTGCTTTTTTCCCTGGGGTGTGTCTGTTCATGTATTTTTGCTACTTTTTTTCACCCCATATTTGTAGGGTGGGTAAGTTGTCGAAAATGAACTCAATAATAAACCCAGATTTCACCGACAGCGATCCCACCATCCCCCAATTTGGAATAAAAATAGAGTGAAAAATAAACCAATAAATAAATTGGTTCAACAGACACACCCCAGTTTTTCCCCCTTTTAAACGCCATTCCCCACAATCAAAATGGAAACCGTGTTGTGAATACATTTGCCATTATCAGTTTATCTGCCATTTTTTTATACCTTGCCGCTGCTGTTTCACGCCTTTATCGCATAAACAGCATTGTGCTATCCCCAAAATCTATATTACTGCTACTCGGTGGATTGGCAGTCACTCTCCATGCCTTGGTATTATATCAGAGCATGATAACCCCATTAGGTTTAAATCTAGGCTTTTTCAATGCCGCATCCCTCATTGCTTGGGTTATTGCCCTGTTATTATTAATCAGCTTGCCACGTCAACCTATTGATAACCTCACTATCATACTCTTTCCCCTTGCCGCACTTACAATAGGTTTAGAAGGCTACTTTCACACCGAACGCATTTTTTCAGAAGAAACCGAATGGGGTGTCAGACTTCATATTTTCTTTTCAATATTCGCTTACAGTTTCTTAAGCATTTCCGCACTGCAAGCCTTATTTTTAGCCCTTCAAAACTACAAATTACATCACAAACACCCAGGCTGGGTAATGCGTAAGTTACCCCCTATGCAAGTCATGGAAACCTTGCTATTTCAAATGATTGCATTAGGCTTTGGATTACTCAGTTTAAGTCTCATCAGCGGCATCGTTTTTTTAGACGATCTGTTTGCACAACATCTGGTACATAAAACCGTTTTATCAATACTCGCATGGTGCGTTTTCGCCGTATTACTATGGGGAAGAATACGTTATGGTTGGCGCGGCAGAACCGCAATACGTTGGAATCTCAGTGGTTTTTTAGTTCTCATGGTAGCTTACTTTGGTAGTAAACTCGTTCTTGAACTGATTTTGCATCGTTTGTAGGGTGGGTAACGTGTTTTTGTTGCCCACCATCTTAAATGTAGGGTGGGTAACGTGTTTTTGTTGCCCACCATCTTAAATGTAGGGGGCCGGTAACGTGTTTTTGTTGCCCACCATCTTAAATGTAGGGGGCCGGTAACGTGTTTTTGTTGCCCACCATTCCCCTAAACGCAATGAATAAGGAATCATCTCATGGCACTTTTTCTGGTACAACACGGTAAAAGCTTACCCAAAGATCAGGACGCTAATCAGGGCCTTTCTGAACAAGGTATTTCAGACGTAAAACGCATTGCCAACGAGGCACACGGTATCCAAGTCTCACGCATCCAACACAGCGGCAAAACCAGGGCGCAACAAACTGCTGAAATCATGGCATCAGCCCTCAATCCAGAAAACGGTGTTCAAAAAATCACTGGCCTAAATCCATTAGATGAAGTCTCTACCATCGCCGACAACATGAATAGCACAGACAACCTGATGCTTGTTGGGCATTTACCCTTCATGGAAAAACTGACTTCTTACCTGATAACCACTTCAATTGATAAGCCTGTGTTGAAATTTCAAAATGGCGGTATTGTTTGTTTGGAGCAAGATAACGGGGCTTGGTTTATCAAATGGACATTGATGCCGAAAATCGGATAGCGAGCGTAGCCCGGTGGGCAACTTGGTTGCCCACCAATATGGGGAACATTATTATTCCAGAATGCATAAGCACACAAGGTTTGCCTAGCCTACATCATTTGGAAGTATTTTGTTATGGGATTGGTATAATTAGCAATTGAAAAAGCTATTTTCACGGTTTTGAGTTGCATTCTAATGTATATAGCGTTTCCCGATCTCATGACGTACAGTTATACCTTCGAAAATCGAACCGCAAAATAAATTTGGAACGTAAAGAGGGCCGCAAAATCAATTTATAACGATAATGATTTGTACGTCATTCAATCGGGAAACGCTATAACAACAATACCTATTTCACTATTGGGCAATAACTTTTATATATTGTCACCTCTTAATCATGGTTTCTCAACCTAAAAAAGTATTGTACACTGACAAAACCATTTAAAAGCGGTAAACAGAAATACCGTGATAAACAAGCGTAGGGTGCCTCACCGTTTTTTTTTAGCTCTGTAGGGTTGGCAACGTGTATTGCCCATTATACAGGGCTTGAACAAATGAAATTAATCATTATTATGAATTATAATATGAGGTAAATAGTGACTTTATTTAGAGGAGATGATAATTATAAGGGGGATGCCGTTGGACAAAGAATGGAAACTGAAGCGGATATCAATACACCGTGGGAACATGTCCGAAAAGAATCGAATCAAACCAGTATTTTTACTTCATTTAGCACATCTAAAAAAGTCGCTGAAACCTTTTCAAAAACAGATATCATTAAAATTTATTATGAAGCACTAAGCGAATTAGAATCCCAAGAAAAAATCGAAATTTATACCGTTGATGAGATAACAAAAATAATGAAAAGCCATCCTAAAAAGAAAATCCGAATTGATGCTAACAACGTGAAGCGAATTATGGAAAAAAATAAAGAAGTGCTTATTAAAGGACAAATTCCAGCATCATACCTTAAATTTACTAACTAGGAGGATTTGGAGATTGAAACCAAACATTAAAATAGGTGACGCTATGAATACCTACAATGGGGCCCTTCTCACCTTAAAAGCGCGTCAATATAAGGTTTGGTTAGAAGCCTGTGAAACAGAAGAAGAATCGAGTTATTGGCATGCTTGTCGAGACGATGCTGAATTTATTGCGTTTGATCCATTAAGATTATTAGGCTTAGTGGCGTTATGGGAACAGCGGGGCTGCCATTGGGAAAGAAAGCCAAACGAGGGTGATATCTATGACGAGTTATTAACTCAAGCGTATGGAGATGAGTAAGCGTAGGTGATATGCAGCCTACGCTCGCTAACGACAAGGATTATATATAATAAGGGATATAAAAGAAAAATAATTGAAATCCACGCTTAAATATGGTTCAACTTCTTCTAGCGAGAGTGTTTCGATATAAAGTTCAACGGCTTCTTTGATATTGGCGTTGATTTCTTCAAACGTATCGCCTTGAGTTTGGCAACCGGGTAGTTCAGGGCAATAGGCATAATAGCCATTTTCATCTTTTTCAATAACAATACTGACTTTTCTGTTCATGGTTTTTCCTCAGAGTTTTTTGGCAGCATCATTGCTAACGCTGTAAATTAAAACATTGCTATCCAAAAAGGCGTATTCATCATCTTTCATTGGCCGCCTCCCGATTGAAGCGATAGCCGGTTAAGTCAGCGTTAAATTGATCAAAAAAACGCTTGAGTTCCGGGTGCCCTGTTTCTTGAGGGAGAGGTTTTGGTTTCGTAAGTAAAACGACTGTGTTGTTATACCAGTCTTTATAAGTGTCTGGTATGTTTATCAGTCCATCATAAGATTTTGCTTTAAATTCAATTGCTTGCATATTAGTCTCCTGTTAGTACAACGGATTTTGAAAATAAACGGATTAAGTCATTGTTTTGGACAAGATTACACGGATTTTCAAGATAAACAGGATTATAATCTGCTCTTTAATTCTATCTATTCTCTAATTGTCTGAATCAGAATTTACAAAATTTGAGAATTAACAGGATAACAATTTCCAAATTCAACAACTTCAAACATAATAATCCATTCCGACTATCATCCTGTAAATTCTGATTCTGACAAAAATAATCCTGTTCAAACCTTCCTAACAATCCGGCGCAGTTTTCGTTTAAAGAGACAATTGATGTTTAACCTCATCTAAGCTAAACATTTTTTTGGTTTGCTTTTTAACTTTCTGAACATGAAGATAATCTAAGTAATCTTGCAATTTTGACTCGTCAGATAACAAATCTTTAACATTCAAATATTCTTGAAAGTTAATAACTGCAAACTTAGCCTCACCATTGTCACTGATAATTTGGACATTTTCTAACATTAACTCCCCCCCTTTAATAAGCGTTTTTTCGTGGTAAGATGTCTATAATATCTATGATTTTAAGGATATCTTCCCGTTCAAAAAACACACGATAATTTCCCACTCTCAAACGATACGAAATACCAAAGTTGACTAATTTCTTGACATTCGTTTTGGAAAACGGATCTTCGGCTAACTTGTCAATATTAATCATAATCAACTGTTGGTCTTTTTTAGGATATTTCTGTAAATTCTTGAGAGCAATATCTGTAAACTGCACTTCATACTGATTGCTCAAAACTCATCCCTCCAATTTGATAAACATAAAGAACTATAATCCCTTTGAACAATAACGACAAGGATTGCATATAAGAAAGGATTTACGGAAGAGGATTTTGTCCCATTGTTTTGAACAAGATTTAACGGATTAACAGGATAGACAGGATTAAAGAGCTAAATTATAATCCGGTTTATCTTGAAAATCCGTGTAATCCTGTTCAAACATCCTTTAGTACAACGGATCATGGGATTTAACGGATTGGATGGTGGCGTGATTGGGTTAATCCGTTTACTCCCCAAATCCCTTGTACTTAACAATATCAATCTTCCCCAGCAATCCCGCGCAGGATATTAATCGCAGCCACCCCTCATATTTGCTAAATGGTGTTTTAACAACATTTTGGTGGGCAATGAGTTCAATAGACATCGTCATGCGTTCCAATGTCTTCCAATAAAATCGCTTCTGCCTCTTCATGCTGGATAAACTCGAACACGATTCTTAAATCATAAGCAGCACTACATGCCCAACTCCCTTCAAGATCGCCCTTGAGTTTATGGGTTTTTAGTGAAGAATAAAAAGCATCTTCAGACAACAGTTCTAAAGTTTCTTCAATATCATCAATAATCTGAGGCGATTTTTTAATGACTTTTTTTGCGGAACGAATAAAAGTTTTTGATTTTAACAGTTCTCGTTTCACGATAAAATATCCTTCATTATTTCACGAGGCGTTGCAGGTTGGCAGTCTCCTTGTTGAAATTCTTTCCTAGCAGCTTGAATATTTTTAGCGATTATAGCCCGCCGTCTTTCTCTCATGCGCCGCTGCAAAATTTCAATTAAGGTATGTTGTTCATCTAAAGACAATTTATCGCTTGCCTCTAATACTTCTCCAAAAGACACAGTCAATGGCATAAATTTATTCCTTTCAAAAAAAGTCACAATATCAATAATCGTTAAATAACCTGATAAATATTAACATTAATAATCCTGTTGGCTTCCTAAAAATCCGTGAAATCTTGTTCAAACTTCCTCTAGTACAACGGATCAGGGGATTCAACGGATTGGATGGTGGCGTGATTGGGTTAATCCGTTTACTCCCCAAATCCGTTGTACTTAACAATAACCGGTTAAATCCTGTTCAAAGCGCATCCAAAGAATAGTCGATCAAAACGGGCTATAACCGTAAGTTTTTAACTTAATATTTATTGAGTCGTTAGCTGTTGCCCTAGTTCACAAGTTCATGAGTTCATTAAATATGATGTCCATAAGATTTTTTTACGACGCTTTTGGGCATAAAGGCAATTCAAGTGCGCGGGCATCATCGCACAATTTATTTCAGCCCCCTTCAATTATCATAAGATTCAAAGCACATTTTTTTAAATAAAAGGATATAAATCAAATAGTTATAATACAAATGGTGTAAAAAAGATAAATCACTGTCCTTTTGCTGTCCATAGATTATTTGGGCTCCACGTTTATAGTGTCGCCTCGTTGATTATTTAATCATCACAATTTAAGGACAGGCGATTAAACAATATCGTCATTCCTTAACTTATTTTTTTTACTTTTTTAGAGGAATCTAACAATGAACAAATCCAAAACGCCAATGACTCAAAAATCCGCTTGCCGGATTCAAAGGGCAGCCGCAAAGAACAACGGTGGTGTCGTGCCCAAGAATAATTTTGCGGGCCGTGCCCAATCTGCAGCCGCACGTAATACCCGTTCAGGAAAAACGAAAAAGTAAAATAATTTGATAACTAGCCTCTTTCATTATGATAGATCAATGGGAGAGGCTATTATTAATTAATACATAATACTTTTTTGGAGAAATGATGAAATCAGAATTTGAGGAAACCCCTTTCCCGCGTCTTGGTGAAGTGGTGCATTTTATCGTCCATGCCTTTGGTTTAGTTGGCAGGGGCGATGCGTTGAGAAAACGTTTAAAACGTTTTGCTGAAGAAAGTGATTTTAACCTCACAGAGGCAAATGAAATCATTGATGAAGCACTGCTAAAACCATTGCGAGAAATTAACGAACCCTTTGCTGATGAGATGGCGGTTTGGATTACGAAGCTGTTGAATGATTATAAAACAATCATTTTGACTGTGGCAACAGGTATTGCTACTCGTACAGTCGTTTTAAATGTATTAGCTTCTAAATACGGCCATTTCATTCCAAGCGCCATTATCTTTTTAAAAACAGTTCAAAAACAGTCTCCAGATGCGCCTGATTTTAAACAATGGTTTGAATCAAAAGACATCATCGCTGTTAAAGAAGTTTTGTCTTGGTGGATGAAAACTTATCAAGTGTCTGAAAACACTTTTTTTGATTTTCTGAATATTTGTAATCCAGAAAATGATAAGTATGAAAACGCTAAAGAGTCATTCTACCGAAACTTGCGGCGTTGGAAGTCAGGCGACACTTTGCCAGAATCCCATCAGTTTCGCGCTTTCAAACAAGAAAAAGAGGGGGACAATTTAGTCATTTGGCTTTTGTTAGCAAAAGCATGGCAATCTATTTGCCAAAGTATAGAAAAACAATTTGGGGAAGAAGGACTTACCTCATTTATCACAATTGTTAATGACACTTATCAAACAGTGTCTGATGAATTCAATGTAAACCCTGAAATAGTACAGGAGTTTTTGTTTATAGTATTGAGGCCATTAAATGGCACGGACAATTCTCATAAAGATTATCTGGAGCATTTACATGAAAGTTTTTATGAAGAGTGTTTTGAGCCATTTCAAAATATTTCTCTTCAACGTGAAAAAAAGGCTGATGAAGAAATACAAGCACAAGCCACGCTAAAAGCGATTGAACAACACAAATTTTATAAGAGTTATCAGTATCTATTAGAACTTGGTTGGGCACGTTACTATGCAATGTGTTGTGATTATCCAAAGGCACTGGAACATTATCAGAAAGCTTTTGAACAGGGTAAATATCGTGCTGGATATTTTTTAGTTGACATTTTGAAAGAATTGCTCACGTTAGCTGCCTTTTTGGACAAAAATCGGGTTATTCAATCCCATTATCGCTGGGCTTGTCTGATGGATTTATTTTCAGGAGAGAGTAATGCGCCTGAACTATGGGAAATAAAACAATTCAAAATGGCTTTTTTTAGGCTGTTTCCTGTGCGTGGACTTTATCAGAGTGTGAGTCAAGATAAAAAAGATGAAATGACACGAAAGCAAAAGGATGTTTTTCATCGTGAAATGATTTTTTTTGAAAAAGGGCGGGAAAAGTGGGAAAAGGCATCTCCCGATTTACGAAACCCAAACCGTATGGTTAAAGATTTTAATCCAAAGCCATTTACTCAACTAATGATTTTTAGTAGCTTAGGGCAAACTGATAAAGTGAAGCGTCTGCTTAAAGCGGGTGCTGATCCTAATAAGCGAATCAAACTGGATAATGGCACAGCACTGATAATTGCTCTACAAAGTGGCAATACAAAAATCGCAACGTTACTTTTAGAACATCCAAAAATTGCTGAAAGCATTAACGCAAGAACTCGGAGAAAAAAAATTACCGCGTTGCAAGTGGCAATTGGAAAGGGTTATGTGGATATTGTCCGTCGTCTCATTGAAAAGGCTGTAGACATTGAACAAGGTGGTGAGATACAAGAGATGTCGCCACTTTACAAAGCTATCATGTTGTTTCATGTTGTAGAAGAAATACGCGCAACTAGTTTGCCACATCCAGTACGGCCAGAAAATATAAGCCCTGATTTTTTCAGAAGGGCATCAGAATTTGGTGACGTTTTTCAGAGTGGGAATGTCTTTAATCAAGATTTCCCTGATCGTAATGCCTTGATTACAGAAGCGTTGTTAAATGCTTCTCCAGAAGACTGTAAAATGTTCAAAAAAAACAGCGATTATCTCTTTGAACTTGGTGATAAAACTCCACTATTCACCAATACCGATTTTTCTAAGTTTATTCAAATTGTTGAGGTTCTGATTGAAGCGGGGGCGGATGTCAATAAGCGGCACAAAAATCTGCATGGTTTTACACCATTTTTACATAGTGCTGAAATAGGCGATATTGAAGTTTTTCGCCGTCTTTATGAAGCGGGTGGTCAAGATCATCTGACTGATTGCGTAGCCAATAATGTTAGCATCTTGATGATAGCTATTGGTTATGGCAAATTCGATATAGCCGCCTATATTTTGAAGCATGGTGATAAAAAACAACTTCGCCAAATAATCAAGAATCAAAATTCAAAAAGTGGCTATAGTGCCCTTCATGCCTTTATAAACATCTTCTGGCAATTCAAAAAAAACAAGTGCTATTCTGATGAAACGATGAATGATTGGAAACAAAATGTTTGGGGTAAATTATTGGATTTAGAACCCGATTTAACCCTCAAGGAAAAAGGCGGTTTAACCGCTGAAATGTTTGCAGATCGTCGAGCCATGCCATCGTTTGCTTTAGATTTACAAAAGCGGCGTAAGGGTGTTTAGCAAGATTCAGTGGTGATAGCATTTTAAGAATTTTGAGTACTTAAATTCGTTTATTTCCAAATTAGCTTCGCTGAACTTCGTTTCGTTGTACTCTTTTGGGGCATGATAGTTCCTTAGAAACGATAAACCTGACAGGTTTTTAAAACCTGTCAGGTTTCAAACTGAAATTACTTGTTGCAATACTTCTCAGCAAACGGTTTCAATCCAATATGAATAATATAGACGGTGACGGCAACCGTTAACACTTGCAAGCCAATCCCTGAAAAACCCATCACTGTCAATAACACTGCAAATCTTTCTAAAAGTGTCACTTTATCAACTTCACCAAATTGTTCATATTCCTTTCGCAAATCACTGTCGGCATCGCAGAGCATTTCTTTCGCCTTGTCTGCAAACTCTTGTAAAAAAGAGGGCGCTTCTTTTTGGGTGTTGTCTTCAATGGCTTGGCGTTGCTTGGGTGGAAAATCGTCATCGGGCTGCTGCGGCGCACTGAACAATTGAGTGTCACCTCGTTTGCTCACTTCGAGTGCATAGCCTTTGCCTAAGTCACGCAGTTGCTCATCAACTTGCGCTGAGAGGCTGGCGAGTTGTTCAGTCGTGAAAATGTCACTCATTATATAATTTCCTTTTGTCGTGGATTGTGATTATGATAACAGTTGTGATGAATTTAAAAACGGTAGGGAGTCACTTTAACCTTATCAATTTAAAATGCCTTCAGTATAATACTCGATGATCACGTTTTCCTATTTTGCTATATAACTACAAGGATTGTTTATAAGAAAGGATAGGTACTGGATATTTGATGAGTTCATCAGTCTCAACCTTATTCATTTATCAATGATCAGTAGCTCGAAAACAAATAAAAGCATTTCACGCAAAAGTTTTTGCGCGCAAAAACTGTATTTCACGCGCTTTGTTGCGCGCAACTTTAGCGTGAGCCGAAGGCCAGCGAAGCTAAATGTGAAATAATAAATTTGGAACGAAAATCGGGCCTTCAAGATTTATCAATATGACCTTTTTTTAGAAATGCGCCTTTTCGATCTACTGATGATACTCAATGACATGAAACTTGGCAAAATCTAATCCTTTCTTATATACAATCCTTGTAGTTATTGTTTGGCTTTAGAAAAAACGTGATCATCGAGTGTTATACTGTACATTCTCAATACACTTAACCATAGAATGGGTATTATGATTAAACATTTTGTTAAAAATTTCATTGCCGGTATGATTGCCATGTTGCCAATCGTCAGCACACTGATTAGTTTGTGGTTCATTGAAAGAAGCCTTTCATTATCTGGTATCGCAGATTTGGCGTTTTATTTTCCAGGATTGGGTATTATTCTAGCCGTTGTGACGCTCTATTTGGTTGGTTTAGTGGCCACTTCTTTTCTTGGCAAGTTTGTTTGGAGTCGTATTGATCTCATTTTTGAACGCATTCCGGCGATTGGGCAGATATACAAAGCCATTAAGGAGATATTGGGGTATGATACTGGCGATGAAGCTGTGTTTAAGGCGGTTGTGCTATATAAGGATGCGGCAAGTGATTCTGAAGAACTCGGTTTGGTGACTAAGGAGTATCAAGATGATGAGGGTTGCAGCAAGTCATTTGTTTATGTTCCAAATTCGCCTACACCGACAAGTGGTCGATTGGTGATTATAGACTCAGATAAATTGAAGGAGATTGATATGACTCCCAATGAAGCGCTGAAAATGATTTTAGCTGTGGGGAAAATGGATATGAAAATGACTGCCATTAATTTACCCAATTCAAGTATGGGAGGCAACAAAAACACGTTACCTACCCTAGAGGAAATGGTGGGCAACAAAAATACGTAGGAGCTCTACAGGGAATGGTGGGCAACAAAAACACGTTACCCACCCTACAGAAGACTCGAAATTCTCCTAAATGCCAATTGAAGGTATGAAGAAGGAATGAAAATCTTGGCACCCGCTTACCCACCCTACAAGAATACCGGCCGTTTGTTATCGCAATCCTAGCACGTCTTGCATATCAAATAGGCCTTTTTCTTTTTGCATAATCCACTGGGCTGCGCGTATTGCGCCGTTGGCAAATGTCATGCGACTTGAGGCTTTGTGGGTTATTTCGACACGTTCGCCGATATCGGCAAATAAGACAGTATGTTCACCGACAATGTCGCCGGCGCGAATGGTTTCAAAGCCGATAGTCTGACGATCACGTTCTCCCGTTTTGCCTTGTCGTCCATACACGGCACATTCTGATAAATCGCGCCCTAGTGTGTTGGCAACGATTTCTCCCATACGCAGGGCTGTGCCTGATGGCGCATCGACTTTATGGCGGTGATGGGCTTCAATCACTTCAATATCCACATTCTCACCAAGTACCTTTGCGGCTATTTCTAAGAGTTTGAAGGTGAGATTCACGCCTACGCTCATATTGGGCGCGAAGACAATGGCAATGTCTTGGGCCGCTTCGCTTATGATTTCACGTTGTTCGCCTGATAAGCCGGTGGTGCCGATTACGATACGTTTATGAGCGGCGCGACAAGCCGCTAAATGTTCAAGGGTGGCTTGAGGCGCGGTGAAATCAATCAGTACGTCGAAATCGTTGATAATCGTATCTAATTGATCGACTATTGAGACATCAAGCCGGCTCATGCCGGCTAATTCGCCAGCATCACTTCCAATCAGGCTACTATCAGGGCGTTCAAAAGCGGCCGTTAAATCGGTATTGGGTTCATTTATACAGGCTTCAATCAGTCTGCGCCCCATTCTGCCGGCCGCGCCGGCGATGGCGATATTGGTTTTCATAATAGGGATTCCTTAATAAGATTAAGATGAAAAGGTTTGAAATGGGAAGTATAAGCGTTTTTAGGCGCTTTTTTCAATGAAGGGTGGGGAGAGTACTGACCGATTTATTGCGCTTTAAAAGTGGCAGTTTCTAAATGAGGCCCAATATAACCTATCGTCATTCGATAACACGCTTGATTAATTAACCAGTAAAGGCGATAACCTTTTGGCTCATCATAGATAAACGAATTGTCTGTATGGAATAATAACTGTCGTCAAAAAAATGATGAAAGTCCCCATATCTGTTTGTTATCAATCCTTTTCTATTAATAAGCAATCCTTGTCATTATTATTTTAAACACTTGAAGATTGAGTACTATTATTCACTTGGAGGCCACCATCCTGCGCTAACCCATAAGCGTCGAGTGACAATAATTTCAGGGTTATTCATTTGAAGTGCTATCACAGTGACTCTACCACAGGGGGTTTTGCCTAAAATTTGAGTACCGTCAGCACTCCACGCAAAATGTTCATTCCATACTTGAAGGCGTGGATTAAAAAGTTTTACCCAATGACTGTTTTCTGATTCACGCGCCTTTATTTGAGTCCCTTTGAATTGATTGCAACTCATGCAAGCTAACCATAAGTTATCTTCTGTCGTTGAACCACCAAGGGCTTGAGGAATCATATGTTCTATTGTCATGGGCATTCCCATTAATTCTTCAGTTCGCAAACAATAACCACAACGATGCCTGGCTGATTGTGTCACACGCTTTCTCAATGCCACAGATATATATGCTGTACTCATGATCTTGCCGTTGTCAGTTGACGCAATTCAATTAAGGTTGGCAAACGTTGTCCTCGAAATCGTAGCAAAACAGCAGCCCGTGCTTTTTGCAACATGATTTTATTGATCATTGTTTGTAATAAATCTAACTGTTTTTGTTCGGTGTCTGTGAGTAACCCTGCTTGATTTTTTTGGAGTAAAGTCTCTAAGGCCTGTTGTTGTTCTTTAGGAACCGTTTTTAACAACAATTGCTTGAGTGCGGTATTATCTAATGTTTCCAACTGAGTTAATTCAGCAATCTGTTCATCAGACAAACCATCAAGGGGCGGTAGAGACGTTTGAAGTGCCTTCAAGAGAACTGATTCTATAGGTTGAGCCATCGCCTGTGCAATACGCTTTATCGGTTCATAAAAGCTATCCTGTAAATGAAGTGTTACTGTTTGACTCATGATGTGTACTCTCTCAGGTTGGTTAAAGCTGAACAACTGAATATATGAATGCATTGATTCTTATAATACCTTTTTGATTATAGCTTATCATTATGAGCCTCTTGCAAAAAGATTAAAAAATTTGACGAATGGTCTCCCAAAAATAGCTCTTGCAGGTGTTCTGGATTTTCCGGTAAGCCTCGTATAAAGGCATAAATTGCAAAAATAACGATATATGAAAAAAGTTCATAAACTGGGGATTTGGTTCGTCAAAATACCATTGCGAATTCAAGTTTTAACTGAGGAAAACATTTAAAATTATGAATATTCAGTTGGGTAATCACAGTCATTATTTTCTGATTTGCAAACTTTAGTTTGCGAGATGGGAGTGCAAACTTTAGTTTGTGAGATTGACGTACAAACTTAAGGGCAACCACAAGGGATTGCCCTTTGAAAAGAAATCATTATCTGAAATAGATATCACCTGATTTCCAAAATCAAAACTTCATTTCTTCAAAGAATTTTTTGACACCATTTAACCATGAACTTTGTTTCGGGCTATGCCGTTTACTTTCGTGCATACTTTTCTCAAATTCTTTGAGTAATTCTTTTTGGTGAGGGGTTAGGTTTATGGGGGTTTCGATGACGACACGACAATGTAAATCACCTGCTAATCCACCACGTACCGGTTTAACGCCTTTTCCACGAATACGAAATAGTTTACCTGTTTGGGTTTCTGGCGGAATTTTGAGCATCACACGACCATCAAGTGTGGGGGCTTCTAATTCTCCACCTAATGCAGCGGTGACAATACTGATCGGCACTTCACAGAATAAATGGTTATCTTCACGAGTAAATATAGAATGTGAACGGATATTGATTTGCACGTACAAATCACCCGCTGGTCCACCATTAGCCCCTGCTTCACCTTCGCCAGATAAGCGAATTCTATCACCTGTATCGACTCCAGGTGGAATTTTGACAGACAAGGTTTTATGTTCTTGGACGCGCCCACTGCCATGACAGGCTCGACAATGCTCTGGAATAATTTTGCCCGCGCCTCGACACGTTGGACAGGTTTGCTGTACTGAAAAAAAGCCTTGCGTAATGCGTACTTGACCTTGCCCACCACAACGCGAACAGGTTTTCGGAGTTGTCCCTGGCTTTGCGCCAGTCCCATTACAGGTTGAACAAACAACTTGTGTGGGAACACGGATTTTGACTTCTGTGCCGATAACGACTTCTTCTAGCGATAAACTTAAATCGTAGCGTAAATCGGAACCCCGAAAACCGCGCTGTCCTCCTCCGCTCCGAAAACCACCACCAAATACGCTTTCAAAAATGTCGCCTATATCACCAAAACCACCGAAGCCTCCTCCAAAACCAGCACCGCCGCCGCCGCCCATAGCGGCTTCAATTCCGGCATGGCCAAATTGATCATAAGCTGCCCGTTTTTGCGGTTCGGTTAACACTTCATAAGCTTCTTTGACTTCTTTAAACTGATCTTCCGCTTTTTTATCGTTTGGATTCCTGTCGGGATGATATTTCATCGCCAAACGGCGGTAAGCTTTCTTTAGTTCATCTTCTGAAGCTGTTTTTTGTACATTCAGTACTTGATAATAATCACGTTTTGACATAACTCTTCATCGTAGGGGCGAATCTGCGTGTTCGCCCTTTTTTGTAATCGTCGTAGGGGCGAATCGGTGTGTTCGCCCTCATTGAAATCGTCGTAGGGGCGAACCTGTGTGTTTGCCTTTTAAATAAAATCGTACTAGGCTACAGCGAAGTACTCACAGAGCGTCATTTTTTGTCTTTCACTTCTTCAAACTCGGCATCAACGACATCGGATTGATTGTCTTTAGGGTTGCCTTTTTCTTTCGCAGCGGCTTGTTGAGCGGCTTCGGTAAAGCCACTCATATCCGGCCCGGCTCCTTCTGCCCCACCGTAAGCTTGTTGGGCAATTTTGCCCGACAGTTCAACGAGTGTTTGAGTCTTGGCCTCAATAGCCTCTTTGTCATCACCTTTGAGCGTCTCTTTGAGATCATCTATGGCTGCTTCAATAGCCGTTTTGTCATTGCTATCGACTTTATCATCTAAGTCTTTCAATGACTTGGTGGTGGCATGAATCATATTGTCAGCCATGTTACGCGCTTCAATCAATTCATGGAATTTCTTATCTTCGTCTGCATGCGTTTCTGCATCTTGAACCATCTGATCGATTTCGGCATCGGATAAACCGCTAGAGGCTTTGATGGAGATGGATTGCTCTTTGCCAGTGGCTTTGTCTTTCGCTGACACATGCAAAATGCCGTTGGCATCAATGTCGAAAGTCACTTCGATTTGGGGTACGCCACGCGGTGAGGGTGGAATGTCCTTCAAATCAAATTTTTCTAGCGACTTATTAGCTGACGCGATGTCACGTTCACCTTGCAATACATGTACTGTTACTGCCGTTTGATGATCCTCAGCAGTCGAAAAAACTTGGGTGTGTTTCGTGGGAATGGTGGTATTTTTCTGGATGAGTTTCGTCATGACGCCACCCAGTGTTTCAATACCTAGAGACAAGGGTGTGACATCTAACAATAAGACATCTTTGACCTCACCACTCAATACACCACCTTGAATGGCGGCACCAATCGCGACTGCTTCATCTGGATTGACATCTTTACGCGGTTCTTTGCCAAACAGGTTTTTAACCGCTTCTTGTACTTTGGGCATACGGGTTTGCCCACCGACTAAAATCACCTCATTGATTTCTCTTGGAGTCAATTTGGCATCTTTCAGTGCCGTTTTGCAGGGTTCCAAGCTACGTTCAACCAGTTCTTCTACCAAGGATTCCAGTTTAGCACGGGTTAATTTGATATTCAGATGTTTCGGGCCACTGGCATCTGCTGTCACATAAGGCAAATTCACGTCAGTTTGCTGGCTAGATGACAGTTCAATCTTGGCTTTTTCTGCCGCTTCTTTCAAACGTTGCAAAGCTAACTGATCCGTTTTGAGATCAATGCCACTTTCCTTTTTGAACTCCTGCACCAAATAATCAATGATGCGTAAGTCGAAGTCTTCACCCCCTAAGAAGGTATCACCATTAGTCGATAAAACTTCAAATTGATGTTCGCCATCTACTTCAGCGATTTCAATGATGGAAATATCAAAAGTCCCCCCGCCTAAGTCATAGACGGCAATTTTGACATCACCGCGTTGTTTATCCATGCCATAAGCCAAGGCAGCTGCAGTTGGCTCGTTGATAATACGTTTGACTTCCAAGCCGGCAATACGGCCCGCATCTTTAGTCGCTTGGCGTTGCGAGTCATTGAAATAAGCGGGAACGGTAATGACCGCTTCTGTCACCTTTTCGCCTAAGTAATCTTCCGCCGTTTTTTTCATTTTCATCAGTACACGGGCGGAAATTTCAGGGGGGGCCATTTTTTTACCATTAACAGCTACCCAGGCATCACCGTTATCGGCTCCTACAATTTTGTAGGAAACCATGTTTACATCGCGTTGCACCACCTTGTCTTTAAACTTGCGTCCAATGAGACGCTTCACAGCAAATAAGGTGTTGGTTGGATTGGTGACCGCTTGACGTTTAGCGGATTGTCCCACTAACACTTCTTCATCTTTGGTATAAGCCACAATAGAAGGTGTGGTGCGTGTTCCCTCGCTATTTTCAATCACGCGGTTAGTTTTACCTTCCATGACTGCAACGCAAGAATTTGTGGTGCCTAAATCAATACCGATAATTCGACTCATCAGTTTATTCTCCTTTGTTTCATAAATTTTATGAGTAGGTCAAAATTTGACCATGACATATAGGGTTTTAGCCTTGATTTTCAATTTCACGCGCTTTGTTTCGCGAAACGAAACTTTAGGGTGAAATAGGTTTTTCTTTAACCTCATCGATCTGATTTTCAATGGCTTTGGCCACGATGACTCGTGCGGGTCGCAATAAGCGATCATTGAGTTGATAACCTTTTTGATGGACGTGTAACACGGTACCATCGGCTACATTGGGTATCGGTTGCATGGCCATCGCTTCGTGCCATTGTGGATCAAATTTTTGTTCAATGGGATTAATTTCATTGATGCCAAATTTGCCCATCGTATCGAACAGCATTTTGGAAGTTAAAACCATACCTTCGCGCACGGCATCAAGCTGGGTTTCAGGTTTATTAGCGGCCTCTAGGCCTAATTCCATGCTATCGTTGACGGCAAGCAATTCAGTTGCAAATTTTTCCAAGGCATATTTACGCGCATTGTCTAAATCGCGTGCCATACGTTTTTGCAAATTGTCACATTCTGCCTGCTTGCGTAGCAGATTGTCCCAATGAGTTTGTGCTTGTTGTGTCGCCTCTGTTAATTTACGGGTTAAGTCTTCAACAGAAGGTATCGCTTCTGACTCAATTTCAGGCGCGGCAACAGACTCGCTATTGGCGGGATCATTGGCCGATTCAGTCGTAGAGGACTCAACGGTTTGTGTCGATTCAACCGAAGTTGAATCACTTTGCACAGTTTCAGAAGCGGCCGTGTGTATTTCAGAAGGTGGTGTCACGTTTTCAGTTGATTCAGCAGACGATGTCTTTTTTTCAGAAACTTTAGAAACGGATTCCTCAGTTGTCATATCCACTCCTGCCAGTTATTAATATTAAATTTAGGGTTTTCCAGATTGACACCGATAAAAAAATTTTCTCATGAACGGTGTTAGAATGAATTCAAAATAGAAACTCAATCCGCCATCAAAACATGATGAACTGATATAAAAATTATGAACTTATGAACAGCGATTGGCCCCGTACATCTACAGATCAAATTCTTTCATAGGACGAATACAGAGGTTCGCCCCTACATTTATAGGGCTTGCGCGTAGGGCTGCCCCTTTAATGCGTGAAATGTGAAATTGACTTTTGCCTCGAACACAATTCACAATGATTGTTTGAGATCAAAGCGTTATTTCTATCTGAATTATTAAGGGTATTGTGTACGGATATGGGAAGGAGGGTGCGATTTTTATCGCACCGCTATGGCCAGGGGGAGTAATGGGGATAATTTAATGAGGGTTCAAGGCTGAACCTAATAATTTGGCCGCCAAATCAACAATTGGAATAACACGTTCATAAGGCATACGTGTTGGGCCAATGATACCTAATACACCTATTACTATACCTTTGACCATATAGGGAGAGGTAATGATACTACAATTACACAGCACATCATGGCCCGATTCTTCGCCAATAAAAATTTGCATACTTTGGGCCTTCAGTGCTGTGTCAAGTAAATGCAAAATATCACTTTTTTTATTAAATACCACAAATAAATCACGTAATTTCTCAATGTCAGAGAGTTCTGCAACCGCCATAAGATTCGTTTGCCCTGCCATCACAAAATCATGCCCTTCAGTGTGTTCAGCCTCAAAGGCTTTTTCGGCCATTTCTATGACGGTTTGCATCATTTTGTCCATATCTTGTCGTGTTTTTCGCAATTCGCTGAGTAATTCATCACGTACTGTTTTAATATCTTTACCGACAAAGGATTCATTCAAATAATTAGCGGCACTTTGCAACTCAGTAGGCGAGTAATGACGAGTCGTTTCTATAATGCGATTTTCAACATTTTGCTCGTTAAAAACCAATACCACTAAAACACGTTTTTCGGATAAGGATAAAAATTCGACGTGGCGTAGTGCTTTAGAATCGTGCTGAGGGCGCATCACTAGGCCCGCAAAATGAGTCACCTCTGATAACAGGTTAGATGTTTGTTCCAACAAACGCTTGTTATCTAATTCTTGGGCAAACTGGCAACGCAAATGTTGTTCTTCTTCACTCGTCAAGGGTTGAACTTGCAATAAGGTATCGACAAACAAGCGATAACCCCGTACCGTAGGAATACGACCAGCCGAAGTATGTGGTGAGCAAATCAATCCCATCTCTTCCAAATCGGCCATCACATTACGAATGGTAGCAGGGCTAAGATCAAGGTTAGTATCGCGTGACAAGGTACGTGAGCCAATCGGTTGTCCCTCACGGATGTAACGATTAACTAACACTTTCAATAAGTACTGAGCACGCTCACTCAAGTTAGAACGAGGCATCTGATACCACCAATTTGATATTTGTTAAAATGTACCACTAATAGCGGTAACCGTGCAAAAAAGGAGAATGGCTAATTCATAATTCATAATTTTTTATTTTAGATTTCTTTGCCCCAGTTTTTGCGCGCAAAAACTTTTTCACAGCGTCGTTTAGCGAAGCTAAACTTTAGCATGAAAGCATGGAACCCATTAATCAATTACTTATTATCTATTATCTAAACCTATTATATATATATGTTTAAAAATATAGGACTTATTGCTAAACGCGGCGACAGACAAGTTAAAGACTGTTTAGAGATTTTGGTTAACTTTCTGCGTCAACGTGATTTAAATATGGTTATTGAAGCCCCCAGTGCCAAGTTATTATCTCGCACGGATTGGAATATTGCCCCTAATACAGAGGCATTAGGACTCTGTTGTGATTTGATCATTGTGATTGGTGGCGATGGTACACTATTACAAGCAGCGCGTTTATTAGCTAAGCATGATGTTTGTCTATTGGGTATTAATTTAGGACGACTCGGTTTTTTGACTGATATCAGTCCGGTTGATCTTGAAAAAGACTTAGATGAGATTTTAAACGGTGCCTTTCTTGAAGAAGAGCGTTTTTTAATTTATGCTGAAGTGTATCGCGACAAACAGTGTTTCTCTTACTGTAACGCTTTGAATGATATAGTGATTCATCGTGGGAATCGATCACACATGCTTTCCTTTGAAACCGAGATCAATGGGCATTTTATCAATAGTCAACGTGCAGACGGTTTAATTGTGGCAACCCCCACAGGTTCGACAGCTTATGCACTTTCGGCAGGTGGGCCTTTAATACATCCCTCTTTGAATGCCTTAGTATTAGTCACCATTTGCCCCCATACCCTCAGCAGCCGTCCACTCGTGGTAGACGGCGACAGTTGCATCCAAATCACCCTCTCGGAAGCGCAAACAGGACAAGCACAACTCACAGGTGACGGTGTGTTATGTCATACACTGATATCAGGTGATACCGTTATTATTGAAAAACGCCAAACCATTCGCTTGATCCACCCCCAAAAACATGATCACTATGCCACATTACGCACTAAATTAGATTGGAGTAAAACGGTTTAACTTGAAAGATATTTGGAAACCAAGCTGTTTAATCACGATTTAATTATAGAGTTCAAATGTACTTAACTGCCTGATTTTCAAACCCAATTTATTTTCGCGAAGGCCTGATTGATTGAGATTGATAATGGGGAATGTGCCCAATTTAAAGACAATAATGTGGGTGATTAATGAGGTTTGATGGGCTATTGCGATTTTATTTTGAGCATAATTAATAATTTGTTTTATAGCCAACAGGGCGGAATGGGGGGCAAGATGGTGGGCAAGTTCGTTTCGACGCTGGGCGTCGAAACGAACTTACCCACCCTACATAAATCCTAATAGATTTGTTTTGTGAGTTGACTTAAATCCCATGCTAGTTTTAAATGACATACAAATGATACTCTGAAATCGAATATTAGCCACTTGTACCTCGATATTTTTCCACTATTCACTTACTATTTACAATGCGAATCATTTCAAGATCAGGTTTTTAGGTGTCAAAACCGATGCTTAGAAAAACGTGTTGCAAGTGATAATTTAAACTTATAACTGACTAATAAAAAACGTGTTGCATTATCTACAGATTGAAAACTTTGCTATTGTTGACCAGTTGAAGTTGCACTTTGACAACGGACTTACCATTATAAGTGGTGAAACCGGAGCGGGTAAATCTATTTTAATTGATGCTTTAAGTTTGGTACTCGGTGAGAGGGCCGATAGCACGGTGGTGCGACAAGGCTGTGAAACCGCTCATGTTCATGCCGTATTCTCTTTGCCTTCTACCGCTATGATGTGGTTGCAAGAACAAAATTTGAATGAGGGTGAGGACTGTTTGGTGCGTCGCGTGATTAATTACAATGGGCGCTCGCGGGGGTATATCAATGATCGGCCCGTTTCGATGCAAACTTTACGTCAATTAGGCGAACATTTGGTCGATATTCATAGCCAACATGCTCATCAATCTTTGCTTAAAAACGATCTACAACGTCAGTTACTTGATAACATGGCCTCTGATCCCAGTCTTTTAGAAAAAGTGAGGCAAACTTATCAACAGTGGAAAACGCTTAAGGAGGCTTTGGATAATTTAGGGGGGGAAGATCGTGAAGCGAAAATCGCTTTTTTGCGTTATCAGGTAGAAGAATTGGAACCCTTTGAATTGACTACAGAGGCCCTTTCTCTTATGGAAAATGAACATCGCCGTCTTGCGAATGCTCAAAAACTATTAGAAAACAGTCAATTAGCATTAGGGATACTGGATAACGATGAAACCGGATCAACGATCTCTTGCCTGAGCCAAGCTAATTTGATGTTGGAAGAGGCACAACAACATGATCCTCAACTTAATAGCATAACAACCTTATTAGACAATGCCATTATTCAAACGCAGGAAGCTGTAGGAGAATTACGTCATTACCTACATCATTTGGATATCGACACCGCACGATTACAAGAAGTTCAACAAAATATAACAACCCTTCAGGATTTAGCACGTAAACACAGAATTCGTTTTGCCGACTTACCGGCACATTATGAAAAACTTTCTCAAGAATTAAATGAATTAGAAAATTATGAAGAAAATGCGAGCCACTTGGAAGCTGAACTCGCAGAAGCTTTACCAGCCTATCAGCTTGCGGCTGAAGCCTTGCATGAACAGCGCGTTCAAACGGCGAAATACTTAGCTGAACAAATCACCAATCAAATGCATAAACTGGGTATGCCAGGGGGACAATTAGACATTGCAGTCAGTGCTGATGAAGAAGCGCCTCCGGCGGCTACGGGCAGCGATTTCATTGAATTTTTAGTCACCGCTAACCCAGGCCATCCGCTTAAACCACTGAATAAAGTGGCCTCAGGCGGCGAATTATCCAGGATTAGTTTAGCCATACAAGTCGTTACGGCACAACGTAGCGGGGTACCCGTTTTAGTCTTTGACGAAGTCGATGTCGGCATTGGAGGCGGCGTTGCCGAAATTGTCGGACAGTTATTAAATCATTTATCCCAACAACATCAAGTACTCTGTATTACTCACTTACCTCAAGTGGCTTGTCAAGGTCATCATCAGTTACAAGTCAGTAAAATGTTTCAGCAAGACAGTACGCATACTTATATTAAAGCTTTAAATAATCAACAGCGCCTTGAAGAAATTGCGCGTATGCTAGGCGGTGTGGAAATCACTTCGCAAACCCTCGCTCATGCCCAAGAAATGTTACAACGTAGCCATCAATCAAGAACGCTAACGATAGAGGAAAATCCATCAGATTGAGTTCTTTTTTAGCGTCTTTTGCGGACTGAAGCGTCTTTTGCGTGAAAACCTGTTTTTAGTAATGGCTAAAAAAATAAGATCATTTATGAACTTCTGAACTTTATTTTGAACAAAACTTAAAAATGAACATTTAGCGTAGCGCACCGAAGGTTCACGCCAGTTTTGGGTTTTACTGATGTTAACATCTCTAACAATCGTTATCTCTTTTTTTAGTATAAAATAACCTCGTTTTATCTTTAAAAAAGAGATAATATGAGTATGATGAAAACAATAATCGCTCAACTGATTGATGACTTCCATGAACGGAAACGCCCTGCATTGCTTGCTAGGCATAAAAAATTGATGCTGATACCGGGTAAAGCTAATGTGGTTATTGGTATGAGGCGCACTGGCAAAACTTTTTTCTGCTATCAAAAAATGCAGGAACTGCTTGCTTCGGGCATTTCAATAACACACATGCTTTACCTCAATTTTGAAGATGATCGCTTGCTTGGGTTTACGATTCACGATTTTCAAAGCATCCTTGATGTTTATTATGATCAATATCCTGAGCATCGTGATACCCAGTGTCATTTTTTCTTTGACGAAATTCAAAGTATTGCACAATGGGAATTATTTATCCGACGTTTGTTGGATACTGAAAATGTACAAGTTTATCTGACAGGCTCCTCATCAAAATTGCTCAGTACGGAAATAGCGACTCAATTAAGGGGCCGTTCCCTGACAACAGAAATATTTCCCTTTAGTTTTCCTGAGTTTCTAAAATATCACGGGCTTTTTGACACACCGCCTACCATAATGGGTGCGAAGACGATTTCAGTGTTACGCAAGGCGATACGGGATTATCTTGAGATTGGCGGTTTTCCAGAAGTCCAAACCTTAGAACCGGCTATACGGATTGAAATCTTGCAGGGCTATATTGATTCTGTTTTACTGAAAGATGTGATAGAACGTCATAAGGTGAACAATATCACGGCGATTAAATATATTGTTCGCCACCTGATGATATCACCTGGCGGCAGATTCAGTGTCAATAAGTTTTATAATAGCCTAAAAACGATGGCCGTTAAGTGTACCAAGAACAGTTTGTATGAATATCTTGATCATTTAACCGACGCTTATTTATTTTACAGAGTTCCAATCCATAGCCGCTCAGAAAAATCACGGATGCTAAATCCTGCCAAAATCTATACCATAGATACTGGCTTGTTAAATGCCATGCGCTTTCGCAATTCATCGGATTATGGTGCATTACTGGAAAACTTGGTTTTCATGCAACTGCGTCGTCAGGGTTATATGATTGAATATGTTAGCACTAAGGCAGGTTATGAAACGGACTTTTTTGCCCGACACCCGATTAAAAATGAGATCAAACTGGTTCAAGTTTGCTGGGATATCTCAGATGAAAAAACCTTTCAGCGGGAATTACGAGGTTTGCAAAGCGCCATGAAAGCATTATCCATAACTTCAGGCACCATCGTGACGTATGATGATGAAGCAAGCCTTGATAACAACATTGCCGTCATGCCTATCTGGAAATGGTTGTTGTTGCTAAGTACAGAATAAAAAAGGCTTTCGCTCTATTTTTAGATAACCGATTGTTTTTACGGCGTTATTGGAAAATTTAACACCCCAGGCATAATCCACCACCCAAACTTATACCAATTGAGATAAAAATGTTCGCGCTGGTACTTTAATGGGAGTCGTCTTTTGAAAACAGTCTGCTTTTATAAAGTCAGCTTCCATCGTGACTTGAAAGGCGTATTTTGCCCCCGTTTTTGCTTGAAACCAGGCTAAATGGGGATTCAATGCGGCTTTCATAGCACTTTTAACTTCTACCAATAGCCAAGGTTTGTGATCTTGAGTCACTAAAAAATCGACTTTTTTTTGATCTTTGGTTCGCAAATAATATAAATCAAACTCACCCAATCCAATGTCTGTCCAAGCATGAACGGCTTTGAGTAGGTGCGATGCGACAAAATTTTCAGCTTTTGCACCATTATCAGAAATGCTTGACCAATCCCATAAATACGTTTTCGGTTCCTTTCGTAAGGCAGTGGTGATATTTTGATACCAAGGGCGAATGCGATAACAATAATAAAACCCCTCTAACACATCTAACCAACGACGCACCGTATCGACTGATACGCGCAGTTGTTTAGCCAGCGTGCTGTATTTTGTCACTTGCCCCGCTTGTTTTTCCAGTAATACTACCAACATTTCTAATTGGGCAATTTCTTGCACTCTAGCCACATCACAAATTTCTTCTCGAACCAATTGCTGTTGCCGTAATCGTCTCCAACGATGATAAAAACGAGGATTGGCCTTCAAAAAAGGGTTCTGGAAAACCACCGTATTGATATAAATGGGTATATGACGCTAAAGCTCGCGGCGCTTGAATCAGTTTATCGGTATGCCAATCCGCATTAATCAACTCTGCAACACTGAAAGGATGGAGCCGATAATTGAAATATCGCCCCATTAAACTATCACCGCCTTTTTTGAAAACATCCAACCGTGCGCTACCGGTGATTAAAATAGCCAGTTGCCCTTCAAATCTATCAAATAAGCCTTTTAAAAATAATTTCCAGTGGGCATATTTATGAATTTCATCTAAAATCAATAATGGCGTATGCGCCGATAATTGGTTTAAGCCCAACATATCAACCAAGGTTTTGGTTTCACCTAATAAAATCTGACGATGCTCAATATCATCCCAGTTTAAATAGTTATCCCTAACCGTTTTGTTGGTAACATTTAATGAAAGTACCATTCCTTGTAGGGTGGGTAGCGTCTTTTTGCTGCCCACCATCACCCAATTACTTACGTTTCATCACTCTTATGATTCAATCTGTTTTCTCTCAATTTTTCGACTAACTTTTTACTATCCAACTTTTCGAAAGTAATTAAAACTTCTTTATTATCCAATTTCTTTCCTTTTTCCATTAAAATCATATAAAAATTGAACAGTTGAACACTCATTGGCCCCAGTTGACATTTTAAAATTGAACAATTGAACACTCATTTCACCCATATTGACCTCTAAAACTGAACAACGGGACATTAAAAAATATTTAACAAAATCAACTACTTATTTTTATTCTTCTTTCTTACATAACAGACAGTGGGCTGGAAATGTTGGCTAAGCTGTTTAGCTAAAGTGGTTTTACCCACTTGTCTCGCTCCAGATACAAAAGCCATTTGTCGATGCTCGACTAATTCAGTGGCTAAAATAGTGTGATAATACCTATCCATTTTTTTATCCATCGTAAAACCGTTATGACTATTTTACGATAGACAAGAAATTATTCAAGATCAATTTGTGGTTTTTACCCCGTCTGATTTTGATATAAACTCGCGTCTGTAGAGACGCGATGCTTCGCGTCTCAGGTTCGTTCGCGTCTCAGGTTTGTTTCGACGTGAGGCTGAGACGCGAGGCATCGCGTCTCTACATCGCATTATAGAAAACTGATAGGTAGTAAGGTTTTTTAACAAAAGGTATTGCATTCGCCAATCAATGAGTAGATAATGCCTTTTTTTCACCCACCCTGTCAGGTTGGTTTTTCAACGCTGGCCCCCAAACCACGTTGCAAAGCGTGTATTTAATTTTCCCAAATCGAACCCAAGTTTTTTGGAAAAACGCTGGTATATAGTGCTCCTAAATGATTTGTGAAGAAAATGGGTTTGAAAGTGTTTAAAGTCGTGGGGGCAAATTTACAAATCATTTAGGATGCCTATATAATTAATAACTAATATATTAATTAATCAATCCTTTTTTGGGAACACCCTCATTAGGTTGGTTTGGATTGTTATAAAGGAAATTTTTGATTATGAATAAAGTACGAAAACGGATAGCGACGAGTTTACTCGTCAGTTCAATGAGCCTAGCCCTGTCTTTGTCAGCGGCTACTACCACCGCTTCATCACAGCCGAACCAAGCAGAGGCGACGACTACACCGTTTGTGTCTCCCGTCTTTTCTGCTTTGAGTCGGCCTGACGATGCACAGTTCATCAAAGTGGGATACGAGTCATCGGCCCAAGACAGTCTCCGTGTCACCTTTCAACATCATCTTGCTCGAAATGGCTACAGCGTGATTTTTCCCAAAGAGATGTTAGTCATCTCACCCGAAAAAATCGTCACCAATCCGCTGTTCTATTTTAAGCGCCTTAATAAATGGTCTCAGTTGAAAATGCTGAGAAAACCGGTGCAAGCCAGCACTGTCATTGAGTTGTTGTTGCCGAGGCAGGCGGCTGAAGAATTCGGGAAATTGCCGGTGCTGTTTGTGGAAACTGACATAGACATGGAGGGCATTGGCAAAAGCGATTTGGTCTGGTTTCCCTATCAACATGAAATCGCTGATCGTAATGATAATGTCATTATTGATAGTAAGGGCTTAAAGGGTCAATTCACCTTCAGCGACAAACAGGAGTCTCTGACTACCCAATTAAGCTTATTGGGATTCACCGTGACAGAAACGACCGGGAAAGGTGCCTTTTCCTTGGGAGAAACCACCCTCAGTGGCACATTCGATGGCGATTTGATGCCCACCCAAATGAGTTTGAGAGTGCCTACTTTCAAATTCTCTGATCACGAAGATGAAAACATAGAAGTTAATTTGCAAGACTTCGCGTTCAACGTAGACTTCATAAAAACCAGCAATGGCCTTAAACTGGTTGAAGTGGATGCTCAAATGGGGCATTTTGATTTCCGTGATTTCCGTGAGAACGACAAAAAATTTGGCCTAGATAATCTGACGCTGAGAAATGACTTCGATGAGCAAGGCGATGTTATCAACAACACCGTGCAAGCGCAAATCGGCAAATTGCGCCTACCAAAGGCCTTGACATTGGGCGAAGAGTTTGAACTGAGCTATGCCGGCCAACTCAATCTTCGCCGTTTAGACGCAGCTGCCTTGTTGGCGTTGCAGACAACGGCTCATAAGTTGTCTCAGCAAGATAATTCAAGGTTAGAGGAGGAGATAAAAGAGAAATTCAGGGAAGTACTCCCTCAAATGTTGGCAAAATCTCCAGAAATCGCGCTGACTGAAACGGTGGAAACGTCAAAAGGGAATGTGCAAGGTAGCGTGAGTGTTAGTATTGACGGGACAAAAGTGACCTCGTTGGAAAACCCACTCGCTTTAATCCCTGCCTTGCATGTACGGGCCTCAATCAGCATCGACAAAACCTTGTTAGAATACGCATTGACGATCCTAGAAAATGAATCGCCAAGTGAAGCCAGAGATATCAGGGAACAAATCCCAATGTTTGTCGAAATGAAATTTCTGGTTGAGACGGCAGAGAGTTACGAATTTACCGCTGAGTTTCAAAATGGTCAGTTGACTGTCAATGGGGAAAGAGTCGATGTTTCCTCATTTTTGAGCGATTTCCTCTCGCAGATGGCAAGGCAGGTTGAAGAACCGGCAGAAAGTCTGTGGGAGGAAGGCATGGCAGAAGATTCGGCAGAAAGACCTCATGAAGAAGCGCGGCGCCCAGAACAAAGGGCTTATAGGCGTGCGGCACCCGTCAATGACAATTTTGCAGATGCCTTGGAATTGATAGGCACCTCAAGCAGTACGGGTTCAAATGTCGGTGCGACGGGAGAATCAGGAGATCCCACAGATGGGAATTCTGTGTGGTGGAAATGGACCGCCCCCTCCAATATCGAAGTCACGGTGGACACTTGTCGGAGTAATTTTGACACCATGCTCTCCGTTTTTACCGGCCCTGCGGTTGATAACTTAACGCAGGTTGCCAGTGATGATGATTCTTGTGATAGTCAAAGTCGCGTGACTTTCACTGCAAGCTTTGAAACAACCTATTATATCGCGGTTACTGGATACCATGATCGGACAGGGGCTGTTGTCATTAACCTCGTTGAGGAGGGGAACCGTGCTGGTAGTGCTGAGACTGCTGACAGCGGTGCTGCTGCCACTCCTGCCACACCACTAACTGACGAAGCACCACAAACACCAACTGACGAACCATCTGACGAACCATCCCAGCAGACGATGGAGAGCGATGAGAGTAGTGCCACACCTGACAACGGTGCTGTTGCCACACCTGCCACATCACCAATTGACGAAACAGCAGAAATGCCACTATCTGGCGAACTATCTGAGGCAATGCCTGTTGAAGAATCGGCAGAAGAATCGGCTGAGTCGAGCATTGAACCGGCCGAAACGTCTGATGGGGGGGAGCGCACGGCAGAAGAATCGGCCGAAACACATCCTGAAGCGCGGCGCATGAAACCGGCCGAAACGCCTCCTGTTGGTGAATGTTCCTCGGCATGCAAAGCCAATTTTGAGGAATGTCTTGAAATAAGCTATCAGGAAGAAGGCAGAAAAGACGAAGTACTATGTCGGCAAATTTTGGATAACGGGGATTTTCCTAGTTGTGTACCTGGTTGTACTATCCCTGTT
>Ga0233403_10000134_pt1 | contig 31774 bp, 10 predicted proteins | sample Na_oxic_1_MG_FD_179866 | JGI IMG/M metagenome (GOLD analysis project Ga0233403, IMG submission 179866) | Seawater microbial communities from Saanich Inlet, British Columbia, Canada - Na_oxic_1_MG | ecosystem: Environmental > Aquatic > Marine > Inlet | place: Canada: British Columbia | collected...
CAACGGGATTTAAAGAATCAATGAAAATTTTATTTGATAAACATCTTGGGCAATGGAACTATGTTGCTGTTCCTCAAAAGGCTACTTTATGAAGTTGTCTAAGTTATTTTATGCATGTTCCTTAGCTCAAAATGTCATAATTGCATTTATGAAAAAAGAAACCAATTTATCACACCCAAAGAGAATCGTGATTCAATCTCATGAAATGGTCGATATTGTGGAGAAGCAAATAATTGAAAACCTATCCCTATCCCTGGAGTTGGATATCAGAGAGATTACACCTGATACGCCTTTTATGGAAATAGGTGTGGATTCTATTATCGGTGTTAAAATGATTAGAGAGATTAATGAAAGGTTGGCTATTACTTTAAGTACATCAGCTATTTTCAATTATACAACCGTTAAAGAATTAACAGACCATATTTTTAAAGAATATGGTGACACGATTATTCCGACGCTTCAAATTGAACGTGATCATACTTTGAAAGAAGATGGTGATAGGATTGAAGAAAAGAAAGAACATACAGCAGGCTCCTCTCATACTTTGAAAGAATATAGGATTGAAGAAAAGGAAGAACATACCGGCTCCTCTTTGAATTCTACGGATATTGCTGTCATTGGTATTGGAGGATGTTTTGCCGGTGCCCGCAATGTACATGAGTTTTGGAACAATCTTGCTGAAGGAAAGGATTCAATTACAGAATCACCTGAGACACGCAGATCTATGAATAACCGGAAATGTTATTTAGGCGGATTTTTGGAAGATATTGAGTACTTCGATCCATTGTTTTTCAATTTTTCAGGAATAGAAGCTGAACTTTCCGATCCACAGCAACGACTCTTCTTACAGGAATGCTGGAATGCACTAGAAGATGCCGGCTACGCAACAGATTCAATTTCCGGTAAACAGTGTGGCGTTTTTGTGGGTGTCAGCAGTGGCGATTACCTTCAAATGATGCGTGAGGAAGGAATTCCTTTGGAAGCCCAGAGCCTATGGGGAAATACAACTGCAGTTATTGCAAGTAGAATATCTTACTTCTTAAACTTGAGAGGTCCCAGTTTGGTTATTGATACTGCCTGCTCTTCGTCCCTAGTGGCAGTACATACTGCCTGCAAGAGTATCAACCTGGGAGAATGTGACATGGCGATTGCTGGAGGTGTCTTTCTCAATAATACCCCCCTGTTTTTTCAAATGACAAGTAATGCAGGGGTATTATCACCCGATGGTAAGTGTCGGGCTTTCGATGATGATGCCAATGGTTTTGTTCCAGGCGAATGTGTAGGGGCTGTTATACTTAAATCTCTCAGACTTGCCCTTCAAGACAGGGATCACGTCTATGGTGTTATCAAAGGAAGTGCCGTTAACCAGGATGGGAAAACAAACGGCATATCAGCACCAAGTGTTTCAGCTCAAACTGAGTTAGAAAGCACACTTTATGAGCAAACCAATATCAATCCAGAGACAATAACATATATAGAAGCCCATGGAACCGGGACAAAATTGGGAGATCCCATTGAAATTGAAGCATTGACGAAGGCTTTTTCCAAATACTCGAAAGAAAAACAATTTTGTGCCATTGGTTCTGTCAAGACGAATATAGGCCACACAGCAAATGCAGCGGGTATAGCGTCATTAATCAAGGTGCTTCTTTCTTTGAAACATCGTAAAATCCCTGCATCTCTTAACTTTATCAAAGAAAACCAGCATATTCGCTTTAGAGAAACCCCATTTTTTGTTAACACCACACTTCTGGACTGGAAATCTCTATCTCCTGGTCCATTGCGTAGTGCAATCAACTCATTTGGCCTGAGTGGTACTAATTGTCATCTTATTGTTGAACAAGCACCCAACGAAAATCTTATACACAGGGAAAAGCAAAGCTGTTATCTTCTCCCATTTTCTGCCATGACTAACTTTGCTTTATTACAAAAGCTGAAAGATTTTGAAGTATGGCTCCAAACTGATGGGATGGAGGCTGAAATAGGGAATATAAGTTATACCCTTCAAGTTGGAAGACACCATTTTCCGATTCGAGCAACTTTTATTGTTCGTAATAAACATGAACTCCAGGAAAAAATCAGAAACTATTTGCGTAATAATCAAAAAAGCGAGACTCTATCATCCTCGTCTGATGATTATATGGAAAAGATAGCTACTTTAGCGGAACTTTATGTGAAGGGAGATAAAATCGACTGGCAGGCATTAAATGCATCCCATTATTATAAGAAAATCTCTCTGCCCACCTATCCTTTTGAGAAAATAGATTGCTGGCCTGGAAATAAAGGTAATTTATATTACCGGTTATCCTGGCAACCAACTCAAATCTTATCAAGGAACCATCAATACCCGTTGAAAACTATATTGCTTTTTACTTCTTTACCGGATTTTCCGCTCAATAAAATAGATGATCGTTTAAACATTATCCTAGTTTGTCCTGGTACAGTTTATCGCTCTATTAATGATCATACTTTCCAGATAAACCCATTACAAAAAAATGACTATTATCGTTTATATCAAGAACTAAAAGAAAAGGGACAACTGCCGACACAGATAATTCATTGGCTTATAGAAGATTTACCTGATTATACAACAACTGATCTAAGCTTGATTCAAAATAGCGTTGAAATGAAAATTCTGACGGTTTTTTATCTTGTTCAAATGCTGTTAAAAGAAACCAAAAACATGGGGTTTCTCTATTTCCACCACACAGTCGGTAGCTTTGCTCGTCCTGAAAACTCGGGGATTGATGGCTTTTTACGTTCAATTAAGCGCGAGATACCAGGATTCATATTTCGCACCATTGGTATTGATACTATTGAGATTCGTTATATGGTGGATGAATTATTCAATATGGACACTTTATGCCATGAAATCAGGTATATAAATGGTGAAAGATGTGTCAAAAAACTTGTTGAATTTAATACAGAAGAAAAGCCTTTAGTCTATAGAGAAGGCGGTGTATATTTGATAACCGGAGGCAATGGAAGTCTGGGGCTGATATTTGCAAAATATCTGGCACAGAAGGCTCATGTAAAATTAGCCCTCCTGGGCCGTTCAGCATTGGATGATCATTCCAGCCAGAAAATTCAAGCCCTTGAAAGGCAGGGAGCAGAAATCCTCTATCAAACTTGTGATGTTTCAAACCATCAGGAATTGACAAAGGTTCTGGATAAGATACGCAGTCATTTCGGTCCGATTAATGGGATAATTCATTCAGCAGGCGTGATTCGTGACGCATCTATTTTTAACAAAACAGCAGACCAAATAAGGGAAGTCATTGCATCCAAAATATATGGCACCATTGTGCTTGATATTTGTACAAAAGATGACAACCTTGATTTTTTTGTAATGTTTTCCTCTATTGCTTCAGTTATGGGCAGTGCAGGACAGAGTGATTATGCTTATGCCAATGGTTTTATGGACGAATTCGTGGAACATCGAGAAAAACGAAGTGGTAAAACCATTGCCATCAATTGGCCCTTGTGGGAAGCAAGTGGAATGAAAATAGATAACAGGGTTATGGCACAAATCAATGAAGAGTCTGGCTTGCTACCCATGCCGCTCCTGAATGGGTTGAAAGGGTTTGAAACAGCCTTTTGTACAGACGGCAGATGTCTAATACTTTATGGTGAAAAAGATAAACTCAGGAAATTTGTAACAGATGCTTTTAATGGCAAATCAGAATCCATGCTTAATCCTGAGAGCTTTGTAACAGATGCTTTTAATGGCAAATCAGAATCCATGCTTAATCCTGAGAGCAAAGAATTATTCTCCAAAACTGAAGAATTTCTTAAAAGTCTAATCGCTGAAATTGTCCGGTTTCCCGTAGAAAAGATCCAGGTGAAAACGAGTTTTTCTGATTATGGTATCGATTCGATCATGATTCTAAATTTCAATAGCAAATTGGAAAACACAATAGGAACTTTGCCTAAGACATTGCTTTTTGAATATGAAAATATTCGGGAATTAACGAATTATTTCATAAACAACCATACATCTGCGTTAATAAACATGCTGACATATGACTCCAAAACAGAAGATGACTCCAAAACAGAAACAGACAGTCCGGATCATTATATAAAAGAACATTCATTCCCCAGGACTGATATACACAAAGAATCAGGGGGGGTAGATATCGCAGTCATTGGAATAGGCGGCATGTATCCAGATGCACGGAATCCAGAAGAATTGTGGCAGAACCTGCTGTTCAAGAAAAATGCTATTAGAGAAATACCGTCAGAGCGTTGGGACTTTCGGGAAGCGGCTTTAGGTCCAATCTATTGTAAATATGGAGGATTTATTGAAGATGTGGACAAATTCGATCCACTCTTTTTCAAGATTACACCTGTTGAAGCGGCTACGATTATTCCAGAGGAAAGGCTTATGATGCAAGTCGCCTACAGTGCAATTGAGGATGCCGGTTATACAAAAGATTCACTGAAAAATCGAAAAGTGGGCGTTTTTCTGGGAATGACTACAAATACATATTCCCTTCTTAGTTTGGAAAACTGGTATGAAAATGAAACACCTATTGATTCTTCATCTTATAACCTTTCCAACAGAATATCCTATTTTATGAATTTCACAGGACCCAGTATCGTTGTCGATACCGCCTGTTCTTCATCACTGGTATCTGTACATATGGCAGTAAATAATATTAAAAGTGGTGAATGTCAAGTAGCCCTGGCCGGTGGCGTAAATCTTTATCTTCATCCCTCAAAATATTTAAAAATGTGCAAAGGAAAATTGCTGGCTCGGGGTCAATTCAATGGTGTCTTCGATGCGACGGGCAATGGATTCATTCCTGGCGAAGGTGTGGGAGCCTTGCTTTTGAAACCACTGGCAAATGCCTTGAAAGACGGAGATAATATTTATGGGGTTATTAAAGCCTCCCAATTCTCTCATAAAGGACGAAGTAATGGGTACTTTATCCCATCCCCTCAATCACGAGCAAACCTGTTAAGAGAGTTATTTGAAAAATCTGGACTTTCTCCCCGAGAAATCACCTATATTGAAGCCCAGGGGATTGGCTCAGAGACAATTGATGCCGTGGAGTGGAAAGGAATGACAGATGCTTTCAGTACCTATACAACAGATACTGGATTTTGTGGCATTGGTTCACTTGAAGGCAATATTGGACATCTTGAAGCGGCATCAGGAGTCGCACAAGTCACAAAAGTTCTTTTCCAAATGAAATATGGCAAATTGGTGCCAACCCATTATGCTCAGAACTTAAACCCGGGTATTATCACTGAGGATACACCTTTTTATCTTCAGAATACAGAAATGCAATGGGAAGCTAATCCACGTCGGGCAGTGATAAACTCTTTTGGAGCAGGTGGGGCTGATGTCAGTCTCATTGTAGAAGAGGCACCTGAGATAACCATTAAATCAAAGGGGGATAATAAATCAGAAGAATTCCTTATTCCGATTTCAGCCATGACAGAAGAACAGCTAACAGAAATCGCCCTTCAACTAAAAAACTGGGTTGAATCTTCTATTAAAAGGCAAGACAAAGGGGTTACCCTTAAGGATATCAGTTTTACACTCCACGAAGGTAGGGATACTTTTCAAGAGAGGTTGGTAATCAGGGTTGACACCAAAGAAGGGTTACTGGTTAATCTTAATAAATTTTTAGCCGGTGGGAATAATAATGACACTATTTATCGAGGCAGTGTGTGTGAAGAAGAAGAGGCCCCTTCTTTGTTAACCGTTCCGTCTAACCTGGTTGCAGCTGCAGAATCTTGGGTTCAGGGTGCCAGGTTTGATTGGGCGAAAGTTCACGGAACTAGCCAGGGAAAACGAATTTCACTACCCACCTATCCTTTTGAAAGGCGTCGATGTTGGCGTAATGATTCTGTTGGAATGACCAGAAATAAGACAAGAGACAAGACAGGAGATATTGTAGAGGCTTATTATGACAAAATGACAACTTCTTTAGAAGGGAAGATTGGACTTAATCAGGTTTACCTAGTCTTTGCCCCTTTTCCTGAACCCAGAGAGAATTTCTCATGGCTTTTGATGTTCTTTGAACCATTTAAACATGAGGAAGATTTCAAATTTATGATAGAAAAACAAAAGGAATTAAAATCAGTACTTTATAGACATGTGGATTTTAGTCAGGTCAAACGGGTCATGGATATCGGATGCGGTTATAGTGCTGACATCATAGATTTAGCGATGAAATACACCCATATAAAAGCCGATGGTTATACGATATCTCAGAAGCAAGCAGATTTTGGACTAAGGCAAATACAGAAATCTGCTCTGGAAAACCGTGTACGCGTTTATGCCCGGGATACCACACAAGAACCTTTTCCCAAAACATACGATCTGTTTATCGGTTTTGAAGTGTTAGTACATATTGAGAATAAAAAAGGAGTTTTTGAAAACATAACAAGTCATCTTAAAGAGGAAGGTTATATTGTTCTGGCTGATTGTATTGCCAATACCGTGACGGAAGTGGATGCCTCTCACATTGGGCAATATACGATTACTGAGGATCAATACGCGCAATTATTGGCTGAGAATAGTTTACAAATTGTTGATTGTGTTGATGCAAGCCTTGAAATCAGCAATTTTCTGGATGACCCTAATTTCGAGACAAATCTTGCCTACATAAATTCAATGGATCCGGGCATGGTGGATGCCGAAAAAGAACATCGAGGGTGGCATAATTTCGGAAGGGCTTTAAGAACAAACATTATCCGCTATGTACTTCTTACCATCAAGAAAGCCAATGAGGAAGATGACAAGGATTCACTGACGGAAAAAAACCAGCGACAATTTAAAAATTCTTTATCCTACATAGGTGCCGTTAAGAACTTGAAACCTAAAACCAACCAGGAAAAAACTTTTATACGGAATTCAAATGCAGTAACAGACACGATTGAGAAAAAAGTTCAGCTTATTGTTTCAAAGGTGTCAGGAATAGAGAGCCAACGGTTGAAATCTAGGGCAAATTTTATAGATTATGGAATCGATTCCCTCCAGGGACTTACTCTGATCGAGACCCTGAACAAGGAATTTGGTTTGCAACTGGCCCTAACGATCTTTTTTGATTACCCGAGTATTCAGGCTTTAAGTGAGTATCTGTCTAAGAATTTTGCTAATCATTTTAATCAGGCAATCGAGACTCAAATAAGTGATACGCCAGTGACACAAGAACCAAAATATAAGCCGACTTTTAATACACCAATCAAGCGTGATCAGGTATCTCAACAAAACCAAGATATTGCCGTGATTGGAATGTCAGGCCGATTTCCAGGTGCTCGGAACTGTAATGAATTATGGGAGAATCTGAAAAATGGTGTGAGTTCTATAAGTGAAGTACCGCCACAGCGTCAATGGGTAGCTGAGAACGATCAAAAGTATCTCGGGGGGTTTATTGATGATTTTGACTTATTCGATTCTTTATTTTTTAATATATCCCCGGCAGAAGCGGAAGTGATGGATCCACAACACCGTTTATTTCTTGAGGAAGCCTGGAAAGCCCTTGAAGATGCCGGATACCCACCGGACAAACTTAAAGGAATTATTTGCGGCGTATATGCTGGAATAGCCCAGGGCGACTATCTTTCTAAAATTGATCAAACCGAGTCCAGGTGTCTAACCGGCAATGTATCCTCAATGGCGGTTAACCGGATAGCCTATTTACTCGATCTTCATGGACCGTGTATGGCAATTGATACCGCTTGTTCTTCAGCACTTTCTGCTGTCCATCTTGGGTGCCGCAACCTGGTTAATAGAGAATGTGACTTGGTTCTTGCTGGCGGTGCATATATTATGTCTACTCCCCAGATGCATGCGATGGCCAGCACAATGGGAATTCTTTCTATAAGTGGCAAATGTACACCCTTTGACACTAAAGCCGACGGTTGGATATTGGGTGAAGCTGTGGGAGTTGTCATTTTAAAACGCCTAAGTGATGCCATAAATGATAAAGACCCTATTTACGGTGTAATAAAGAGTTCAGCAGTTGGGCATAATGGTACCGGGAACGGTTTGCTGGCACCAAAATCCATTAGTCAAGCTAAACTTCAACAATTAGTCTATCAACAGGGCGAGATTAATCCCGAAAAATTAGGTTACATAGAAACGCAGGGCAGCAGTAACCCCTATAGCGATTTGGTTGAAATAGATGGACTGAAAAAAGGTTTTTCCCACTTGACGGCCCAAAAAGAGTTTTGTGCCCTTGGTACCTTTAAACCCAATATAGGACATAGTCTGGCAGCCTCTGGCATTGTTGCCCTGATCAAGGTACTTATGGCTCTTAAGCATAAACAATTACCACCCTCTATTGGTGTGACTCAAATCAATGAAGAGCTAAAACTTAAGGAAAGCCCATTTTATGTGAATACCTCCCTTAAAGACTGGCCTGAACCGCAAAACAGCCTGAGAACTGCTGCAATCAATACTTTTGCTGTGGGTGGGTCTAATTGCTATATGGTTATTGAAGAATTTGAAGAAAAAGAAGCAGAACAGGTCGAAATTGTAAAGCAACCTCTCATCTGGACTTTATCTGCTAAGACCGGTAAACAATTAAAAGAATATGCCCGTTTAATGCTGAATTTTTTACAAGAGGTACAACCGAATTCATTAATCAATTTAACTTATACATTACAGACTGGTAGAAAGGGCATGGAAGAAAGAATGGCCATAGTATTTCAAAATAAAAGGGAGTTAGAAGAAGGATTGAATGCTTTTATTGAAGGAAATGAAAGTATTTTTACCGGCAACATTGAAACAACTGATAAGAAAACAAATATGCTCCTTCAGGGTACCGGCGGTTGGATCATTATTGATACCCTACTGCGGGAAATGGAACTTGAAAAGCTGGCCATGCTTTGGTGTGAAGGTGCGGAAATCCCGTGGGAATCACTTTATGAAAAAATGAACCAGACACCTCGACGGATATCACTGCCGGTTTATCCCTTTGCCGGACAAAGATATTGGATAAGCGATGTCGTAAAAAACCTCTCTGAAGAGGTTCCCGATATCCAGTTACCCCAGTCACAGCAGCCTGACAGCGATACGATGACGGGTGCGCTTATGATTCGGGAAAAACTGATAACACTGGTTTCGTCATTATTAAAGATGCCTGAAAATGAACTTGATGCTGATAAGGAATTGTTAACCTATGGTTTTGATTCCCTACATGGGGCACAGTTAAGTAATCGCCTTGAGGAGTTATTTGGGGTGATACTTACACCTATGGATATATTTAATAATTCCAAAATAAATCTCTTAGTAGATGTTATCGTCAAAAAACAAACCAGCGTAAATGAACAGAAACCTGAGGGTGAAACAGGATTAAAATTAACCGGTAACCGGGAAGAACAAGGCCAGTTGGAAATGACAAAAAAAGAGGACAATCTACTGCCAAATCTTTCAGATGATGATCTGGATAACCTTTCGGAGAATGATCTTGATAAAATTTTTGAACAAAGCGCATAGCTTCGCAAATTAATTGTAAAGGCATCAGAAGTCAGAATTAGATTACAAAATCTTCATTTTATGAAGGAAACATAGATTAATTTAAACAGGAGAGACAAATGAAAATATTAATTATTAATTAATCCAAATCTTCGGGAAGGTAATCCAAGAATCTATTTCCCTTTGGGGTTGGGATACATAGCTACAGTGCTAAATGATGTTGGATATGATTTAACGATTCTTGATATGGCTGCACATCCACAAACAGATAACGAATTTCGATCGTATATTACTAATAATAGATTTGATGTAATTGCGACAGGAACCCTTCTCACAAAATATAAATGGATTAAGTGGGCGCTATCCGTTATCCGGGAAACCAATCCACATGTTAAAATCATTATTGGAAACTCAATTGCTACATCAATTCCTGATATGATTCTTGAAGATACAGAGGCTGATATAGCTGTTATGGGGGAAGGCGAAAAAACGATTTTGGAATTGATAGGGAAATTAGAAAAATCGGAATCATTGGCTGAGGTGAAAGGAATATTTTATAAGAAAGATGGAGTGGTATATAGAAATCCACCTAGGGAACCCATTGAAAATCTGGATACATTACCTTTTATAAATCGTGAACTATTTGATGTGGAAGCATATCTTGCCCTGTCCAAATATGGTGCGAATGAACCATTTCCAAGACCACAGGAAGAGATAAAAGCATTAAATATAAATACAACACGTGGTTGTGTTTTTTCATGTACCTTTTGTTTCTCTGATTTTTGGGGGACAAGATATCGATTTCGGTCTCCTGAATCAATCATTAAAGAGATAAAGGAACTGCAAGCGAAATATGAGATAAATTATATTCAGCTAACGGATATGTTAACTTTTGCCAATAAAAGGCATGCTGAAAAATTTTGCGATAAAATGCTTGAAGAAGGTGTTGTTATTGATTGGTCTTCAACAATTCATTCTAACTTCTTTCAAAAACCGGACCCGAGGAATGATATGATTGCCAAAAAGATGAAAGATACAGGATGTGTTTCGGTTGGTTTTTCAATAGAATCTGTGGATGAAGCCATACGGAAGTCTATGAACAAAAAAGCGACTCTTGATGGTTTTTCTAACACCCGGAATACACTACTGAAGGCTAAAATCGCGGCTACGGTAGGCTTTGTTATGGGTTATCCTGAGGAGACGAAAGAGACGATTAATAAAACAATTGATTTTTGTATAGAACAAAATATTTTACCAGTTGTAAATTACCTAACTCCCATGCCACATACTCCAATCTATGAATATGCGGTTTCAAAAGGATTTATCAAGGATGAGAAAGAATACATTTCCAATATGAATGATAGTAAGGAGCTTGGAATAAATCTTACCAAGATGTCTGATGAAGAATTTAAACAAAATGTTGAGGAAGCCGTAAGGAGAGGGCAAAGAGCCGTTGCTGGAGAAGCTCTGAATTTTGAAACACCCACAAAGACTTTCCGGTATTTAAGCCGTGATAAAATCTGATACAAAAGACAGTATAAGTGGAGGTTAATATATGGAACAAGTATTGAGTATGAAGGAATGGTCAAAGCTTTCCGTGAAAGAAAAGCGGTCTTATTTAAAGAAGATGAAGTTATCTCAGTCAAACTCTGAAATAAAAGATAACCACTATCCATTATCATTAGGACAAAAAGCCCTCTGGGTTATCCAGGAATTGGAGCCGGAAAATTATGCTTATAATTGTCCCTGTGCCTATAAAATTCAGGGCTCTGTTGATAGAGCCGCTTTAAACCGTGCGATCAATTCGCTTGTCAAACGGAATCGATTACAGACACGCATTGTCATGGAGCAAGAACCCATACAAATAATTGATGATAAACAGGAGGTATTTTTTGAAACCCTGGATGTTGCCAATTATAATGACATGGCATTAAATGCTCTGATTGAAAATAGAGTACGAAAAGCCTTTGTTTTCAATAAAGGGCCCCTTATTCGGTTTCACCTTTTCAGTCGTGCCGAAGAAGAACATATTTTTCTTATAACTATACATCATATCATTTTTGATGGTACATCAGCTCTGGTGCTTATTAATGACCTGATAAATTTTTATGATGCAGAAGTGACCGGAAAACAACTGGATTTACCGCCTTTACAAACGGTTTACGCAGACTTTGTTAAATGGCAATATGAGCGGCTTAACAGTGAGACCGGGGTTATGGACAGAGATTACTGGCGCAAACACCTGTCCGGCGATTTACCGGTTCTGAATTTTTTGACGGATAAATCTCGAAAGAACATTCAGACTTTTAATGGTGCATTTTATGAAATGGAATTATCAAAGGAATTAACTTCCAAGATAAAAGAAATATCCATTACCGAGAAAGTCAATACACATACATTTTTTCTGGCCGTTTATTGTATTCTACTGCATAGATATAGCGGTCAGGAAGAAATCATCGTCGGCACACCTTTCGCAGGTCGTTCACGAACAGATTTTGAAACACTGATTGGCTTCTTTGTGAATATGGTTCCCATAAGAAGTGAAGTGCAACAAGAGGCATTATTTAAAGATTTCCTGCAACATATCAGGGAGAAAGTTCTCAAAGCCATGGAGCATGGAAATTATCCGTTTTTTGAGATGGTTAATACCATCACGCCGGATTATGATAGAGCCCATACCCCTATATTTCAGGCCGCCTTTGCTCTACAAAATTGGATGAAGAATCTTCCAGATTATATGTTAATGGAAGAAGATCAAGACTATAAACCGGAAGGATTGCATCTACAACCTATATGGGAAGTCAGGGAAACCGGTGAATTCGATCTCTTTGTTGAGGTTATTGAACTTTCGAATAAATGTCTTTTATTCTTTAAATATAATCCTGATCTGTTTGAGCATGAGACCATTGTACGTTTCGCAACCCATTATAGAGAAGCCTTGAAGTCCGTTGTATTTGACACCAGGCAGGTTCTGTCTGAGATAAACCTGCTACCCCAAGAAGAATTGGAAAAACTCTTAATTGATTTCAATAACACGGATAAAGAATATCCATGGGATAACAGAATTCACCATCTGTTTGAGAAACAGGCTCATCAGACACCAGATAACATTGCCGTTATATTCAAAGATATATCCATTACTTATCAACAACTTAATGAGCGTACCAATCAGGTGGCCCATTATATCCTGAAAAAAGGGGCGACAATCGATACAATAGTTGGGGTATATATGGAACGTTCGCTGGAAATGGTCGTGGCTATCATGGGTATTCTGAAGGCTGGAGCCGCGTATTTACCCCTTGATCCGGACTATCCCATGGATCGAGTGAATTATATGATTGATCAGACAAATACGAATATTATCCTTACTCAAAGCCATTTACCCAAAAGACCGGACCGGGAATTTATCGTTTTAGATGATCAATGTAATACGTTCATTAATGAAAGTATCCTTAATCCCAACGTAGAAATTAATGCTGATGACTTGGCCTATGTGATCTTCACCTCCGGGTCCACCGGAAAACCTAAAGGAGTCATGAATATCCATAAAGCCATATTAAATAGGATACTCTGGATGCAGGACGAACTTCATTTAACCGCTGCGGATAGGGTCTTGCAGAAAACCCCTTTCAGTTTTGATGTTTCTGTCTGGGAGTTCTTCCTACCACTTATCAGTGGGGCTCGCCTGGTTATGGCAGAACCAGGCGGGCATCGGGATAGTAGTTATTTGGTACAAATCATTTCTGAAAAAGATATTAGTGTCCTTCATTTTGTTCCTTCAATGTTACAAATATTTTTAGAAGAACCTGGGCTTAGCGGCTTAAAAAGCCTGAAAAAGGTAATCTGTAGCGGTGAAGCGCTTTCTAAAGAACTGATGGGAAAATTTTTCTCCTTGCTAAATTCAGAATTACATAACTACTATGGTCCAACAGAAGCGGCAATAGATGTCACCTATTGGCATTGTCACGTTGCTTTGAAGAATAATCGCGTACCGATTGGTAGGCCTATTTCTAATATAAAAATCTATATTTTAGACAAACACCTGAAACCCACACCCATTGGTGTTGCTGGTGAACTTCACATCGGTGGGGTTGGCCTTGCAAGAGGATATATCAATCAACCCGATTTGACAGATGAAAAATTTATTCTTGATCCATTCAGTGAAATACCGGGGGCCAAACTTTATAAAACCGGTGATTTAGCACGATTTCTGCCTGACGGTGCTATTGAATACCTTGGGAGGCTGGATTATCAGGTGAAAATACGCGGCTTCCGTATAGAATTAGGTGAAATCGAAGCGGCCATTTCTGAAGAACCCCTGGTTTCGGATGTAGTCGTTGATTTGAAAACCCTATCCTCCCTGGATAAGCGTCTTATAGCGTATATGGTGATTAATGAAAATCCAGAAAAGGAGCAAATGAATTTAGCCATAGAACAAGTCGATGAATGGAGTCAAACCTGGAACGATACATACGATCTGGCTGCGCCAGTTGCAGAACCTACTTTTAATACAGTGGGATGGAATGACAGTTTTTCAGGAAAACCTTTTGAAAAAGAAGTGATGGCCTCATGGCTTGACCACACTGTCCGGCGAATTTTCCGAAATAATCCTCGGCAAGTCCTGGAAATTGGGTGTGGAACCGGTATGTTGCTGTTCAAAGTGGCTCCTCAATGCGAAGTGTACTATGGAACAGATTTTTCGGAAAATACCCTTTCAGAATTAAGTAAAATCATCGAATTTTCAAATGTTAAGCTGATTCAAAAAAGAGCCGACGAAATTGACTCCTTAAAGGAAATTAATTTTAATATGGTTATTATGAATTCAGTGATACAGTATTTTCCCAGTGTTGATTATCTTTTTTCCGTGATTGAATCCGCCATGGAAATGATAGAACCCGGCGGCACGGTTTTTTTAGGTGACGTAAGAAACTTATCTCTTTTGGAAACCCTCCATACCTCCATTGAATTGACCAAAGCAGAGCCTGGGGTAACTGTGAATGATTTGAGATATCGTATTGAGAAAGCGATATTAAATGAAAGAGAACTTCTACTGGACCCATTATTTTTTGTCAATTTAAAAAATCGTCTAAAAGATATATCTCATGTCGAGATATTACTTAAAGGCGGTTCTTTTCTTAATGAACTCACGCAATATCGCTATGATGTTATCTTACATAAAGCCAGGGGTAAAATTCAATCTATAGACCTGCAATTAAAGGATTGGACAGAGTCTGCAATGACCCTTGGCAAGTTGAAAGTGCTGCTTAACCAGAAAGAAACAACCCCAGTGGGATTTTCCAATGTACCAAATGCCCGACTTTTTAGGGAATTGGCCCTTGTTGAGATGTTAAAGAATAATTTTGTGCTGAAGAAAGTGGGCGATCTGCACAAGACTTTGGATACCATTAAATGTTCAGAAACCTTTATAGACCCTGAACAAGTTCGCCTGATTGGAGAAAAATTAAACATTAATATAGATATTTCCCTCTCAGTAACAGGAATTGGTTATTTTGATTTTATCTGCTATAAACCGATCGATTTCCCAATTTTTCTAAAAGGAATAGCATTACCGCCCTCTACGAAGAGTTATGCCAACAATCCTTTAAAGTACAAACTTTTTCAGCATATTGTCAGCCGCTTGAAAACAAGTCTGAAAAAATCTCTACCTGAATATATGATTCCTTCAGATTTTATTTTTATGTCTGCTATCCCTCTAAATACGAGTGGTAAAACCGATCGAAATGCCCTGCCAAAGCCAACCGAAAGTATCAGAAATGTAGGCACATATGAAGCCCCTGAAACGGAAGCTCAACATAAATTAACCCGAATTTGGCAGTATATTCTCACCAGAGATAAAGTGGGTATTGGAGACAACTTTTTTGATCTGGGTGGCCACTCGCTTTTGGCTATTCGAGTTATTTCAAGGATCCGTGAAACATTTGAAATTAAACTTACCCTACAGGAATTTTTTAAATACCCTACCTGTAGGGATTTGGCAGAATACCTTGATAAACAACAGCAGACGAATCCTGTACTTTCTATATCACCGGTCGCGAGATCGAAGTTAATGCCATTGTCTTTTGCTCAACAGCGGTTATGGTTTTTAGACCAACTGGAAGGCCCGAACAGTACCTATAATATGCCAATTGCTTTGCGCCTTGACGGACCGCTTAACCAGGAAGTATTGTTGCAAAGTTTCCAGGCCTTAGTGAATCGTCATGAAAGTTTACGCACTGTATTTATGTCCAACAATGGTATTGCAGTATCCAGTTTCTCAGCAACTCCCTTCCAATTAAAGGTACTGGATTTACAGAATTTAATCAATAAAGTGCAAGAACTGGAAATTCAACGGTTAGCAAATGAGGAGGCTGTTGGAGCTTTTGATCTGAGCAAGGGACCTTTGTTCCGTGCGACACTCATTCAATTGACTGTTGAAGCGCATGTTTTGCTTTTAAACATGCATCATATCGTATCTGATGCATGGTCTATAGAAATATTGATCAGGGACCTGGGTAGTTTTTACCAAGACTTCTCACAAGGTGAACCTTCTTCATTGCCTTCTTTACCCATTCAATATGTAGATTTTGCGTCCTGGCAACGCCAGAGGCTGGCAGGAGAAATATTGGAAAGCCAGTTGAAATATTGGGAAACCCATTTAACGGGGATCCCGGCATTATTAAAGCTACCTACCGATCATCCGCGGCCCTCACAGCAACAGTTTAAGGGAACAAACCTATACTTTAACATATCCCTTGAATTAACCGAACAACTCAACCAGCTAAGTCGGCACTCAAACACAACCCTTTTTATGACATTGCTTTCAGCCTTTGCTGTTTTGTTATATCGCTATAGCAATCAAAATGATATAGTTATTGGGACTCCCATCACCAACCGTACTCACAGGCAAACAGAATCTCTGGTAGGTTTTTTTGTCAATACACTGGCCCTCCATCTTCGTTTAGCTAATAAGACTCCTTTTGATTTCTTCCTTCAAGAAGTCCGTCAAGTAGCCTTAGACGCGTATGATCATCAAGACATTCCTTTTGGACATCTGGTTGAGAAGCTCAATCCGGAAAGAAATCTGAGCTACTCTCCTTTATTTCAGGTGATGTTCGCATTACAGAATACACAGATTTCCGGTTTGGCATTTGAAAATCTAAAAGTAACACATTTAGAAATTAATAATACTATTGCTAAATTTGATATCACCCTCACTATGGAGGAAACCTCTAATGGATTGATGGGTATATTTGAATATAACACGAATTTATTTGAACCAAATACAATCCAACGTATGGTCGAACATTTTAAAACCTTACTCGACTCTATAGTAGAAAATCCTAAACAATTGATCTACCAATTGTCTCTAATAACAGAAACAGAACTTCAACAATTCATTGCCTGGAATGAAACAGATAAAGATTATCCCCATGATCAGACAATAGTAGAGCTATTTGAAAGACAAGTTTCCGAAACGCCAGAAAATATCGCAGTTATTTTTGACAAGCAGAAAATAACTTATCATGATTTGAATGCTAAATCCAATCAAATAGCTCATTATTTGCAATCTCTGGGAGTCAGGCCAGAAGTGTCAGTTGGACTCTGCATGGAACGTTCCATTGAGATGGTTATAGGGCTATTAGCTATTCTCAAGGCCGGTGGAGCCTATGTACCCCTTGATCCCGAAAATCCCAAGGCCCGTCTGCTTTATATGATAGCAGATGCCGAAGTATTGGTGTTGTTGACCCACTCAAGATTAGTGGAGAAGTTATCTGAAACAACGGTAAACCTAGTTTGTATGGATGATGAACCCGAATCGCAATTCAGTCAAGAAAATCCGATCATAAAAGCAAGTGCTTTGAACTTGGCATATATCACTTATACTTCTGGCTCGACCGGGCAACCCAAAGGAGTCTGCATTGTTCATCGTGCCGTCATACGTTTAGTAAAGAATACCAACTACGCTAGTTTGACCGCTGATCAGACCTTTTTACAATTAGCCCCACTTGCCTTTGATGCTTCTACCTTTGAAATCTGGGGCAGTTTACTAAACGGTGCCAAGTTAGTGGTCATGCCGCCTCACAACCCTTCTTTAAAGGAACTGGGTGATATCATTAAGCAATATAAAGTAACCATCCTCTTTATCACAACAAGTCTGTTTCATCTTCTTGTAGAAGAAGGAATTGGAGATCTAATCACAATACGTCAATTATTAACCGGTGGCGAGGTTTTATCTCTCCCTCATGTAAAAAAGGCGATACATAAACTTAAAGATTCTCAATTGATTATTTGTTACGGCCCCACAGAGAACACAACATTTACATCTACTTTTATGGCATTGGAAAGCCAAATGTGGCATACAGTTCCAATTGGTAGACCAATACCCAACACCCGTGTCTATGTTCTTGATACTAACCTCCAACGTCTCCCCATTGGAATACCTGGTGAACTATACATCAGCGGTGATGGACTTGCCCGGGGATATCAAAACCGGCCTGATCTAACTGCCAGTACCTTTATACCCAACCCCTTTGAAACAAACTCACGCCTCTACCGGACAGGCGACATGGCGCGTTATCTGCCAAATGGCAGTATTGAGTTTATAGGGCGGATTGACAACCAGGTCAAAATGCGCGGGTTTCGGATTGAACTAGATGAAATCGAAACGAAACTGTTGCAGTACCCAACTTTAAAAGAAGTCGTGGTAAAATTAATTGATAAGGGCAACAAACATCTTGTCGCGTGGTTTACCATGGACATTAACAGAGAAAATAGCCTTTCCCTGATATCGGAATTGCGTGAATACCTTAAATCATCTCTTCCAGCTTATATGATTCCTGCCGTTTTTGTCTACTTGGATAACATGCCAATGACACCCAACGGCAAAATAGACCGTAAGGCATTGAAGGAACCAGAAGGTCAGATTATGAGCAATGAATATATGGTTCCACGCACAGAAATCGAATGGAAACTGGTAAAAATATGGTCTGAAGTGCTCAAACAGGAGAACATTGGTGTACAGGATAACTTTTTTGAACTTGGCGGTGATTCCATTCTTAGTATTCAAGTAATAGCGAAAGCTAGGGAAGCAGGATTGCAACTCTCACCTCGTGATCTATTTAATAACCAGAATGTGGCTGAACTTGCCCATGTGGCTAGGCCAATATCCATTATTCAAGCTGAAGAGGAACCTATTGTTGGTGTTGTTTCCTTACTGCCAATACAACAAGAATTCTTTGGAAGGAATTTACCCCAACCCTGGCACTTTAACCAATCCGTACTACTAGACCTTCCTTCAAACCTAAATGTAGAGCGTCTGCGAACGGCCCTTGGTGCAATTATAAAGCACCACGATGCCCTGCGTTTTCGTTACCAGCTGGTTGAAGGAACATGGCAACAAGAGGGTACGATGCCGGATGAGACGGATATACCTTTCACTATTGAAGACATCAGCTCTGTAAAAGTAGACCAACAAGCCTCTGTGATCCTAGAAAAAACCGCGCTGTACCAGGCAAGATTAAACCTAGAAAAAGGCCCATTGTTACAAATGGTGCTTTTTAAGACCGGCAATAAGCGTGATCGTCTCTTTTGGTGTATTCACCACCTGGTTGTGGATGGTGTTTCCTGGCGAATTCTATTAGAAGACCTGGAACACGCTTACCAACAAGATTGTTTGCCCACAAAAACCACCTCATATAAAACCTGGGCGGAACGCTTGCATGATGATGCCAAAAGTGAAACCCTTTTGAAAGAACGCGATTACTGGCTTTCGCGGGTCCCAACCTCACAACTAATACTTGACTTTCCAGACGCAAACAACGAAATCGCTGATACTCAACATATTGAAGTAAAGCTTGACAGAATGCAAACGCATTCTTTGTTGGGAGAGGTACATAGACCCTACAATACTCGCATAAATGATATTCTACTCGTTGCCCTGGGTTTGGCGTTAAGTAAATACACTGGGAAAAGAGAAATATGGCTGGATCTGGAAGGTCATGGAAGGGTTGATATGTTCGATGATATAGACCTTTCACGCACAGTCGGTTGGTTTACCTCCATCTATCCGGTTTGTTTGTATCTGCCACCCGATCTGAATCCTAAAACCGCCATTATGAGTATCAAGGAACAGTTACGTGCTATACCTCATGAAGGAATCGGTTATGGAATACTAAAATACCTTTGTGGAGAAACTCGCTTCAAGACAAGACCTGAAATAGTATTCAACTATCTAGGACAATTTGAGCAAGAATCGGGTCTGTTTCGCTTTGCAACAGAAGCGATGGGCTCAGAGCAGAGTGAACAGGGTCAGCACACCCATTTTTTGGAAATAAACGGACTTGTCATTCATGGATGTTTACAATTCACCTGGAGATATAGTAGACGACAATTTAAAGCAGAAACTATCAAGAAGATGGCGCAAGAGTTTATACAAACCTTGCAAATACTTATCTCCCATTGTCAACAGACAGAAATGGTGAGCTACACGCCATCCGATTTTCCTGAAGTCACATTAAATCAAGAATACCTTGATAAGATAGCAACAGAAATTTCTTCTATTTACGGAACCCATAAAAAAATTGAAGCCATTTACCCATTATCCGGTTCGCAAAAAGGTATGTTTCTTGAAAGCATGTCAACACTCAAATCAGGCATACATATAGAACAAACCGTTTGGTCTCTCTCAGACAATCCTAATTTAGATGCCTTTTACCGAGCCTGGGAAACAGTTGTTAGTCGGCATTCCGCCTTACGAGGTGCCTTTTTTCAAGGTTTTGATAATGAACCTTTACAGGTTATATTTCATCAGGTGAAGATTCCGGTCGAGAAACAAAACTGGTGTCATGTGCCGGAAAAAGAGCAACAACAAAAATTATTCACCTACCTAGAATCTGAACGTATTAAAGGCTTCCCATTGGAAAAAGCCCCTCTTATGCGCTTAAGTATGATCCAAATAGCAACCGATACCTGGTATATTATTTGGACATATCATCATATCTTGTTGGATGGTTGGTGCATCAATATTATTTTTAAAGAACTTCTGACTTGTTTTGAGGCATACATCAAAGGACATAATATAAAACTTGAGCCCCAACGATCTTACCGGGATTACATCCGCTGGCTCAACAACATGAATCTATCTGATGCCAAACGATTCTGGCAACAACGCTTAAAAGGCTTTAAGCATACAACTGCCTTGGGACAGCCTGATCAAGAAAATCAAGCAAATAAAATCAGTCACAGCGATTACAATCAAGAAACCATAGAAGTATCACACAAGGTATTACACAACTTACAATCCCTAAGCCGTCAATATCATCTGACCTTGAATACCGTGTTACAGGGGATTTGGGGTTTATTATTAAGTCGTTACAGCGGCAATCACGATGTGGTATTTGGTACCACGGTATCCGGGCGTCCAACTGATTTGCCAGGTGTTGAATCTATTGTAGGATTTTTTATTAACACACTGCCCATACGCATAGAAATCGAACCAAAAGAACCTTTTTGGAATTGGCTTAAAGAAATTCAAAAGCAAAACAATGAGAGGCAACCTTATGAATACTGTGCTGGAGGACAGGTTCATCAATGGAGCGAAGTACCTCAATCGGAGCCTCTGTTTGAAAGCCTCCTGGTTTTTGAAAATTATCCTCTTGAATCTTCGGTGATACAGTTTCACGAACAAAGTGTGAACATAAAAAACAATCACATCATGGGAGCACAAACTCGCTATCCCCTCGTTTTGTTGATTATCCCTTTACCTGATCGGTTAATCATTAACAGCATCCATGACAATCAAAGGCTTGATACCTTTAATACGACACGAATTCTCAAGAGTTTTCAAAGTCTGTTGGAAATGGCGGCTTTGAACCTGGACTACAATTGTGAAGCCTTGCTTCAAACAATCACCGTTAAGGAGATACCTTTTATCAAAAACCGGTACAAACAGACAACCGGGCTTATGGTTGCCCGTAACCGGATAGAACAGCAACTAATACATATCTGGGAAGAGGTATTGGAAATTCGTCCCATCGGTCTTGATGATAATTTTTTTGATTTGGGAGGGCATTCATTAGTCGCAATAAAATTGATGGATTATATTCAAAACACATTTAATAAACAACTACCTCTCTCTACATTGTTTCAAGGCCCGACGATTGCACAACTCGCTCAACTTATCGATGACCAGACTGATAACCCGGTTTGGACCTCTTTGGTTCCTATCCGAGCAACCGGTTCCAAATTGCCATTGTTTTGTCTACCAGGGGCTGGTGGGAATGTCTTGTATTTTCACCAGATGGCTTCCTATCTTGGTTCGGAACAACCCGTTGTTGGCTTGCAATCCCCTGGACTTGATAGCAAAACCAAACCCTATACTCGTATAGAAGATTTGGCTTTGCACTATATAGAATTGATAAAAACGGTGCAAGCAAAAGGTCCTTATAATCTATGTGGCCATTCATTCGGAAGCTATGTTGCCTTTGAGATGGCCCGACAATTGCTTAAAAATCAAGAAGAAATAGGTCTGCTTGCCATTTTTGATACCCTATCTCCCGAAGAAGGAGAGAAAAATTATCCGCCATTTATACAGTGGGATGATGCAGAATTATTGATAGGAGTTGCTGAAATCTTTGGGGGTCTACAGCAACAGAAAATGGGTTTAACAGCACAAGAGCTAAGACAGCTAAAACCAGAAGAACGACTGGCTTATTTGCATAAGTTTCTGGAACAAATGGGATGGATAGTTCCCGGTTCAGACATCGCTCAACTGCAGGGCTTGGTACAAGTTTACAAGGCCAATGTACAAACTATCTACCAGCCTAAGAACTCATATCCACTGAAGATTGCCCTGTTTCAAGCAGAAGAATCGAAATACTCTGATGTTGGACCAGATTGGGGATGGCAATGTCTTGTAAATGACCCGGTAGAGGTATATAAGGTGCCAGGGGATCATATTAGTATGATGATCGAACCAGACGTTAAAACGTTAGCAAAACATCTGACACGATTCCTGAAATAGTTGATAAAACATGACTTTCGGCTAAATTAAAAAAAGTCTCCAACTAGTTAAGACTGCTCAATTTGGAAGCAATAAATTTTATTATTATTTCCACGAATACTTATGGTTCGGTGATTCAAAATCTAGAATTTAGAATTTGACAAATGTATGTTAAAATAAGCTACGGAAACACACACCTATAAAGATAAGCTGAACTTATGAATACTACTCCAACTTGTGCAATTGATCCTTACCGTGTCGATGATATTCCATTGTTGGGAACGGTTATGATACAAATGGGTATACCTGATATCCTGGATGCTCATTTTCCTACCCATGATAATTGGGGTGGGACTGCCAGTATTTTTATGTTTACCGAACCATTGATGGGGTGGCGTAATACTACTGCACGACCTCACCGAACCTTCGTTCCTTGGGCATTTGAAATGGCTTATTTGACTTAACGAACGCTACGCTGATTGTGAAAAAGTTACCTTAGTTTGTGACAATCTTAATACCCTGACCTTTGGAGCTTTTTATGAAGCCTTCAAACCTAAGCGTGCACGTGCCTTAGTTCGCCGAATTGAGTTTTGTTACACACCTTCGCCAAGTAGTTGGTTGAACATTGCTGAAAATGAATTGAGTGCCATGACTCGACAATGCCTTGCTCGTCGCATTGGCAATATTGAAACCTTGCAGAATGAAATTAAAGCATGGTCAACTTTTGTTCCCAAAAAACAACGCGGCGTTGATTGGCAAATGAAAATCAGTGATGCTCTGAGAAAACTGAAGTCAGTTTACCCTAAAATTAAGTGTTGACAAAGCACTAGTCCAGAGTAGTTGGATACTTTTTTTAAAATAGCCGAAAGTCATGAAAAATGGACAAAAAAATGGACAAAAAAATTAGACGGTTAAATGACGCGAGCCGTTCTGGAAAATCCGTCATGGAAACTCTTGAAAAACGCTTGGTAAATAAATATGATAAGGAAATGTACAATCAATTTTTTTTCGACTACTATGGGCAATCGGATTTTTATAACCTTGGTTACTGGACAAAACAGACTCAGTACCCAAAGGAAGCCTGTGAAAACTTGATGGAAAAACTGCTTGATTATCTTTCTGAAAAGAAAGATAATATTCTTGATGTCGCTTGCGGTAAAGGAGCTACAAGCAGATATCTTACTAAATATTACCCTCCGTCAGATATTGTAGGGATTAATATTTCACAGAAGCAACTTGAGACGTGTCGAATAAACATGCCAGAGTCTGAATTTATTCAAATGAATGCGACAAATATGAATTTTGACGACAGTACGTTCGATAATATCATCTGTGTGGAAGCCGCATTTCATTTTTCTAGCCGAGAAAAATTTCTTGAAGAAACATTGCGTGTTCTTAAACCAGGAGGACACCTGCTTTTATCAGATATGCTTTTTGTTAAATTCCGAAAAGGCGATTCGGCGGAAAATTACGTAAAGAATATTAATGAATACAAAAAGATATTTGATGATTTAGGTTTCATCGATGTCGAAGTTATAGATACGACCAAAGAAAGTTGGGGGGGCCATCGCAAAGCAGTGATGAAATGGATGTGGGATAAATTTCGAACGGGAAAAGCCAACCTAAAACAATTAATCTATATTGACTATAGACTGATTGAATTAAGCCTAAAACTAAAGCATTACCTATTAGTACACGCCAAAAAACCGTGATGATAGGTGAAAAAAGACTGGAATGTTTCGCAACAGATTTAACATACTATAGACGTTCAGAAAAATAACTTCCGAAAACTTGACAGGTTTCTAAAACCTGTCAGGTTTGGTGCATGAAATTATTTATCTGAAATATTTAGGTATCTTCGATTTTACCGTGAACATAAAGTTTTTAACCGGTAGCCCAAGTAGCCCAATTAAACATAAGTCGAAAATTATGCTTAAGTCTTTCATCATATTGTCAATATCACAATAAAAAAGTGGATATTGCCAATATCACCTTAGAGCCTTGTTATTTAACGAAGTTATGTATATTACTTATAATAAAAACTATAGGAAGGTCATCTTATGAAAATATGTTTGATAGCAATAGCGCCTATACCACTTGCTAAAGGGACACAGAAAATTTTAGCTCCTTATTTACTGAAAACTTATTGTCGAAATCATCTTGAAAAGAACAGTGATCTTGTTATTAAGATCATTGATGTATCTTTTGATACGCCGATAATAGAAACGGTTGAACGTATAACCGAATTTCAACCGGATATGGTGGGGTTTTCAATGTATGCCTGGAATTTACGGGAATCGACGGAATTGATAAAGGCGCTGAAGGAAAAAAATAATCACCTCTTGATTTTGACGGGTGGTCCAAGTGTGGCATATAATGCGGAAGAAATCTTACATGCTTACCCTTCTATTGATATCGTTTGCCTAGAACATAGACGAGGGGAAATAGTTTTTACAGACATCGTGCAATGCCTTATGGAGAAAAAGTCACTCAACAATGTCATGGGTATTGTGTTTCGATCTGATAACCAACAAATCGTCAAAACGGGGCCTGTTGAAGACCAAATTGATTTTTCTATTGAAAACTCCCCTTATATTATGGGAGATATCGATATGAACGATGATGACGGCTCTTACATTATCACTCTTGAAACATCAAGGGGATGCCCTTTCGATTGTGGTTATTGCTTGTGGGGAAGTCAAAATCAACACCTTGACTTTTTGCCTATAGAACGTGTTCTTGAGGAGATTAAACTTATCTATAACGATCCTCGCGTAACAATGGTACTGTTTGCAGATTCATATATGTCACTTAAGAAATCAAGACTCATGAAGATCTTGACATTTATGGAAGAGCAAAAATATTTTTCCGATATTCTGACCAGGATGTATTTACATATAGATTCCATTGATGGTGAAATAACAATGAAACTTAGCCGGATACCAAACTTTGAGCTCAGTTTCGGACTGCAAACGGCACATATGGAAAGTCTACTGCGGATAAGTACTAAACGACCCTTGCCGCAACGTTTTCGAGACAAAATAGCTGAAATGAGAAAAGTTTTACCAAATATAGCTTTTACGCTGGATATTATGATGGGTTTGCCAGGCGATAACCTTGAAGGTTTCAAGGAAACCTTGAATTTTTGTTTATCACTCGAACCTAAGCGTCTTTATACCTTTTATCCCATAATTCTCCTGCCGGGTACACGTTTTTACAAAGAAAGGCATTTATTTACGCTCCAGTCCAATGAAAATGACGTTGATGTCATTGTTTGCACAGAAGATTTTCCGGTTGCGGCTATTGAAAAGGCACTGAGACTGACACTTTGGATTCAAATATTGACCTATAATTACAAGGCGATTGGTCAATTCTTTTATGCTGTCTGTAGGGAGGCCAATGCTAATCTGAATAGAATTGATCTCATGGAGAAATGGCTCCAAGAAATTGAAAAAGAAATTGATCTGTTCGACGACAAGAATCTCCACAAAGCGGCTCTAGTCTCAGCCGAAACCTGGGCGCGAGTGAAGGGCCTTGTGATTGAAAAGGCAGCATCCTTTGAGGTAGGATATAAAATATATTCGGTTATTTATTCACTTCATAAGGGCAACACCTTAGACCTTTTTAAAAGAACAATAGAGCCAGGAATGAAGATTTACTCATATTGTTTAGAAAAGAAATATGTTGTCACTGCCAGAGAAACAAGACAATTGATTTTAACGCAATTTAATCATGATTATACCGTTGATGAGATAGACGACCTATTTTGTATTGGTATCAGCAAACCAAAATAACTGATTGTAACGGATTTTGGGGGAGAACAAAATTTCAAAGAGTTACGCTCAGATTAGTATGATGCTCGAACCATACGTTAAAACGTTGGCAAAACATCTATCTGACATGACTCCTGAAATAGTTCTTGCTGTAAAAAATTCTGTGATGTATAATGTCACGCTTTCCACGTAGACTTAACTTCCCAAGAACGAAGGAGACAAATTATGGCAACCGTAGAAATTATCGTTCGTGTTCATGACGACTTAGGCAACATCATCAACGATATTGAGAAACGTACATATCAATTGGAGTTGCCTGATTCAAGCTTTGATTCCATAGAAAAAGCTACCACTGAGTTCAAAAATCAAGCTTTACCGGACATACAGGCCGATTTATTGGGAAAATGCCAAAGCGATTTCATCCAAAAAAAAGATGATAATTTAAGGTGTAATGGGACCACACCTGTAACTATCAAAACGTTACATGGGAGGTTCCGTTTTAAACTTCAAAGGTTCACAGATGTTCATTACAACCGGACCACGTATTTTGATTTAACCCATCAATTTATGGATGGATATGTCAGCAACAGGCTAAAAGAGTTCTCAGCCTTTTACAGCAACCGTTTAAGTTATGAGGAAATAGAAGATTTGTTAGAGAGAACTGCGGGTAGAAAACAACTCAGCGATCAAACCGTACGCTCAATCGTGGTAGATAAAGCTATTGAAGTGAGTAATCGTTCCAAATCAAGAGCATTGGAAATATTAGGAAATGATTCCTTGAATTTTCCCGTTGTTAATCTTCGTTAAGCTCTTTATGATATCAACACAAAAGAAGTGTTACTTTTTGAAGATGGTATCCAAGTAAAAGGACAAAAAGACACTCGGGAAATGGGTCCAAAAACGGCAAATGAAAATGGTGAGAAAACACCTAAAGTCTTAAGTCAATGTAGTTTTGTTAGAGAAAAAAACTGGGAAGTTTGAATACATTATTGCCCCGATAGATGAAACAGGGGAAGAATCTAAGAACGAGGTACTCTTGTAAAAAGCAAGATTATCGAAGAATATGGAGATGTTGATACACCATTGAATTGAGTCTCCGTTACAGATGGTGCCAAAGATATTAGAGTCACACTTTTGGGAATGATTGGGATAACTATAATGATAATCTTGGATTGGTATCACTTAGGTAAAAAACTTCGCGAACACATGAGCATGATTGCGAGAAATAAGGGAGAAAAAATAGAACATTTAAAGTTCTTATTTTTGAATTAAAGCGTGGCCAGACTTAGAATATTTAAAAACCAAAGTTAAGTCCAAAAATGAGCAAAAATTACAAGAACTGATTACTTATCTAGAAAAACATAAGACCGAAATAATAGATTATGGTCGTCGTAAAAAGGCGGGCAAGAAGGTTGGTCGTGGTTTGTTAAAGGAAGATGCTAAAAGGATCGCCTCGAACTTACCAAGTGAAAAAAAGAACTCGTCAGCTGTAAAAAGCTTGCCAGTTGTAGAAAATTCTAAGATCGCCTCAAACTCACCGGTTGCTTCGATTCCATCGGTACCGCATCAAAAGACACAGATCGTTAATGGAAGTGGGTGCGTAGAGAAAGCTTGTGACACCGTCATAGGAAATCGTCATTCGAGCCAAGGTATGAGTTGGGGTAAAAAGGGAAGTCGAAGCTTGGGTATTTTAAAAGTAGAGGAACTGAACAAGAGATGGGATTAACGAAGGTTCCCAAAACCAGCCACTAATGATTCCCAATCAACAGCCGCTAATGATTCTGAAAAAGAAAACTACCATGAGTTACTTAGCAAAGCATAAGAAGGATAGCATTGATCATCGTTTTGACCATCAAGAGTTCTCTGTTTGAAAGCACCATAAATGGCGGGAGGAATTTCGCCGGATGATGTATTTGAGGAAATTTCGCTTCAAGCTTTAGTTTATAAAATGGAGACATAAATGGACAAAAAAATTATACTGTTAAATGGCGCGAGCAGTTCTGGAAAATCCGTCATAGCCAAAAAGTTTCAGGAGATATCTTCTGAACCTTATCTTCATACAGGTATTGATTATTTTATGTTAATGCTACCTGAAAAGTACCTTAACGTTGATAAGGCTCTGCTTCCACCTGGATACAATGATTTTGGTTTTGCAGGCGGCCCCAAATCCACAGACGGATTTTGGACGGGGCCAATCAAGAATGAACAAGGTGAACCTTCCTTAGATGTCAAAATAGGACCGGTCGCCGTACAATTACTAAAGGGAATGCACAATGCTTTTGCCGCTATGGCAGCACAAGGTAACAACCTTATTATTGCCGATGTGGTGACGGAATTCCTCATGAAAAGCTATGTTCAAGCTCTGAGGAATTATAACGTCATTTTAGTCGGAATACATTGTCCCCTAAAGGAACTTGAAAGAAGAGAACAAGAGCGGGGTGATAGACTGAGAGGCTCTGCGAGGCTACAATTAAATGCCATTGAGAAACCAGGGATTTATGATCTGGAGTTGGATACATCAAAAATGGATGTTCTCCAATGTGCTGAGAAAATTAAAGGCATCGTTGACTCCAGGGAGAGAGCGGGCAAAATACCTGATGCTTTCCTTAAGCTCCAGGATAAATATTTAGAATCGCATATTTATCCTATGGCTCTTTATCCGCAAGAGGGTGAATGAGGATTGGGCATCTTACAAACTGTCAACTACTTTTGAAGGGTGCCCATTTTCATAAGCGTGTAAGGAGCCCGTTTAATCAAAAATTTGGTCCAAATTCAAATACAACAAAAAGCCCCAAGTATTACAAGGGGCTTTTTTAATGCATAATGATCAAACAAAAATATTTAAACAGGATTTACCATGTTAATTGAACTGGCTTTGCTTGGCGGTGGCGTACTTTATTGGCTAAAAAATCGCCAAAACCAATCGCGTCCAAATCAGACAAAAACCAACAGCGTTAAAGCATCAAACATAAATAAATTCAGTTTTATGCAACTGATTAAGGACATTAAAAAAGCAATAGCAGCCGATGGGCGACGGCAACTGCATGTGGAGATTGATCCCAAACAACTTGAGTCTGTTGAAAAAGAACGTCAAAAAAACAGTCAACGCCTGAAATTATCAGGAGGTGCAACTGTTTTTGCCATACTGGGTAGTATTTATCCGGTTTTTTCTGTCTTTGCTGTACTGGGTGTGCTTTATTTGTCTCGCCGTATATTTGTTCGTGCTTGGAAAGATATTAAGTTAAAACACTATCTAACTACTAACCTGATTGCTCTGATTATGACAATAAGTATGATTGCTTTAGGGCAATTGGTACTGGCTGCTTTTGCTGCTGTTATCGGCAGTTTTTTTGCAAAAATCGTTGATCGGGTGGAAGACAGAACCCAACAACAATTAATCAATGTATTTGCCGGACATCCTCAACAAGTTTGGGTATTGAAAGATGGCGTTGAAATTCAAATGGATTTTCATGCAATTCAAGCCAATGATATTGTGATTGTCAATGCTGGCGAAGTCATCCCGATTGATGGCATCATTAAGTCAGGTGCGGCTAGTATTGATCAGCACATCTTGACTGGAGAGAACCAACCGATAGAAAAGTTTGTTGGAGATTCGGTTTTTGCCTCAACCCTGTTATTATCCGGGCGTGTTAGTATTCTTGTTGAAACTGCGGGCGAAGCGACTGTAGCTGCCAAAATCGGTCAAGTGCTTAACCAGACACAAAGTTACAAAGATACACTGATCACTCGTGGACGACAAGTATCTGACCGTTTTCTACCTGTCACCATGGGAATAAGCGCAGTAACCTTGCCAGTGCTAGGATTGCATTCTGCCACCGCAGTACTTTGGTCAGGCATAGGAGCAACCATGGGAGCGTTGGGTCCTCTGACTGTCTTGATTTATCAGCAAATTTTATCGCGTCAGAGTATTTTGGTAAAAGATGGACGGGCATTTGAGTCCTTGCGACAAGTTAATACCATCATTTTCGATAAAACGGGTACGCTGACCCTTGAGCAACCCACAGTAACCCAAATTCATAGTTTTGGGGAATACACCAGCAATACCATATTAAAGTATGCTGCTGCTGCGGAATATCGCCAGCCCCACCCTGTTGCAAAAGCTGTTTTGGCTAAGGCAGAGGAATTACAACTACAATTACCAGAATTCGATGAGGCAAACTATGAAGTTGGTTATGGTATCAAGGTTATTATTGATAAACAAATCATTCGGGTCGGCAGTGCTCGTTTTCTGCAACGCGAAGGCATAAAATGCCCTGAAACCATACAATCTATCCAGCAGCAACCAGAATCAAAGAGTCATTCGCTTATTTATGTTAGTATCGACCAACAACTTGCGGGTATCTTGGAAATGCAACCGACTATTCGCCCTGAAGCGAAAGAGATGATTCAATATTTGAAGCAACGGGGTTTGAAACTGGTTATCATTTCTGGCGACCATGAGCAGCCCACCCGGAAAATGGCTGAAACATTGGGAATTGAGCGTTATTTTGCCGAAATCATGCCAGAAAACAAGGCGAAGTTGGTTAAGCAATTGCGTAACGAAGGCGGCTTTGTTTGTTTTATCGGGGATGGGATCAATGATGCCATTGCCCTGAAATCAGCTCAATTGTCTATTTCACTCAAAGGTGCTTCCACTGCTGCTACGGATACCGCCCAGATTATTTTTATGGATGGTACCTTAAAACACCTAAAACAATTATTTCAATTTATGGATGAATTTGAAGACACCATGAAGACCAATATGACTACCAGCATTATGCCGGGGGCGATTAGCATTGGTGGTATTTATCTTCTGCACTTTGGGAGCGCAGCGGCAATGGGTATCTTTTATCTGGGGTGTTTTGCGGGACTAGGAAATTCATTATGGCCATTAGTGAAATATCAAAAGGATAAAGAATAGGCATCCTTCATTACCCATCAAAATTGAGCGCTTGACTTAATTTGAGTACAAATACTCCTAATTCAAACAGGGCTTTTCTGTCTGAATGATTTAAAAACATTACAAATCTCAAAGTAAAGTCAAAAACAGATGGTAATCCTGACGCAAATAACACAGTATATTCGATGTTTAAGTTTTTTGTAAGCTGTTGATTTCAACAGAATATTATTTTTGTGCATAAAAACTAATTTAAATAGTGTCACGGGGCAAAGAGTTGCAAAATGGGCGTCCATGCCCATTTTGCCTTTGCCCGCCGTGCCACGGATGTTTGCTCTGGCCGTCTGTGTCCACTCCTTCGCTCACTCGGCTCCCCCATGACTCTACGCCAGTCGGAGGCTTTAGCAAGCTAAAGCCCCTAGCTACCAGAGACTACTCACCACCGCTTCGCTGGTTCGCAGCACCTTAAAAATCAATGAGTTGCATATCTAAACACTAAAAAATTGATTGCTGCAAAGCCAAATAACATCGAAAACTTGAACATGGCACTGGGGTCGTTCAATGGGAACGCTTCAAATCTATACAACCATTGAAACTAATTGGATTCTAAATAGTTCAAACCAAGACAAACCTTTTTCAAGACAGCCAAGGACAACAGCCGGCACTTG
>Ga0233403_10000135_pt1 | contig 31586 bp, 24 predicted proteins | sample Na_oxic_1_MG_FD_179866 | JGI IMG/M metagenome (GOLD analysis project Ga0233403, IMG submission 179866) | Seawater microbial communities from Saanich Inlet, British Columbia, Canada - Na_oxic_1_MG | ecosystem: Environmental > Aquatic > Marine > Inlet | place: Canada: British Columbia | collected...
GACTGATGTGCCGCCATATTTTTGTACAATCAGACTCATGTTTTACCTCAGGTTCCGGTAAGAAAAATTCGGACTTTGAAAATCAGTCCGCACAGTTCAGGCGGTATTTAAAAAAAATGGCCTGTGCGGTCAGCCTCCGGGATCCGGAAATACTGAAAATAGCCCCGGCCTCCGAATTCAGGTTTTCAGCGGGCGTTTTTTATAAAAAACCCGCTCACCGCCAACCTCCGGCATGATTCAATGGCACCGCACAGTTTGAAAATATCGGACAGTATCTTGAAAAACGAAAATCAGATACGGTTTCCAAATTCAAAAACCCCGCTCTGAACTGAACGGGGTTTGTCCGACACAGATTGCAGGGTCAGATTATTTCTTTTTGGTTGCCCGCTTGGACGCTTTCAAAGGATTGATCTTGGCCTTGGTTTCAGTGACGGCTTCGGTGACATGGGTCGCCAGATTGCAATTTCCACTTTTCCATTTCATTGCCGGCTCGGGACTGGCAGAGCAGTACCAGCCGGTGGGAAACTCCACGGTGCGGTCACAGCCGTTGCATTTTTCAGAAATTTCCAGACAGACGTTGCCATTGTAAGAGCATCCTTTTGCAGACATAAAAGGACAATCAATGCCTTTGCGAATTGTTGTGCAAATCATTTTGAAAAAAATCCCCCTTAATATTGATAGAAAGCCTGTAAGCCTTCATTTTCGACTCTGAATAACTGTATTCTGTCAAATTTTTGGAAATATAATTGATAGCAAAATACTTGTCAAGCAATATTTTGACAGACACCCCTCAAAGGGGAATCCCCTTTGAAAGGCAGGGCCTTGCATTCGGAAATAAACGCTCCTGCCGGATTGACAAATCCGGCAGAATGGCTTGATGACCCGTATTTGGCAATCCGGGCCGAGCGGTTCCGGGACGCTCCGAATGCAAAAAACCGCTGCGCTCAATTTTTGCACTCCTCCCGGTTGCTCCTGCCGGATTGACAAGTCCGGCAGAATGGCCCGGAAGACAATATCTCTGAGATTTCCGCCGGGTAATATATCAGATGACCTGGATATTTCCAAAACTTCGGAGGTCTTCCATAAAAAACATGACATTCGGTAAAAATATTGCTTGCATATTGTTTGCCCATATGTTATCTTGCTGATTTGGCATATGGGATTAATTTTGAAAAAAATGGCTGACTTTTTCAGAATCAGATATTCCCCGGTCAGTCAGGAGAGGAGGCTGTATGAATCAGGCCGAAGTCAAAAAACTGATACGCCATGAGCTGCCGCATATCCTGCGGACAGACAGGGCATTTCACCATGTTGTCCGGGACATGCTGCGGGAAAATTTTGCCGACAGGCAGAAAACGGAAGACCGTTTTGATCAGGTGCTTGCCGAAATCCGGGCCCTGCGAGAGGATACAAAAGCGAATCAGGTCGAAATCCGAACCCTGCGTGAGGAGTCTCAGCAGATATTGAAGGAGGTGCAGCTGTTTATTCGCAGATATGACAGCAGGATCGGCGCCCTGGGATCACGCTGGGGCAGCAATACGGAGGAGTCCTTCCGCAGCGCCCTCGGAAGCATTCTGGAGGAATCCTTCGGGGTGAAAGTGCTGAACATCACCGAGTTTGACCACGGGGGCGAGGTCTTCGGGCACCCTGACCAGGTCGAGCTTGACATAATCATCAGAAACGGTCTGCTGATCATCTGTGAGATCAGATCGTCCGTGAGCAAAAGTGACATGTGTATTTTCGGCCGGAAGGTGCGGTTTTACGAAAAACATCATGACACAGAGGCGACCCGCCGGATTGTCATCTCGCCGATGGTGGACAGATATGCCCGTCCCGTGGCTGAGAGGTTCGGAATCGAGGTGTTCAGCCATGCCGAGGATGTTGACACTGACACCTGATGATCAGGTTTCTGACCCGGTTCGGCCAAAAAGCCTGTTTTTTCTGCGAAAACAGGAATGACAGAAAAAAACCAGTCCGAGCCTCCCGAAACATCTGCCGGATTTGTCAATCCGTCTTTTTTCGATCATTTTTTATTCATCGGGAACTGCCGAAGCGAAACCGTCCTCGGTATCAGGATCCGGATAATATGGATTCTGAGTGCTGTAAAGCTGTATCATCCGAAGAAATTCGTTCAGACCTATCCGCCAGTCCCGGGGTGAGTAATCCGAAGTGTGAGGTACGCAGCTATGGTCCCCATCTCCCGGGGCATAGCCGTCCTCCGAGTCAGGATCACAATGATAGGTGCCGATGCTGAAGAACTGAATCATACGGAGCAGTTCGGAAAAGTCAAAAAGACCATTCTGATTGTAATCTGCTTTGTGATACTTGGAGTCATCTTTCACGCTGAAATGAAAGGCGTCGGAAACATGTTCGTCCTCATCGGACAATACCGTTGCCACAGCCCTGAAGCTCCCCGCATGTCCTGCATCTGTCTTCCAATAGAGAATGATTGTTGCCGAGGAATCCGGCAGGATATCAGTGGTCATGGATGTCAGTGTCTTTATTATCGTATTTTCTTCATCATAAATGTCAACCCGCATCTCAGCGCTCACGGAATGGGGGGCGTAATTTTCATAAACCACCGGGAACGGCAGTATCTCACCCGGGCTGAACGAGGTGCGGTGGATGGGTGGAATGGACGCACTGCCTGAAATCACTGTCACCTGTTCAGCGACAGTGGTGATGATGTGTGCTTTCTCATCTGTGATTTCCAGCACCAGAAGATAGTTTCCCTGTCCCAGCCCGTTATCAATGCTTATGTCCGCTTCTCCGCTTCCACCCGCGGGGATGTCACCGGTCGGCACCCGGATACTTCTCAGCAACTGGCCGTGGGCATCTTTTATCTTGGCAATGACTTCAAGACCGGATGCGGCCGATCCGCCGACATTCTCCAGAACAAGGCCCACGTCAATTTTCTCGGAAGATCTGTATTTCCGGTTTTCCATTGAGAAATCTGAGATAAAGAGACATTCTTCGACCTCATACCAGATATCCACCTCTGCCTCGGTCCACAATGTTGTTTTCCCAGTTTCCGTGTCATACTGCACCGGAAAGAAATATATGTCAACCTCCCTGTAATAATCATGCTCGGAAATTTCATAGGCGAAATTCGGATCCGGGTACAGGCCCGCTGCATAAGTGAAGCTTGTAAAGCCTGATGACAGAGACGAACTGTCCGGATCAAAACTGGGGATACTGAGATAATCCACAATCTGGGCGTGCCCCCCATTCAGGACAAGTTCCATCACTGAGACATTTTTCGGCAGATAAAGTTTTTTCATCATATAAGGAAGAATCGGCAGAAAATTCTTTCTGTCAGATTCCAGTCCCGGAATATGAAAAAAATCGAATCCGTCCTTAGGGGAAACAGAGAACTGGCTCACGGTGAAACTGAGACTTTTCCTGAAAGTGCCGGAACGCTCACCTGTCTGAGCCATTGTCACAGGCTCGAACTCCGTTATTTCAAAGCCTGCCTCAACAGAGCTGTTCGGATTTGCGAAAACCGGGCAGACACTGTATGCCATTGTCAGAATAAGACTTACAATTACAACATTTTTTTTTCATTTTTTGAATCCATATTCAAATCTGTGAAAGATTGATATTCGAAATTGTTTGGATGATCATCGGTTTCGGGAATACAACTTTTCAGGTGCCACACCTTAATTTACAGGCAAACCTGATATGCAAAAATATGATTCATGCATCCCTGTCCACGTTGCAAAAATTGTATTTTCACACACTTTTTTTTTGATGCGTATACACAAAATCAAATATAGTCAAGCTCAAAAATAAAATTTTATGGGATTTATTGGGAACTGAAAGCGAACCCTCGTGATGAGGCTTGTGCATTTATCATGTCGAAATCAGACCTCCGAGGTTTCTAAAACCTCGGAGGTTTTTTCTATGCCACTCACAATTGATCTTTCCGCTCCGAGACGAGGCAGTTTGTACTGCCTCACAGACAAAGCTATCTGACTTCCGGCAAGCACGGTACGCATCGCATCAAGTTCGGCATGGGATATCCTGCCTTTCAAGGCGATGATCAGACCGTTTTCGGCAAGCAGCGGCAAGGCCATTTCGGCAAATTCATCCAGTGCGGAAAGTGCCCGGCAGATAATCACATCAAAGGCCCTGATGAAATTCCGGTTTTTGGCAAGTTCCTCAGCCCGTGCATGAACTGCCTCAATATTTCCGAGCTTCAGCATTCTGATGACATGTTTCTGAAAACTGACTTTTTTCCGGGATGCGTCAATAAGGGTGACAGACAGTGACGGTATCATCACTTTGAGCGGTATGCCGGGAAATCCGCCGCCGGAACCGATATCCAGAAGTTTTGATCCGGGAGAAATCAGGGAAGCCGGGGCAAGGGAATCCGCAAAATGTTTGAGCGCAATTTCCGAAGGTTCTGTTATTGCTGTCAGATTTATTCTGCGGTTCCATTTCATCAGTTCAAGCGCATGAAGGCCAAAATTCTCAGTGTGTTCCCGGGTCAGATGCAGATCAAAAAATTCTGCCCCCTCCCCGACAAGCCTTTTCCACGCTTCAGAATTGATTGGATAATCAGTCATTGCCTCTTCAGACCAGTGTGTCATTTTTTGTTCATTGGAAACTGTTGCCCGGATGAAACCATCCTCAATATTCTGATCGGATAACATGAATTATGGGTGCTGTAAAGCTGTATCTTTCAAAGATATCTGTTCAGGTTTATTCGCCATTCCCGGGAGCATGGGAGCTGCCGGATTTGTCAATCCGGCAGGAGCAAACGGGCTGTCCCCGCGAGCCTGGGTGATAACATGAAATCCCGGAAAATTTTTGCCCGGGCATTTACAATTTGTCCCTGAATCACTGCTGATTTCTGTTGATTAAAAGAAAAAAAACTGTTAAGCATAAAAAATTGAAGAAGGGTAAAATCTCAGCTCAGTTATCAGTGAGCCCTTGACACCCAAAATCCCTGAAAAAAGGGACAGAGATGCAATTGAATTTCGGAAAAAAAAACCTGACAGTCATCACCACCCACATCAATGCAGACTTCGACGCCATGGCCTCCATGCTTGCCGCGCACAAGCTGTATCCTGATTCTCTGGTGGTGTTTCCGGGTTCCCATGAAAAGACCCTCAGAAATTTCTTTGTGCAGTCCCTGGTGTATCTTTTCAACATGGGGAACATAAAAGATATTGATTTTTCGGAAATCAGACGGCTGGTGCTGGTGGATACCCGTCAGCCGGACAGAATCGGGCGATTTGCCTCTGTTCTGGAGCGTTCGGATGTGGAAATTCATATTTATGATCATCATCCTGTGCTGGAAGCGGATATCAGAGGACATTATGAGGTGATTCAGCCCACAGGCGCAACGGTCAGCATCCTCACGGAGATCATAAGGGAAAGGGCCATCGGGGTTTCCCCTGAGGAGGCCACCATCATGTGCCTGGGCATTTATGAGGATACCGGCTCCTTCACCTTTTCCTCCACAACGGAAAAGGATTTTCTGGCTGCGGCCTTTCTGCTTTCAAAAGGGGCCAATCTGGATATTGTTTCGGACCTGATTGTCAGAGAAATCCGTCCGGAACAGGTCAGGGTGCTGAACGACATGATTCAGAATGCCAGAACCTGTCATATCAGCGGCGTTGATCTGGTCGTAACAAGCATCACCACCGACAGCTATGTGGCGGATTTTGCCTTTCTGGTCCATAAAATGATGAAAATGGAAAACCTGAATGTGATTTTTGCCCTGGCCCGCATGGGAAGCAAAATATATGTGGTGGCACGAAGCAGAACACCTGATGCCGACGCGGGCGCTGTTTTGAGAGATATGGGCGGCGGCGGCCATGCTTATGCCGCGTCCGCGACCGTCAAAGATGAGACTCTGGCACAGACCGAACAGCGGCTCTTTGGAATCCTTTATGAGAAAGTGCGCTCCAGCCGGCGTGCAAAGGACCTCATGTCCTCACCGGCCATAACCGTGGAACCCGGGATTTCCTGCAAAGATGCCGGCAGATTGCTGACCCGTTCCAACATCAACGCGCTTATGGTGACGGAGAACACGGAAAAAGGCAGAAACAGAATTCTGGGATATATCACCCGTCAGGTGGTTGAGAAAGCCCTGTATCACGGCTTGGAGCATGTGCCGGTGCGGGAATATATGACCATTGAACTCACTTCAGTGACCCCTGATGCGGAACTATCCGAAATACAGGACAAAATCATTGAAAGTAAACAGCGGATTCTGCCTGTTGTCCGGGACAGTGTCATCAGAGGCGTTATCACACGCAAAGATCTGCTGAACACGCTTGTGCGTGAGATAAGCTATGCAAGCAGGAATACTCCGGATCCGTTAAGGCAAAAGGTGAACGCCAGAATCAGGAATATCCGGCGTTTTATGAAAGAGCGGCTTTCCCCGCGCCTGCTTGATATTCTCAGAGCAATGGGGGAAGTGGGGGATGAACTGGGATGCGGGGTTTATGTGGTGGGCGGTTTTGTGCGGGATCTGTTTTTATACAGGCCCAACGAGGACATTGACATTGTCGTGGAGGGGGACGGCATTGCCTTTGCCAGAAAATATGCCGCTATGCAGAAGGTGAGAACCCATGTTTACGGAAAATTCGGCACGGCCATGATCATTTTTCCTGATGATTTCAAAATAGACGTGGCAACGGCCCGGGTGGAATATTACCGCTTCCCGGCTGATCTTCCCACTGTTGAGATGAGTTCCATCAAGATGGACCTGTTTCGGAGGGATTTCACCGTCAACACGCTGGCCATCCAGCTGAACCCGGGAAAATTCGGAACCCTGATTGATTTTTTCTCTGCTCAGAAAGATATTAAGGAAAAGGTTCTGCGGGTTCTGCACAATCTGAGTTTTGTGGAAGATCCCACGCGGGTTTTCCGGGCCATCCGCTTTGAGCAGCGATTCGGCTTTTCCATTGGCAAACTGACGCAGGGCCTGATCAGGAATGCCGTCAAAATGGATTTTTTCAGGCGACTCAGCGGGCGCCGGGTATTTACCGAGCTGCGCCTGATTCTTGAGGAGGAAAACCCCACCCCCGCGATCCAGCGGCTTCATCATTATGACATGCTGAAGATCATTCATCCCTCCATTAAGCAGGACAAGAAACTGATTGCCTGGTTCAAATCGGTCAGAGAAGTCATCTCATGGTATGACCTGCTTTTTCTGGAGGATCCGTATATGAGATGGATGGTTTATTTTCTGGCAATGCTAAGGAGGTCTGATGAGAAAATATCCGTGGAAATCTGTGAGAAAATGGAGCTTTCCCCCCGTCAGAGAATGATTTTCTGCCGGGAGCGTTTCGAGGCAGATGCCACGATTCTCTGGCTGAGACAGCATCTGCCTGTGAAAAACAGTGTGCTCCGCGAAAAGCTCTCCCTGTGCAGAACAGAGATGCTGCTTTACATGATGGCTGTGGCAGGACGGCGGAGAGTGAAGAAGGCCATATCCCACCACATCACCCTGCTGCGGCATGTGACCCCCTCAATAACAGGCAAGGAGCTGAGGAAAATGGGCCTTGAGCCGGGGCCGATCTACCGGGATGTCCTGGAGGCGGTGCTGGATGCAAAGCTGAACGGCCTGCTGAAAACACGAAATGACGAACTGGCCTTTGCACGGAATTATGTTTCCTAGTGCCGCGTTTCAGAAATAATGTCCGGGTGGAATGAGCAGGCTGGAGCACATCTGCGAGGTCTTCGGAACCCCGCAGAGTTTCCTGCAATTTTCACCTGAATGCGTTTACATGAACTGCGATGCCTCCACCGGATTCGCCTTGAGATATTCCAGCCGGTTCAGGCCGTTGACATAGGCTTTGGCACTGGCGGTGATAATATCGGGATCCGCACCTTTTCCCAGGGCAATCAGACCGTTTTCCCGCAGCCGCACAGTCACCTCGCCCATTGCATCGGTGCCGCCGGTCAGTGCGCTGACCGAAAAGCGGAGCAGCTCGGACTGGGTTCCGGTGAGTTTAGCAATGGCGTTGAAGCTTGCGTCAATGGGGCCGTTTCCGTAGCCCGCGCCCTGCACACTCCTTCCGTTGATGGAAAGCTTCACGCCGGCCATGGGCAGAACCGTTGTGCCGCTGGAAACATGCTGATATTCCAGACGGAAGATATCCGCGGTGCGGAGGATATTTTCCGACACAATGGCTTCCAGATCCTCATCCACCACATGCTTTTTCTTGTCCGCCAGTTCCTTGAATTTGACGAAAACGCTGTTCAGCTCCTCGTCGGAGAGATCATAACCCATCTCCTTGATTCGGGAACGCAGCGCGTGTCTGCCCGAATGCTTGCCCAGCACCAGTTGATTCCGGTTCAGGCCGATGATTTCGGGCTTCATTATTTCGTAGGTCATGGGGTTCTTCAGTACGCCGTCCTGATGAATTCCGGCTTCGTGGGCAAACGCGTTCGCACCCACGACAGCCTTGTTCGGCTGCACGATAATACCTGTGATCATACTGACCAGACGGCTGCTGGGGTAGATATACTCGGTCTGGATCCGGGTATCCATGGGAAGAAAATTGGGCCGGGTGTGCAGGGCCATGACCACTTCCTCCAGAGAGGTGTTTCCGGCCCTTTCCCCGATGCCGTTGATGGTGACCTCTGCCTGTCTCGCACCCGCGCTGATAGCGGCCAGGGTGTTTGCCGTGGCAAGGCCGAGATCGTTGTGACAGTGAACGCTCAGAACCGCTTTGTGAATATTGGGCGTATGTTCCATGACATACTTTATCAGCTCTCCGAATTCATCGGGAATGGCATAGCCCACGGTGTCGGGAAGATTCACCACCCCGGCCCCGGCCTCAATAGCGGCTTCGAATACCTTGCACAGAAAATCACGGTCGCTCCGGGAGGCATCCTCCGCTGAAAATTCCACATTGTCTGTCAGGGATTTGGCATATCTCACCGCGTCCACCGCGGCCTTCATCACCTCATCCCGTTCCATCCGCAGCTTGTATTTCAGGTGGATATCAGACGTGGCGATAAAGGTGTGAATTCTCGGTTTCACTGCATGCTGAACCGCTCCCCATGCCCGGTCAATATCTTCTTTGGATGATCGGGCCAGTCCTGCTATCTGAGTGTTTTTCAACTTTTTCGCAATCTGCGAAACCGCGTCAAAGTCACCTTCCGAGGCCGCTGGAAAACCGGCCTCTATGATATCCACCCCCAGTTTCTCCAACTGGGTTGCCAGTCTCATTTTTTCCGCCGCGTTCATGCTCGCGCCCGGGGACTGTTCGCCATCTCTCAGGGTCGTGTCAAAAATATAAACTCTGTCCTTCATGGTTCTGCTCCTTTATCTTTCGGAAAACCTCATATTACATGGTCGCAATGATTTTGATGGGCACAGAAAATCATCCTCCGCTCGGCCCGGATTGTCATATGTCCTGATCTTTTGGCGGGCTGATGCCCAAGGCTGAATGCTCCGTTTCATAAATAATGTCCGGGTTGTTTGCAGCGGCTCAATTTTTCAAATTGTTCCTGAAGAAACTGCAAATTTGTTTTACATCAGATTATTGCTCATTCTGCCCGGACACTATTTCTGAAACAAAGCACCGAGATTGATCGCAATCCGTCAGGAGCGGACTGTGCCATTTTCACAAGACAGAAAGCAGGGCAAAACTCCGTGAAGCATGGGCCGCAGGTGTGGACAGAGCGCAACACCTGCGGCATTAGTTTCTTCTCCGATTTTCAAGAAAAATTCTCCTTTCTCCAGTGAACATTAGCCAGCATCTGATATCCAACATCAAACATCAAACATCAAACATCCAACATCAAACATCAAACATCAAACATCAAACATCAAACATCAAACATCCAACATCCAACATCCAACATCAAACATCAAACATCAAACATCAAACATCAAACATCAAACATCCAACATCAAACATCCAACATCAAACATCCGATTTTCAGCATGTGGAACTGTTCAGAAAAAGCTTTGACAGATAGTCTCCATTTGAAGGATCGGACTGGAAGCCCAGCTTATACTGAAAACTGTCCGCCAGGGCATGCCAACTGGCTTCGATAATATCTTCCGACACCCCCATGGTACTCCAGATATGATCCTGATCCCGGGATTCGATCAGCACTCTCACCTTTGCCGCGGTTCCTGCCCGTCCGTCAATCACCCGAACCTTGAAGTCCACCAGATGCATATCATCAACTTTCGGGAAAAATTTGCCCAATGCCTTACGCAGCGCGCTATCCAGCGCACTGACCGGCCCCTGCCCCTCGGCTGCCGTTATTTCCTCCCTGTTTCCCACGGAAATCTTGATGGTGGCATGTGCGGTGCAGGGTTTGTCCTTATCTTTCTCTATCGTCACCCGGAAGGAGGCCAGCTCGAAAAAAGGCTTGAACTGTTCTGTAAGTTTTTCGATGAGAATTTTGAAGGAGCCGTCTGCCGCATCGAACTGATATCCGTCCGCCTCCAGATTTTTGATCTTCTCAACGATCATGCGGCTGTCAAAACCGTCTGATCCGAGATCAAACCCCATTTCCTTTGCTTTGTACTCCACGTTGCTTTTGCCCGCAAGATCGGAAACCAGCACCCGCCGGCTGTTTCCCACCAGTTCGGGATGAATATGTTCATATGCCCGGGGTTCCTTTCTGATGGCACTCACATGAATGCCGCCTTTATGGGCAAAGGCACTTTTTCCCACAAAGGGCCTGCTGTTCAGGGGAATCATGTTCGCAGTTTCGCTGACGAATCTGGAGACTTTTCTCAGTTTTGTCAGATTTTCCTCACTCATGCAGGGGCAGTCCATTTTCAGGCGGAGAATCGGAATGATGGTGATCAGGTCCGCATTGCCGCATCGCTCGCCATATCCGTTGATGGTTCCCTGCACCATTGTCGCTCCGGCTCTCACCGCTGTGAGGGAATTTGCCACTGCCATGCCGCAGTCATTATGGCTATGCACACCAAAGGGGACAGGCAGACTGATTTCTTCCATAATGCCTTCCAGTTCAAATGAAAGTGTGCCGCCGTTGGTGTCGCAGAGAACTATGAAGTCAGCGCCACCCTCTGCCGCTGCGGTCAGAGTCTGCAAGGCGTATTCTCTGTTGTCCTTGTATCCGTCAAAGAAATGCTCCGCGTCGTAAATGACTTCCCGGCCATGTTCTTTCAGAAAGGCCACGGATTCGCGTATCATGGCAAGATTTTCATCAGGCGTGTTGTCCATGATCTTTTCCACATGAAGATCCCATGTTTTTCCGAATATGGTCACCGCGGGAGTCTCACTTTCCAGCAATGCGAGCAGGTTCTGGTCCTCGGATGCGGAAATACCCGGCCTTCGGGTTGAGCCAAAGGCTGTCAGACGGGCATTTTTGAATTCAGCACTTTTTGCCAGTTCGAAAAACTGCCTGTCTCTGGGATTGGAACCCGGCCAGCCACCCTCAATATAATGAATGCCAATATCATCCAAGCGCCGCGCTATTCTGAGCTTTTCATCAGGGGTGAAATTGATGTTTTCTCCCTGAGTTCCGTCTCTCAGGGTGGTGTCGTATAGTAGTACAGGTTCCATTGTTCTGCTCCTTAAAAGTAATTTGGGTGAGCCGAGGGGGTGAGGGTAAAGGGCCAAGAGTTTACCCCTCACCCTTTTTTTCTCCCCCTATTTTTTCCGATTTTCAGGTCTGAGGCTTCTGACTGCCGCGCCCGCTTTCCACATCTCGGAATTTCTGACGGCATCCAGTTCCTCGTTAAGTCTTTCCCGATAATCCTCGGCACTGTTGGAATCCAGCGTCCGCTTTGTTTCCTTGCCGGAGATCACGCTTTCATACAGATCGTCAAACACCGGAATAACTGCATCCCGGAATTTCGGTGCCCAGTCCAGTGCGCCCCGCTGTGCGGTGGTGCTGCAATTGCCGAACATCCAGTCCATGCCATTCTGCGCCACCAGACGGATCAGGCTCTGTGTGAGTTCCTCCACGGTTTCATTGAAGGATTCACTGGGGCTGTGCCCATGCTTTCTGAGGAGATTGTACTGGGCTTCCATCACTCCGGCCAGACATCCCATGAGAACACCCCGTTCGCCCGTGAGATCGCTGTAAACCTCATTTTCAAAGGTCGTGGGAAACAGATAGCCCGAACCGATGGCGATGCCGGTTGCGATGGTTCTCTCCTTTGCCCTGCCCGTGAAATCCTGATGAATGGCGAAACTGGAGTTGATGCCGCTGCCGTCCAGAAAATTCGTGCGAACAGTTAGTCCGGAGCCTTTGGGAGCGGCCAGAATCACGTCCACATTCTTAGGCGGAACAATGCCGGTCTGATCTTTATAGACAATGCCGAAGCCGTGGGAGAAGTAGAGTGCATCACCCTCATTAAGACATTCTTTTATCTTGGGCCATGCGGCAACCTGCCCGGCATCCGAAAGGAGATACTGAACAATGGTTCCTTTTTTTGCGGCCTCCTCAATGGGAAAAAGAGTTTCTCCCGGGACAAAGCCGTCGGTCACTGCCTTGTCCCAGGATGCCCCGCCCTCACGCTGTCCCACAATAACCTGAACACCGTTGTCTCTCATGTTCAGTGCCTGACCCGGTCCCTGAACCCCGTAACCGAGGACAGCCACGGTTTCATTTTTCAGCACTTCTCTGGCTTTTTCCAGAGAAAATTCCTCGGATGTGATCACTTCCTCAACAGTGCCGCCGAAATCTATGTTTGCCATTTGTTTTCTCTCCCAATATTATCATTAGAATCATTAGAATCATTAGATATTTATTTTGGTGGATCCGGAAGGACTCGAACCTTCAACCCTCGGATTATGAGTCCGACGCTCTGACCATTGAGCCACGGATCCGCATATCTGCTTTTATCGTCAAAAAGGCTCCCAGCACGCTTCGACAGGCTCAGCGAGCGGTTCCTGTCCCTGAGGTTGTCGGCCCCTGAGATTTGTTTTCTCTCCCAATATTATCATTAGAATCATTAGAATCATTAGAATCATTAGAATCATTAGAATCATTAGAATCATTAGATATTTATTTTGGTGGATCCGGAAGGACTCGAACCTTCAACCCTCGGATTATGAGTCCGACGCTCTGACCATTGAGCCACGGATCCGCATATCTGCTTTTATCGTCAAAAAGGCTCCCAGCACGCTTCGACAGGCTCAGCGAGTGGTTCCTGTCCCAAGGGGCCTGCCGTAATGTATGGATTCCACAGAACGGGCATGGATAAGATCATCTATGTTGATGGGCAGTATTTTCATGGATTCAAAAAATGCAGGGTTGGGCTTGCCCCACCAATTCTGGCAGTTCATCACCATTGGTGGGCTAGCCCACCCTGCGTCAGCTATTTCGGTTCCCGGAACAGCGCAATTGGGCCAGTTCTCGCTATCTCCTTGATGCCGATGGGTCTCAGCAGGCTGAGAAGCGCGGCAAGTTTGCCCTCGTCGCCGGTAACTTCCACGGTGTAATGTTCCTTTCCCACGTCAACCACTTTGCATCGGAAGATATCCACAATCCGCAAAATCTCCGCTCTGCGTTCGGATTTGGCGTTCACCTTGATCAGCACCATTTCCCTTCCGACGTATTCCTGCTCCGTGAGTTCATGCAGTTTGACCACATTGACAAGCTTGTTCAGTTGCTTCTTGATCTGCTCCACAAGGGGTGCATTGGCTTTGGTGACAATGGTCAGGCGTGAAATGCCGGATTCCGCGGTCTCTGCCACGCAGAGACTTTCAATATTATATCCCCTGCCGCTGAACAGCCCCACAATCCGGGACAGCACACCCGGCTCATTGTCCACCAGCATGGAAAGCACATGTTTTTGCTCGTTCATTTTTTTCCCCATTTAAATTGAGAAGAAAAGAAAAACTTCTTCCTTCTTCTTCCCAGGGTGGCGCTACGCTGACCCTGGGCTGTTTTATCTAACCCCTTCGGGGTAAGGATCACTTTCCACTTCTCACACCAGAAGCATTTCCGTGATGGGCGCGCCCGCGGGAACCATGGGATACACGCTTTCCTCTTTTGCCACTCTGAAATCCATGATCACGGTGTCCGGGGAGAACAATCCTTGTTTCAGCACCGGAACCACATCTTCAGGTCTTTCCGCTCTCAGCCCCACCGCGCCATATGCCTCGGCCAGTTTGACGAAATCCGGAGCGCAGTCCATACAGGTGCTTGAATAGCGTCTTCCGTAAAACAGTTCCTGCCACTGCCGGACCATGCCGAGGTAGCCGTTGTTGAGGATGACGACTTTCACGGGCAGGCCATTCTGCACTGCGGTTGCCATTTCCTGAATGTTCATCTGAATGCTGCCATCTCCCGCTATGTCAACAACCAGCCGATCCGGACAGGCCATTTGTGCGCCAATGGCCGCTGGAAGTCCGAAACCCATGACACCCAGTCCCCCGGAGGTGATAAAATGATTGGGCTTCTCAAAATGATAATACTGGGCCGCCCACATCTGATTCTGCCCCACCTCGGTGGTGATGATGGCCTCGCCACGGGTCAGTTCATAGAGTTTTTCCACAACATACTGGGGTTTGATGATATCCTCATTCGATACATAGTCCAGAGGGCTTGTGTCTCTCCAGTCTATGATCTGATCAAGCCATGGTTTCCGTTTTTCCTGCAAATTTCCCAGATCAGTCCCATCAAGAAGTTTGTTCAGTTCCTCAAGGGTGATTTTGCAGTCCCCCACCACCGGCACTGTTACCGGCACATTCTTGCGGATGGAGGTGGGATCAATGTCAATATGCACGATTTCCGCCTGAGCCGCGAACGCGTCGGTTTTTCCGGTGACGCGGTCGTCAAAACGCACACCGATGGAAATCATGAGATCGCATTGGCCGGTACACATGTTGGCCCGGTAAGTGCCATGCATACCGATCATGCCCAGCCAGAGAGAATCCGATCCCGGAAACGCGCCCAGCCCCATGAGTGAGGTGGTTACGGGAATCTGCGCGTTGCGGGCGAATTTTGTCAGTTCCCCGGATGCCTTTGAGAGAATGACACCGCCGCCGGCAAAAATCATGGGCCTTTCGGATTCCTCAATCATTCTCACAACTTTTTTCAACTGCCGCGGGTTCGGGTTGTAAGTCGGATTGTAGGCCCTGAGACTCACTTCCCCGGGCATTTCAAAATCAGTCATGGCATTCTGCACGTTTTTGGGAATATCCACCAGCACAGGACCGGGCCGTCCTGATCCGGCAATAAAAAATGCCTCTTTTATAATTCTTCCCAGATCTTCGATTCGCAGCACAAGGAAATTGTGTTTGGTGCATGGCCTTGTGATGCCCACGATGTCAACCTCCTGAAACGCATCGTTTCCGATGAGATGCTTGGGAACCTGTCCGGTAAATACAACTATGGGGATTGAATCCGTGTATGCAGAGGCGATGCCTGTCACCGTGTTGGTGGCCCCTGGCCCGGATGTCACCAGACACACACCTGTTTTGCCGCTGGCTCTTGCGTATCCGTCCGCTGCATGAGCCGCACCCTGCTCATGGCGAACCAGCACATGCCGGATATCCGTTCTGGACAGCTCGTCGTAGATGTCAATGACCGCACCTCCGGGATACCCGAAGATCGTATCAACGCCCTCTTCTTTTAACACTTCCATCAGTATTTGCGCGCCGGTTAGTCTCATAAACAGTTCCTTTCTTTTCATTCTATCATTGACACAAGGTCTTTTATATTTGGCTGCAGCTCATCCAACTGAGTCTGATTGACCTGAGAGGTTTTTTCCGCCCCGGGGACAACTTCCTACTTACCGGCTGTCAGAACGGCAATCGGAATACCGAGCGCACTGGAAACCACGGAGGCAGTGTTAGCGTCCCTGCTCTCAAACTGAAACATGCGTCTGAATGAGGCTTCTTCAAGCGGGATGGATGCACCTGCCGGATGGATGCAGAAGTGTTCCGAGTTTTTCTGCCATACATCCCAAATTTCATTTCCGATTTCCTGACCCTTCAACAACGCCTCCCAAAAGCATTCCGGAAGCATTGGCCTGGGGGCAAAGGTCCAAAACTAGGCCGTCTAAATTGGCTAATTTCCTTTGCCCACTTTTCTGACCCCCCATATCTGAGCCGATCCGTTTCAAGGCACTCAGAAAAAACATGTCACCCCGAAATCCCGCAAAGGCGCAGAGTAAGGGCCCGGCAGGCGGGTTTCCCCGCTTTTCTTTGCGCCTCCGCGCCTTTGCGGGAGATATGAAATGGGGGAATGCGTTTTTTCCGGGTCCCTGAGACGGGCATTTGCAGTCAGTTTTGCATGGGCCGGAAACCGGGCAAAAAATAATGGCTGAAAACGGCGTTTTTAGACGGCCTAGTCCAAAACCAGTATGTTCCGCTCCGGATGATTTCTGGCATATTCACACGAAATTTGGAAGGTGAGATAGCTTTTTCCGACACCGCCCTTGTTGTTCCAAATTGAATATATTGCCATTTGTCTGTTTCCTTATCTGATTGGCTGTCAGTTCGCAGTGTTCACCTCCCATTTCCCACGTCCCACTCTTCCCACTTCTCACTTCTCACTTCCCACTTCCCACTTCTCACTTCTCACTTAACCACTTCCCACTTAACCACTTCTCACTTAACCACCGCTCCCTTGCTGGCCGACGAAACCGTTTTCGCATATCGGGCAATGTAGCCGCCGGTGATTTTGGGTTCCGGCTGAGACCATTCTGACAGGCGTTTCCTGATTTCCTCCTCGGAAACTTTCAGGCTGATGCTTTTGCCGGGAATATCAATGGCGATGATATCGCCTTCCGCCACAACCGCGATGATGCCGCCCTGCATGGCTTCCGGGGAAATGTGGCCGATGGCCGCGCCTCTTGTGCCGCCGGAAAAACGCCCGTCCGTGAGCAGCGCCACATGCGCGTCCAAATTCATGCCCGCAATGGCCGAAGTCGGGGTGAGCATTTCCCGCATGCCGGGGCCGCCCATTGGCCCTTCATAGCGGATGACAATCACATCATCTTCCTTTATATGACCTCCCATGATGGCCTGTGTCGCGTCCTCCTCTGACTCAAAAACTCTGGCAGGTCCCTCATGGCGCAGCATTTCCTCCCGCACCGCGCTCTGCTTGACCACGCAGCCCTCGGTCGCTATATTGCCGAAGAGCACGGCAAGTCCCCCCTCTTTGTGATAGGGATTTTCCACTGACCGTATCACTTCTGCATCCAGAATCCGGGCATCCTCTGTATTTTCCCCCACATTTTTGCCGCTCACAGTGATGCAGTCACCATTGATGAATCCTGCCCGGGCAAGTTCCCTCATCACCGCGGGAATTCCCCCGGCACGGTTCAGATCCTCAAGATGATCTTTCCCTCCGGGACTGAGCGAGCAGAGATGGGGCGTTTTTCTGCTGACCTCGTTAATGAGGTTAAGATCAATCTCAACCCCTGCCTCGTCTGCAAGCGCGGTGAGATGCAAAACCGTGTTTGTGGAGCATCCCAGAGCCATGTCAACGGTCAGGGCATTTTCAAAAGCCTTTTCCGTCATAATTTTCCGGGGCGTGATCTGTTTTTCAAAAAGTGCCATGATCTGCATTCCCGCGGATTTTGCCAGACGGATTCTGGAGGACATGACCGCGGGAATGGTTCCGTTTCCGGGCAGTCCCATGCCGATGGCTTCGGTGAGGCAGTTCATGGAATTGGCTGTGAACATGCCCGCGCATGAGCCGCAGGTGGGACATGCCTCATCTTCGATATGGGACAGTTCCGCCTCGGTCATTTTTCCGGCCTTTACCGCGCCCACAGCCTCAAACACCGTTATCAGGTCCAGCTTTGAATTTCGGGTTTCGGATTTCGAATGTCCCGCCAGCATCGGCCCGCCGCTGACGACAATTGCGGGAATATCCAGCCGGGCAGCGGCCATGAGCATTCCGGGGACAATTTTGTCGCAGTTGGGAACCAGCACCAGGGCATCAAACGCGTGTGCCGTGGCCATAACCTCAATGGAATCCGCAATCAGTTCCCGGCTTCCCAGAGAATATTTCATGCCTGCATGATTCATGGCAATGCCGTCACAGACACCGATCACGCCGAAATCAATGGGCGTTCCCCCGGCCATGTAAATCCCGGCTTTCACGGCCTCAACGATTTTGTCCAGATGCACATGGCCCGGAATAATCGTATTTGCCGAATTGGCAATGCCGATCAGGGGTTTCCCGATTTCCGCATCAGTGTATCCCATTGCTTTGAACAGGGCGCGGTGGGGCGCTCTTTCAATGCCTTTTTTCACGCTGTCGCTTTTCATGGATATGAACCTCAAAAAAAAAATCCGTTGTCAGCCCCCGGGCTGATAACGGATTTTATTATTTTTTTAAAAAAGTTATAAAATCAGGCCATTATCAGCCACCTTCCTTGGGGCGGGGAAGTATCCCCACAAGGACGATAATTACAATAAGGCTGATAATGGACAATGTGTTGTTCATGATAATCTGATGTCTCCAATTAATTTTAAGCCGTTCACTAACATCTGCTCAATATCATGTCAACTGTTTTTTTGCCTGTTTGAAAATCCGATGATTTTCTGATGGTAAGTAGCGGGTTGGAATTTCCTGTTATTAAGGAGCATAAGATGTCATTTCGGAGGGATTGAAAAAAAACTGTTCCCATGAAAACGGGAACAATTTTTTTCAGTTCCGACCGGAATCTGCTGATATCTGAAAATTCATTTCTCATTTCACGGCCTGTCATTGTTTTTTCGGTTGAAAAGCCGAAAATAATTGGTTAAAGATAACTATCCTGAGCAACTGCCTTATCTGTCCGATTCAGCCGAATTTGCCGGATGTGTCAAATTTGTCAGGAAGCAGCAGATTTCCATAATTTTTTGTATAATAAAATAAGGAGTGCAGAATATATGTTTCCATCGGTAATGATCATTGATGATGAACCGTCCATACGCCAGTCTCTGAGCGGTCTGCTTTCTGATGAGGGATTTGACGTGATCACCGCGTCAAACGGCTATGAGGCCCTGAAAATCATTGACAGGGAAGCCCCGGACCTCGTGCTGCTGGACATATGGATGCCGGGCATTGACGGCATTGAAACTCTGAAGGAGATCAAAAAGGACAATCCCTTTGTCCAGGTTGTCATCATCACAGGACACGGGAACATTGAAACCGCTGTGAATGCCACCAAATTAGGGGCTTTTGACCTGATTGAGAAGCCGCTTTCCATTGACAAGGTGATTGTCACCATCAACAATGCCCTGAATTTCAGACGGCTTGAGGAGGAAAACAGATATCTGAGAAAAAAAACCATAGAAAAAAATGCCATCAGCGGAAACAGTCCCCCGATTGCAGCGTTGAAAAAACAGATTGCCGCGGCCGCGCCAGCGGACACCTGGATTCTGATCACCGGGGAACATGGAACCGGCAAGGAACTGGTGGCCCGCACGGTTCACCAACTGAGTCCCCGGGCGGAACAGCCTCTGATTGATGTCAATTGCGCGGCCATTCCGGATGATCTCATTGAAATTGAGCTGTTCGGTCAGGAAAAACGTGCTTTCACGGAAACCACGACCCGGAAAAGGGGCAAATTCGAATTGGCCGGGGCCGGGACTCTGTTTCTGGATGAAATCGGGGATATGAGCCTGAAAACCCAGTCAAAAATTCTCAGAGTGCTTCAGGAACAGAAATTTCAGCGGGTGGGCGGAGGACGGACCATCAGTGTGAATGCGAGAGTCATAGCGGCAAGCAACAAGGACCTGAAAAGGGAAATGCGGAAGGGCAGGTTCAGGGAGGACCTTTATTATCGCCTGAATGTGATTCCCATCGAAGTTCCGCCGCTGAGGGAACGCTCCGAGGATATTCCGGTGCTGACTGAGACTTTTCTTGACGAATATGCGGCCCGTCATCGCGATGCCACCGGGAAACAGATGAGTCCCCGGGCAGTTCAGCTCCTGTGTGACTATTCATGGCCCGGAAATGTCAGAGAACTGAAAAATCTTATCGGCCGTCTGACAATTATGGTGAAAAAAGATGTGATAGACGAATCCGACATTCCCCCGCCCTACAATCCCGGGGCAGACCGGGAACAGAATTTCGGGAACCCGGAATTATTTTCCATTGATGATCTGGAGGCGGCAAAAGAAAGTTTTGAAAAAACCTTTATCCGGAGAAAGCTTTCGGAAAACGGGCAGGACAGGGCCAGAACAGCGGAAGTTCTGGGCGTTGAGCAGAGCTATCTTGAGCGGAAAATGCGGGAAAGCGTGTAAGGGCTGAAAATGAGAATCATCAGTGGCACTCTCAGAGGAAAAAAACTGCTTCCCCTTAGCGGGACAGCCATAAGACCCAGCGGGAATCGCCTGCGGGAATCTGTATTTAACATCCTTTCCCAGGGGATCCGGGGCAGGACTGTTCTGGATTTGTTTGCCGGAACCGGCGCGCTGGGAATTGAGGCACTGAGCAGGGGGGCAGTGTCGGCTGTGTTTGTGGACAAAAGTGACATGGCGATCTCCCTCATCAGACAAAACATCTGCTCATGCCGTCTTGAGGGGAGGACAAAAGTTGTGAAATGGGACGTGGAAAACAATCTGAACTGTATAAAATCAGATATGTTTCCGGGTTTTGATCTTGTCTTCACTGATCCGCCCTACAATCAGAATCTGACAGAAGTGACCCTGCGCCACCTTCACACCAGCCGCTGTCTGAAAAAGGGAGCCTGTGTGGTCGCGGAGCATTCCCTTCGTGAAAAAATTCCGGAGGATGATTCTGTATATGTCATTGCCGATCAGCGACGATATGGAAAAAGCCTTGTCTCATTTTTGGATTATATGCTATGACTCCCGGAAGTGTGAAGTCGGAAGTGGGTCTTTTCCAGCAATTGCGGAATCAGCGGTTCGGGAAAATCCAATATTCCCGGACAACCTTTAATACCAAGATATTCATTTTCAATAATATCAATAAGTTATAATTTTTTGTCCTGTACATGGCTGTCAGGGTGATTTACATGCTCCGGAACCCGCCGGGGCTTATCTACAAAAAGAAAGGAACAGCGCGCATTCATGCAGAGACTTGCCATCTATCCGGGATCATTTGATCCTGTGACAAAAGGTCATCTGGACATTATCGAAAGAGGACTCAGGCTTTTTGACAAGATTGTTGTCACCATCCTGTGCAATCCATCCAAAAAATCACTTTTCACCATCAGTGAACGGATTGAAATGCTTGAGGAAAGTCTGAAAGAATTTTCAAATACCGAAGTCGCCGCATATGACGGGCTGCTTGTGGATTACGCACACCAAAGAGAAGCCCGCGGCGTACTGAGGGGCCTGCGTGCCGTATCCGATTTTGAGTATGAATTTCAGATGGCCCTGATGAACCGCAAGCTCAGGCCCGAAATTCAGACGGTTTTTCTGATGACCAGTTTCCGATGGATATTCACCAGCTCGTCCATAATAAAGGAGGCATCACGTTTCGGAGGGGATATCAGGGACATGGTTCCGCCTGTTGTCAATCGGAAATTGGAAGAGAAATTCGCCAAAAACTGATCACCGGACAGAACAACGGGTTTTTCCAAACAGGATCGCGGACAGAACATGCGGAACAATGCCGCATCCGTAAGAGAAACCCGGCTTTTCCCTTTGCGCTGCTTTCCGGAGTGCAAAAATTGATCGAAGCGTTTTTTTGCAAATCATCCGGAGTGCAAAAATTAAGCGAAGCGTTTTTTTGCAAATCAAAGAACTGAGCCTGAGACTGCGTTTTCATCTGACGTGGCACAGACACCGGACATCCTCCAGACATTTGCGGATTTTTTGAAAAAAAAAGCTGGGAAAAATATCTGGATCATAATCGTCCGGCCAAAAGTTTTCCGGGATTCTCTGTCTCACACAAAGTCGCAAAGGATAAAAGCTGCTCCATGAAAAATTTATGGTCAGATACTTATTCCCGTTCCCATGCACCCGCTGGATTCGCGGGTTCGGCGGAAAAGGTTCGGAACTGCCAATCCGAACCATGGGGAGCGGATTTATTTTTCCGCATTGGCGGATGAGGTCGGCATGACATCACCTCTGAAAAAAATTAGCCCTGTGTCATATTTCAGACAGCGGCTTTCGACAATTTCCGGGCGTTTGGGAAAAACAGCTCTCAGTCCGGATCAGCACATCATGAATGACAAAGATAAGAACAAAAACAAACATGGTAAGCTGAATGAACTGAAAAAATTGCGTCGGCAGATTGTGGGGCGAATACAGGAACTGAGATCGGCAGAAACTGAATGCAATCGGCTCAGGGATCAGCTGGAGAAAAACAGGGAGGCATATAATGCGGCCTTCAAGTATGCAAGGGATCCCATTTTATGGACAGACATGCAGACAGAACTGGTGGTCAACTGCAATGAGGCCGCGGAATTTTTTTTTGGGAGAAAACGGGAGGAAATGATCGGAGCAGTTCGGGCTGCTTTTCATCCGCGGGGAAAAGCAGAATATCACCCGGACAGATTCGGAATCTCCGAAAATAAGACAGAGACGACCGAGAATCCGGGAAGATCAGGCTTTGAGTACGAAGCAGAGGTGAAAGGCAGAGCAGGAAAAATCATCTCCGTGAAGATATCCGCATCAGGCGCGGAAATCGGGGGGATACGGATTATTCAGGAAACCTTCCACAACATCAGCAGATACAGAAGATCGGAACACTCGTTAAAAAAGGCCATGACATTTACGGAAAGCCTCATGGATGCCATACCGTATCTGATATTCTGCAAAGATGGAAACGGGGTTTATCTGAATTGCAACATGGCATTCTCAAAATTTGCAGGTCTGGATAAGCAGAAAATCATCGGAAGGACAGACCGGGAAATTTTTCCACGGGAGGTGGAAACCCTTTTCCGACAGCAAGAGAAGGACGTTGTCAAGAAAGGCAGGCCAAAATCCGGAGAGGAATGGATCCTCCACCCCAATGGCAAAAAAATTCTTCTGGACACACTCAGAAGTGTCTGGCACGGACCGGATGGAGATATTATCGGTCTGCTCTGCGTCAGTCGGAACGTCACCGACAGCAAGCAGGTGGAGGAGGCAGTGAAGCAGGCTGATATCATCAACCGCAGAAACATCATGGAGGCATTCAAAAAAGCCACCAAAAATCTGATGGTGGCCCAGCAGCAGCTCAAACTGAAAAATATCCGGCTGAATGACACCCTCGGCGAAGTCGAGGAGGCCAACGAAAAAATCATGGCCAGCATACGCTACGCCAAAGTCATACAAACCTCCCTTCTGCCGAATCTGGACGGTGAAAATATTTATCTCCCGGACAGCTTTGTGATCTGGATGCCCAAGGACGTGGTGGGGGGCGACATTTTCTTGAAGGATTCCTTCGGTGAGACAGAGCATTCCCCTTCGCAAAGCTTCATTCTCGCAGTCATTGACTGCACCGGACACGGTGTTCCCGGAGCCTTTATGACCATGATCGCCTCTTCCGGTCTGCGGAGAATCATCAGAGACGAAGGGTGCTGTGATCCCGCGCTGATTCTCAAGCAGTTGAACTTCGTTGTCAAAACATCTCTCCGGCAGGATAGAAAGGAAACGCTTTCCAACGACGGTCTGGATGCCGCTATATGTTTTGTCAGCAGTCCCACACCTGCCAAAGCAAAGGACGGAAAGAAGATGGTGCTTAAGAGATCTCTGACCTTTGCCGGGGCAAAGCTTCCGCTGATTTATGTTCACAAGGGCAGGGTGCATGTGATCAAAGGCGACAGGCAGAGTATCGGTTATAAGAAATCCGATCTGGGTTTTGGCTACACCAACCATACTGTCACTATAGAAAAAGAGATGTCCTTCTATATGTTCAGTGACGGATTCATAGATCAGCTGGGCGGAAAAAGGGATCGCCGCCTTGGCTCCGCCCTTTTTAAAAATCTGCTGAGAAAAAACAGCCAAAAGCCTTTTGAGGAGCAGCGGGAAATATTGCTCGGGGCTTTTCATAAATATAAAGGAAATAATGAACAGCAGGATGATGTGACGCTGCTGGGTTTCGGATTCAGAAGCTGAGGGCTCCCCTTCGACAGACCCCCCTTTGACAGACTCCTCTTTGACAGATATCCTTCGACAGACTCCCCTTTGACAGCTCCCCTTCGACATATCCCTTCAACAGCTCCCCTTCGACAGCTCCCTTCGACAGGCTCAGGGTGCGGGTGAGAAGTTCTCCGTGATTTTATGTCTCACACAAAGACACAGAGCGGATAAACAGAGACTATTCGCAAATCAGGTATATTAGCAGCTTGTACATCTGTTTTTGGAGGAACATTGGAGAACTTATCCGATCAGGAGAGGGGACAGAAATTTCAGCTCGCATATATGATACGGCAGAAGTTGATATCAGAATGAAACCCTTTGAACTACGGAACAAAACCCCGGAATCAAAGCCCCGGAATAAATTCCGGGGCTGAAAGCCAAAGCAGGCTGAAGCCGGCTATCGTGACAGTGCGCTTCAGCGTACTTCCGCTTTCAGCCGGGGAATTTATTCCTCGGCGAAACGCCGGCAGTCTTCAGTCGTCCCTATGGGACTGGAAAATCGGGGGGAATCTTTCCCCGGCAGTGAACTGCCGGGCTATTTTCAGTTGTCCCTACGGGACAATGCCCGGAATCAAAGCCCCGGAATAAATTCCGGGGCTGAAAGCCAAAGCAGGCTGAAGCCGGCTATCGTGACAGTGCGCTTTAGCGTACTTTCGCTTTCATCCCAATACTCTATTCCTTTTCAGACTTGAAAAAACCCGCAAAAACAGGTATGCAGTTTTAAAATTGTCAGAGTGAAAACCACAGCTTCATCCCAAAAAAAAGGAGACACAACAATGGAATTCCAAATCGAATTTGATTTTTTTCCCGATCTGGAGTTAAGCGAAGACGAACTGGAGGATTTAGTTAAAAGATGGAACGCTTATGCATCTTCCAACAACCAGCCAACAGCAAATCTTGAGGAACTTCCTGCTGACAAACAATTCAGTCTTCTCAATGAATTGTTCAGAGTTGCCCTTACAGCAGATATGGAATCTTTAAGATTCATTGCAGAAACTACCGTAATAAATATGGATTCTTTGAATGCCCTTATAGAGGGTTCCGCAATAGATCCGGAAATTTTGAAGGCTGTTGTAGAAGCTCTGACAAGACTTCCGGAATATTTGGATGCCGTTTCAAAGGGCTTGACAACGGATCCGGAATCTTTAAAGATCGCCATGAAGGATCCGGCAGGCTCAGAGCATCTTATGGATATTGCAAAAAATATGATCGCTGCTTTGCTCATTTATCCGTTTGCCAAATTTGTCGAGGAACATCATGAAGCAAAACAAAAACCTCGGCCTCATTTCAAACCGTTAACGTCGGAGGTCGAAAAATGGAAGAAATTCAAAAAAATCTTCCAGGTTAAAAGTAAGAGATGATAAACAACTACCCGAAATTTTTTGCTGTGAAGGCTTCCGAAGTTTTCAAAACCTCGGAAGCCTGAGCCGGATGCGTGACGACCAGGAGTGTAAAGCACCATGAAAAAAATCTGCATAGAACATAGAGATGGTATCAGGGACTCTTTTCAGGCCCTCATCACTTTTGACGGAGAAGAAGAAGATACCGTGTCCATCAGCAATCCGTTTTCTGAAGATGATGAGAAATCTCTGGAATACTATTTTGAATTTCATGACAAGACTTTTCATCCTGAAAAAATAAACGCTTACGGAGAAGAACTGTTTGCACAGATTTTCCGGAATAACAATGAAGTGCGTCAGGAATATGAAAATCGAAAACTCCCCTCTGAGATGAGCCAATGGTCTGTTGAGATTGTCGGCCCTCCAGAATTTCATGCCCTGCACTGGGAAACCCTGAAAGACCCTGATCATCCCATCCCTTGGTCAGTGGAATCAGCGATGACACACAGAGATTCCAAGCAGTGCGCAGAAATCAGCGTCAAATCTTCTCCCATCATCAATCTGCTCTTTATCAGCGCCCGCCCGGGAGGTGACAAGGATGTGGATTTTTATGCCATCTCCCGCCCATTGCTGGAAGAAGTTTGTCAGCGGGGTGAAATGAATCTCAACATCCACATTCTGCGTTCCGGAACTTACGAGGAACTGAGCAGGCATCTGGAAGAAAGAAAGGATTATTATCATATCATTCATTTTGATGTTCATGGCAAGGTTCTCACATATCAGAGGCTGGAAAGAGAGATTAGAGAGGGGAAGATTCTTTGCAAGGGACGTTATGGCAGGAGGAGTATCGGAGCGCATGAAGGCACTGAGGCATATCTCTTTATGGAAGGCACTCCACAGAACCCTATTGATGTTGTATCAGCCCGTGAGTTGGCCGACCTCTTATGCCGTCGCCGAATTCCCATAGCCATTTTCAACGCGTGCCAGTCAGGCAAGGAAGAAAAGGAAGGAGAAGATATCGGGGCAAGTCTCGCCAGCCGACTCACAGAGGCCGGTGTTCAGATGGTTTTGGCAATGAGATATTCCGTGACGACCAGAGCCGCAGTCCTGATGATGCTGACGCTGTATGAGAATCTTCTTGCGAAAAAGAGCCTTTCCGACGCAATCCGTCTGGCCCGCTTGGAGTTATGGAGTGACACCCTGCGTGAGGACTTTGACAATCGAACGATTGATCTGAAAGATTGGATGCTGCCCATAGTCTATAAAACAAGCGAGGAATATCCGTTAAGAGTAGTGCCTTTCAAAAATGAGGATTGGGAGAAATATAGTGACCACTTCAGCAAATTGGCTCATTTATACGCTTTTCCCAGGCCTTTTTTCGGTCGGGGTTCGGATATACGAGAGATTGAGAAGAAACTGTTATCTTCGGATAATCTGCTTTTGCTGCATGGCGCCCCGGGAGTGGGAAAAACGACACTCCTGAATTATCTCAGAGTCTGGTGGCCGGTAACCGGGCTTGTGAAGCAGGTCTTTTATTTCGGATACGACGAAGCAAAAGTCTGGAATTGCCAGCAGATCATATCGCAGGTTGCAGGAAGAAGTTTCCGAGAGGCTCCTGAAAAGGCGAAGCGTTTAAAGGTGCTCAATCTGTTGAAATCCGAGCGTCATTTGCTGATTCTGGATAATATGGAGTGTGTCACCAATAAGGATTCAGACACTTTTTCGGAAAATGAACCACAGGAAATCCGAGATTTTCTCGTCAGTCTCAGCCGAGGGAAAACGCTGGTGATAATCGGTTCCCGTGATGCCCAAAAATGGACAAAGTCTGTTGGAAACAATGTTCACAAACTGACGGGCCTTGATTCAAAATCAGTCTCTGATTTAGCAGACTATCTTCTGAAAAATACAGACTATTCTTGCAGGGACACAGATTGTCAAGACCTTCTTGAATATCTCGGAGGCAATCCTCTGCTTTTGGAAATGCTTTTGCCCAGACTGAAAGATGAAAGCCCTGCTGAGATATTGCAATCCTTGAAAAAAGATGGCTCGGACGATGTGATATCGGAAGATGCTTTTTCCGAATCGGACAACGGTTCAGAACAAAGCATGGGAGATGAGCAGATGAATTTTGAGCAAAAAGCGGCATTGGTGGATGCCTTATTGTCGTGCGAAACCATGAAGAACCGAAGCGGACGTGACTCTGTGGCGGACAACTTGCCGGATGATATCAGGAACAATATCCAGACAGGCAACAATGCCCGCACGGATGTGCTCAACATTGTCAGCATAAGTGAGAAATATCGTGACGGTATCACCAAACTGATCAATGTCGTCCGTTTCCACGAAGGCAGTTCCAGAGGAATGGAGAAGGTTGACGAGGTGGTGAGAAGCATATACGGAGCAGAGGAGAAATAGTTCAGAACAAAGCATGGGAGGTGAGCAGATGGATTTTGAGCAAAAAGCGGAATTGGTGGATGCCCTGTTGTCGTGTGAAACCATGAAGAACCGAAACGGACGTGATTCTGTGGCGGACAACTTGTCAGACGATATCAGAGATAATATCCAGACAGGCAACAATGCCCGCACGGATGTGCTCAACATTGTCAGCATAAGTGAGGAGTATCGTGACGGTATCACCAAACTGATCAGTGTCCTCCGTTTCCACGAAGGCAGATCCAGAGGGATGGAGAAGGTTGATGAGGTGATGAGGAGCATATACGGAGCAGAGGAGAAATCGGATTATGAGAATATAGGTGCTTCTCAACCGGAGGGCAGAAAAACAGGTGTGAAAACCGAAAATCTCGACACAAAGATTCTGGAGATTCTTTATAACTATTTTCGGCAACATCCCGGAGAACCCAGAATGATGTATAATGAACTGGTCAGAAGCGCAAAGGCGGAATCGGCTGATGTGATACAGTGCCTTTATGGACTGCGGGAGAAGAAATGGACAGATTTTGACTTGACTGTAGAGGGTGAAACCGGTTTGGTGTGGCTTACTCCCCTCGGCATTCGGATTGCCAAAGATACTTCTCAGAAATTCGAAGGCGAGTCCGAAGGGGTGAAAAAGGCAGATGATGTGAAGCCTGTTGAAGATCGTCATGGAAAGCCGCAATCTTTGGACAAACGTGCTTTAAGGAAGGCGATGTCGAGAATTTTCACCATGGAAGATTTGGAGCTTCTGTGCGCTGATATTGAGCATGAAATAGGGACTGACGGCACTGTGAATTTGGAAATGGTGGGTGGCAGCAGCAAGGAAGTCAAGATTCTCAAGCTGATCGAATACCTTGAACACCGGAAATATCTGAATTATCTTGTTGATGCTGTTCGGGAAGCCCGGCCGGGGATCATTTGAAAGGTGCAAGTGCATGAAACCGGGAGCCGATATTCCAAATTCGGTAGTGTTCCGAATTCAGACATTTCACATCCCTAAGAAAGCCTTCTGCCGGGCCTCGGACAGCCCGTGAAATCGGGATAGAGGCGTTACGGGAAAAATGTGTACATTTCCGGGAATGGCTTCATAAACCTGAAGCATTGGCGCACTCCCAATAACTATATATGATAGCGGATTCCGGGATATATCCGTTTCATCCTCATGTCCGCTGTCATATTCCCATATCCAAAGTTTTGACGGAGGTTATTTTATGAAAATCAGCCGGATAGAAATCGGAGCGTATCATCAGTTCAGGGATTTCACGCTGTGCCTGGCGTATCCCAAAGGCCATGAGAAAGAGGGGGAGCCTTTGGACAAAGTCTGTTTTATCGGGCAAAGCGGGACGGGAAAGACAAGTCTGCTGAATATTTGCAGGGCATTCGTCACCCGGGATCCCGTACACAGAGATTCTGACATGAAGCATATCAGAGCAGTCTCTTATCTGAAAGAAGGGGTGAAAGTCGTTTCAAGCATCAAAGACGGCGGGATTTCTCATGAATATCCTGATGAGGAAAAGCCTGAAAGTACGGTGCATCAGCCGGACCATTGGGAGGAATGCTATCAGGATACGAATATTCTGATCTCATTTCCCGCGGAGATCAACACAAACCTGAATCAGATACTTCGAGAGAAGAATCCGAAGAATCCCATGGACTACCTGAAGGCCGATTCCGAACCGGCAAAGGATCCGGGTGGGAAAAGTGTTGAAGACAGGGGGTTTGATTTTGAGAGGGACAATGTGCTGGAAGTGTGGAATCGCATTTTGAAAGATATCAGTGATTACAAAGTGGAAGAACTGAAATATGGTCAGCGGACAACAAAGGCGATGAATGTCAGCATTGAGGAGGGGGAACGTGTGTTTGAGGCGTTTAAGAGATGGAAAAGAGACCACCCGAACCCCCTTGGGAATCTGGCCCATCAGTTGAATCCGATTCTGAACAAATTTTATTTGGAGATAAAAAAGAATTTTGATTTTGAGTCGGCGGATGACCTCAAATTTGTCAAAATCACGACACTGAACGGTGCGGAAGTGCCGTACAGCGGATGGAGTACCGGGACCAAACAGGTCATTCTGACAGCTACACCGATTTTCAAACTGGACACGGAGGATACGGTGATTCTCATTGATGAGCCTGAACGGTCACTGTATCCCGACATTCAGACCGGAATTGTGAACGACTACACCCGTCTTGCGCCCCGGGCCCAGTTCTTTTTTGCCACCCATTCGCCCATCATCGCCTCGTCATTCGAACCCTGGGAGATCGTGGAACTGAGGTTTGGCAAAGACGGCCATGTCTATCGTGAAAAATACTATGAGGGAGAGGATCATGTCCGGAACTATTCCCCTGATCCCCGTTTTCTGAGGTGGGATGGTATTCTGATGCACATATTTGATCTGAAAGTCGAGGGAAATGAGGCATTCAGAACCAGGGCCCTGACAAAAGTCTGCCGGCTGAACGCCAAATTGAAAAAACTTAAAACGGAAAACAGGATTGAAACTGAGGAGGGCAGAAAGACCTTAGAGGAATTTGAATGGCTCGCCCATAAACTGGCATGGAGGTTTGATGAAAAAAATTGACAAAACCGAGATTCTCGCCACCGAATACACGTCGTGGATCGCCGAATATGAGAGAACCTCCCGGGATCATGCTGAATATTCCGCCTCTCACAAATATTATAAGGACGTGCTGGTCAGTCTGCTCTGGTGTCAGGGAGGCGTTTGTGCATATACGGAGATTTTCATCGCAGACAGGGAACGATGCGGCCCTGACAATTTTGATGAGCAGGGGAGATACATGGAGCGGGGAAAGGAGGTGTCCGGGTTTTCAGCCCAGCTTGACCACTTTGACAGCACTCTGAAAGCGGCAAAAGGTTGGAAATGGGACAACTTTTTTGCGGTTTCAGACAAAATCAATGTTCAGAAGAGAAACAGACCTGTGGATTACATTCTCAAACCCGATTCAGCGGAATATGATCCTCACAGGCTTCTGGCGTATGACAGGGATCGTCACATTTTCCACGCCAACCCGGACTTGGAAGATGACATTATTGAGCGAGTTGAGGAGATGACTGATCTGCTGGGACTTAACTATGGCACAATCAGAGACAATCGGATTTGTTATTTGTCGCTTATCCTGAAGAGGCTTTCCCTGGGCCTGGAAGAATCTGTTTATCAGTTCTTTACGGCATATCAGATGTGCAGAGAATGATTCCTGGGAGACAAGAAGCGAAGAGTTGTTGGAAGACTGGCAGAACTGATATGTGTCAAATTCAGCAGTGTTCTGAATTCAAATCAGAAATCGGAACACCATCCCAAAATTGAACCTTGACTGGTGATATGAAAATGGAGTTTCAAAGTGTGAATAAAACCTCTTTAAGAAAGGCCATGGTAAAAGTTTTCACCATGGGAGATTTGGAGATTCTGTGCGCTGATGTTGAGCAGGAATTTCACGATAATCACATTGATTTACAGGTAACTTTGGATGTAATCGGCGGTGACAGTATAGAAAACAAAATTTTCAAGCTGATTCAATATCTTGATCACCAAGGGCATCTGGATTATCTTGTCGATGCTGTTCAGGAAGCTCGGCCGGATATAAGTTTCAAATCTGTTCCGAAAACAACTGATCTAATCAAAGACATATCCTTAGGCTCACCTGATTATGAAAATGATCTGAAATACTCAGAGCCTCAGGTGATACATCTTGCCCATCATCTCGGATCGCTTGTACGCAATAAGCATATTGAAAAACATATCATTTTTGGGTAGTGCTGTAGCATAGGTTATTATCTTGCAATACAGATAGTTATATTATAAAAATTGAAAAAATGGAGAAATACTATGAGTAATACTATATG
>Ga0233403_10000137_pt1 | contig 31424 bp, 5 predicted proteins | sample Na_oxic_1_MG_FD_179866 | JGI IMG/M metagenome (GOLD analysis project Ga0233403, IMG submission 179866) | Seawater microbial communities from Saanich Inlet, British Columbia, Canada - Na_oxic_1_MG | ecosystem: Environmental > Aquatic > Marine > Inlet | place: Canada: British Columbia | collected...
CCACTCCAGCTCCTTTATATATCATCATGATTGACCACGGTGGCTTTGACGGTGATTTCCATATCTACAGTGATAATGGTGATACGAACGATGACGTTATTCTTCCAACAGAATTAGCCGGTTGGTTGACTGATTTTGAAGCCGACTTAAAAACTAAGAATGCCAGTGCCCTAAAAAAACCGCGTATTGCAATTTTAGGCTACTGTTATTCTGGCAGCTTTATCGCGGATTTAAGCCAAAAGCCAACCTTCAGCAACCCGGATGATCCAACCAGCCCAGTAGTGGATGCTGGCCGTATCATTATCACCAGTGCGACGGCCCAAGAAGAATCCTACAAAGGCCCCGATGAACCAGATGGAGTTCGCAGTGGGGAATTTTTCATGGAAGAATTTTTTGCTCGCTTAAACAGTGGCGATAATTTAAAACAAGCCTTTGAATTTGCGACTGAAAAAACTGAAATCTTCACGCGTAGAGGCGGTGATTCAAATGCCACTAACCGTTTCTATGACGATGCTACCCAACACCCGTTACTAGATGACGATGGCGATGGCAAAGGCAGCAATAGTCTTTCAGCGGACAGTGATGGTCACCAAGCCGAAACAGTGTTATTGGGTATCAACTTAGATACTAACACCAATTCTGCGGAGAACCCAGCGGAAATTCTAAGTGTCAGCAAGACCATTTATCTAAGTGCTTCTGAAGAAAAAGCCAGCTTAGAAGCAATGGTAAACGATGGTGATAGTGTCGCGGTAGCTCCGGTTGATATTCGTAAACCAACCACGGTTCTGAGTTCGAGTGGAACTGAAACCAGTGAACAGCTAGAAATTCCCGAATTATCACGAGTGTATATGACTTGTAGCGGTGCTTTAGATGCTTGTACCGGAGAATTTGACCAGTTTGTCGAGCCGGGCATGTACGAGGCATTTTATTTTGTGCGTGACAATGAAACGCTAGATATTTCGCCGCTGAAACGCTCGGTAATTTATAAAAACTATGAGGGTAATACTGCCCCTAAAAGTTTTGAATTAAAATTCCCCGATGTCAATGGTAAAGATAGTGAGGGTAAAGAGCCAAAAACCACATTGCTATTTGTGTGGCAACCCAGTCTGGATGCCGATGGCCCGGTGACTTACAACTTTATTTTGGCAACCGACGAGAACTTTAGTAATATTGTTTATCAACAAGAAGAACTGGAAACGGCGATGACGTATCTGGATGAAACTGTGGGCTTAACAGATAACAATGTCTCTGCGGATGATGACAATCCAGAAGATGATCCACCCCCATACTACTGGAAAGTTGAAGCGGTTGATCCGTTTGGGGAAAGAACTACCAGTACTCCGTTTGCGTTTAAAACCAACAACACCAATGCCCCTCCCGGCATAGGCAGTTTACATATTTCCAGTGCTTTAGACTTCAAAGCGATAGGTGGTGCCAAAATTACGCTGCTTGACGAATCTGGGATTCCATTACCGGATCCGGATATGTACGAAGAGCAAGGTGACTATAATATGTTGTTACCACATGGTCGTCGTCGTGCCAAAATTAAGGTTGCCGGCTATGAAGAACAAGAGGTTGAGATTGATACCAGTCAAGGTACGGCTCAGTTAAATGTGGAAATGATTCCGGAGGGAGGGATGCCAATTCAACCGGGCCAACTACAATTTGCTACAAGTGTAACTAGCATTGACGAAACTGCATGGATGGCTAAGATTTTGGTTGAACGGGCGGGTGGAAGCGATGAGGCAATCTCAGTTGACTATACTACTACGAGTGGCACTGCTACCAATGGAAGCGATTACATCAATACCAGCGGCACTTTAAATTGGATAGCTAAAGATGAACGTGCTAAAGCGATTGAGCTAACCATCAAAGACGATTTAGATTTTGAAGACGATGAAACGCTGACGATAACTCTATCTAATCCAACTGGTGGCACGGCGACATATCCGGCCACACTCGGCAATCCAACCCAAATCACCATCACAATTGTCGATGATGAAGCGGCTCCAGAACCAGTGCCGGGTACTTTACAATTCTCAGCAAGCTCCTATTCGGCTACCGAAGGCGATACGACACTCAATCTCACCGTAGAACGCACCGGTGGAAGTGATGGTGAGATTTCGGTGCAATATATAATAAGTGGGACGGCTATTGCGGGTAGTGATTATACTGGTGAAGCCGGTACATTAACTTGGAATGATGGTAATTCTACGGCTAAGTCACTGAATATAAGTTTAATTGATGATGACGAGGTTGAAGCCAGCGAGAGTCTGAGTTTAACGTTGTTTAATCCAACAGGCAATGCTACTTTGGGTACTCTAGCTCAAGCCACTTTATCTATTGCTGATAATGATGAAGCCGGCGTTGCCGGAACGCTGCAATTTGCTGTTGCCAGTTATACGGTTAATGAAGGCGATAGTTCAACGATTAGCGTAACTCGTACTGGTGGCAGTGATGGTGCAGTGTCAGTCCAATACCTTGCCACTGGAGATAGCACCGCAATTGCTAATAGCGATTACGTTAATGCTAGTGGTACATTGACATGGGCGGATGGTGAGAGCAGTACTAAGTCATTTACGATAAATACAAGTGATGATAGTGAAGTTGAAGAAACCGAAACTCTCAAATTAATGCTTTTCAGTCCAACTGTCTCCGCAAGTTTGGGTAGCCCAGCTCAAACAACAATTAATATTACTGATAATGATGTTGCACCCCCAGAAGAGCCGACACCGGTTACAACCCCAGAACCGGCTACAACATCTAATCCAGTGACAACCTCGGAGCCAGTGACAACACTAGAACCGGTTACAAACCCAACGACAACCCCGGAGCCAGTAACAACTCCAAACCCGGTGACGACTTCAAGTCCAGTAACAACTCCAAATCCGGTGACAACCCCAAAACCGGTAACAACTCCAAGTCCGGTAACAACCCCAAATCCGGTAACGACACCAAGTCCGGTAACAACCCCAAATCCGGTGATAACATCTCCAACTGGAGTATCCGGCACTTCTGAGGCGGGAACATTACAGTTTGCCTCAACTACCTATATCGCTAATGAAAGTGATGGTGAATTCTCAGCCATTACCGTCACTCGCACCGGTAATAGCCAAGGCAATGTTTCAATTCAATATTTTGCCAGTGCCAATGGTACCGCAATTTCCGGAGTTGATTACACTGGAGGATTTGGAACCTTAACTTGGGCTGATGGTGAGATGCAGCCCAAAGTTTTGCCCTTAACAATCCTTGCGGATGACGAAAGCGAAAGCCTAGAAACCGTGAATTTCATGTTGTTCAATCCAACCGGGCAACCGAGCTTAGGCGCACAAACGCAAACCACATTAATTATTGTTGATGATGATACCTTAGTACCAGAAAATTCCCCAATGGCTGTAAATCCCGCAACGGTGGAAAATTCCTCAATAATGGTAAATTCAGGTACCGGTACATTACAATTTTCCGCTTCATTTTACCCAGCTAGCGAAGACATGGGCATACTTACTACCGTAAATGTAATTCGTAGTGGCGGCAGTGAAGGTGAAGTATCCGTTCAGTATACGATACTTGATAACGGTACTGCGGCGTTCAATTTTGACTATATTGGCGGAGCGGGTAAATTAATTTGGGCGGATGGCGATAGTAGTACCAAATTTATTCCGGTAATGTTACTTGATGATCAACAGTTGGAAGATTTAAAAACCATTCCCTTAATGTTGAGTGAACCTACTGGTGGGGCTAGTATAGGAGCACCGGATCGAGCCACTGTGGTTATAGTTGATAATGATGGTCAACCGGAAATTCCACCTCAAGTAGAAAGTGAATTTACTCCATCTCAACAAGAACCTACTTCTGGCTCTTCTCCGGATAAAGGCAAAACTACCATTGCATCATTACCAAATGCTAGTGAATATACTTTACCTAGTTTAGGACGAGGTATAGCAGTTGCCAAAGATGGTAATATACTTAATGCTAACGTTCTTGAAGAGCTGACTGGTATCACAGTTGCCTTTCGAGGTGGTGTTTCCGTAGGCGGCAGTCAAGCATATCATTCAAAATTAACCACAACGCCATCCCAGATGGTGAAAATTAGGGGGGAAATTGATATTGCAGATGCTCATGTTGGGCAAAAAGCCGATATATTAATAGTAGCTGGGGTGCTTGATGGTGTGTCCGGAGCAGTATCACAGTTCTTAATGCTTGACAGCCAAGCCCAACTCCAAGTCTGGGATGGTGGATTTGCGACTTTGGTAGGTAGCGAAGTGGTATTATCGCAAACTCAGACGTTCAAAATCTATCATGGTTTTATAGAGCCAGTCCGTGTCCAAATTTATTTTGGTTATCGACTCCAGAAAAATGGCTCAATTTACTTCAATGGCGAACAGCCTATCGAACTCCAAATCGGCTCTGAAGATAATAGTTCCCAAGAAACCCAAGAGCAACAACTAGTTTGGCATACTGAGTTTAGTCCGAATGGTGAACAAATTGTCAGTGCCTCAAGTACCGGTCATGTAAGCCTGTGGGATGCGAACAGCGGTCATCGCTTGGCTAGGTTAACCGGCCATACGGCAAAAGTGAAATCAGCCGTTTTTAGTGCCGATAGTAAATGGCTGGTTACGAGCTCGCATGATAAAACCGCCCGACTCTGGAATATTAATACTAAACAAGAAGTTATGGTATTTAGTGGCCATGAGCGTGCGCTTGAATACGCCACTTTTAGTCCCAACGCGCAACGCATTCTCACCGTTTCGGCGGATAAGACGGCTCGGCTCTGGGATGTTAACAGTGGTGAAACTCTATTTATCTTAGAGGGCCATAATCAAGGTGTTCAATACGCCACTTTCAGCCATGATGGTAAGCGCATAGTTACGGCTTCTTGGGATCACACCGCGCGATTGTGGGATGTAGAAACTGGTGAAGAAATCGCAGTGTTAGTTGGCCATACAAATATGGTTGAACACACTGCGTTTAGTCCCAATGACCAATATATTGTCACCGCTTCTTGGGACAAAACCGCACGGCTCTGGGATGCTTACACCGGACAGGAAATATTGGCCCTTGCTGGCCATCGTAATGGTGTTGCGTATGCCACCTTTAGTCCTGACGGTGAATATATTGTCACCACTTCTTGGGATAACACGGTTCGGCTATGGAGTGCGCGGAACGGTAAATCTTTATGGGAGCGTAAACATCAAGCTGGAGTTCACCATGCTGCTTTCAGTCCCGATAGCCAAATTGTTGTGACTGGTTCCAATGATGGTACAGTGCGTTTGTGGGAAACCATGACTGGTAAACCAATCAAGACTTTAAAAGGGCATGAAGGCAATGTCTGGCAAGTTGGGTTTAGCCCCGATGGCAAACGGGTTATAAGTGCCTCGTGGGATAATACGGTGCGAGTGTGGGAGGTTGAAAGTGGAAATGTGGTTATGGTATTGAATGATTAATATTAATATTATTGCGGATTACCGATACTGATTAATTGACCTTTTGGCTCCGACACTAAATAATTGTAGGGGCATTTTGACAGCGGAAAGATATACTGTGATGAGAAGCCAAGTTTAACCGTTTATCTATTGTTATTAACCGTTCGTCGGATAAAAATACGTTGCCTTTCCTGTTGACATGTACTACTGTAACTCATTATGAGAGAAAAATGTAAATAACACAATTCTATATACTCGTTACTTTTATGGTTTTGTTCAGTTATACAAATTGCATCACACCGAAGTAATAATTTTACTTTCTCAGGTAGGTTCAGTATAAAACCCTTCACCAACCCCTCCTTGTACCAGCAAGCGCAGTTGGTAAATTGGCAATAAATTAATACGTTTTATTTGTTGCGAATTACCAATTACCCAAATTAAAATCGGTAGTTCTGCTAAGTAGTGAATCAAGCCCAAGTTTCTTTTTGAGCTTTGGTTTCTAAATGCCCAACAATTAATTATTACCGCTTTGTTCATGATTGTTAAATATTATTGGAATAAAAATTGCATAAATATTAAGCTTTTTCATTTATCCATAATGTTAACCCTTTAATCAAACTGGCTTTGGGGTTTAGCTCACAGATATTCCGGGTGCATTCTAATTTTCCTGACAATAACTACAAGGATTGCATTTTAGAAAGGATTTATAAAAAAGGATTTTTGGCTCAAAAAAGGTGATGTTCCTTGTCGTGGTAGCAAATAATACCATGCACTTTGCAAGTGATTTAAACGATAAAACTCCATGAAAGGAAGTCAAAATCGTTCCAAGTCTAATGCCCATTGTCGTCAAATTTATGTCGAAGTCTATCACGCTTTTGGGTTTTACTTCTTGTTTTTTCTAATTTTTTTGACATTTAAGTTGTGCTAGACACATTTTTACCTAACTAACAATGCGTAAATTATAATATTTTTAATCCATTGTGCTTAAATTTAATATCCATTGAATCTACAAATCCATTTAGGAGAATTATAATGATTGCTTTAATTAACCGCATCTTTATTGCTACTATTCAAATATTATGTAACTGGGTTACAAAACTCAGTTCTTTTGCTAATTCCTATAAAAGTTTTAGCTTATCTAATTGTTTGGCGGCATCTGGTGCTGCATTACCCCAGCAAGATAATAAAGTGTCTAAACGACACATTGGGTTATTTTTCGCTTGGTGGCTTGGGTGGGCGTTTGTTACTGCTTGTGGATTGGGAGTGGCATCGAATGCTTATGCCGTGCAAGCGGAGGATGGGACGAACCATTTTGCTTATATAAGCAGCGGCTATTGCCGGTTCGGGAGTAGCCATTCCAATTCTATTTATGGGAATGCCAATAAATTCGGTCGTTTGGGATACGATGGGGCAACCAGTGACAATGGGCGAGGTTACCAAGAAGGTATCAAAGATTTTTTTTCGTCTAACGGAAACCACCGTAGCTGGGTGGCGGGTATTTTTAAGGATACAGACGGGTACTGTTGGGTTTGTGAATATGATTCTGACCAAAACGAGTATTGGAATGTGTATGAAGCTACTGATATTCGGTATGCGGATGCGTGTGTTAATGTGATAAAACAAACTGTTACGTCTTTTAGTACGGAAGCCGTCCGTAAAATTTACCCTTCAAGGGCTTTGAGCGAATCAAGATTCTTATCAATACCGGGGGCGCGTTCGATAAACGTTAATGTGAGCGAAATGTCTTCATTATATTCCGGTGAATCCATCCAAATTTTGGATCAGATCGGTAACGTCTTGGAACCACAGAGGTCGTATGACTGGGATACGGGGGACGAAAACTTCACGGTCTTAGATGATACAATCATCGTGCGTTTCTCCTCTGGTGAAAATGATTCTGGTATTTATGATGGGAATGGTAACGTAAAAATCTCCAAGAATGTTATCCCTGAAGCAGTAGGTCCGATGACACTATCTGCTAGCTCCAATGATCAGGATTTAACTTGGAAAATTACTGATTCAAGCGGTACAACCATTGCTGAAGGCAACTCCTCTTATGAAGGGGATGATTGGTCTGGATATAATTATATTGAGGAAACAATAGACTTGCCAATTGACATCAGCTACATCTTTACCATTAATTCTGGAGGAGATTGTTGTTACACTTTTGATCTTAAAGACGCTGAAGGTACTGTTATTGCCTCTGGTAAAAAATTGGGCAGTAATGAGTCTGCGATGTTCGATATATCTTCCACTGTATTAATTATTAACGGCTACCCTACCCGCACTGTCTATGAAACCCTAGATTATAGTTTTACTCCACAAGTATTTGGTAGTAATGGCAGTTCCTTAACTTTTTCCATCAAAAACAAACCAACATGGGCTACTTTTAATTCCAGTACCGGCGCACTGACTGGCACTCCAACCAGCGGTGACGTTGGCGAAACTAGTGGCATTGAAATCACTGTATCCAATGACAATGGAACAGCAACCCTGGCCGCGTTTGATATAACTGTTCTTCCTCCCGTTGCAGGAATGAGTCCGGTGTATTTTTATTTTTGGGAAGGTTCAGCAGATTGGAAAATTATTGATTCGAGTGGTACAATCGTTGCTCAAGGTGATTTGGATAGTGATAGCATAGAGTTGCTAGTTGGCACTTATACTCTTACCGTTGATAGCTGTGACTACTGTGAATATTCAATTGAAGACGATGAAGCGAATGGACTTGCTTGGGGGGATGATGATGGGTCTGTATTGTTCAAAATTACTTCAATATTTATCACCGGCTCCCCTGCTACCACGATCTATGAAAACCAAGCTTATAATTTTACCCCAAAAGTATTAAATAATAGTGACAATTCCTTAACTTTCTCTATTAAAAACAAACCCACATGGGCCCCTTTTGATTCTAATACTGGCGCACTCACTGGTACTCCAACCAACAGCGACATCGGCACAACAAGTGCCATTGAAATTACCGTATCCAATGGTATTGAAACAGCGACTCTAGCTGCGTTCGATATAACTGTTGCCGTCAATACGCCCCCTACCTTTACCAGCACTGCCATAACTTCAGTTGATGAGGATAGCACTTATACATATGAAATTACCACTAATGATGTTGATGTAGGTAATAACCTAACCATTACCGCCGAAACAAAACCAACTTGGCTTACTTTCACTGATAACGGTGACACGACAGCTACCTTGACTGATACGCCAACTAATAGTGAAGTTGGTTCGTATAATGTTACGTTGCGGGTTAATGATGGCACAGAAGATGTTGACCAAAGTTTTACCATTGTAGTTGCAAATGTCAATGATCCACCGGTTATAACTCAAGGTGCCTCTACTTCAGTTGCAATATCCAAAAACAATACACCTACTGCTTTTAGCCTCACTTTAGATGCAACTGATATTGACCCAACCAGTGACACCATTACTTGGAATATTAGCGACCCAGCCAATTATGGAACAGCTAATGTAACCGGCACTGGTACCCCCAAAGCTATTACTTACACTCCCAATCCTAATAACACAACTTCAGACAGTTTTATAGTCCAAGTATCAGACAGCAATGGCGGTACCGATACAATTACTGTCAATGTTACCTTTACCAATGAACCACCGGTAATTACCGAAGGTATCACCAAAACCGTTACCATGTCAGAAGATGATAATCTTAACTTCACCTTAAACACTACCGATCCAAATGGCATTAATGAGATGCTGACTTGGAGTATAAGTAGTGCTGCCAGCAATGGCACTGCAAGCGCATCCGGCACGGGAGTCTCTAAATCTATTAATTACAATCCGGATGCTAATTATAACGGAAGCGATAGTTTTGTAGTAGAAGTCAGTGATGGCAGTTTAACTGATACAATTACCGTTAAAGTAACGATTGAGCCTGCCAATGATTCGCCCTCTATCACGGAAGGTCCAACTGTTTCTGTCACCATACTAGAAGATAGTACACCAAGTGAGATTTTAAACGCTACAGATATTGATAACGATAATAACCTATTAAGTTGGAACATTAGTACTCAAGCCAACCACGGTACAGCAAGTGCATCCGGCACCGGAGCCTCTAAATCTATTAGTTACAATCCGGCTGCTGATTATAACGGTAGCGATAGTTTTGTAGTAGAAGTCAGTGATGGCAGTTTAACTGATACAATTACCATTAATGTTACAATTACAAATGTCAATGATCCACCAGTAATAACCCAAGGTGTTTCCACCTCAGTTACAATATCCAAAAACAATATACCTACTGCTTTTAGTCTTACCTTAGATGCTACCGATATTGACCCGACTAATGACACCATTACTTGGAGTATTAGCAACCCTGCTAGTCGTGGTACAGCTAATGTGAGCGGTATCGGAGCCACGAAAGCCATTACTTACACCTCCACCAATGTTAATGACATGACTTCTGATAGTTTTGATGTCCAAGTGTCAGATGGCAACGGTGCTACTGATACAATTACCGTCAACGTCACCTTTACCAATGCCCCACCCGTAATTACCGAAGGCGATGCTAAAACGATTGCCATATCAGAAGACAGTAATCCAATTCCATTTAGCCTCACCTTAAATGCCACTGATCCAAATGGTACTAATGACACACTAAGTTGGAGTATTAGTAGTGTTGCTAGTAATGGTGCTGCAAGCTTAATTGACAATGGTGCGTCCACAATCGTCAACTATATACCAACTCTCAATTTTATTGGTGAAGATAATTTTGAGGTAAAAGTGACAGATACCAGCGGTGCAACCGACACCTTTGCTGTAACTGTCAATGTCAACGAACCGAATAGTATCAATACCCCCCCCGTTGCCAGTGACGGTTCTTTCACTATTAATGAAGATGGTGGCTCTTTAACCAACTTACTTATTGCCACCGATGCCGATGGAAATAGTTTAACTTATTCCAAGGTTTCTGATCCTAGTCATGGCACAGTAACTATATCTAACGCCACAGGTTCTTTCACTTACACACCCACGACTGATTTTAATGGAAGTGATTCTTTTAAGTTTAAAGTGAATGATGGTACTGTTGATTCCAATATCGCTACGGTGACAATTAGTGTTACTCCCATTGCGGATATGCCAACCATCACCCCAGCCACTACCAATGAAGACATCCAAACCACCTCTGGTTTAAAAATTTCTCGCCATGTCGATGACGGTATTGAAGTGACTCATTTCAAAATCACCCATATCCAATATGGCACTTTATACAAAAATGACGGTACAACAATTATTAAGATTAATAATGGTGACTTTATTACTGTAGCCGAAGGCAATGCAGGGCTTAAATTTACCCCAATTCCTGACGCAAGTACTGATGGTAGCTTTGATGTGCAATCTTCCAAAACTGATGATGATAATGGTTTAGGTGGCAATATTGCTACCGCTACAATTACCGTTAGTAGCGTTAATGATAAACCTAGTTTCACCGCCAGTAATCCACCCCCAATCACTGAGGATGCTGGTGCCCAAAGCGTTACTAACTGGATAAGTAGCTTTAACCCCGGCCCCTCTAACGAAAGTGATCAAACTGTTGATAGCTATATTGTTGAAAGTGTCAGTGATTCTAGTTTATTTAGTGCCGATGCTGGTCCCGCTATTGATAGTTCTGGCACCTTAACTTATACGCCAGCCACTAATGCCTTTGGTACTTCTACTTTTACCGTCAAAGTTAAAGATAATGGTGGTACAACAGATGATAGTGGTATAGATAATGGTGGCATCGACACTTCAGATTCCCAAACTTTTACGATTACGATCAATACAATCGCGGACGTACCTTCAGTTACCACCGGCACTACAACTAATGAAGACATTCAAAGTAGTGATTTAGTCATTATCGCAGCTAGTGGTGATACTGATGTTAGCCACTTTAAAATTACCAATATTGTTGGTGGTAAGCTGTATAAAAATGATGGTAGCACTGCCATTAACAATAGCAATTTTATTACTAAAGATGAAGGCAACGCGGGGCTTAAATTTACCCCAGCCCTCAATTCAATCACCGGGGGAAGTTTTGGTATTCAATCTTCTACTACGAACAACGATAGTGGTTTAGGTGGCAACGTTATCACTGCAACTATTACTGTCAATCCGGTTAATGATAAACCCAGTTTCACCGCTAGCAATCCACCTCCAATCACTGAGGATGCTGGTGCCCAAAGCGTTACTAACTGGATAAGTAGCTTTAACCCCGGCCCCTCTAACGAAAGTGATCAAACTGTTGATAGCTATATTGTTGAAAGTGTCAGTGATTCTAGTTTATTTAGTGCTGATGCTGGTCCCGCTATTGATAGTTCTGGCACCTTAACTTATACGCCAGCCGCTAATGCCTTTGGTACTTCCACTTTTACCGTCAAAGTTAAAGACAATGGTGGTACAACAGATGATAGTGGTATAGATAATGGTGGCATCGACACTTCAGATGCTCAAACCTTTACGATTACGGTCAACACAATTGCTGATGTACCTTCAGTTACTACTGGCACTACCACTAATGAAGACACTCAAAGTAGTGATTTAGTCATTACCGCAGCTAGTGGTGATACTGATGTTACCCACTTCAAAATTACCAATATTGTAGGTGGTACGCTGTATAAAAATGATGGCAGCACTGCCATTAACAATAGCAATTTTATTACTAAAGATGAAGGCAACGCGGGGCTTAAATTTACCCCAGCCCTCAATTCAATCACCGGGGGAAGTTTTGGTATTCAATCTTCTACTACGAACAACGATAGTGGTTTAGGTGGCAACGTTATCACTGCAACTATTACTGTCAATCCGGTTAATGATAAACCCAGTTTCACCGCTAGCAATCCACCTCCAATCACTGAGGATGCTGGTGCCCAAAGCGTTACTAACTGGATAAGTAGCTTTAACCCCGGCCCCTCTAACGAAAGTGATCAAACTGTTGATAGCTATATTGTTGAAAGTGTCAGTGATTCTAGTTTATTTAGTGCCGATGCTGGTCCCGCTATTGATAGTTCTGGCACCTTAACTTATACGCCAGCCACTAATGCCTTTGGTACTTCTACTTTTACCGTCAAAGTTAAAGATAATGGTGGTACAACAGATGATAGTGGTATAGATAATGGTGGCATCGACACTTCAGATTCCCAAACTTTTACGATTACGATCAATACAATCGCGGACGTACCTTCAGTTACCACCGGCACTACAACTAACGAAGACACTCAAAGTAGTGATTTAGTCATTACCGCAGCTAGTGGTGATACTAATGTTACCCACTTCAAAATTACTAATATTGTAGGTGGTACGCTATATAAAAATGATGGCACGACTGCGATTAGCAACGGCAATTTTATTACCGAAGCTGAAGGTAATGCTGGGCTTAAATTTACTCCAGCACTTAACTCAATCACTGCTGGAAGTTTTGGCATTCAAGCTTCGATTGCTAATAATGATAGTGGTTTAGGTGGCAGTGTTATGACTGCCAATATCACTGTCAATCCGGTTAATGATAAACCTAGTTTCACGGCTAGCAATCCACCGGCAGTAATTGAAGATGCTGGAGCTCAAACTGTGACTGGTTGGATAAGTAGTTTCAATCGTGGGCCTTCCAATGAAAGTGGTCAAGCTGTGTTTGCCTATATTATTGATAATGTAAGTAATTCTGATTTATTTAGTGCTGGCCCTGCCATTGATAACTCTGGCAACCTGACTTATACACCGGCTCCAAATGCTTTTGGTACTTCCACTTTTGAGGTCAAAGTACAAGATGATGGTGGTACAGATAACGGTGGTGTAGACACTTCTGATTTCCAACGCTTCACTATTACTGTCAACACAGTTGCGGACGTACCTTCTGTTACCAATGCTACCACTAATGAGGATACCCAAAGTGATACAGGTTTAGTCATCACAAATAACGGCGATACTGACGTTACCTATTTTAAGATTACCAATATTGTTGGTGGTATTCTGTATAAAAATGATGGTAACACTGCCATTAGTAACGGCAATTTTATTAGCGAAGCTGAAGGTAATGCTGGGCTTAAATTTACCCCAGCACTCAATTCCATCGCTGGGGGAAGCTTTGGCGTTCAATCCTCTACTGCTAATGATAACCGTAGTTTAGGTGGTAATGTCATAACCGCCAATATCACCGTTAATCCAGTCAATGATAAACCCACTTTCACAGCTAGTAATCCTCCGGCTGTCAATGAAGATGCTGAAGTTCAAACTATCAGCAATTGGATAACCAGCTTCAATACCGGCCCTTCTAATGAAAATAGTCAAGCAGTTAGTGATTATTTAATTGCAAACATTAGCAATCCGGATTTGTTTGCCATTGCTCCAGACGTTGATAATTCTGGTACTTTAACATATACAGTAGCTGCGAATACGTTTGGTGTTTCGGATTTTAGAGTCAAAGTAAAAGACGATGGTGGCACTGCTAATAGTGGAATTGACACTTCAGATGCTCAAACTTTCACGATTACGGTCAATACAATCGCCGATGTTCCATCCGTTACTAATGCTACGACTAACGAAGATACTCAAAGTGATTCCGGTTTGGTTATCACTGATAATGGTGATACCAGTGTTACTCACTTTAAAATTACCAATATTGTGGGTGGTATACTGTATCAAAATGATGGCAGCACTGCGATTAATAATGGTGATTTCATCACCGAAGCTGAAGGTAATGCGGGACTCAAATTTACTCCAGCTACTGACGCAAATATCGGTGGTAGCTTTGACGTACAATCTTCCCTTGCCGATGATAATAATGGTTTAGGCGGCAATACAATTACTGCTACAATTACTGTTAATCCGGTCAATGACCAACCCAATTTCACCGCCAGCAATCCGCCGGCGATAACCGAAGATGCTGGAGCGCAAACGGTGACTGGTTGGATAAGTAGTTTTAACCCCGGCCCGGCCAATGAAAGCGGCCAGATTGTGAGTACTTATATTATTAATAATATCAGCAATGCCAGCTTATTCAGTGGTGGCCCCATAATTGATAACTCTGGCAATCTAACTTACACGCCAGTTTCGGACGCTTTTGGTAGTTCTACTTTTGATGTCAAAGTGCAAGATAATGGTGGTACTGCTAATGGTGGCATAGATACTTCAGATGCCCAAACCTTCACGATTACTCTCAACACCATGGCAGACGTACCCAATGTCACCAATGCTACCACTAATGAGGATACGCAAAGTAATAGTGGTTTAGTCATTACTGATAATGGTGATATTGATGTTACCCATTTTAAAATTACCAATATTGTTGGCGGTACGCTATATAAAAATGATGGCAGCACTGCGATTAATAATGGTGACTTTATTACTGAAGCTTCCGGCAATGCTGGGCTTAAATTTACTCCAGCTACTGATGCAAATCTCGGCGGTAGTTTTGGTATACAATCTTCCGTCACTAATGATAACAGTGGTTTAGGTGGCAATGTTGTCACCGCAACGATTAGCGTTAATCCCGTCAATGATATACCCAGTTTTACGGCGAGTAATCCTTCAATGATTGTTGAAAACGCTGGACCACAAACCATAACTGGCTGGATAACCAGTTTCAATCAAGGCGGCAATGAAAGCAACCAAGTAGTTAATGCGTATATCGTTACAAACGTTAATGCTCCTACTTTATTTAGTGCAGCTCCAAGCGTCGATAATTTCGGCAACCTAACTTACACTCCAGCTACGAATACATCTGGTAGTTCTACTTTTGAGGTCAAAGTACAAGACACTGGTGGTACTGCTAATGGTGGTGTGGATACTTCGATTGCAAAAATATTTACGATTACGGTTACGCCTAAATCAGTAATAACCCCGGAGCCAGTGACAACCCCAGAGCCGGTGATAACCCCGGAGCCGGTGACGACATCCCCAACTGGAGTATCTGCCACTTCTGAAACTGGAATATTACAATTTGCCTTAACTACCTATTTTGCCAGTGAAAGAGATGGTGAACTCCAAACCATTACGGTCACTCGTACCGAGAAGAGTAAAGGCAATGTTTCAATTCAATATTTTGCCAGTGCTAATGGTACCGCAATCTCGGAAGTGGATTATATTGGTGGGATCGGAACCTTAACTTGGGCTAATGGTGATATACAGCCTAAAGTTTTGCCCCTAACTATTCTTGTGGATGACGAAACAGAAAGCTTAGAAACCGTCAACCTGACGTTATTCAATCCAACTGGACACGCCACTTTAGGCTCACTAGCCCAAACCACGTTGATTATTGTTGATGATGACACCTATGTACCAGAAAATTCCCCAACTGCGGTAAATTCCACCACCACGGCAACTTCCAATGCTGGTACCTTACAATTTTCTGCTCCATTTTACTCGGCCATCGAAGACATAGGCATAGTCACCACTTTGAATGTAATCCGTACTGGCGGTAGTGAAGGTGAAGTATCCGTTCAATATACGATTCTTGATAACGGTACTGCCGCGTTCAATTTTGACTATATTGGTGGGGCGGGTAAACTAATTTGGGTGGATGGCGATAGTAGTGCTAAATCTATCGTGGTAATGTTGCTTGATGATCAACAGTTGGAAGATGTAAAAACCATTCCCTTAATTTTGACCGAACCTACTGGTGGAGCCAGTTTGGGAGTACCGGATCGGGCTACATTAGTTGTAGTTGATAATGATGGCCAACCCGAAGTTCCACCTCAAGTAGAAAGTGAATTTACTCCATCACCAGAAGAACCTACTTCAGACTCTTCTTTAGATAAAGGCAAAGTTACCATTTCCCCATCACCAGATGAGAGTGAAGATGATAGCGAATATACCAATACTTCTTCTTTACCCAGTTTAGGACGAGGTATAGCAGTTGCCAAAGATGGTGATATGCTTAATGCTAAGGTTCTTGAAGATATGACTGGTATCACCATTGCCTTTCGAGGCGGAGCTTCCGTAGGTGGCAGTCAAGCATATCATTCAAACATAACCACAACGCCATCTCATAAAGTGAAAATTAGAGGTGAAATTGATATTGCTAATACTCACATTGGGCAAAAAGCGGATATATTGGTATTAGTTGGAGTGCTGGATGATGTATCCGGAACAGTACAGTTTTTAATGCTTGACAAAGCCCAACTCCAAGTCTGGGACGGTGGATTTGCTACTTTGGTAGGCAGCGAAGTCGTATTATCAAAAACTCAAAAGCTCAAAATCTATCATGGTTTTATAGAGCCAGTCCATGTCCAAATTTATTTTGGTTATCGGCTCCAGAAAAATGGCTCAATTTACTTCAACGGTGAACAGCCTATTGAACTCCAAGTTGGCTCTGAAGATGATAGTTCTCAAGACCAAAAAAACCAACAAGTAGTTTGGCATACTGAGTTTAGTCCGAATGGCGAGCAAATCGTTATCGCCTCAAGTACCGGTCATGTAAGCCTTTGGGATGCGAACAGCGGCCATCGCTTGGCTAAGTTCACTGCTCATACGGAAAAAGTGAAATCTGCCGTTTTTAGTGCTGATAGTAAATGGTTGGTTACTAGCTCGCATGATAAAACCGCCCGATTATGGAATATTGAGACTAAACAAGAGGTTATGGTATTCAGTGGCCATGAGCGTGCGCTTGAATACGCCACTTTTAGTCCCAACGCCCAACGCATTCTCACCGTTTCTGCGGATAAAACGGCTCGGCTCTGGGATACCAATAACGGTGAAACTCTATTTATCTTAGAGGGCCATAATCAAGGAGTCCAATACGCCACTTTCAGCCATGATGGTAAGCGAATAGTTACGGCTTCTTGGGATCACACCGCGCGATTGTGGGATGCCGAAACTGGTGAGGAAATCGCTAGGTTAGCCGGCCATGCAAATATGGTTGAACGTGCGGTCTTTAGTCCCAATGACCAATATATTATCACTGCCTCTTGGGACAAAACCGCCCGCCTCTGGGATGCTCACACCGGCCAAGAAATATTGGCCCTTGCTGGCCATCGTAATGGGGTTGCGTATGCCGCCTTTAGTCCCGACGCTGAGTATATCGTCACCACTTCTTGGGATAACACGGTTCGGCTATGGAGTGCCCGGAACGGTAAATCTTTATGGGTGCGCGAACATCAAGCCGGAGTTCACCATGCCGCTTTCAGTCCCAATAGCCAAATTATTGTCACCGGTTCCAATGACGGCACCGCGCGTTTGTGGGAAAGCGCAACTGGTAGACCAATCAAAACCTTAAAAGGGCATGAAGGCAATGTTTGGCAAGTTGGGTTTAGCCCCGATGGCAAGCAGGTTATAAGTGCATCGTGGGATAATACAGTGCGAGTGTGGGAAGTTGAGACTGGAAATATAGTTATGGTGTTAAAGGATTAATTTCTGGTTCCCACGCGCCGGCGTCAATACCATTAAGTTAAGAGATATTTATTGGAGTCCAAACCTTCAGATTTGGATTATTTACTTTAAAATTAAACACTTCCAAATCTAAAGGTTTGGATTCCAAAGCTTAACTTAATGGCATTGACGCGCCGGCGTGGGAACCCAGTCGTGACGCTGGAGCTGGGAACAAGGAAAAAGGTTATACTTAATTTAAAATCCGTTGAATCTACAAATCGTATTTAGGAGAACAATAATGATTACTTTAATTAACCGCATCTTTATTGATGCAATTCTGATCTTACGCAAATGGGTAACATACCCATTACCTGCTATTTTGGCAATCGCTTTACTGCTTATGTCTTCATTGGTGTTGGCGCAAGCCCCAACCATTGCCTACTTTGAAGAACAGACTAGCCTTAACAATCCCTTTGATGAAAGCGTAAATTATCCTTCAGTTCCGGCTGAAATTGCTATTAGTGCTCCGGTTTTTGGTGATCTTGACAATGATGGCGATTTAGATGCTTTTATTGGCAAAGCCTACTCTATTTCATACTACGAAAATACCGGTAGCACGTTTGTGGAACGTACAGGGACCGATAACCCACTGTCCAACATTTTTAGTAGTTTTACACAATTATATCATCCCGCTATGGTTGATATTGATGGTGATGGCGATTTAGATACATTTGTCGGGGGTGGAAACCTTATTACCTTCTATAAGAATACAAATGGTATTTTTGAGCAACAACTTGGTGAAGCTAATCCTTTTAGCAGTAGCAAGCTGGGTGAAAAAATACCAGGAATTTATTACACCCCCACTTTTGTTGACATTGACAACGATGAAGACTTTGATGCCTTTATCGGTGTACAAAATGGCGGAATGAACTATTATGAGAATATAGGTACCGTAAATAATCCAGACTTTGTAGGAAGATACAATGATGACCACCCTCTTCAGCTTGATTTTGGTGAGAGCTCAGTTCCTACTTTTGTCGATATTGACAGTGATGGCGATTTTGATGTTTTTATTGGTGAAACGGATAAATATATCAATTACTATGAAAATAGTGGAACTGCCAGTCAACCTTATTTTGTAAAACAAGCAAGTCCTTTTATTGATATGGTAAAAGGAAAAATGAACTCTCCCGTTTTTGTTGATCTTGATAAGGATGGTGATTGGGATGCTTTCGTTACAGTTTTGGAACCCTATCAGGTTACTTACTATGAAAATGTGGCACCAATAACAGGTAAACGCTTTATAAATCAAGGATATTTAGGCAATATCAAGGTTGAAAGCGAATTCGCTTCTCCCAGTTTTGTTGACGTTGACCAAGATGGGGATGTGGATGCCGTTGTTGGTGAAAACGATGGTACCATCAATTATTATAAAAATGTGGGTACAGTAAATGCTCCCGTATTTGAAGAGCAACTGGGTGCTGCAAATCCTTTCAATAGTATTGATGTTGGAGATAATAGTTATCCTGCCTTGGTAGATATTGATAGCGATGAAGATTTAGATGTCTTTATTGGAGAACAGGATGGTACGATAAAATTTTATGAAAATACAGAAACCGTCAACACCCCAATTTTTGCAGAACGGAGCGGGAGTGATAATCCACTTAATGGTATTTCTTTAGGAATTGGTGAGAAAAGTAAGCCGGTTTTCGTTTCACTCGTACCTAATGGTCTAATGGATGTTTTTATCGGATCTTACGATGGTAAGGTATATTATTACCAAAATATAGGAACTCCAAAAAATCCTAATTTTGTCAAGAAAGCAGGGCTTTTAGATTTTGTGGATGTTGGTGCGAGCAGTGCCCCCACCTTTGTTGATATGGACAATGATGGCGATCTTGATGCTTTCATTGGAAACGAGGATGGTGTTATTAATTATTTTGAGAACACCGACAATCTTAACTTTGTGGAAAGAACCGGCACCAATAATCCTTTTGAGGATATAACTGTATTTGATAGCAGCGTTCCGTCTTTTGCTAATATTGATAATGATGGCAATTTAGATGCGCTTATTGGTAGGGGAGAAGGAAATATTCTGTATTCTGAATACAACTATATCAGCAACGCTTTACCACGCAGTGGAAACTACAACTTTGCCCCGAAAGTTTATTTGAAATGTATCGCTTGTGATAAGTTTTACTATACTTTGGATGATAGTACACCAACCATCTCATCAGCGCAATACACCAATTCACTAGCAATACCGGCAGATACGACCACGACGCTCAAATATATTTCTGTCTCCGGTGGCGTTGCTAGCAAAGTGACAACAGAAACGTATTTCATTGATACGCTAGTTCCAACCGTGACCATAACTGTACCAGAAGACAAAGCCGAGTTAGCCAGTTTACCAGCTATCAATGGTATGGCAACTGATGTTAGCGGCGGCATTGGTGTAGATTACACGGAAGTTCAAATAACCGATGGTAACCTCTATCTTTCTGAAGATGGTAGTTTTGTTGCAGAACCTACTTGGGTAAAAGCTGATGGTATTTATAATTGGGAATATGATACCAGTGAAGTTACTTTTCCAGCCGGTAATTACACCATAACCACCAGAACCTTTGATAAACTAGAAAATATCAGTGCAGAAGTCAATCTTATTGTAGGTATTGCCAAAGGCTTTACTAAGCTTCACCTTGAAACCAGTGCCACCACCATTCTTAATACTGATAGCATTGATATAGCTGGTAAATTAAGCCGTTTACCAGAAAGCGAGGAAAGCTTAGAAGGTATTGATATTAATCTAACGATAACGGCACCAGACGGTATCACTCAAGTGGTGCTTCCAACCGTTAAAACGCATACAGATACTGGCCAATTTGAATTTAAGGATGTATCATTGCCAAGTTTGTTTACGGACATGCAAGATGGTGCTTTTGGTTTTCAAGCAACATTTGCTGGTACCAACGTTCTTACTGACTCAAAATCAACCACCGAAGCAGTATTAGTTGGTGCATCGGCCGGCTACGTTATTTTAGTACACGGCAAACTCAAAAATGAAGAAGGTTTAGCGGCTCACAAAAAAACCACTAATCGTATTTACAAAACCCTTATAAAACGCCGGTTTGAACCAGCCAATATTCATTACTTCAATTACAACATCACCGATAAAGATACGACACTCAATAAAATCATTATTGGCGATAAAACCACTACCATCGCTGAGAAAAAACCGACCAAAGCTGGTATCCAAGCGGCCCTTGCTAGTATCCAAACAAGTATGGCAACCACTCCGGCCCCCTTATATATCATTATGATTGATCATGGTGGCTTTGACGGTGATTTCCATATCTATAGTGATAATGGTGATACAAACGATGACGTTATTCTCCCAACGGAATTAGCCGATTGGTTGACTGATTTTGAAACCGGCTTAAAAACCGCGAATGCCAGTGCCTTGAAAAAACCGCGTATTGCAATTTTAGGCTACTGTTATTCTGGCAGTTTTATCTCGGCGTTAAGCCAAGAGCCAACTTTCACAGATTCGGCTGATCCAAAAACTTTAGTAAATGCTGGGCGCATAATCATCACCAGTGCGACGGCTCAAGAAGAATCCTACAAAGGCCCCGATGAACCAGATGGGGTTCGCAGTGGGGAATTTTTCATGGAAGAATTTTTTGCCCGCTTAAACAGTGGCGATAATTTTAAACAAGCCTTTGAATTTGCAACTGAAAAAACTGAAATCTTCACTCGCAGAGGTGGTGATTCTAATGCTGTTAACCGTTTCTATGACGATGCGATGCAACACCCGTTATTAGATGATGATGGCGATGGCAAAGGCAGTAACAGTCTGTCAGCGGACAGTGATGGTCACCACGCTGAAGAAATGCTATTGGGTATCAACTTAAATACTGACACCAATTCTGCGGACAACCCCGCCGAAATTCTAAGTGTTAGTAGTACTATTTATTTAAGTGCCACTGAAACTACTGCAACGTTGGAAGCCAAAGTAAATGATGCCAATAGTGTCAATTCTGCTCCGGTTGATATTCGGAAACCAACAACGGTTCTGAGTTCTAGTGGTACCGGAACCAGTGAGCAGTTAGAAATTCCGGAATTATCCAGGGGATTTATGAGTTGTAGCAAAAGCAGCCACACTTGTACTAAAGAATTTACCAAACCGACAGAAGCAGAGCCTAACAAATTCCACTTCACCGATCCGGGTATGTACGAGGCATTTTATTTTGTGCGTGATAGTGAAACCAACGACATTTCGCCGCTGAAACGCTCGGTGATTTACAAGAACAAAGTGGGTAACACGCCACCTGGAGAAGTTAAGTTAAGATATCCCGATGTCAATGGTAAAGACAAGGAAGGTAAAGAGCCAAAAACCACACTGCTCTTAGTTTGGCAACCCAGTTTGGATACAGATGGCCCGGTGACTTACAATTTAATCCTGTCAGAGGACGAAAATTTCAGCACCATAGCTTATCAGCAGGAAGAATTGACTACTGCAATGGCCTATATTGATGAGCATATACAAGTGGTTGGCAATGAGGAAAGTACTGGTTTAAAAGACCAAACCACTTATTACTGGAAAGTTGAAGCGGTTGATCCGTTTGGGGAAAGAACTACCAGTACTCCGTTTGCGTTTAAAACCAACAACACTAATGCTCCTCCCGGCATAGGCAGTTTACATATTTCCAGTGCTTTAGACTTCAGCGCGATAGGTGGTGCCAAAATTACGCTGCTTGACGAATCTGGTAAACAGTTACCTAATCCGGATATGTACGAAGAGCAAGGTGACTATAATATGTTGTTACCACATGGTCGGCGACGGGCCAAAATTAAGGTTGCTGGCTATGAAGAACAAGAGGTTGAGATTGATACCAGTCAAGGTACGGCTCAGTTGAATGTGGAAATGATTCCGGAAGGAGGGATGCCAATTCAACCGGGGCAACTACAATTTGCTACCAGTGTAACTAGCATTGACGAAACTGCATGGATGGCTACGATTTTGGTTGAACGTGTGGGCGGAAGCGATGAGGCAATCTCAGTTGACTATACTACTACGAGCGGCACTGCTACCAATGGCAGCGATTACACCAATACCAGCGGCACCTTAAATTGGATAGATAAAGATGAACGTGCTAAGGCGATTGAACTAGATATCACCAACGACTTAGATTTTGAAGGTGATGAAACGCTTACTATAACTTTGTCTAATCCAACTGGTGGAACAACTAAATATCCAGCCACACTCGGTACTGAAACCCAAATCACCGTCACAATTGTCGATGATGAAGCGGCTCCGGAACCAGCACCGGGTGAATTGCAATTTTCAGCCAGCACCTATTCAGCTACCGAAGGAGATACGACACTCAATCTCACCGTAGAACGCACGGGTGGTAGTGATGGTGAGGTGTCGGTGCAATATATAATAAGTGGAACCGCTATTGCTGGTAGTGATTATACTGGTGAAGCCGCTACATTAACTTGGAGTGATGGTAATTCTACGGCTAAGTTATTGAATATAAGTTTAATTGATGATGAGGACGTTGAAGCAAGTGAGAGCCTGAGTTTGACATTGTTTAATCCAACTGGCAATGCTACTTTGGGTACTCCAGCTCAAGCCACTTTATCTATTGCTGATAATGATGAAGCCGGCGTTGGTGGAACTCTGCAATTTGCCATTGCTAGTTATACAGTCAATGAAGGTGAGAGCGCAACCATTAGCGTGACTCGTACCGATGGTAGTGATGGTGAAGTATCTGTACAATACTCTGCAACTGGTGATAGTACTGCAATGGCTAATAGTGATTACGCAAATGCTAATGGTACGTTAGCATGGGTTGATGGTGATAGCAGTACTAAGTCATTCACGGTAAGTATAAGTGATGATGAAGAAGTTGAAGAAACCGAAACTCTCAAATTAATGCTTTTCAGTCCAACGGGCTCTGCCAGTTTAGGTAGTCAAACCCAAACTACTTTATCTATTGCTGATAATGACGAAGCCGGCGTTGGCGGAACTCTACAATTTGCCACTACAAGTTATACGGTTAATGAAGGCAATAACTCAACTATTAGTGTAACTCGTACTGGTAGCAGTGATGGTACAGTGTCAGTACAATATCTTGCCACCGGAGATAGCACCGCAATGGCTAATAGTGATTACGCAAATGCCAATGGTACGTTGACATGGGTTGATGGTGATAGCAATGCTAAATCGTTCACGGTAAGTATAAGTGATGACAGTGAGACTGAAGAAACCGAAACCCTTAAGTTAATGCTTGCCAATCCAACCGGCTCCGCAAGTTTGGGTAGCCCGGCTCAAACAATAATTAATATTACTGATAATGATGTTGCAACTCCAGAGCCAAATCCGGTTACAACACCTAATCCAGTGACAACCTCAGAGCCGGTGATAACGCCTAAACCGGTTACAACATCGGAGCCGGTTACTAAACCAACGCCAACATCTGAGCCGGTAATAACGCCAAATCCGGTGATAACCCCTGAACCGGTAACAACTCCAAATCCGGTAATAACGCCAAATCCGGTGACAACTCCAAGTCCAGTAACAACACCAAGTCCGGTGACAACCTCCCCAATTGGAGTATCCGGCACTTCTGGGGCGGGAACATTACAGTTTGCCTCAACTACCTATCTCGCTAATGAAAGTGATGGTGAATTCTCAGCCATTACCGTCACTCGCACCGGTAAGAGCCAAGGCAATGTTTCCATTCAATATTTTGCCAGTGCCAATGGTACCGCAATCTCAGGAGTTGATTACACTGGTGGAATTGGCACCTTAACTTGGGCTGATGGTGATATGCAGCCCAAAGTTTTGCCCTTAACAATTCTCGCGGATGACGAAACCGAAAGCTTAGAAACGGTTAACTTGATGTTGTTCAATCCAACCCGGCAAGCTACGTTAGGCTCACTAGCACAAACCACGTTGATTATTGTTGATAATGCGTTAGCATCGGCAAATTCTACAATGCCAATTGTGGTAAATCCCAATGCTAGTGCTTTAGAATCACCAAATTCCACGCCAACCGTGGCAAATCTCAATGCTGGCAAATTACAATTTTCTGCCTCATTTTATCCGGCTAGCGAAGATATGGGCATACTCACCACCCTGAATGTAATTCGTACTGATGGCAGTGAAGGTGAAGTATCGGTGCAATATACGATACTCGATAACGGTACTGCCGTACTTAATTCTGATTATATTGGTGGAGCGGGTAAATTAATTTGGGCGGATGGGGATAGTAGTGCCAAATCCATTTCCATAATGCTATTTGATGATCGCCAAGTGGAAGATTTAAAAACCATTCCGTTGATTTTGAGCGAACCTACTGGTTCCGCCACTATTGGTGTGCCGGATCGGGCGACTTTGGTTGTGGTTGATAATGATGGGCAACCCGAAATTCCACCTCAAGTAGAAAGTGAATTTACTCCATCTCAAGAAGAACCTACTTCTGGCTCTTCTCCAAATGGAGATAAAACTACCGTTGCATCACCAAAGACTAATGAATATGCCAATACTTCGGCTTTGCCTAGTTTAGGACGTGGCATAGCAGTTGCCAAAGATGGCAATATACTTAATGCTAACGTTCTTGAAGAACTGACTGGTATAACAATTGCTTTTCGAGGCGGTGCTTCGATAAACAATCAAGCATATCAAACTAGATTAGCCACAAACCCATCTAAAATTGTGAATATTGTGGGTGAAATTGAGATTGCCGATATTCATATTGGTCAGGAAGCGGATATATTGGTGGTAGCTGGGGTACTTGATAATGTATCAGAAGCGATTTCACAGTTCTTAATGGTTAACGATCAAGAACGCCTGCAAGTCTGGAATGGTGAATTTACTACTTTGGTTGGTAGCCAAGAAAACGTCGTGTTACCGAAAACCCAGACAGTCGAAATATATCACGGTTTAATAGTACCAGTTCGGGCGCAAATTTACTTTGGATATCGTCTGAAGAAAAATGGCTCAATTTATTTCAATGGTGAGCTGCCTATTGAAGTATCAAGTAACAGATGACCATAATTTGGCTGGACGGGGTTTGCAACTTCGTCCGAAATGTTTCTTGTTCTCAAACGATGTGAAGGAATGCCTTTAACTTTACTACGCAAAATACAATTTGTATGATGCAGAGCATCAAGGCAGGCATTCCCAAATAGAATTTGGGAACGAGAAAAATTTGTATGATGCAGAGCATCAAGGCAGGCATTCCCAAATAGAATTTGGGAACGAGAAAATTGATTCTGGTTCCCACGCGCCGGCGTGGGAACCCAGTCGGGACGCGCCAGCGTCCCTTCTTTTTTCTCGTTCCCAAACTCTGTTTGGGAATGCCTTCAACGCGGGGCAAAGTACAATTTGTATGATGCAGAGCATCAAAGCAGGCATTCCCAAATAGAATTTGGGAACGAGAAACACTTCCAAATCTGAAGGTTTGGATTCCAATGCTTTTTTCTCGTTCCCAAACTCTGTTTGGGAATGCCTTCAACGCGGGGCAAAGTACAATTTGTATGATGCAGAGCATCAAAGCAGGCATTCCCAAATAGAATTTGGGAACGAGAAACACTTCCAAATCTGAAGGTTTGGATTCCAATGCTTTTTTCTCGTTCCCAAACTCTGTTTGGGAATGCCTTCAACGCGGGGCAAAGTACAATTTGTATGATGCAGAGCATCAAAGCAGGCATTCCCAAATAGAATTTGGGAACGAGAAACACTTCCAAATCTGAAGGTTTGGATTCCAATGCTTAACTTAATGGCAGTGACACCGGCGCGTGGGAACGAGGAAAAAGGTTGTACTTAATTTAAATTTCGTTGAATCTGCAAATCTATTTAGGAGAACAATAATGCTTACTTTAAATAACCGCATCTTTATTGGTGCAATTCTAATGTTGCTATCGTCTTTAGCATTGGCGGCAACTATTTATGTTAAACACGATGCCACTGGCGGAAATGATGGTACCTCGTGGACTAATGCTTATACTAACCTACAAACTGCCCTGACTGGTGCAGTCAGCGGTAATGAAATTTGGGTGGCAAAAGGCGTTTATAAACCCACCACCGATGGTGCTAATCGCACGGTAACTTTTCAATTGAAAAATGGGGTTGCATTATACGGTGGATTTGCTGGTACCGAAACCACCCGTGAGGAACGCGACTGGAACACAAATAAAACTGTGTTAAGTGGTGATATTGATAATGACGATACCGTCGATACTGATAACATTATTACTGATGTCACTAATATTAGTGGGGATAATGTTTACACGGTTGTGACTGGTAGTGGTACGGATAACACTGCTATTTTGGATGGTTTTGTAATTACGGGGGGATTGGCTAATGGTAATGGTGATTCTCCTAATCCAGATTGTTGTGGGGCTGGTATGTTTAATAATGCGGGTAGTCCAACTTTAGTCAATTTGACTATTATAGGTAATAATGCTGAAGGCACTGGTAGTAATGGCTTTGGCGGTGGGATGTATAACTATTCTAGCAGCAATCCCACTTTGACTAATATCGCCTTCAGTAACAATACAGCTAGCAGTGCTGGCGATGGAATGTATAACAATGATAGCAGTCCCACTTTGATTAATGTCACCATCAGTGGCAATTACAACTCGGCTCAGCAAGCGGTTTTGAATTGTTCAACTTGTGATGAGTTTTACTATACTTTAGATGGTAACACACCAACTGAATCATCAACGCAATACACCGCTCCAATAGCAATACCGGCTGACACAACCACGACGCTTAAATATATTTCTGTCTCTGGTGGAGTTGCCAGCGAAGTGACCACAGAAACGTATTTAATTGATTCGCAAGCCCCAATTGTGAACATAACTGCGCCCGAGGAGCAAACTAAGTTAGCCAGTTTAGCAACCATCAATGGTACGGCAACTGATGGTGGCATTGGCGTAGATTACGTTGAAATTCAAATAACCTATGGCAATCTCTATCTTGCTGAAGATGGCAATTTTGTTGCAGAAGCCACTTGGTTAAAAACCACTGGTACAGATAATTGGCTGTATGACACCAGTGCAGTCAATTTCCCAAATAGCGATGATTACACCATAACCGCGAGGGCCTTTGATAAACTGAAAAATACCAGTACTGAAAGTCTTACGGTAGACATTGCCAAAGACTCTACCAAGCTTTATCTTGAAACCAATACCGCCACCATTCTAAATACTGATAGCATTGATGTGGTTGGCAAATTAAGTCGTTTCCCAGAAAGCGAGGAAAGCTTAAAAGATATTGAAATTAGTCTAACGATTACGGCACCAGATAATACTACCACTCAAGTGAAAACAACCCAAACGCTTACGGATGCGGGCCAATTTGAGTTTAAGGATTTATCTTTGTCAAGTTTGTTTAGCCCAATGCAAAACGGTGCTTTTAAGTTTCAAGCAACTTTTGCTGGTACAAAACAATTAGCGGCTTCAGATTCAGCAGTTGAAACCGTATTGGTGGGTGCATCGGCCGGTTACGCCATTTTAATTCAAGGCAAAATCCAAAGTGAAGAAGGTTTAGCCGCCCACAACAAAACCATTCAGCAGATTTACGATAAATTCAAAGCTCGCGGTTTTAATGACGACAACATCAAATACTTCAACTACACCACCACGCAAGAAGGTGTTGATGGTTTGCCAACTAAATCAAACATTGCGGCGGCATTTACCGATTTACAAAGTAATATGAACAGCAACCCGGCTCCTTTTTATGTGGTGATGATTGGTCATGGCAGTATAGACGGAACTTTTCATATTTACAATGGTAGTGCTAACGATGTTATCACCCCAACCGATTTAGATGGCTGGTTAGATAATCTTGAAAATGGTCTAAACGAACTGGCCCTTGAAAAACTCCGGCTGGTTATGTTAGGTGCTTGTTATTCTGGTAGTTTTATTCCAAAAGTCTCTCAGGATGGTCGGGTCATCATTACCAGTGCCACTGCCCAAGAAGAATCCTACAAGGGCCTCGGAGAATCAAGTAGTGAATTTTTCATGGAAGAATTTTTTATCCGCTTAGGTAAAGGCGATAATTTTAAACAAGCGTTTGAATTTGCTACTGAAAAAACCGAAATCTTGACTCGTAAAGGTGGTAGTGCTGATACTGCTAACCGTTTCTATGACAATGCCGTCCAACACCCATTATTGGATGATAATAGCGATGGCAAAGGAAGTAATACTCTCTCGACGGATGGTCAACAAGCTGAAACCGTACTATTTGGTGTCAACTTAAATTCTGCGGATAACTTAGCTGAAATACTAAGTGTCAGTAATGCCATTTATTTGAGTGCCACTGAAACTACTGCAACTTTGGAAGCAATCGTAAACGATGCCGATAGTATCGCTTCCGCTCCGATTGATATTCGTAAACCAACCACAATTCTTAATTCTAGTGGTACTGAAACCAATAAACAGCTAGAAATTCCTGAATTATCCCGAGTATTTATGAGTTGTAGCAGTGCCAATACTTGTACCAAAGCATTTGACCAATTTACCGAGCCGGGCATGTACGAGGCGTTTTACTTTGTTCGTGATAGTGAAACCAACGACATTTCGCCGGTAAAACGCTCGGTAATTTACAAAAACAAAGATGGTAATAGTCCACCGAAAAGTTTTGCGTTAAAATATCCCAATGGTAAAGATAGCGATGGTAAAGATCCGAAAACCACATTACTCTTTGTCTGGCAACCAAGTTTGGATACAGATGGCTCGGTGACTTACAATTTAATCCTGTCAGAGGACGAAAATTTCAGTACCATCGCTTATCAGCAGGAAGAATTAACCACTGCAATGGCCTATATTGATGAGCATATACAAGTGGTTGGCAATGATGAAAGTACCGGTTTAAAAGACCAAACTACTTATTACTGGAAAGTCGAAGCCGTTGATCCGTTCGGGGCAAGAACCACCAGTAGTTCAGTGTTTGCGTTTAAAACCAATAACACCAATGCCCCTCCCGGAATAGGCAGTTTACATATTTCCAGTGCTTTAGACTTCACGGCGATAGGTGGTGCCGACATTACGTTGCTTGATGAATCTGGCACTCCATTACCTGATCCTGACATGTACAAAGATCAAGGTAACTATAATATGTTGTTACCACATGGTCGGCGGCGGGCCAAAATTAAGGTTGCGGGATATAAAGAACAAGAAATTGAGATAGATACCACCCACGGTACTGCTCAACTTCAGGTGGAAATGATACCCACAAGCGGTATTCCAATTCAACCGGGAGAATTGCAATTTACAGCAACCACTGCCAGTTTCAACGAAAATACCGGTACTGCCACTATTTTAGTTAAGCGTGTCAATGGTAGCGATACCGGTGTTACAGTGAACTATGCAACTGGTAATGGTAGTGCAACGGCTGGCAATGATTATGCGAATACCAGCGGAACCTTAACTTGGCAAGATAAAGAAGAATCTGCCAAAACAATTAATCTACCTCTCACCAATGATCAGGATTTTGAAAGCAATGAAACGCTTACGATAACTTTGTCTAATCCAATTGGTGGAACGACTACATATCCGGTGAAACTCGGTACTCCTACCCAAATCACCGTAACGATTGTCGATGATGATACGGCTCCAGAACCAGTGCCGGGTGTCTTGCAATTTTCAGCCAGCACTTATTCGGCTACCGAAGGCGATAGTACCCTCAACCTTAGTGTTACCCGTACTGGTGGTAGTGATGGAACGGTATCGGTACAATATATGGTAAATGGAACCGCCACATTGAATGCGGATTATAGCGGTGGAACTGGTACCTTAACTTGGAGTAATGGCAATTCTACAGCTAAGTTAATGAACCTCAGTTTAATTGATGATGACGATGTTGAAGCCAGCGAGAGCCTTAGTTTAACTTTGTTCAATCCAACTGGTGATGCTACTTTGGGTACTCCAGCCCAAGCCACTTTGTCTATTGCTGATAATGACGAAGCCTCTGTTGCCGGAACTCTACAGTTTTCCACCGCCAGTTATACGGTTAATGAAGGCGATAACTCAACGATTAGCGTTACTCGTACTGGTGGCAGTGATGGTACTGTGTCAGTACAATACCTAGCAACTGGAAATAGCACCGCCGTAAGTAGTGATTACGCCAATGCTAGTGGTACGTTGACATGGGCGAATGGTGATAACAGTGCTAAGTCATTTACAGTAAGTACAAGTAATGATAGTGAGGTTGAGGAAACCGAAACACTCAAATTAACGCTTTCCAATCCAACTGGCTCCGCAAGTTTGGGTAGCCCGCCTCAAACAACAATTAATATTACTGATAATGATGTTGCAACCCCACCGAAGCCGGTTACAACGCCGACAACGCCTAAACCGGTTACGACATCTGAGCCGGTTACAACATCTAATCCAGTGACAACCTCGGAGCCAGTGACAACCTCGGAACCGGTTACCAAACCAACGCCAGCATCGGAGCCGGTGATAACCCCGAAACCGGTAACGACACCAAATCCGGTGACGACACCAAGTCCGGTGACAACTCCAAATTCGGTGACAACTCCAAATCCGGTGACAATCCCAAATCCGGTGACAACATCTCCAACCGGTGTGTCTGGAACTTCTGAAGCCGGAACCTTACAGTTTGCATTAACTACTTATATTGTCAATGAAAGTGATGGTGAAATCTCAGCC
>Ga0233403_10000139_pt1 | contig 31347 bp, 17 predicted proteins | sample Na_oxic_1_MG_FD_179866 | JGI IMG/M metagenome (GOLD analysis project Ga0233403, IMG submission 179866) | Seawater microbial communities from Saanich Inlet, British Columbia, Canada - Na_oxic_1_MG | ecosystem: Environmental > Aquatic > Marine > Inlet | place: Canada: British Columbia | collected...
CCATTGTTTTCAAAGATAAATATGGCAATACCGCTTTAAACTATGACAAGCTGCATGTGTTTGATGCCAATAACCAAAAAATGCCGGCTCACTTTGCCATGGTTGATCCGGCAACGATTGCCATTGTGGTAGATGACACCCAAGCAGTTTATCCCCTGACGATTGATCCGATGGTTGCCACTGAAAAGGCTATCCTTAATCGGATTAATGCTTTGGCAAATGATGCATTTGGGCAAACCGTAGCTGTTGATGGGGATATGGCGGTTGTCGGCGCAAGTGGTGAGGGTAACGCTTATGTGTTTCAGAAAATCAATGGCAGTTGGGTACAAACGGCTATTCTTACAGCTGGCACCGGAAGTTTCGGTTCTTCTGTGTCTATTAGTGGAAATATTATCGTTGTTGGTGCATATCAAAAAGATTTGTATACCGGTGCGGCTTATGTATTTGAACGTATAGATGGAAATTGGTCATCACCGTTTGAACTTATGGCTGAAAATCCTCAACCTGATAGTAATTTTGGATATTCCGTCTCGGTAAGAAAGGATATTATTGAGGGAGATATTATCGTTATTGGTGTTCCCAAAGACAACCTGAAAGGTAAAAATTCTGGCGCGGCATACATATTTGAACGTTCTGGGAAAGAATGGCAACAAACAAAGCAACTAATTGGTGACGATACTAATACGGAAGATAGATTTGGTAGTGCTATATCTATTGATGGTAATACTGTAGTGATTGGGGCACCTGATGATAAAAAGAATGCAGAAGATAGTGCAGATGGTTCGGTTTATATATTTGTGAAAAATTCAAACGACGGTTGGGATCAACAAAAATTGATTGCCAACGATAGTGATAACGACAGTGGAAAATTTGGTGATGCTGTATCTATTAGTGATGATACTGTTGTTGTAGGAGCAAGATTTGACGATAACAATGGTATTGGTTCTGGCGCAGCCTATGTATTTGTGCGTAATGGTACAAAATGGACAAAACAAGAGAAATTGACTGCGGGAAGTTTTGCAGTTAAAGATGATTATTTCGGAATTTCTGTATCCATTAGTGAAGATACTCTCATTGTTGGGGCACTGAAACACGATATTGATGAAAATATAGATGCAGGTGCAGCTTATGTGTTTAAACGCTCAGGCACCAATTGGTCACTCCCAACTGAACTTCAACCTAATCCTGTTACAGCGGCGGGTGAATTTGGCGGAGTTGTATCTATAAGTGATGATACTATTTTCGTATGTGCGCCTAAAGATGATACAGAAGGAAATAATGCTGGTTCTCTCTATTTATTTAAATACGATGGTAGCAGTTGGCAACAAACCGCAAAGAAAACCGCAAACAATGTTAATTCCGATGAACAATTTGGTTTATCTTTATCTGCAAGTGGAAACACTATTGTGGTTGGTACTCCAAAAACTGAATATAAAAAAGGGGATTTTGCTGGCTCAGCCTATGTATTTACTAATTCCGGCAATAATAATTGGTCACAACAGGCAAAACTAATTCCTAATACTATCGGAGATGAATTATTTGGTACCTCAGTGTCTATCGATGGGGATGTTATTGCCGTTGGAGCACCTTCTGTTAAAAATGGGGGGGATATGACCATTGGAATACCCCCTTTTTCTACTCAAATCGATAAAATGGGTGTAGTTTATGTATTTAGGCGTTCAAATGGCGTTTGGTCACAAGAACAATTACTTTCAGTTAATGAGCCTTTGGGATTTGGTATAGGTGTTTCTATAAGTGGACAAACCATCGCTGTTGCTGGCCTTACCATTAGTGGTTTATCAGCTAGATTAACCATTTATGTATTTGAATATTCAAACAATAGTTGGCAACAAGTTGCTACACTTACTCATAGTAGTATTCCATTGATTTCACTATCAGTTCTTTTGCAATCAGATCCTCTCAGAAATTTTTTGGAAAATGGTGGTTTTTCTATATCTATTGATGGAAACATCATAGTCATGGGAGTTGATATACCAGGCGATAATAAGCCGGGGGCAGCTTATATCTTTGAACGTTCTGGTAGTAATTGGTCATCGGGACAAGTGCTTGATGCTGGCAATATTACTGCTGGAGATGATGGGTTTGGTAGTGCCATATCAATTAGTGGAAATACTATCGCTATTGGGGCAAAATCCGCCGATTCCGTTTATATGTTTGAGCGTTCCGGCGATGTTTGGTCACTACAACCTGTTATTAAGGGTACTAGTGGTGATAAATTTGGCAGTGCCGTTTCTTTCAATGGAGATACATTGGTCGTCGGAGCATATTTGAATGACAATAAACTACAAGGAAATAACTCTGGGGCTGCTTATTTGTTTGAACGTACTCTAAATGTGTGGGTAGAACAAGGAAAGTTTATGGCTAGTAATGGTACAGTAGATGACGAGTTTGGTACTACTGTGGCTCTTACGGGAAATACCATTGCTGTTGGAGTGCCTAACCGGGATGATGCTGAAAAAGATACCGGTGCGGTTTATGTCTTTGAGCTTGAAGACAAAAACGATGCCCCGGTTTTAGATCCTACCGGCGATATGAGCCTTACCACAATAAATGAAGATGTCGCAGATACTAAAAATACTGGAGATCTTGTTTCTAGTATCATTGCCAGTGCTGGAGGAGATCGTATTACTGATGACTTTGGAGTGGAGGGTATTGCAATTGTTGCAGCCGATAATCGTAATGGAAAATGGCAATATTCAGCTAATGGTGGAAGTAATTGGATGGACTTTGGTAACCCAACTTATAATGCTTCGTTATTATTAGATGACAATACCTATATCCGTTTTGAACCCAACCGCAATTTTGATGGTGAAGCCACAATTAATTTTCGAGCTTGGGATCATACTGATCGTAATAGCAACGGAAGCACTGCTGATACCACGATTAATGGTGGTTCAACTGCCTTTAGTTCCACTACCGCAATAGCTAAAATTATTGTTAATGCTGACCCAGCGATTACTCCTCATGTTACTGATAAAACAGTAATATTTGAGGAAGATTTACGTTTTATTGTTAATGCTGAACATCCAAGCAGTAAGGCTTTAACTTTTACTCTTACTGATGCTCCGCCGGGCGCAAGTATTAATCCAACCACTGGAGAATTCACTTGGGAACCGGCTAAAACTGGTACTTATAATATTACAGTTACAGTTACTGAAGCAAAAGGTCGTTGGGTTACAGAAACCTTTACGATTGATGTCCAACCAGCCAAAACCGGCTTTCGCCTAGACTTGGATACTTCCAGTATTTTTAAGGATAGTGGCACAGTCACCGTTTCTGGTAAATTGACTGCTTATCCGGATATTGATCGGAATCTGCAAGACTTTGATATTCAAGTTGAAATTATATCACCAAATGGTAACTCTCTCACAAAATCCGTTAAAATTCCCACAACTAGTGGGAAATTTATGCTGGAAAACTTGACTGGATTTGACCAAGAGGGAGTGTATACAATCCAAGCTTCGTTCAACGGCACTGGGAATTTGGCTGCCCCTAAGTTTTTGCCAACCGAATATTTACAAGTTAGTGCTTTAGCCGGTCATGCCATTATCATTCAAGGGCGAGTCACGGGCGATGAAGATGGGGAGAAAGCCCACAATAAATCTTTGAACCGGGTTTATCGGCGGATGAAAGCGCGTGGGTTTGTGGACGAAAATATTGAGTACTTGAATTACAACAATGATCACGGTATCGAGGTTGACGGCATTCCTAGCAAAGAGGAAATTGCCAAAGCTTTTGCTCGTACTCAAGCTCGTATTAATGCGGATCCAGGCCCTCTATACATCGTAATGGTGGATCATGGCGGCGTTGATGGCAGTTTCTATATTGACGATGAAATTGTTTCCCCCAGTGATTTAAATGGCTGGCTAGAAAATCTGGAAACTGGCCTAACTTCGCCGGCACTGCAAAAAGAGCGGATTGTCATTATAGGGGCCTGTTATTCCGGCAGTTACATTCCAATCGTTTCAAAACCGGGACGAATAATTGTCACCAGCACCACCGAGACTGAGGAATCCTATAAAGGGCCAACCGAGCCGGATAAAGTTCGCAGTGGGGAATTTTTTATTGAAGCCTTATTTTCAGAGCTTGGCAAAGGTAAATCACTACAAAAATCTTTTAACATTGCCACTGAAAGCGTCGAAATCCTGACTCGAATTGGCGGAAATGCACCATTCAACCTTCGTTTCCAAGATTGGGCAGCGCAACATCCGTTGTTAGATGATAATGGTGATGGCAAAGGTAGTAATATCCTCTCGACTATCTGGGAAAAAAATCAGGAAGGTGATAAAGCGAAAACCACTTATCTGGGTTTGGGAAAACGCTTTAGAGTCGGTGATCCAGACAATCCAGCGGTAATTATAAAAGTCACCCCTACGCATTATTTGAAGGGTTCGCAAACTTCAGCGCAATTATTGGCGACCATAAATAATCCGGAACGAGTGGCTAATCAAGAAGTTATTGTCGATATTCGGGCTCCTTCGGTTACTCTCAGCAGCGATGGCACCGAACAAAAGGGCCAATTAGAAATTAACGGCTTACAGCGGATGGTGTTAAAGTTAAGCGAAGCCAATAAGTTCACCGGCAATTTTGCCGGATTTACAGAGCCGGGCAAGTATGAAATTTTTTACTTTGTGCAAGATACTATCACCGGCGAGGTTTCCCCGCTGAAACGCTCGGTAGTTTTCAAGGATAGTGGAGATAATAATCAACCACCTTATAGCTTCGATTTGCGCTATCCTGACGATGGTGCTGAAATGCCGACGGTGGTGACATTTGATTGGGATAAGGCTCTTGATCCTAATAATGACCATATCACTTATACGCTTATTCTGGCAAGTGATCCGCAGTTTAGCCATGAAGTTTACCGCCAAGAAATGCTCTATTTGTCAATGGGATACGTTGATAATAATACGATCATTAATGCTGGAACCACCGAAGAACGGACTGGGTTGCGCGATGGTACGGAGTATTTCTGGAAGGTTGAAGCTGTCGATAATTTTGGTAACGTTACCCGCAGTACTTCAACTTTTGCTGCTTTTACCACTAACAATAAAAATCAGCCTCCCAATATCAATTCGGTAAGTATTGTCAGTGAATTTGATTCACCGTTAGCAATACCGAGAAAAATTGATGAAGATGAAGCAATTGATGAATATGAAGCACTTGTAGAAGCCTGTGATGATTTTCTGTGTTATTACTTTTTGACTGATGGTCGTGAAATAAATATACCAGCTTTAGACTTAACCATTCCGCCCAATCATAGTTCAGAAACGGCCCATCATCATAGACGCCGGGGAAATATTCCTTCTAATCCCGGTCAGTTGCAATTTGCGGTTGGTAGTATCCAAGTTGATGAAAATAAAGGCAAAGTTGAATTTCTCGTTGAGCGAGTTGGTGGTAGCGATGGTACAGTATCGGTTTCTTATGCCACTTTGGATAATACGGCAACCAAAGGAACTGATTATGATTTTGCTAACGATACCGGAGTTTTAACTTGGGCGGATAAAGAAACTCATTCACAACGGCTAAGTCTTAGCATCACTGACGATAAATATTTTGAAGGAGATGAATTATTCACGGTTATTCTTCTCAATACCAGTGGCAAAAATTCGTTAGGGACAAATAGCCAAGTAACCGTAATAATTGTGGATGATGAAATTGCGGGTAAGAATCCTCCTCAGCCATCTTCATCAAAACAGCCACAGATTTGTGGGACAACCAAAGGTGGTAATGATGTGCAACCTTTGCCCCCGATAACACCACTACCAACTTGTGTTTGTAATAGTGGTGATAATGATCCAGCGATTTCTACCGCAACACCGCCATTATCAGCCGGTACATTACAGTTTTCACGAGTCCTTTACAGTGCTGATGAAGGTCAAAAAGTTGTTATTACTGTAAATCGTGAAGATGGCAGTCATGGAGAAATCTCGGTTCGTTACCAGACTAGTGACAATACTGCTTTGGCAAACAGCGATTATACCCACACTAAAGGTGAATTATCTTGGGGGGATGGTGACACTAGCCCGAAAACCTTTACCGTTCCAATTACCAATGATGCCAATAAAGAACGTGACGAGATTGTTAGTTTGGAATTGCTGGATTCCCAAGGTAATGTAATTAATATAGGGCGTACTCAGGCGATCATAAATATTTTGGATGATGATATTGACAGCGAAACGGTAGCAATTGTAGGTGATGAGCCTAAAGATAATATTATCAATGGCTCTGGTGATAACCCATCATCTGCCGGTGGTAACGAATCTTCACCTGTTATAACTGTAGATGAGCCATCATCTTTATCAGGGCAACTACCGAATTGTGAGTCAATCAACGGCAGTAATGGTGTGCAATCAGTGCCCCCTATAACAACTTGTGATTGTGATAACCCACCGGTTCCTACCAATGTTTGTAAATATGATAATCCACCGGTTTCTATCGTTGAGTTTGCGGATATGACTTACCATGTTCAAGAAAATCAAGGCTATGTAGAAATTAGCGTGAATCGTGACAATGGTAGTCATGGAGAAATCTCGGTTCGTTACCGGACAAGTGACAATACTGCTTTGGCAAACAACGATTATCGCCGCAGTCAAGGTATAGTATCTTGGCTTGACGGCGAAAATGAGCCAAAAACCTTTACCGTTCCAATTATCAATGATAATTATGAAGAAGGTGATGAGATTATTAATTTGGAATTGCTTGATTCTCATGGCAATGCAATTACGATAGGGCGTAGTCAGGCAATCATAAATATTTTGGATGATGACAATTTAAATGATGATACGCCAGTGGCTCAGGAAGAATTGCCAGTTGATAATATTGGAGATGACGAAGAAGACGAAATTGTGCAATGTGAAATACCACCAGAATTGCCTAGTTGTACTGTCAGTGAAGAGGATGACAGAACTTTTATTGCTTTCGAGGATCATAGTGGCAACAAAATTGACATAAGTTATGTTTCAAATGATCCTTTCGCCACGTTTACTATTAGTGGTAGCGAAGATTTACCTATTTTACCCAGCTTAGGTAAAAGTGCTATTATCGACAACGGTGAATTTTTCGATAGTGATACCAAATTTGCTGGGGGAATTGCAGTTGATGGCGATGATTACAAAGCTGATGTCACTATGTCCGTTTCTGAGCCAGTCGTGATTATCGGAGAAATTACCCCACTCCCTTATCACATTGGTGAAACCGTTGACATTTTAGTAGTAGCCGGTTACAAGCCCCACGATATTGAAGCCGTTGAAACATTTTACATGCTGAACACCGGTAGGATACCACTGCTTTGGGATGTCAACGACATAGACGCTTTGCATCCTTTTGTCAAAGAAGTTACTCTCAAGCCCAACCACCGAGTAGATATTTTCAGTGGCGATTTTCCCGGTACAGCGGAATTAAGGGTATTCTTTGGCTATCGTTTGGCAGATGGGCAAATTGTGTTCAATGGGGAACAAACTATTGACGTAATTGTTAATGACTGAGTTCCATAGGTTTCACCTATGGCTATTTACGTTTCACACCTTCGGTGTACGTTTCACATCTTCGGTGTTAATCAACCCCGAAGGGGTTAAACGTGAATAGCCACCGATGAAATCGGTGGAACTGGGACAATTATTTATGTTTCACATCTTCGGTGTTAATCAACCCCGAAGTGGTTAAACGTGAATAGCCACCGATTCCATCTGTGTAACTGGGACAAAATTATTCAATTATTTATACTAAACCACCGTAAAAATGGGAAAGCACCCGTAGTTACAAATAGGAAACAAAACCATGAAATATTATTTCTTTATACCTTTTGTATGTTTATTAAACGTCACCGTCCATGCCGAAGTCGTTTTTGATGGCACATTGGGGCAGGCTGAAAATTTAACAGGGCCTATTTTTTATATTGAATCTAAATTTGGCCAACAAGTTGGCCCTAATTTATTTCACAGTTTTGCAAAATTCAATGTTAACCACGATGAAATTGCCGGCTTTTTTGGCCCTGAAACGATTCATAATGTTATAAGTCGCGTCACTGGCGGTGAAATTTCTCACATTGATGGTATTTTATACTCGAAAATTCCTAATGCTGATTTGTATTTTGTTAATCCTGCCGGGGTTATTTTTGGTGAAAAAGCTCAGTTACATATACCCGGCTCATTGTATGTTAGCACTGCTGATTATTTACGCTTAGGAGAACATGGACGGTTTGATGTCTCGCAACCAATGAATAGTTTGTTGACAATTGCGCCTCCAACGGCTTTTGGATTTCTAGATAAACCGGTGGGAAATATTGAAGTAAATGGTAGTTTTCTGGAAACACCAACTAATAAAGTAATAGGGACATCACTGGCTGAAGGCAAAGAAGTTCCTCGCAATACACTTGCATTGGTGGGTGGGGATATAAAAATTCAGGATGGTATCTTAAAAGCCTTTTGGGGAAAAATTCATTTAGTCAGCGCGGCATCAAAGGGTGAAGCTTCTATTGATCCAAGTGCGATAACAGACGATGCCTTTGCTAAATTTGGTAAAATCACCATTAATGATTACACTGATAATCCTAGCAGAAAAAGAGCCAATATAGATGTAAGTGGCATTGGTGGCGGTGAAGTGCAAATTCGTGCCGAGCAATTAAGTTTAGACAATGGTTATATTTTTGCGGATACGCTTGGTAATGAAAACGGTCAAGGTATAACAATTAAAGCTACAGATGGCATAAATCTCTTTAACGCTGCCCGTATTACCACAAGTAGTCCAAAGAATTTTAGCAGTGGTAATGCCGGTGATATTCATATTACTGCTGACAAAATTCACATTTCTCAAGGCTCTCAAATAGATAGTGGTACAGAGAAAAATGCAACCGGTAATGCTGGTAACCTGACAATAACTGCCAAAGAACGTTTATTAATTGAAGGCACTGACACAAGTACTAAACTTCATTTAAGTAGTGGTATTTTTAGTAATACTCGAAGTAATGAAAGTAGCAGTGCCGGTGGTAATATTAAGATAACGGCTGGTGAATTAGTAATGGATGACAGGGGAGAAATTCGAGCAGAGACGAAAGGTTTTGGTAAAGGAGGAAATATCTCTGTGCAAGTGGATAACCTGAAAATCCACAATGGTGCTAACATCAATACTGGAACCGGTAATACCGACAACTATCTAGGAACCGGGCAAAGTGGAAGTATAACAGTAACCGCCAAAGAATCGGTACTGATAAATGGTTACGGCATGATACCAATAAATGGGGAGAATTATCTCCGCCGTAGTGGGTTAATGAGTAATACTTTCACAGCGGGCAAAGGCGGTACAATAGAAATATCTACACCTAGCCTTACGATTCAAAATGATGGCGCAATTCAAGCAGCAGCTCGCAATACCGGTAATGCTGGCAATATTGAGTTGACTACCACAGATTTGCTAATGGACAACGGCACAATCACTACCCAAGCAGAAATGGCGGCTGGTGGTAACATGACTATTCATACGAATGAGCGCCTCTATCTTCTCAACAGTATTATCAGTGCTGAAGCGAAGAGCGATAAACCCCAAGACAGTGGCGGTAATTTGACGATTGATCGAGCCAATTTTACCATTTTGGATCAAAGTAAAATATTTACCAGAGGCTTCGCTGGCAACGGTGGCAACATAAGAATAATTGCCGAACAATTTATTAAATCAACTGACAGTGAATTAGATGCCTCTTCTACTTTGGGTGTCGATGGTGAAATTTATATTGACTCATCAGTAGAAGATTTCATAGACATTTCAATATTGCCGACTAGGTTTAATAAGCTTGAATTGAAAAAACAGTTTTGCGAGACAACGTCTTCCCGGGAAATAAGCAAGTTTAGACTTGCCCCCCGCAGCGGATTATTAGCGAGTCCAAATGACTTGCAACACTAATTTTGCGGTATTAAAGAAATCCGATTTTTGGAAAAAATCGGATTTCTAGCTGCCTAAAATTTCTCATTCCCACGCGCTGGCGCGTGGGAACCATAATTCAAAGCGGACATTTTAGCGGTACAATTTTTCGTATGTATTTGCTATCACATTGATATATTTATAAAAAATAAGAAATTTATGCGGACATGAAAGCGGACATTTTGGCAGTACCGGATCGGGATGAGAGCATCACTTTGATGGAACCTATACTTATCACCGAAACTTCCCGTCATCAATCGGGGTTAGCAGATTTGGCGGTTGAACTGACTACCAGAGCTACTCGTTTTCGTTACAGCCTACCGACCGGCGTACATGACGCTCTCGCTGATCTGGTTCGGGCTATGAACTGTTATTATAGTAACCTTATTGAGGGACACGATACCAACCCGGTGGATATTGAACGCGCTTTGAAAGACGATTACAGTGCTGATGCTGGTAAGCGCAATCTCCAGTTGGAGGCCAAGGCTCATATCGCGGTTCAGAAATGGATCGACGAAGGTGGATTGAGCGGACGAGCAGTTACCGTTGCGGGGGTGTGTGAGATACATCGCCGTTTTTGTGAACTGTTGCCGGACGAGTTACTTTGGGTCGAAAATCCTGAAACTGGCGAAAAAGTACGGATTGAACCCGGAAAACTGCGTGATCGTGATGTTAGTGTCGGTCGTCATATCGCAATAAGTCCCGGTGCTTTGATGCGGTTTCTGGAAAGGTTTGAGGAAGTCTATGCTATACTTGGCAAAGCGAAAGTTATTATTGCAGTCGCACCGGCACATCATCGTTTGGTGTGGATACACCCGTTTATGGATGGCAATGGCCGTGTGGCTCGCCTGATGTCTCATGCCATGCTGTTGGAGACGCTAGATACCGGCGGTATCTGGTCGGTTGCCCGTGGGCTGGCACGTAATGTATCCGCCTATAAATCCCATCTGGCTAACTGTGACTTGCGCCGCCGCAATGACCTTGATGGACGTGGGAATCTTAGTGAAGAGGCATTGGCCGAGTTTGCCCGCTTCTTTCTGGAAGTATGTATAGATCAGGTAACCTTCATGGAAGGACTTATGCAGCCTGAGCGCTTGCGGACACGTATCCTTATATGGGCGGAGGACGAAGCGAGATTGGGCAATTTGTCGCCGAAAGCTGGGCAGATTTTAGAAGCCGTGCTTTATCGGGGTGAACTGCCACGCGGTGAAGTAGCCAAGCTTATAGGGTTGAAAGATCGGCAAGCACGGCGTATTATATCTTCTCTGGTTGAAGCCGGGGTATTAGTGTCGCCTTCACCGAAAGCCCCATTTAGACTGGCGTTCCCGGCTGCGCTGGCACCGCGATGGATGCCGGGGCTGTTTCCCGAACGCACATTTTGATAGGAAAAAAATGAATTATACTATATATGCCTTAAGAGTTGATTCCAAATGGTGTGACAATATTTTTTCGTCGTTGCGAAATGGAGAAGGACGCTTCGGTTGGAGTTATGTCAAAACGGCTGATTTGTATCAGTTGAAAACCAAAATTGAGTCACAGGGGTTGGATAGCCTTTCCAAAGATGAAAAAAATTGTTACCAAAGTTTTCTTCTTGACATTAAGGATGGTGATTACGTTGTCTATATTAATATGCCTCAATGGGGTAAATGTTCGGTTGCGCGAGTAACCGGCTCATACTTTTGGCGTTATGATGAGGGTGATTTCAACCACCGTTTTCCGGTTGCTCCAAAGTCGGTATTTGTTTTTGATAGGAATGAGCCGGGGGTACACCCTGATTTAAGCGCACGTTTGAAACTTCGAGGGCGTTTTTGGCGTATTGATGTCAAAGATAAATTTGAGGCACTGGTTCAAAACTTAAAGCCAATTTCTAATATAGAACGTACTTCTAAGGTGGACTTGGCTATTATTCGTATTGAAGTTGAACAATTATTTGGTAGATATTCTTATGTTCTATCAGATGATGAATTAAATTTTTCGCCCTTCATTCTCTATGGTAATAATGGTTCTGGTAAAACGACTATTCTTAAACTTTTGTTTCATCTTCTTTCTCCCAATCAAAAACGTGAGCATTATACATTTATAGCTAAAACACTTTTTGCGAGATTTTCAGTTGTTTTTGCCGGTGGAAAGCATATTATTATTAGCCGTCAAAACAGTTTATTGGGTTCGTTCGCCCTTCAAATTTCACCGGGAGAAAAAGTGATTAGTTCCGAATATATTCAAACGGATAGTCATAACAGAGTTCAAAATAAACCTAGAAATAACTTCTACCAAAAATTGGCGGAACTTCAATTAAATGTATTTTTTATTGGAGACAATCGAATTATTGAGAGTGATGCTTTTGAGGAAGATGATAATGTTTTAAAAACGGATTCGGTTGAGGAAGAAACTGATACTCTTTTTCAAGCTTTACGAAAGGAAATGCCTGATAGGGATATTTCCCTAAAAAGGACAATTGCTAGATTTGAAAAGTGGATGCAGCAACAGGCTATCAGTGCTACTCAGTCAGGTATTGCGAGTGTTAACAGTATTTATGAAGACATTACCGAGCAAATACTTAACCCAGATGAGACTATTGAAGAGCCATACCCCAATGATGAATTGCTAAAAGAGCTTCACTATCTTGATAATCAAAGTCAGGCATATTCTGATTTCGGTTTGATAACGCCACCCCACACTAAAAAGCTTATTAATACTTTGGCTCGGAATACCACGCCATCAATAATATGGCGAATTTTAAAGCCTTACGTTGATGGCATCACCGCACAATTGGACACTCTCCAAAATTGCAAAGATTTACTAACGAAGTTCGTGGAAAATATCAACCAACGATTTTTCTATGATAAAAAAATACAGTTACATGTTCAAGAAGGCTTAAAAATTATTGCAACTGACGGCAGCGCACTTGATCCAAAGAAACTATCTTCGGGAGAAAAGCAACTATTACTGCTATTTTGTAATACATTAATGGTTCGTGATAAAGCCACTATTTTTATTATTGATGAACCGGAAATCTCACTCAATATAAAATGGCAACGTCAACTCATTCGTACTTTGCTTAGTCTGACTAAAAATAGTCAAGTGCAATTCCTTTTTGCTACTCATTCAATTGAATTACTAACTCAATATCGACAACACGTTGTTAAATTGTCCAATAGTAAGTGCTGAAGCATAAATTTTCGTTCGTATATTATGAATTTTGGTAGGGTGGGCAACACGTTACCCACCCTACAAAATACCTGGAAATCTCACAATCCATCCGTTCAATCCCCAAATCCGTTGTACTCAGGTTGAGTCGTTACGAATAGGAAACAAAACCATGAAATATTATTTCTCTATACCTTTTGTATGTTTATTAAACGTCACCGTCCATGCCGAAGTCGTTTTTGATGGCACGTTAGGGCCGGCTGAAAATTTAACCGGGCCTAACTTTTTAATTGAGGCTAGATTTGGCCAACAAGTTGGCCCTAATTTATTTCACAGTTTTGCAAAATTCAATGTTAACCACGGTGAAATTGCCAGCTTTTCTGGCCCCGAAACGATTCATAATGTCATAAGTCGCGTCACTGGCGGTGAAATTTCTCACATTGATGGTATTTTACACTCTGCAATACCTAACGCTGACTTGTATTTTGTTAATCCCGCCGGGATTATTTTTGGTGAAAATGCTCAATTGCATATACCCGGCTCATTGTATGTTAGCACTGCTGATTATTTACGCTTAGGAGAACATGGACGTTTTGATGTTTCGCAGCCGCTGAATAGTTTGTTGACTGTTGCACCCCTGGCGGCATTTGGATTTCTGGATAAACCAGTGGGGAATATTGAAGTAAATGGCAGTTATCTGGGAACACCAACCAGTAGAGTAATAGGAACATCACTGACTGAAGGCAAAGAAGTTCCTAGCAATACACTTGCGTTGGTAGGTGGTGATATAAAAATTCAGGATGGTATCTTAAGAGCCTTCGGTGGAAAAATTCATTTAGTCAGCGTGGCATCGAAGGGCGAAGCTTCTATTGTTCCAAGCACTATATCAAATAATGCCTTTTCTAAATTTGGCAAAATTACCATTAATGATTCCACTAAGGGTGCTAATAATCTTGACAGAGACATAGCCAATATAGATGTAAGTGGCATTGGTGGTGGCGAAATACAAATTCGTGCTGAGCAATTAAGTTTGGACAATGGTTATATTTTTGCGGATACGCTTGGTGATAAAAACGGTCAAGGTATAACAATTCGAGCTACAGATTACGTAAATCTCTTCAACGCTGCCCGTATTACCACAAGTAGTTTAGGTTATAGCAGCGGCAACGCCAGTGATATTAATATCACTGCTGCCCAAATTCACCTTTCTCAAGGCTCTCAAATAGATAGTGGTACAGAGGAAAATGCAACCGGTAATGCTGGTAACCTTACAGTAACTGTCAAAGAACGTTTATTAATTGAAGGTACTGACACAACTACTGGACTTCACTTAAGCAGTGGTATCTTTAGTAATACTCAAAGTAATGAAAGTAGCAGTGCTGGTGGTAATATTAAGATAACGGTTGGCGAATTAGTAATGGATAACGGTGGAGAAATTCGAGCCGAGACGAAAGGTTTTGGTAAAGGGGGAAATATCTCTGTGCAAGTGGATAAACTGAGAATCCACCACGGTGCCCAAATAAAAGCTGGAACCGGTGATACCGAAAACTATCTAGGAACCGGGCAAAGTGGAAGTATCACAGTAACCGCCAAAGAATCGGTGCTGATAAATGGTTACGGCATGATACCAATAAATGGGAAGAATTATCTCCACCGTAGTGGGTTAGTGAGTAATACTTTCACGGCTGGCAAAGGCGGTACAATAGAAATATCTACACCTAGCCTTACGATTCAAAATGATGGCGCAATTCAAGCAGCAGCTCGCAATACCGGTAATGCTGGCAATATTGAGTTGACTACCACAGATTTGATCATGGACAACAGCACAATCACTACCCAAGCAGAAAAGGCAGCCGGTGGTAACATGACTATTCATACGAATGAGCGCCTCTATCTTCTCAACAGTATTATCAGTGCTGAAGCGAATAGCGATAAACCCCAAGACAGTGGCGGTAATTTGACGATTGATCGAGCCAATTTTACCATTTTGGATCAAAGTAAAATATTTACCAGAGGCTTCGCTGGCAACGGTGGCAACATAAGAATAATTGCCGAACAATTTATTAAATCAACTGACAGTGAATTAGATGCCTCTTCTACTTTGGGTATAGACGGTGAAATTTATATTGACTCATCAATGGAAGATTTCACCGACATTGCAACATTGCCAATTAAGTTAAATAAGCCAGAATTGAGAAGAATTTTTTGCGAGACAGTGTCTTCCCGAGAAATAAGCCGGCTAAAACTTGCCCCCCGAAGCGGATTATTAGCAAGCCCAAATGATTTGCAACACTAATTTTGCTGTATTAAAGAAATCCGATTTTTGGAAAAAATCGGATTTCTAAGTTCTGAACCATAAATTTTCAAGTATTATGAATTTTTTGTAGGGTGGGCAACGTCTTTTTGTTGCCCACCGAGGCTCCCCAAAAAAAGGACTTGGGGAGCCCTACAAAATACCTGAAAACTTTTGGCGAAGGTACTTAGCTGCCTAAAATGCTGTATTAAAGAAATCCGATTTTTTGCAAAAATCGGATTTCTAGCTGCCTAAAAATCGGGGGAAAAATAATTTCATTGATTCCATTCAAAACTTTGGACAACAGTCACGCCACGTTTACGTGCTTTTTTGAGCAGAGATGGTATCGCAAAATGAGTGATCATCAATGGAAAAATGGTTTGGTTAAATTCTTGTTTGACTATATTGACGTTTTTTTCTAACTGCCCAAATTTGCGGGAATAGGGGACAGACCACATTTATTCTTAAAGAGTAGTCTTTTCTGCGAAGGAAAACATTAAATGTGGTCTGGCCCCTATTTTCTTTTTTTTAGCTATGATGCGAATAATAACCGTTTGTTGACAACAAACTTTTTAGCTAAAAAGGGTACTGACCCCTTTTATTCTCTAAGTCAATCATTAAAAAATACGTATTTTTTCAAGGTGTTTACTAATTATTTTAATTGGATTTCGGCCCTTATAATCAGCATCACTCTAATGTTTATTCTTATCGCTAGTGTTTGGATAGTCTATATTCCGATACTGAGTGTTAGCTTGATTATAATTGCTATTGGGATCTTGTATTTATTGGAACCGGCTCAGCGGCTATTAACCCCCGTAAATTTTGAATTACCAGAACTGCCGCTAGTTCAGGAAACAGTGGTACCTCAGAAATAGTATCGTTACTGGATAATTAACAATGTAAATAGAAATTGCTATCCTCATTCATGGGTATTTTGAGCATTATTATTCCAGCTACCTTATTTTGGGCTGGTTATCATTATTACAAAGACCGTTATCAACCAGAACCGGTATTAAGCTTATTCTTTAGCTACGGATTCGGTATTGCTGCCGGATTTTTGAGCATTCATTTTTATATCGCATTGGAATTTATTGGATTACGTTATAATGCTTTTGAACTGGCACACACAAATATGTTAGGATTATTTTTTTATGCAGTATTTGGAATTGGCCTCAATGAGGAATTAGCTAAATTTCTGTTATTCTGGTTAATTGTAACCCATTCTCGTCATTTCAATGAACTTATTGACGGGATAATTTACGCTTCTTTTGTTGCCCTTGGATTTGCAACTTATGAAAATATTTATTACTTACAATTTCTTGAAGGCTATGAAGCATTTGCTAGGGCTATTGGATCACCATTGGTGCATATTATGTTTGCCTCTATTTGGGGATATGCCTATAGTTGGGCTTACATACATAACCATTCATTATGGCCCACTACGGTGAGCGGATTAGCACTATCCGCCCTCGCCCATGGATTTTATGATTTTGGGGTAATTGGTTTATCGGAATGGATACATGTTGTACCACCGGCTATAATTCTTGTAATTTGGGTTTGGCGTTTACTTTTGATTGAAAAATTACATCAGAAATATCGGCAAATATCTTTCATCGAAAGCAGTGTACCAATTAAACTGTCTAAGGAATATTATCAACAAACATCTTTCACTGAAAAAAATATACCGATTAAAAAGCGGTAATACATACGGGAATAGGGGACAGACCACATTTATTCTTAAAGAGTAGTCTTTTCTGCGAAGGAAAACATTAAATGTGGTCTGTCCCCTATTTTCTATGCTCACAACAAAGGGAAAATAAAGAGATAAACTGATAAACTTATTAACTTGACAATGTTACGTTGCACAAAGAATAAAGTTCGGTGGGTTGCAGCAAATGATAACTACAAAGATTGGATATAAACAAGGATAAGTCAAAAAATTAATTGCATTATCGCTCAAATCCTTATGGTTTATCCCTGTTTATACCAAATCCTTGTAGTTATTGTTAAAAAAACTTGATAGTCGAGTTATAGTCTATTTTATTAAACATAAGAGGTAAATCATGTATCACATACGATGGCAATATCATTGGCTAATGGCAAGATTACTTGCTCTGTTGCCAGCAATGTTAGTTTGTACGGCATTGGCTGGTTTTACCGGTTCATTGGTATGGGCGGATGAGTTGGTAGGGCTCCTTTCGCTCTAGCGAAAGGAACCATACCTTTGCTACTCTTGCTAGGGTTTGTAATGATATCGACAACCAATAATTTTGATATTATCATCTATCACTTCATAAACAAGCCGATGTTCACTAGTGATATGTCGTGACCAACAACCTTCCATGTGATATTTTAAAGGTTCGGGCTTACCTATTCCATCAAAAGGATCTCTTTTAATGGCACTGATAAGTTGATTAATTTTCTTTAATATCTTCTTATCAGTTGTTTGCCAGTACCGGTAATCTTCCCACGATTCCTCAGTAAAAAAAAGGTACATTTATTCAATTAGCTCCCGCTCAAAAACCTCACCGGCACGCGCTTTTCTCAGGGAATTTAAAAGCCTTTCGGCATTGTAAGGATTTGATAACAAATAGTTGGTTTCTGTCCACGAGTTGTAATCATCAAGTGGTAGAATAACGACGTTGTGATGATTTTCTCTATTAACAATATAAGGCTCATGGTTTTGGTAGACTTGTTCACAAATAGTATCCAAATTTTGTTGAGCCGTTCTCGCTGAAATGACTTGCATAATTTTCTCTCGTGAAAAAGCCACGTTAAAATTTAACCAATGGTTAAGAATACTGAAAACTCCCCCAAAGTCTATAAATAATTGATTTTTGGTTAAGCCTATTTCTGTAAGTCATTGAAAACATTGGAAGCTAAAAAGTTCTCCGGAGTTTTCATTGCCTCATGTTTGGTGAATTTAATACCATTTGAATTATTGCACAATAATATATAACATTTCAAGTAGTAAAAAAATTTTTTATTTGTAACATGAAATGTTAGTTGATAGGTAATATTATGCCCATTCCACTTGTCTGAGTTATGCTCACCACAAAGGGAAAATAAATAGATAAACTTATTAACTTTACAATGTTACATTACCCAAGGAATAAAGTTCGGTGGGTTTCCGCTTCGCTACTACCCACCCTACTTATGATTTGAAAGACTATAGAAATCCGATTTTTTACAAAAATCGGATTTCTTGAGGCGGTTAAATGTGAAATTGTCCAGTTAATGAAAGACTATAGAAATCCGATTTTTTACAAAAATCGGATTTCTTGAGGCGGTTATGATCCGAATTTTATTAAATCTAAGAGGTAAATCATGTATCACATACGATGGCAATATCATTGGCTAATGGCAAGATTACTTGCTCTGTTGCCAGCAATGTTAGTTTGTACGGCATTGGCTGGTTTTACCGGTTCATTGGTATGGGCAGATGAGCCGGATGATCCTTCAGTTGTTAATGACTCAAGTACCGATGGGCTTCAAGAGGAGCCAAGTGAAAATGGGGAGGATGTTGATAATTCCCAAGCGGATGAGCCAAGTGCTGACGAAGCTCAGAATACGGATGAGCCAATTATAGATGGCTATGTGCCGGAAATTCCTAATCCTTCGGATGAGCAAAATGCTGCTGAGGCTCCGGATACCGGTGATCCAAGTACGGTTGAGGAAAATGAGGAATTTTTTGATCCCAAATCGTGGGCATTGTATTTGGCGGTGCAAGATGCGATTGAGCAAGGCGGTAAGTTTACGGCTCCGGAGGCTTTACGTTGGCACCGGCAGGAACGTTGTTCCGGTTGCCATATCCAAACCCAAAGTTTGATGGGATTAGCTTTAGCACAGGAGAAGGATGCCAAAATAGATCAACAAGCGACGAATTTTCTTTACAATACTATTGCTGCGAGCCAACATGCGGATGGTAGTTTGTGGATAAGTCATGGCAATCAGCCAAAAACCCAAACCGGTTTAGGGTTATGGTCAATGACGGGTTCGTCCGATAAAGCCTTTGCTTTTCCTACTATGTATAAAGCGGCTCAGTATTTTCATAACCAACGTGTTGATAATAAAGGGCTTTCTTACTGGATACCGGATAGCCCTAGTTATTGGTGGGGTACTTATGTTGCCCAAACTGCATTGGTAACAATGGGGCTTGCCGAAGTTTTGAAGACGGCAGAAACCATTGAAAATGTGGAAACGGCACCAACTCTTGATAAGCAAACCCTCAATGAATATCAGTTACTTGAATCAATGGATTTGGGTGGTGGCAGTGAAGTCCGTGATGTCGAGATGGGCAATGATGGGGCTTTGTATGTCCTCAAAGTTAATGGGCAAGTTAATCGTATTGATTTGGCAAGCGGACAAACCACTATTTTTGTAAGTGGGCTACCCCATTACAGTACCGGGCTTGCCATAGCCACTGATGGCACTTTATATATTAGCGGCGATCATGGACGCTTGATACGCGCAACCCAAGGCAACTGGGAATATATTGGTGGTATATATTATGGCAGAGATATCGAAATTGGGCCGGATGGATATCTCTATTTATCAGACTTCCAATTTCATCGTATCTTGTGCCTTGCCCTAGACGGTACCGTGAAAGGTGAAAGACAAAGCAATGGCTTAAATCAACCAGCCGGACTAGCATTCGATAGTGAAGGCAATCTCTATATTGCTAATTATGCCGGTTACAACATTCTCAAAATGACACCCAATGGCACAATTACTACCTTTGCCGATGGCTTGCCATTTCCGCCGCAATGGTTAGATGTTGATTCCCAAGCTGAACTATACGTTAGCGCTAAAGACTTTTCTTTTCATGGCTACACACCGTATGGTATTTACCGGATCAACCAAGATGGAATTTCACAACGAATCGCATCTGGACAAGTAGTACGTGGCGTGGTGCAAGCGAATGGTAAAATGTGGGTTGCCAATGCGACTACCAATAAACTTAATGAAATCAAGCCTATACCATTAAACACCCAACTTTTACCCCAATTTGAGAAAGATATCGAACGCGCCGCCCGTTATTTTCTGAGTAATTATAAGGATAATTCTGGTGATAAAACCGTTCACGCGCTCCGCTTGATGGGCTTGGGTGAGGCACGGTTGGTGCTGAATAATGGTAATTTATTGGCGCGTCTTGATAATGCCATTTATTATGAAGAGCAATGGTTGCGGGAACGCCAAAATGATGATGGTGGTTGGGGAAGGCATAATAATCAGGCTAGTGATTCCTTAATTACGGCGCTGGTTGGCTTGGCGTTAGAATATGCTGATCCCATGAAAAATGATCTGATGGTGCGACGAGCGATCATGTATTTGCTAAATACCCAAGCTCGTGACGGCTCATGGATTAATCGTAATAATGGTTTAAGCACGCGCCTTGCGGCAACCAGTTTTGTGATGGCTTACTTGCCAAAGGCACTTGAGCGGCTGCGTCCTCTTTCTGATTTTGAGTTTAATGCCATTCTTGAAGCCACTACCCCGGCTGCTTGCAAATTCTACGCAATAAATGACAAGGGCCAAAATAGTTCACAATTCCTAGTTTTTAATGTGGATAGTCGCTTAGAAAATTTTACCGTCAACCAATTAGGGCGAACCCATAAAGGCTTTGATCTTGAAAGTCTTGCGATTCACCCGGTTTCTAAGATTATCTATGTTACTTCTGGTGATGATGTTGGACTTGGTAAATTCCCCGGTCATCTCTATGTGATTGATGGTAATACCGGAAAAATTACTTTGCCAATTGGCTCCACCGGTTTTGAGGAAGTTGATAGTATCACTTTTGCTGCCGATGGCACTTTATGGGGTTGGGCAAAAGCTGCCGGGCTGATAACTATAGATACCAGAACTGGTGAAGGTACGTTGGTATTGCCGGCAGCAGATATATTGGTGGAAGATTTAACTATGGCTAAAAATGGAGCCAATATATTTTATGGTTCGGTGGATACCGCCCTGTGGAAATTTCAACCGGACACTAATTCTTTAAATGTGTTGTGTGACAACTTGCCGGGTGAGACGGAATCGTTGGAAATGCTTACCGACAAATTGTTGCTCTTGGGTACTCACGGTGGTAAATCGTTGCAAGTCTTTGATATTGAAAAATGTCAGTTAGAAAATGCCGTTCATATTCCAACCGAAAAATTTAAAGATGTTGAGGGAATTGGCGTAATTACTGAAGATTGTCCCCTCGGTGAATTGGTAGAAACGGCTATCAACATGATTGCGGTTGATCCAAATAAACAAATCTGTCTATCATTGGCTGAACTTGAAGCCGGCAATTCAGTTGAAGGTTTGGATACACTATATACTGGTTTTAACATCTTCACCTTTGGTAATGAGGCGGTAGTAATAGAGGAAGGTAAAGAACCAGATATTTATTATGCTGGCGCAAATGCAGAGCGCATGAATGGCTGCATTGGAAAGGGATTTGCGGATAAGAAACGTCACCATAACTATGTATTCAGCTTTGAAACCGGCGCAACTGTCAGTGAGGTATTACTGTGGCTCTTGGATTATGGCGATGAAAATCCCACCGAAGCCTCTAGGATTTCCGTTTCATTGGTTGGAATGGGCTACAAAGATCAAGTTGTTGCAACCGACACCCTCAGTTTTAAAATGGATGAAGGGCAAGCATACCGTGATGGGGAATTGTTTGGGAGCGGTGACGCTTGTTTGGATCAACCGGGTGAATTAGGTAATTACCAATTTAAATTATCTGGCACCGGCATAACCAAATTTCGATTGAAGTATAAAAGCAACCAAACCGGTAGCCAACCTTCTGATCCTAACTTTGCGATAGGGGAAGTATGTTTTACCTTTGAAACGTTGCCCAGTAAGTTGCTCCGGCATTTGCCAAAGCAATACATTAGCGATCTCCTCAACGATTTCATTAGCAACCTGCGCCATAAACTGGTGGGGCAATTGTCAAAAGAGGAAATTCTCAAAATTCTCAGTGAGCTGCAACGCGAGTTTTTCCGCGAGTACGTTAATGGCTTGCCAAATGATTTGCTCCGTGAATTTCTCAGCACTCTACCAGACGAAGTACCAGAAACGTACCCCGACGAGTTGCTAGATGACATTTTTGAGGAATTTATAAACAAGAATTTTGAACGCAAACTGCTCCAAGAGGTGGGACGAGATTTTATCATTGAACATCTCAGACACCATCTTGGTGAAACACTCCAGCATCTGAAAGATGCCAAAGTTCTGCCCCTGTTGCCAACTAAAATACTGCGCCGCGAGCTAAGTGAAATAGTTGGCGATATGATGGGGAAGCTCACATCTGACTTATTGGCTGAGGTATCCGGCGAAACATTGCTTGAGATACTTGATGAATTGCCGGTTTATATTCTCAATAAGTTGTTGGATGGCTATGATACCGCTCACTAAAAACCTCTGATGTTTTGGAAACCTCAGAGATTTGCAATAACAAAAAACCTAATTGTAACGGATTTTGGGGTCGCAAAGAATTACGATGGTTTTTATTCACCATTTTGGGTTGACACATAGGTCAACCCCTACTTTACCCACCCTACTTTCTAAATCTTTTTGATCCAACAACTACTTCCTCTTCTTTTTATAAGAGGCATACCTTCCCTGAATTTATCTTCATGAAAACGAAAAAGAAAGTTGTTAAAAAAGATGATCTTGAACGCATTATTGTATTGTAAAAATGCCCTCAACATATAATCTTCATTCCATGCCACCCCAGAATAAATCCATTTTTTGGGATATTCAAAAGGATAAAAAATGTCATGGAAATGGATATAAACACCTTGATTAAGACATGGTAGAATCTCAAAAAAAATGTAATTAACATCACTGTTCACCTTAGAAACATGAGTTGAATCTATGAACAGAACATCACCAGCGGATAACGCCGAAAATTTACTTAAGGGAACGTCTTGAAGTTGTGTAGAAATCACTTCAATTCTGTTTAAATCGCCTTCTTTCAGGAGTGAAAACAATTTTTGCGGATAAGGCTCAATGAATGTACAAGAGATAGAATTATTAAAAAATAGTTCGTTGGTATCTAAAGTCACACATGATGAATAACCCGAGCCAACTTCAATAATTCTTTTAGGTTGTAGATGTCTGATCATAGAATATAAAATCAAGCCATCTGGGTAGCCGTAAGGAGTGCTACCGGCGACATCTTTTGTGAAAAAATACCTTAATCCATCCGTCTTGTCATCAAAGGGGAGTTCTTTGTAGTATCTTTCAAACTCATTAAACAAAGTGAGTTGCTCTGATTCGTTGAGTTCAATACCAGGTATTTCTTTTGAAAACGACTCAAAGATTTCTTTTTCTTTGAGTTTTATCTCCTCAATAAAGGGATAAGGTGAATAAAAATGCCCTGGCAAATGTGCCATTTGCTCTCTGTCATGAATAATTTTTCCACAGTAGGGCAATTTTTTGAGCATAGTCTTTATGACATGCTTTAAAATGTTCTGTGACATTTGTTGTTTCTCTCTATCTCCTAACTAGAATATATACTTTCAGAAAAATAGGTGCAAAGAAATCCGATTTATTAAAATCACCATTAAATCCATAAATTTAACCACCATTGCAAAATAAATTATACCATATTACAATTTGCAACTAAACATCTTAGTAATAAATAGTGTTCAATCTTGGAGGGGCATTTTACCCGAAAATTTTGGCTAAGACAAATCATAATTAATGCTCAACTGTTTATCAACAATAGTCAATTATAATGGAAGACTAGTTATGCTTGATTTCATGAAGGTTTAGATGTATTTAGTACAACGGCTCCGGGGATTGAGCGGATGGATTATGAAGAATTTTGAGTTTATACGTATTAAGTACAACGGCTCCGGGGATTGAGCGGATGGATTATGAAGTATTTAGTATTTTGAGTTTATACTTTCACAAAGGGAAAACCGGTTGTACTTGATTTTAAGGGAATAGGGGACAGACCACATTTATTCTTAAAGAGTAGTCTTTTCTGCGAAGGAAAACATTAAATGTGGTCTGTCCCCTATTTTCACATGGAAAAATTTGTGCTTCAGTACTTAAGATTTCCGAGCTAAGAGAGCGACAGTCAAAAAATCGCATCCCTAAAAGGTTTTCTGAAATTGATAGTTTCGTGGTGGCAAAATAAATAAAAACCGACTGAAATCCAAATCTTACCAGTTTTCAAAACCGCTCAGGTTTGGCCCTTCAACGATATGTTGGACTTTTTTTGTTGCCACCAAAGAATAAATTTAATCAATAATCCCGCCAAAACCGCTGAGCCAATGCTGAAACCTAACGAAATCCCAAAATTCCACCAACTACTGCTTTTCGTGAGTAACGGCAGTTGCCCAGAAATAGAAGCGACAATCGCACCAGTCGCTAAACCGGTTCCCCAAATCGCCACCATATTCACTAAATCACGATCCCGCGTTTCTTCACGAATGGCAACGCTGGCACGAATATAACCAATTAAATTTTCTAAATGCCTCAATTTGGGACTAAAACCTTCATAATCTTGTTGAACTTGTAAGCAATATTTATCTTGTGTGAAATGGTGAAATTCTGCCAAAACTGTCAAAGAATTAGCTGATTTTTCAGCTAATTTAGCTAACCGTTTGTGATAATTGCCTAAATTGATTGTAATTGTGTGGGCTTGATCGTTTAACTCATCTAAATGGGTGGCATAATCAGATAATATTTGCCAAGCTTCATTTAAAGTCGCTTGTAATTGCTGACTTCCTAATTTTTCGGCATTCATATTATCACGCAACTTTTGTTCACAAACTTGAATCTTGATGGCACCGGTTTTTAAGCTTTCCGTTAATTGACGACTTTGACGATATGCCCACGTTATTTTATGGCGATAGAACCATAAACGCATCCAATCTGGGTAAAATTCAGTTTCTTGCTTTAACGCCGTTTGCTCTGCATAAAAAATAATAATAACATGATGTTTGTCATCAACCGATGTTGGTGAATCATACCCCCAAAATTCAAAAATAACACCGCCTAAAAAATCACTTTGCCCAACTTTGTTTGCAATCGTATTCGGCATTAAAGCTTGGTAAATATTTGTCGCTAAATCCGCACATTGTTCTAAATTACCTAACTGCGCCGAAAAAAACCACGTTTCTCCCAAAAAACCTTTCTGATTGGCAACACGATCAGCCACTAATTTTTGCAACGACTTAAGCCAAGTTAAATCGGTGGTTTTCTGATTAGCCACTAATGAACAATTGAGCAACAATCCATAGCTATCATTCAAGCGCACCGGATAATAATAACCATCATGCGCTGGAAAATTCGGCTCCGGTGATAACGGGATTACGCGATTTTGGCTCAGTAATTCCAGATATTCCGTATCAAATACACTATCGTCTAATTTATCAAATAACGCATTATCAAAAAGAGCCGGTAATTTTCTTTTAAAGAAAGCACGATTATCTTGGATAGTAGTCTCATTTTGGCCCCTACCGGCTCGCAAATCATACAGAAATAAATTTAACGTCGGATAAACCAGCATGATCAATGATTTCCTTGTGGTGATTTTGGCAGAGGATGCAACAATTGTTTGGCCGTTTCAGCCGGCTTCTCGCTTTGCAGAATTTTTACCGCTGTGTTAGTGATTTCCGTTGTCTCTTTATCCGGCAAGCCGGGTATACCACTCCGTGTTACTGGTTTATGGGATTGATTAGAAGAACCGGATAATAACACCAATATATCTCGCGTATTTTTGCCCTCTAATTGGGTTTGAAAGTGAGTACACATTTGCTGTAATTTTGGATATGTAGTGAAAATATCATCCAATTTTTCTTGGACATCCTCCCAATCAATTGGCCGACATTTCAACTGAATCGCCAACTTTCTGAAAGCAGAAGCGTGGATATTTTCCGTTTGTATGGCATATAAAAAAGCGAGTAAAGTTTTTGAATTCATTATATTTAACTCATATAGTTGTCAATAACTACGAGGATTTGATGTGGGTAAATATAAACCATTTTAGATAAAAAAGCGAGTAATAATAATCATTTTTCTCGTTCCCACGCGCCGGCGTGGGAATGCAGTCCCGACGCGCCAGCGTCGTGAGTCGTGAGCCATGAGCCGTGAGCCGCAAGCTAGCAAAGACGGGACGCTGGCGCGTCCGCAATCGGTTCCGCAATCGGTTCCCACGCCGGCGCGTGGGAACCAGAAAAAAAGACGGGACGCCGGCGCGTCCGCAATCGGTTCCCACGCCGGCGCGTGGGAACCAGAAAATAAAATTCTGGCGCGTGGAACTGAGTCTGGACGCGCCAGCGTCCTAAGCTTAAGAAATAAATGTCGAAATGTTCAAAACTTATGAGGAACTCCTATGTCCCGTGATGCACTTGTCGTTGGTATTAATGAATATGCCAATTTAAATGAACTCCAAAAACCGGCGAATGATGCCGAAGCGATTGCCCAATTACTTGAGACAAAAGGCGGATTTCGAGTTTTGCGTTTGCCTTGTATTGAGCAAGCGGGCCAATTGTGTATTGATAATGATGGGGCCGTCGGATTTAAAGAATTGCAACAAGCACTGGTGCAACTTTTTAATCCACAAACCGATAACAAAGATAATTTGCCCGAGACGGTATTATTGTTTTTTGCTGGACATGGCTTGCGAGAGGTGGTTGCCGGAATTGCCGAGGGTTATTTAGCAACGAGTGATACCAACCCTAAACGTTATCATTGGGGATTGTCTTTAGATTGGTTAAAGAAAGTATTGCAAAAGAGCCAAATTAAACAACAAATTGTGTGGTTAGATTGTTGTTACAGTGGGGAATTATTGAATGTTGATGAAGCGGAGTTTGGTAATAAGGATGGTTATGAGCGTTGTTTTATTGCAGCCTCGCGTGATTATGAGGTGGCTTATGAGAGTGTTTCTAGTGAGCATGGCGTATTGACTGAAGTGTTGTTGCAGGGTTTGGCTGAGTCGGAGTCGGTTGATAATTATCAATTGGGGGATTTTATTGAAAAGCAATTAACCCGCAGTGGGCAAAGGCCGTTGATTCGTAATTTTGGCAGGATTGTTTTAACTCAGGCTCCAGTTAGTGCTGAGAAAGTGCAACTCAGTGGTATTTGTCCGTATAAAGGTTTGCGTTTTTTTGCTGAGGCGGATGCTCAATATTTTTATGGGCGCGAGGCTTTAACCAAACAGTTGATTGAGGTGGTGCGAACTAGCAATTTTTTGGCGGTTTTGGGGGTGTCGGGCAGTGGTAAATCTTCGGTGGTGCGGGCTGGTTTATTACATCAATTGCGTTTGGGCCAGTATTTGGGTGAAAGTCGGCATTGGCAAATTTGCAAGCCGTTCAGCCCAGCGCAAAATGAAGCCAAACCATTGGATAATTTAGCCCAAGTTTTGGTTGCTGATGATTTACCGCCGGCAACCCGGCTGAAAGAGTTGGAAAGTGTGCAGCATTTTTTACGCAAAGGGGCGTTGCAGCAGTTGGTGGATGCGCTGGAGGCTCCGCGAATTTTGTTGGTGATTGACCAGTTTGAGGAGTTATTTACTCGTTGTGAAGCCAGTGAGCGTGAGCAGTTTTTAGCTTGTATTTTGGATTGTTTGCCGGCTCCGAATGCGCCAGTTGGCAAGTTGGGTGTGGTGGTGACGTTGCGAGCGGATTTTGTTGGCAAGTGTGCCGAGCAGGGTTATTCTGGTTTGAATGAGTATCTGGACGCGCATCGGGTGACGGTAACGCCAATGACGGAAGCGGAGTTACGTGATGCGATTTTGTTGCCGGCTGAAACGGTGGGTTTGGAGGTGGAGCCGGAGTTGGTGACGGCGATGTTGCAAGAGGTGGAGGGTTTGGTGAGTTTGCCGTTGTTGGAGTACAGTTTGACGGTGTTGTGGGAGCAAAGGCGGTTGAATCGTTTGACGTTGGCGGATTATACTCGCTCAGGTGGGGTGCAAGGGACGTTACAGCAAAGTGCAGATATGGCTTATGCGGCTTTGAGTGGTGCAGAGCAGGCGGTGGCGCAGTGGATATTTTTGGGTTTGACGCAGTTGGGGGAAGGTACTGAGGATACCCGTAAGTTGGCGTTTAAATCTGAGTTGGTGACTGGGCAGTATTCGGAAGCTGAGGTGGATACGGTGTTGGATAAGTTGGTGACGGCGCGGTTGGTGGTGGTTGATAGTTGGGATAGTCGGGGGGATAAGTCGATTTTGGTGACGGTGGTGGATGTGGCGCATGAGGCGTTGATTCGGCATTGGGGGCGGTTGCGGGGGTGGTTGAGTGCTAGTCGGCAGGATTTGAGTGATAAGCGTGAGATTGAGCGGGCTGCGAAGGATTGGGATGGGCGTGAGCGGTCGAAGGATTATTTGTTGCAGGGTGGTAAGTTGGCGGGGGCTGAGGAGTATGTGAAGAGTCGTGGGGCGGTGATGCCTTTGAATGGTTTGGCTTTAGTTTTTGTTGGGAAGAGTATTCGTTATCGGCAGGTGAAGTTTTTTAGTTTGGTTGGGGTGGTGATGGCGGTGATTTTGGTGTTGGCTGGGATTGCTTTTTATGCTAATGGGCAGCGGATGGTGGCGGATGAACAGACAGAGATTGCACAACAGAATGAAAAAGAAGCTAAAAAACAGACTCAAACTCTTTTTCTTGAAAAATTAGGAATACAGTCTGTACTTGCAACCAAGCTTCCCAATACAGCTAATGGTTATTATGAACAAGCGTTATTGTTAGCTGTACAAGTCTTTAAAGAAAAAGATAATGGTGTCAGTCGCAGTGCTTTATTACGTGCTGTCCAAGCACAACAACAGCGGAAAAGTTTTTTATATGGGCATTTTGATTCTGTTAATAGCGTGGCCTTCAGTCCCGATGGCAAAACCCTCGCCTCGGGGAGTTCAGATAAAACCGTGAGATTATGGGATGTTGCCACCAAACAACCGCTTGGCAAGCCTTTAGTTGGGCATTCTGGTTTTGTTTTAAGCGTGGCCTTCAGTCTCGATGGCAAAACCCTCGCTTCAGGGAGTGGAGATTTTTTTTTAAATCAAGGTAATGTTGTAAATCAGGGTAATACTGTGAGATTATGGGACGTTTCCACCAGACAACCGCTTGGTAAGCCCTTATTTGGGCATTCTCATTATGTTGAAAGCGTGGCCTTCAGTCCCGATGGCAAAATTCTCGCATCGGGGAGTATAGATAATACCGTGAGATTATGGAACGTTGCCACCAGACAACCACTTGACGAGCTTTTAGTCAGGCATTTTGATTCTGTTTTTAGCGTGGCCTTCACTCCAGATGGCAAAACTCTTGCTTCGGGAAGTAGCGATAAAACCGTGAAATTATGGGACGTTGCCACTAAACAACCTCTTGGCAAGCCTTTAGTCGGGCATTCTCGTTCTGTTTTTAGCGTGGCCTTTAGTCCCGATGGCAAAACTCTCGCTTCGGGAAGTTTAGATAATACCGTAATATTATGGGACATTGCCACCAGACAACCGCTTGGCGAGCCTTTAGTCGGGCATTCTAATAATGTTGAAAGCGTGGCCTTCAGTTTTGATGGCAAAACCCTCGCCTCGGGGAGTGAGGATAAAACCGTGAGATTATGGGACGTTGCCACCAGACAACCGCTTGGTAAGCCTTTAGTTGGGCATCCAGATGATGTTGAAAGCGTGGCATTCAGTCCCGATGGCAAAACTCTCGCATCGGGAAGTCGCGATAAAACCGTGAGATTATGGGATGTTGTTACCAGACAACCGCTTGGCAAACTTTTATTCAGACATTCTAAAAATGTTAATAGCGTGGCCTTCAGTCCCGATGGCAAAACCCTCGTATCTGGGGATGATAAGACCATAAGATTATGGGATGTTGCCACCAGACAACCGTTTGGCAAGCCTTTAGTCGGGCATTCTGATAATGTTAATAGCGTGGTTTTCAGTCCCGATGGCAAAACCCTCGCTTCGGTGAGCGATGATAAGACCATGAGATTATGGGACGTTGCCACCAGACAACCGTTTGGTGAGCCTTTGATTGGGTATTCTAATAGTGTTCAAAGCGTAGCCTTCAGTCCCAATGGCAAAACTATCGCAACAGGGAATTGGGGTTACGCCGTGAGATTATGGGACGTTGCCACCAGACGACCGCTTTACGAGCCTTTAGTCGAGCCTTCTTGGCATGTTAATAGCGTGGCCTTCAGTCCTGATGGCAAAACCCTCGCCTTGGGGTGTTATAAAACTGTGAAATTATGGGACGTTGCCACCGGACAATTTGGTAAGCCTTTAGTCGGGCATTCTCATTATGTTAATAGCGTGGCCTTCAGTCCCGATGGCAAAACTATCGCTTCGGTGAGCGATGATAAGACCATGAGATTATGGGACGTTGCCACCAGACAACTGCTTGGTGAACCTTTAGTCGGACATTCATATGGTGTTAAAAGCGTGGCCTTCAGTCCCGATGGCAAAACTCTCGCATCGGGAAGTAGCGATGACACTGTGAGATTATGGGACGTTGCCTCCAGACAACCGCTTGGCGAGCCTTTAGTCGGGCATTCTAATACTGTTAATAGCGTGGCTTTCAGTCCCGATGGCAAAACCCTCGCCTCGGGAGGTGATGATAATACTGTGAGATTATGGGACGTTAATCCAGAATCATGGGCAAAAAAAGCTTGTGCTATTGTCAACCGTAATTTCAGTCACAAAGAATGGCAAAAATATATGGGCAACCACCGCCCCCACGAAAAAACCTGCCCCAACTTACCCAAAGACACCCTTGGCGCAATTGAACTTGCCAAACAAGCAAGAGAACTACTCAAAGAAGGCAAAACAGAAGAAGCTAAAAAGAAATTTGCTTTGGCAAGGGAATGGGATGCGGGGGTGGTTTTTGGGGATGAGGGGTTGTAGTTGGTTTTTGAACATGATTGCACGGATTGATTAGGATAGACAGGATTAAATAATGTCTGAATCAGAATTTACAGGATTTTAGAATTTTCAGAATAAAATACATTAGAATCAATAGGTTTAATTC